>Ga0209605_1001260_pt1 | contig 29047 bp, 26 predicted proteins | sample AD_UKC035_MetaG_FD_184408 | JGI IMG/M metagenome (GOLD analysis project Ga0209605, IMG submission 184408) | Active sludge microbial communities of municipal wastewater-treating anaerobic digesters from USA - AD_UKC035_MetaG (SPAdes) (version 2) | ecosystem: Engineered > Bioreactor > Anaerobic >...
ACGGAGCACAGATTGCCCTCCTCGCGAAGCCCGCTCTGCCCCCCTCCCAATCGGCGATCCGCCCCGAATCTGTGCGGAACTTCCCCTCGCCGATTCAGGGCGGAGCACAGATTACACTCCCCGCCAAGCCCGCTCTGCCCCCCTCCCAATCCGTGATCCGCCCCGAATCTGTGCGGAACTTCCCCTCGCCGATTCAGGGCGGAGCACAGATTGCGTTCGCTTCGGGGCGGGGCAGTCAACGCAACGGCGCAACAAGCTTCTGTGCCCGCAGCCACTCCTCGCAACGCGAGGGCCACGCGTGCACCGGCAATCCCCGCGGCAGCATGCCAAAACCGTGTCCGCCCTGCTGATAGACGTGCAATTCCGCACCCACGCCGGTTCGCTTCAGCGCCAGGTAGAACTGTAAACTGTTTTCCGAACTCAACCGGTCGTCGTCCGCATGCACCAGGAACACCGGTCCGGGCTTCTCCTCGGCGCGGACCACCGGCGGTGGCGGTCCGTCCTTGGAAGCGAGATACGCGGGGTAAACGAGGATCCCGAAGTCAGGCCGCACGGACGGTTCATCCGCGGCCGCGGGATAGGCTGCTGTCCGGCGGTTCCCCTCGCACAGCAACCACGCTGGCGGGTGGAACATCTCGAGAGTCGGCTCGGTGACGTTCCCGATCCGCATGATGTCCGGGTCCATCCCCGCATCAAGCGGCAGGGCCGCCTCGGGCTTGCCGGACACCACGGCCAGCGGGGGCGTCCCCTCCCACAACCGGAGAAGATGCGGTTCCTCAGCCGACAACAAACCGACGCTGGCCACTCCCCAAGCCAGCGCCATCCATGCCCGGGATTTCATCGAGGACGGTAGCGAGGCGCCGCCTCAGACCGATGAAGCATGCATTCCAAGACAACCGCGGGGTGCGGCGGGGCTCCCTCCCTCTGCGCCTCGCTAATGTAGAGTCCTCGACGGAAGGTGGGGACGCTTGGAACGGCAGGGGCCAAACTTGACCTGTTGACCCCATATTCCACAAGTCGAGGACTCTAGTGACCGTCCCGGGTGTCGGGGGCCCACCAGACGCGACTCGGACCCACCCGCATTTCGTTCGTGAACGTCGAGTATTTCAGGAATTCGCCGTGGCCATCGATGCCGAGGATGATGCTCCCGGTCTTGTGGCGCTTGCTCGGGCCGCCGTCGCCGCCCATCGCCGGATCCTGCGGGTAGCTGCTGCCGTCATTGAAGAAATTGACGCCGTTCACCGTCTTCTCGGTCGGTTCCCACATCAGAATCGCATCGGCGCGGATCCCCCCCAGCTTGTGGGTGGTCGTGATCCGGCCAAAACTGCAAACCGCACCATTCATGACGTAGGACGACAACTTGTTCGCGCGCGCCCTGAAATCCGCTGTGTTCGTTCTTTCGATCGGGCACATGAAAATCCCGACCGACTTGATGTACGGCCAGAGCTGTCCCCCCTCGTAGGCCAGCGTCAGGTTGGTGGCGTACTTCCGCGACCAAATGTTGGGCGGCGCACTGGCGTCCGGCGTGTAGAGCCAGCCCGGCAGCCACGGCGGATTCCAATTCGGATAGGGCAGGCTGTCCCGGTTGTCCCCGGCATACATGTGGACCGCCAGGCCAATCTGTCGGGTGTTGTTCAGACACTTCGTCCGCGCCGCCTTGTCCTTCGCACTCGCCAGTGCCGGGAGCAACATGCCCGCGAGAATCGCAATGATCGCAATCACCACGAGCAACTCAATCAAGGTGAACGCTGCTCCGCGCCACCGCTTCAAATCCCGACCTGTAACCAGCATAAGCTTGATTCTGTTACGCCATCGTTTCCTGTCAGTCCCATCCCACCCGGGTCCCACGCCAAACCGTAGTATGCCTCAGAATGCCCGCCCCCAATCCCCCGCGCAAGCAGGAATCCTCAGACACATTCCGCTTTGCCCGCCCCCACGCCCAATGGCAGAATCTCAGGGGTCTATGCGCGATTCGTCATCTCCACCCTCGCCCATCCGCGTCATCAACAGCGTTGCCCCCATCCGCATCGCCGACAACGGCGGATGGACCGATACCTGGTTCGCGGGACACGGCAAGATCTTCAACATCGGCGTCTATCCCTACGCCGAGGTGCAAGTCGAGGTATTCCCCGGAAGCGGCGAACGAAACCGCGTGACCATTCAAGCCGAGAATTACGGCCTCCGTTACACCGTCGAGCCGGGGCAGAAAACCTGGACCCACCACCCGCTGCTCGAAGCCGCCATCCAGTACATGAAGATCCCCCTCGACCTCGATCTCCAGGTCTCCATTTACTCGGAGGCCCCCGCCGGCGCTTCCACCGGGACTTCCGCCGCCGTCTCCGTCGCCCTCCTGGGCGCCCTCGACCGCCTCACCCCGGGACACCTCACGCCCCACGAAATCGCGCAGGCCGCCCACCACGTCGAGGTCAGCATGCTCGGCCTCCAGTGCGGTATCCAGGACCAGCTCTGCTCCGCTTACGGCGGCATCAATTACATCGAAATGAGACAGTTCCCCTGGGCCTCCGTCTCCCCAATCCAAATCCCCAATGCCCTCTGGTGGGAGCTCGAACGCCGGCTCGTCCTCATCTACTTCGGCCGGGCCCACGATTCCTCCAAGATCCACGAACAGGTCATCCGCGAGCTCGAGTCCGAGGGACCCGACTGCAAGCGCTTGAACGATCTCCGCGGCACCGCGGAAAAGTCCCGCGATGCGGTGTACGCCGGCGACTTCGAGGCGCTGGGCCGGGCCATGATCGAAAACACCGAGGCCCAACAACGCCTCCACGCTTCGCTCGTCAGCCCCGAAGCCCTGCGCGTCATCGAGATCGCCCGCGCCCACGGAGCCGTCGGATGGAAGGTCAACGGCGCCGGCGGCAACGGAGGTTCCATTACCCTCCTCTGCAACGATCTCTCGATGGCCAAACGTCACATGATCCGTGAAATCGAACAGGAAAACCGCCTTTTCAAGAACATCCCCCTCTACCTCAGCCGCTACGGCCTCCGCTCGTGGGAACTCCATAAGGCCGCGGCCAGCGGCTGCCGGTAGCGCGAAAGACCCAGCCCCCTGCCCCCGACCATGCCCCGCCGTTTCCATCGCCTCGGGCCCGGTCGCCAACAGCCCCCGAGCCGCTTCCTCCCACCATGGTCCCGCAGCTGACACCCCCCCAACCACCGCACCCCGCCCGCTGGCGCCCACGATGGCGCTGGTTCCTGGGCCTCGGATTGGCTCTCGGCCTCATCCTCACCCTCGCCGCCTTGTTCTGGCTCCGGACCGCCCTGTACAACCGCTTCGTCCGGTTCCCCGAGGAGGCTGCCGCCTGGAAAGCCCTCGGCGCCGAACACCAACCCGTTCCCCCACTCCCCGGCTGGCACGACTACCGCGGCGTCTTCCATAGCCATTCCCACCTCTCCCATGATTGCGAAGTCCCCTTCCCAGAAATCCTCCGCGTCCTGAAAGCCACCGGCCGCGACTTCATCGGCCTCAGCGACCACTGCGATCAGGGCCGCGCCGATTTCTCCGCCCAGTGGCGCGGACTCCACGACGGCGTCCTGTTCATCCCCGGCTTCGAAATGAAGGACGGCCTCATGCCCTTCGGCGTCGCCTCGAACGTCATCCTCGATTCCAAAACCCTCGACTCCGATGCCATCGCCCGATTGGTGATCGAACACGGGGGCGTCCTCTTCTACGCCCACCCCGAAGAACCGCGCGACTGGAACCGGCCCGAGCTGACCGGAACCGAGATCTACAATATCCACGCGGATTTCACCGATCACCGCCACGCCCTGCTCGATCTGCTCCCCGACCTCCTCGTCAATCAGCGGCGCTACCCCGATCACGTGTTCCGCCTCCTCTTTGATCCTCCCACCGCCAACCTCGCGCGCTGGGACGCCTGCAACCAAAGCCGCCACCTCACCGGCATCGCCGGCAACGACTGCCACCAGAACACCGGCGTCCGCGCCGTCGTCGCAGAAAACCATACCGTCCGCATCGAAGATACCAGCCCCAAAACCCTCGCCCAACTCCCTTTGAACGCGTTGACCCGACCCCTGCTGCGACTCGCGTTCGGCCCCCTCGAGCCGGGTCGAGTCCTCTGTCGCGTTCAACTCGATCCCTACGAGCGCATGGTCCGGTTCGTCTGCACCCATGTGCTCGCCCCCGAGCTCTCCGAAACCGCCATCCTCGATGCCCTCCGCTCCGGACATGCCTTCGTCGGCTTCGATCGGCTCGCCGATAGCAGCGGCTTCCTCTGGACTGCCCACGGACCTCACGGCGAGGCCATCATGGGCGATTCGCTCGCCTTCGACCCGGATGTCGAGCTGCGCGCCGCATCCCCCCAGCCCTGCCGCTTCACCATCGTCCACGAGGGCCGCCCCGTCCACACCGCCGAGGGCCGATCCCTCGAGTGGAAACCCAACGGCCCCGGCTCCTACCGGGTCGAAGCCCACCTCCGGATCCGCAACGAATGGGTCCCGTGGGTCTATGCCAACCCGATCGCCCTCCAGCTACGGCACCAGAATCTGCAGACCAACACTCCACCGACACTCCATCCACCCTCCTGACTTCATGACGCCATTTCAACTCGAAGGCCTCATCGCCGCCACCCATACCCCCTTCAACGCGGACGGATCCCTCAACCTCGACGCCGTCGAGTCCCAGGCAACCCACCTCGCGCGACACGGCATCCGACACGCGTTCATCGCCGGCAGCACCGGCGAGTGGTCTTCCCTCACCGCCGAAGAACGCCGCCTGCTCGCCAGCCGCTGGACCGACGTCACCCGTCACACACCCCTCGACGTCATCGTCCACGTTGGCGCCAATTGCCTCGAGGAATCCGCCGCCCTCGCCGCCCACGCCCAGTCCGCCGGAGCCGTCGCCGTCTCCGCCCTCGCCCCCAGTTACTACAAACCCCGCGACGTCGACACCCTCATCGCCTGCTGCGCCCCCATCGCCGCCGCAGCCCCCAGACTCCCCTTCTACTACTACGACATTCCCGCCATGACCGGCGTCAGCCTCTCGATGCCTGAATTCCTCGAGCGCGGAACACGCCGGATCCCCACCCTCGCCGGACTCAAGTACACCAGCCTCGACCCCGTGATGCTGCAGGACTGCCTCCAGCACGAGTCGATGCGGATCGCCTGGGGCGTCGACGAAGCCCTCCTCGCCGCCCTCGCCCTCGGCGTCCGCAGCGCGGTCGGCAGCACCTACAACTTCGCAGCCCCACTCGCCCATAAGGCCTGGCAGGCGTTCAACGCCGGCAACTGGCCCGCCGCCCGAGCCGCCCAGCTCCGCATCGTTCGCCTCGTCCAAACCCTCGCCCGGTACGGCTACCTGCCAGCCGCAAAAGTCGTCATGCAGCGCCTGGGCGTCGATGCCGGACCCACCCGCCTTCCCCTCCCTCCGCTCCCGCCCGCCCGCATTAACGCCCTCGAGCAAGACCTCGATCGCATCGGCTTCTGGTCCGATGCCATCACACCGGCGCCCCACGCCGTCACCCCATGAACCGCGACACCCTCGCCGCCTTCTACCGCGACACCCTCCTCGAGGATGTCGTGCCGTTCTGGCTCCGCCACGCACCCGACGTCGAACACGGCGGCATCTTCACGTGCCTCGATCGCGAAGGCCGCTGTATCGATACCGACAAGTCCATCTGGTTCCAGGGCCGGGCAGCCTGGATGTTCGCCACGCTCTATAACACCGTCGAACCCCGACCCGAATGGCTCGACCTGGCCCGAAACTGCATCGCCTTCCTCCGCCGATACGGCGCCGCCCCCGACGGCAAGCTCTACTTCACCGTGACCCGCGACGGCCGCCCGCTCCGCATGCGCCGATACGTCTACAGCGAGAGCTTCGCCGCCATCGCCAATGCCGCCCTCGCCCGGGCTACCGGCGATCCCCAGGCCGCCGCCGACGCCCTCCGCTTCTTCGCCCGCTACCTGCACCACAGCTTCACCACCGGCGTCATGCCCCCCAAAACCGACCCGGTCACCCGCCCCATGCAGGGCCTCGGCCCCCACATGATCGGCATCGTCACCGCCCAGGAACTCCGCGAGAACCTCGCTGACCCCGTCGTCGCCGGCAAGACCTGCACCCAGTGGATCGACCATGGCATCGCCGCCATCCAACGCGATTTCCTCAAGCCCGACCTCGAGGTCGTCCTCGAAACCGTCGGCCCCCACGGCGAAGTCATCGACCACACCGAAGGACGCCTCCTCAACCCCGGCCACGCCCTCGAAGCCGCCTGGTTCATCCTCCGCGAAGCCCGCCATCGCGCCAACCCCGGTCTCCTCCAGACCGGCCTCAACCTCCTCGACTGGATGTGGCGCCGCGGCTGGGACGCCGAGCACGGCGGGCTCTTCTACTACCGCGACCTCGACGACCACCCCTCAGCCGAGTACTGGCACGACATGAAATTCTGGTGGCCCCATAATGAAGCCGTCCTCGCCACCCTCCTCGCTTACCGCCTCACCGGAGAACCGCGCTACGCCCAATGGCACCAGACAGTCCACGATTGGAGCTTCAGCCATTTCCCCGATCCGCGGTACGGAGAATGGTACGGCTACCTCCACCGGGATGGCACCGTCTCCTCCACCCTCAAAGGCACAATCTGGAAAGGCCCCTTCCACCTCCCCCGCATGCTCTGGTACGCCTGGCGCCTCTGCGCCGAACCCGAGGCCCAGCCGGTTCTTCCCCGCCCAGCCACGCACGACAAGCCGTGACGCCGTCTCCGCCAATCCCCCGCCCGTACCCGCGGCCGTCAGCACCGCGCTGACTCCCCCGTTCACAAGCCGCCGGTCCTCCGGCCAGTCAGCGCCGGCTCACGCCGGCGGCTACGCCAAGATAAGGCTCGCAAGCCCCGCGAGCGGCGTGCCACCCTCCGCTGCGGAACGGTATGCGTTTCTTCTTGCTCGACCGCATCACACGGTGGGAGGTGGGCCGCGTCGCTGAAGGACTCAAGAACGTTGCCCTGAGCGAGGATTTCTTCGACGACCATTTTCCGCGCCGACCCATCATGCCCGGGGTGCTGATCCTCGAGGGAATGGCCCAGCTTTCCGGGCTGCTGCTGGAGGCCAGCCTCGCCCAGCAATACTCGATAGGCGCCAAGGCCGTCCTGACAGTGCTGGAACGGATCAAGTTCCGCGCCATGGTCAAACCCGGCGACACGCTGCAATACAGGGCGGAGGTGGCCGCCCTGAACGAGGCCGGCGGAAAAGTCCGCGCCGCAGCCCGCCGCGACGCCACGCTGGTGACGTCGACGGAAATGGTGTTCGCCTTCAAGCACGTGGACGACCCGCTGCTGGACGAGAAACGCAGGCAACTCCTTGCGCTCTGGCTGAAGCCGGGCTAATGGAACGTCCTGCTCATGCGCCGGTCCATCGTCATCACGGGAATCGGACTGGTCACACCCCTGGGGAGTGAAGTGCCGACACTCTGGCGGCGGATCGAAGCCGGCGACTCCGCGGCCACCCCGCCCGCCCACTTTGATGCAGCTCCGTTCGCCTGCCGGGTCTGCGCCGAGATCAGGGGTTTCGAACCCGGGTCGTATGTTCCTGAAGGCAAGCTGGTGCGGCTGATGAATCGCGAGGCGCAATTGGCCGTGGCGGCGGCCCATCGGGCCCTGGAAGATGCAGGCTTGAAAAGGGAGCGACCGTATCGGCCGGAGGACATCGGGCTTTTCGGCGCAACGGGCCTGGCAGGCCTGCCGCTGGCCGAGGTGGCGCCCCTGATCCAAGCCTCCGCCAGAGCGGACGGCCGGTTTGACCCGAACCGTTTTGCCACGGAAGGACTCCGCGCGGTTCGACCGATCCTCTCCTTCAAGGTGCTCAGCAACATGCCCCTCTGTTTCGTGTCGATCTGCGAGAATCTCCAGGGGCCGAACGCGGTTTACACGCCTTGGGAAGGACAGGGCGCCCAGGCCATCGAAGCTGCCGTGCAGGCGCTGGAATGCGGGGAGGTACGCAGTGCGCTGGCGGGCGGATGCGACGTCAAGACGCACGAGCTGGCGTTTCTGGCCCTTCAACAGCAGGGGGCGTTCGCGTCCTGGCGCGAACGGGGTGCCGGTCCCACGCCCGGCGAGGGGGCGGCGTTCCTGATCCTCGAGGACGAAGGCGCTGCGAAGGCCCGCGGCGCTCGGGTTCATGCGCGGTTGTCCGGCTTCAGCCTGGCCACGCGGCCACGGGAATCCGGCAGCAAGGAGACCTACGCCCGGATCCTCGAGGCCATGGGCCTGCGCGGGCAATCCCTGACAGCGGTGGTGGCGGCGGGCAACGGGGATCCCGCCGTCGAGCAGGCGGAGAACGAGGCGCTCGCCATGCTGCAGGTCCGTGTTCCGATGGTGGTTCAGCCCAAGAAACACATGGGCGACCTCTTTGCGGCGGCGGGTCCGGCGCAAGTCGGTCTCGCCGCGGCGTTGGCGGCCCGCCGGGGCGGCTGCGTTCTGGCCAACTGCTTCGGCCACGGCAGCGAGCAGGCAGCGTTCCTCCTCGAACCGCCATGAACCAGTGCGTCGTCATCACCGGTCTCGGCGTTTGCACCCCGCTGGGGCACACGGTGCCGGACTTCTGGCGCCGCCTGCTGGACGGGTGTTCCGGCATCGGCCCCGTGACGCTCTTCGATGCCTCCGCACTGCGCGTGCGCATCGGGGGTGAAGTGCAGGGCTTCGACCCGGCAGCGCTTCTCACGGAGTACCCCGAATCCGCGCCCGAGAAGGACCGCAAGGTCGGGCTGGGCCTGGATGCCGCCCACCGGGCGCTCGTGGACTCCGGGCTTCCCCTCGAGGCGCTCCGCGAGGCCCTGCTGTTCGTGGGAGTCAGCCTCGAGACGTTCCTGATCAGCGACGCCACGTCCGCCGCACACGCCGGCGACTTGTCGTCGGCGCTCGTCGCCCTCGCCCTGGCCCGGGGAGGCCCGAGCCCCTTGCAGACGCCGCTGGACCGGCTGACCCAACTGCTGGGCGATCATTACGGTTTTCAGCACGGCCGTTACACCAACTGCTCGGCCTGCGCGGCCGGAGCGCAGGTCGTGGGCGAGGCCTTCCGCCGACTGCGCGCCGGTCGCGCCAACGTGGCCCTGGCGGGCGCGACGGACAGCCCGCTGAATCCGCTGGCCCTGGGGGGCTTCAGCCTGCTGCGGATTCTCTCCGAGGAGAACGACCGGCCCGGGAGAGCATGTCGGCCGTTCGACGCGACCCGGCAGGGAACGGTCCTGGCCGAAGGCGCCGCCTTCATGGTGCTCGAAACCCGGGAACACGCGCGACGACGCGGAGCCCGGGTCTGCGGCGAGATCATCGGCTATGGCTCTTCCCTCGACGCGTATCGCGTCACGGACCCGGAACCGGACGGTCGGGGCGCGGTCTCGAGCATGACCCGGGCGATCCTTGATGCCGGAGTGACCCCGGCGGCCGTGGACTGCGTCAATGCCCACGGCACAGGCACCCCCAAGAACGACGTCGTCGAAACCCGGGCCATCAAGCAGGTGCTCGGCGACCGGGCGGGCGGCATTCCGGTGACCGCCAACAAGTCCATGACCGGCCACATGATCGCCACCAGTGGCGCCCTGGAAGCGGTCGCTTCGGTGCTGACGCTGTACACCGGCAAGGTGCCCCCCACGATCAACCGGAACTGCCCCGATCCCGAATGCGACCTCGACTACGTGGCCGAAGGCTGCCGCGACTTCGCGGGCCGCACGGTGCTCTCCAATTCCTTTGGGTTCGGGGGGCAAAACGCCTCGTTACTTTTCAGACGTTTCGAGCCATGATCCAACCATGAAATCAGCCTTGGTCAGCGGCGCCTCGCGCGGCATCGGCAAGGCGATTGCCCTCGAACTGGCCCGGCGCGGACGGTCGGTGGCGGTGGGCTTTCATGAGCGCGGGAGCGCGGCCCAGGCTGTGGTCGAGGAAATCCAGGCTGCCGGCGGCACCGCCTGCACCGTTCACCTCGAGGTTGCCGACGCGGCCTCCTGCAACGCCGCGGCAGTCGCTGTCAGGGAACAGCTCGGCAGCCTCGACATCCTGGTGAACAACGCGGGCGTGACTGATGATTCCCCGGCGCTGGCAACGGACGACGCCGCGTGGGAGCGCGTCCTCGAGGTGTGTCTCACCGGGGCGTTCCATCTGTCACGGGCCTGCGCCCGGTCCATGGTGACCGCGCGCTGGGGCAGGATCATCAACATCTCCTCCGTGGCGGCAAGCCTCGGTGGACGCGGCCAGGCGAACTACGCCGCCGCCAAGGCGGGCCTCGAAGGATTGACGCGGGCGCTGGCCATCGAGCTCGCACCGCGTGGCATCCTGGTGAACGCCGTGGCCCCGGGCATCATCGCCACCGACATGTCGCGCCCGCTCCTCGAGCACCATGCGGAACGCGCGTTCTCTCATGTCCTCTTGGGCCGGGCCGGCCAACCGGAGGAGGTGGCCGGCTTGGTGGGTTATCTCGCTTCGGAGGAGTCCTCTTATGTCACGGGCCAGGTCTTTCGCGTCGACGGCGGCTTCGGCTTGAATCCATGAGCGACTACGAGCATCTGCTGGAGCTGGTCCGATCGCGCCGGTCCATCCGGCGGTTCTCAGGACGCGCCGTCGACCGCGATGACCTCGCCCGCCTGTTCGAGGCCGCGCGATGGGCCCCGTCGAATCACAACCGCCAGCCGTGGCGATTCCTCGTGATCGAGGACCCGGCGCGAATCACCCGCCTGGCCGAGGCTGTCCGCCAGCATCTCGAACCGATGCTGAAGTCCTTGCCGGAAGCCGCCGCCGCCCATGCCGCGGCGTTCACCTCCTACGCGACGTGTTTCTCGGGCGCGCCGGTGCTGCTGGTCGTCCTGCACCAACAGCCCATCCGCATCACCGCGTCTCTGCTGGCCGGCCTCAGGAACCCGGACTTGATCTCCGGCGAACCGCTCAGCGTCGCCATGGCGGTTCAGAATCTCCTGCTGGCAGCCCGGGCCCTGGAGCTGGGCACGTGCGTGCTGACCGGGCCGCTGCTGGTCCGGGAGGTGTTCGCCGCCGAATTGACGCTGCCGGCCGGCCACGAACTGAACTGCCTGGTGGCGCTCGGCTACCCCGCAGAAACGCCGCCACCCCCACGGAGAAAGACCCTCGAGCACATCGTCGAGTTCGCGTCCCGCCCACCCACGGAGGAGAATCCAGCATGACCAAGCAGGAGATCTTCGACACCTTGAAGCCGCTAATCGTCAGCGTGCTCGGGGTGCCGCCCGAACGCGTCCGCCTCGAGAGCGTGCTGGTCACTGATCTGGGCGCGGAGTCCATCGACCTGCTCGACCTGAGCTTCCTCATCGAGGAGACGTTCCACGTGCACATCGAAGCGAATGAAATCGAGCGCGAAGCCCAACGGCGTTTGCCCGACGGGGCTTATGAGAAGGACGGATACCTCACCGGGGCGGCGCTCGACGAGATCCGCAAGGCCATGCCCGAGTTGGACGCCAGCAAGCTCGTGCCGGGCCTGCGCAAGGCGGACTTGCCTGCCCTGTTGCCGGTTTCGTTCTTCGTCAATCTCATCGCCCGCAAACTGGCGGCACCACCAGACGGAGCGCCCCATGCTTGAAGGCCGAATTGCGGTCGTCACCGGCGGCTCCGGTGCGGTGGGAGCCGCCATTGTCCGATGCCTCGCCGCGCACGGCGCGCGTGTCGCCTTCTCGTTTCTCCAGCAGACGGACAAGGCGCGCCAACTCGAAGCGGAGCTGGGCGCGGCGGGACGCACGGCGAAGGCTTACCTCCTGGATTTGCTCGAAGCCGGGTCGGCGGCGCGCCTGGCAGAGCAGATCGAGCGCGAGTTCGGGCCCGTCGACCTCCTCGTCAACAACGCCGGGATCACCCAGGTCATGCCCTTCGCGCTCATCGAGGAGGAGGATTGGGACCGGATGATGGACGTGAACGTCAAGGGCATGTTCCTGGTCACAAAAGCGTTCGCACGCGGCATGATCCGGCGCAAGCGCGGCGCCATCGTCAATCTCGGGTCCCTGGCAGGCGCGCGCCTGCTCGAAGTGCCGGTGCACTACGCCACGGCCAAGAGCGCGGTGGTCGGCTTCACCTTGTCGCTTGCGCGCGAACTCGCACGCTACCATGTCCGCGTCAACGCCGTCGTGCCGGGCCTGCTGACGGATGGCGTGAGCGGCAACGTCCCTGACCGGCAGCGGGATGACTACCTCCAACACTGTGCGGCCGGGCGGGCAGGAAGGCCCGAGGAAGTTGCCGAGTTGGTGGCGTTCCTCGCCAGCGACCGCGCCAGCTACATCAACGCGCAGGCCATCCAGGTGGATGGAGGACTCTGATGAAGTTCCGTTTCGTGGACAAGATCACGTCCTGGTCCCCCTATCGCCGGATCACCGGAGTCAAGGCGGTGTCGTTCGAGGAATACAGCCTCAGAGACCCCCTCGGCCAGGAACCGCGCCTGCCCGAGTCCTTGTTGCTCGAGAGCTTCCTTCAACTCGGCAACTGGCTCATCGTGCTCTCCTCGGACTTCCGGACCATGGCGATGGCCGTGCGAATCACCGAGGTGCGCTTCCACGATGCCCTGGTGCCGGGGCAACGCCTGGGCATGGCCGTGACACTCACCCGCCGGCGTGAGGACGGTTTCGAGTTCTCCGGCGAGGGGCGGGGCGCGGACCGCTTGATCATCAGCGGTTCGGGCTGTCTGGCAGCGCCCGTGCCGGCGGCGGAGTTTGTGAACCCCGATGACCTGCGGGTGTTGTTCTCCGAGATCTTCGAACCGGAAGCCCTTGCCCCTTCATGAGGCCCTCCCGACCCTACACCTACCTGGGAACCGTGACCGGCATGTGCCGCGACTGCCGGGCCCTCGTGCCGGCCCGCGTGATCGAGGAGGACGGCGCCGTGTTCCAGGAACGGCTCTGCCCCCGATGCGGCCCCCACCGGGCGCGCATCGCCGATACGCTGGAATGGTACCTGGATCGAGCGGCAACGACCGTGCGCTGCAAACCGGCGCGGATTCCCGGCAGTGACGTCCGCCGGGGCTGCCCCCATGACTGCGGCCCGTGCCGCTTTCACGCCAACGCCTGCCATCTGCCCGTGTTCTCCGTGACGAACGCGTGCAACATGGAGTGCCCGATCTGTTTCACCTACAACCGGCCCGACCGGAAGTACTTCATGAGCCGCAAGGAACTCGCCTCCCTGCTCGATACACTCATCGCCCGCGCCGGCCCGTTTGATCTCCTGAATGTCACGGGCGGCGAACCCACCCTGCACCCGCACATCGCGGAACTGCTCGACGAATGCCGGCGGCCGGAGATCGGGCGCGTGACCATGAACTCGAACGGCCTGCGTCTGGCCGACGATGAAGACCTGTGCCAGGCACTGGCCGACCTGGGGATCTACGTCGTGCTCTCGTTCGACACCTTCCGCCCCGACCGGGCCCTCGCCATTCACGGCCGGGACGTCGTGGACATCAAACGCCGGGCACTGGCCAACCTGCAACGCTTCGGCATCGGCACGACGCTGCTCAACGTCATGATCCGCGGCGTGAACGAGGACGAGATCGGAGACGTGATTGAACTCGCACGACAGCATCCCGTCGTTCGCAGCGTCACCGTCCAGACGATGACCTTCACTGGCAGGGGCGGGAAGCACTTCCAACCGCGCGACCCCATGCCCCTCGACGGCGCGGCCCGGGCCATTGAAATGGCGACCGGCGGCGCGATGCGGGCCGCTGACTTCTTCGCACACGCCGGCGCGCATCCCTTCTGCTACAGCGTGGCGTATTACCTGAAGGACACCACCCATCACCGGTCACTGACCGACTTCTTCAGTATCGAGGAACTGCGGCAGATGCTCGGCCTGGGCTATCTCCTGCAACCGGACGCGGAGGGACAGGAGCTCTTCCGCCGCGCGATGGACCGCCTGTGGGCCCATGGCGATACCTCGAACCTGCTGCCCGCGCTGCGGCGCCTCGTCGAGCGGATGTACCCTCCCGGGCAGGTGTTGTCGTCAGCAGCACGGCAGTCCGTCGCGGAGGAGTCGCTCCTCGCCGTCTACCTCCATTCGCACATGGATGAGGACACGCTGGACCTGGCGCGACTCACGGTCTGCCCCGACCAAGTGCCGGACCCGGAGGGCCGGCTGATCCCGGCCTGTGTCTACAATCTCTTCTACCGCGAGCGCGACCCGCGGTTCTGGTGCGCATGAAAAGGACCGAACCCGGGACCGACTCCGCCGGCACGGCGGGATTTCGCGACTTTCTCGCGGGCAGGACGACCGACCGCGTCTTCCGGCATCCGACGCGTCACCCTGCCCGGCCCACCGGCTTCTGCCCCTGCGACGGCGCGCTGCCGAAGGCGCTTTGGTTCTACGGCAAAGCCGCCGTGATGCTCACCGTGTTGAAACTGCCGTTCAACGCGCCGAAGCTCGCCTTGCTCCGAGGGTTCGGCGCGAAGGTGGGCCGCCACGTCTTCATCTCCGCCGACGTCTGGATCGACCCGGTGTTCCCGCAACTGCTGACGATCGAGGACGACGTCATGGTGGGCGTGGGGGCGAAGATCGCGCTCCACGAATTCGGCCCCGACTATTTCAGCGCCGGTCGCGTCATCCTCCGCAGGGGCGTGGTCATCGGCGGCTTTGCGCTGATTGGACATGGCGTCGAGATCGGAGAGGGCGCGGTGGTGGCTGGCGGCGCGGCGGTCGGACGCGACGTGCCCCCCGGCACGATGGCGGTCGGAAACCCGGCGCGGATCCTGCCGCGCATCCCATGACCACCTACCTGAGCACCACGCAATCCACCTGCCGCACCTGCCGGCGGTTGATCCCGGCGCAGCTGCTCATCGAGGACAACTGCGTCTGGATGCGCAAGCAATGCCCGGAGCACGGCCCGCAGCAGGCGCGCGTTCATGGGGATGCGCAAGCCTACCTGAAGCTGGGCCATTTCCATCGCAAGGCCTCCGTGCCGCTCGCCTTCACCACACCCGCAGCGGGTTGCCCGGACTCCTGCGGCTTGTGCCCCGATCACGAGCAGCACGTCTGCCTCCCCATCCTCGAGATCACCGACCACTGCAACTGGGATTGCCCCATCTGCCTCGTCGCCAATCCCGGCTCCCGCCACTGGACCCGCGACGACGTGGCGCGTGTTCTCGATGACCTCATCTGCACCGAAGGCCAGATCGACGTGCTCAACCTCTCCGGCGGCGAGCCGACGCTCAATCCGCACTTCCGCGAGATCATCGAGGAATGCGCAGCCCGCAGGGAAATCCTGCGCGTGAGCGTCTCGACCAACGGCTCGGTGCTCGTCCGGGACCGCGGGTTGCTGCAGTTCCTGACGGACCGCCGGGTCATCGTCTCGCTGCAGTTCGACGGCGCGAGCGATGACGTTTACCAGGCTCTGCGCGGGCGGCCGGCGATTGCCGAGAAACACCGGCTTATCGCACTCTGCAGCGAACTCAACACCCCGATGTCGCTGACCGCCACCGTGGCCCGCGGCGTTAACGACCACCGCGTCAACGAGGTGGCCGACCTCCTCTTCCGACACGATCACATCCTGAGTGCCATGTTCCAGCCCGCCGCCTACGCGGGCCGCGCGGCGGTGATCGGACGGCCCGCCGACGCGGTCACCATCCCCGACGTGATCGCCGCCCTCAAAGGCGCCGGCGGGGACACGGTGTCGCCGGAGGACTTCTCACCGCTGCCGTGCAGTCACCCGGCGTGCTTCTCGCTCGCCTTCTACCTCCACGTCGGGAACCGGCGTTATTTGCCCATCCGGCAACTGGTCAACGCGGGACGATACCTGGATCTGATCCAGAACCGCGCCCTCTTCGGCACCGACGCGGAGAGCTTCGACCGGATTACCGATGCCGTGTATGAACTGTGGTCCGGACCGGCGGCGCTATCGCCGGATTCGCAGCGGGCACTCAACGCCATTCGACACTTGCTGGCTTCGGCCACCGCCGGCGGCTATTCGCCACACCAGGCGATGACCGTGGCGGAGCGCGCCGTCAAGTCCATCTTCATTCACCAATTCATGGACCCGGATACGTTTGATCTGTCACGCGCAAGGAAATGCTGCCAGGTCTATCCCCAGCGTGATGGACGGATGCTGCCGGTCTGTGTGAGGAACTGCCGATGACTCCCATTCCCCGGAAGCCCTGGCTGGCGTTGAACCTGCTCGCGCTGGCGTTGTTGGGTCTGATCGCGCTGGGCGGCTGGATGGCCTCCGAGCGCGGGCTGGGGTTCACGCCGCAAGCCCCGCCAATCGCCACGCCAGGCGCCACGGACAACCCCGCCGCGTTGCGCCCCATGACCCTGCTCAATCAGTGGATCGTCGTGGTCACCGCCTTCGGAGTGAAGCCCCTCTACCTGCTGCTCTCGCTCGGCGTGGTCATCGTGTTGTGGCGCCGGACCGAGCCGGATCTCGTCGCGTTGCGCTGGGGCATGATCTGGTTCTGGGCGGGGGAACAGGCCTGCGCGGTAAACTGGCTGGGCTACCGCGGGACCTCCGCGGGGCTCGAGTACGCCCACCAGTCCGGCATGGTCGCGGGATTCGCCTTCGTCGCGTGGGCCGTGATGGAAGACCTGGACGCCCGCCTGGTTCATTTCAGCGCCGCCAACGAACGCTGCGCGGCTCTCGCCCTCTGCCGCCGCTGCATCAAGTACGCGGACGAACCGTGCGGCTTCCGCAACCTCTTCCTCTTCAGCGTGCCGGCCTCGGCGGTGATCGCGTTACTGCCGCTCACCGCGGATTTCCGATGGACGTCCTACAGCTCGGAGGTCCTCGGATCGACCGTCTGCTACTCGCACACCGCCCTCAGCCAGTGGTTCGAGTTGCGGCTCTGCCCGGTGTTCGCCCTGCTCTGTTTCGCCGCGTCGTGGCTCGCCCTGATGTTCAAACGGGACGATCCCGTACGCTGGTCAAAGCTGCTGTTCGCCGCCGGTCTGGGACCCCTCGGTTTCGGCACGCTGCGCACGGCCTTGCTCGGTATGTTCAGCGACGACCTGATGTGGTCTGACACGTGGGAGGAGTGGACTGAACTGCTCTTCGTCCTCGGTGTCGTGGTCGTCCTCCGGATCTTCCGCCATGGCCTCCTTGCTTCGCAACCCCCGGCCTCCAGCGCCGCCGCCCCACCGCCGGCGTGAACCCGGAACGCCGTCGACCAACGAGGCCAATCCCCAAGGCGGTTCTGGAGACGAGCATGACCCGACGGCCAACAACCCACTGGGCGCGCAAGCTGCGCTACGCGTGGTCGTTCGTGGCAGGCAGAATCGTTCATGTCAACCTCCAGGTTCTCTACGACTGCAACTGCCGCTGCCGGATCTGTGATTTCTGGCGCGGCGCTTACGCGAACCGCCCGCGGTTGTCGGTGGAACAGGCCGGGACGGTGGCCGACAAGCTCAACGAAATCGGCCCCCAGATCATCAGCATCGGCGGCGGCGAACCCCTGTTGCATCCGGAACTCGAGGCCATCGCCCGCGCGCTGGCGCGTCACCACTTTCCGGTGCTGATCACTAACGGCACCCTGGTCACGCCTGGGAAGGCCCGCGCCCTGTGGTCCGCCGGCATGATGGAGATCAGTGTCTCCGTGGACTACGCCAGTGCCCGGCGACATGATGCGCAGCGGGGTCTTCCCGGCGCCTTTGATCAGGCTCTCAAGGCGCTGGAAATCCTCCACGCCACCCGCTGTCATGCAGAGCAGCGCGTCCACATGATCTCGGTGCTCATGGATGACAATCTCGACGACGCCGAACCCCTGATCGAGCAGTGCGAGGGCATGGGCATCACCTACCTGCTGACGCTCTGCAGCCCCGGTCGCGGACCTATGACGAAACGCCCGCCCGCGGCCGGCGTATCCCGGCGATTGCTGGACCTCAAGCGGCGCCACCCGCACTTCGTGGCCTTGCGCGGTTACGTGGGCCGGTTCACGGAAGCCATCGCCCGGGGCGTCGGTCCGTGCCAGGCAGGGCGCCTGCTCTGCAACATCGACACCCAGGGGGACGTGACCTTCTGCATCGATCACTCGGGGAATCCAGCGGGCAACATCCTGCGGGACTCAATGTCGGATATCGTGGAACGTCTGCGCCGGCAGCACCAAGCCAGTCCATGCCGGCACTGCTGGACGAGTTGCCGTGGTTCCGTCGAAACGATCCGCTCCCTCCGCCGACTTCCAGGAAACCTCTGCGACTACTGGCAGATGGCAAGGCCCGTCAAGCTCGGCGGCAGGTTCTGATGCCTCAAGACGGTCACAAGGCGCGGGACAGGGGGGCCGTGGAGGCCAGACGGCCCTCAGGCGCCCGGGGACCGGGCTTCGGCCGAGACAGTCCTCCCCACCATCCCCTGCCCCAGCATACCGCCTCGTGCAACCCCGAGAGCGGATTCGCCAGCAATCGGGAGAAGCCCAGCGCGCACGCGGAGTGGCATCGCGTGTCGCAATCAGGCTGCGGACCGTGCTTCGCCGCGCCCCGCAGGCGCAACCGGTGAAGATCGGGCTCTTCGAACAGGTTCCCGGCGAACCGGCCCAGTTCCAGGCAGGGGTAGAACACCTGTCCGGTCGGATCCACAACCAACAGGGCGAACGGACGACAGGAGAACTTCCGCAAGTCCCGCAGGTGTTCGAGGTAGTCCACCGTGCCCTGAATACGGGCCCCTCGCTTCTTCTCGGCGATGAGGAAATTGAAGAACGCCCGGTACTCGCCGCTCCGCGCCAGGTCGGCGTGCGCCTTGACACCGACCAGTTGTGGGCACGCGGCCAGTCGAAACCCGCGTTCCTGCGCGTAGCGATACACGCCGTAAAGCTCGGCAATCCGGCCGGGCGTCACCACGGAGGAGATGATGATCTCGAATCTGCGGCCGGGCCAGCGGGCGGCCCGGTCGATGTTCTCGAGGATGCGCTCATGTGTCCCCGGCACGGATCCGTATCCCAGATCGCCTTTCCGGGAATCGAGGGTTTGCAGGCTGCAGACGAGATACCGGACGCTCCTTGCCACAGCAGGCAGGACCGGCTCCAACCCTTGTCCGTTTGTGGTCAGGATGACACCCCGAAACTTCAGCGGTTTCAGCCCCTCGAGCACCTCCGCAACATCCGGATGCTCCAGCGGTTCGCCGCCGGTGAGGACGAGGTGGTCGCTGTGAGACCGGATGATCCGCAGCAACTCCAGGACTCTCGACCCGGGCAACGCTGGCGAGGGCATTGTGGGATAGGGCCTCCCCTCCCCATTGCTACAATACGGGCACCGGAAACGGCAGGCGTAAGTCAGGTAATGGACCGCCAGCAACGGATACCAGCGGTCCGCCCGGTCGAGACACAAGTGATGCAGGAAACTGGCTGCGGAATTCACAGGCAATGCGCCAGAGGCCTCGGTCAGCGTCGCCACCCTACTTGCCGCGATCGTGGTTGACGAGGTTTCTTTGGCCTGCGGCATCCGACTTGTCGTGAGCCGAACCACTGCTACCTTGGCGGCGCCCGACGCACTGCCCATGCCGGGTGAACGGCGCTGAAAGAGCCGTCGCGGACTCCGCCAGGTCCGCTGTTCGGCGCCGCGGGGACCGCGCCCAAATCCGCGAGCGGGCGGGCCTCCCCGGAGCCGACAGCGCACGCGCCGATCAAGGCCAAAACCCACCAGAAGCCAATGGTGCAGGTTCGAGCCGCAGCCCTTAAGCGAGGATCCGGGCCGCGCTTGATGGCTTGCACCCCCACCCCGCCCCGTGCTACTCCAACAGCCGACACCACCGCCATGAAAACCCTCTTCGCCCGTCGCCCCCTGATCCCCGTCCTCATCCTCGAGATCGTTCTGCTGTCGGCCCCCGCCCGGCTCGGGGCCGAGGATTGGCCCCAGTGGCGCGGCCCGCTGCGCAACGGCGTCTCTGGCGAGAAAGGTCTGCTCCAGCAATGGTCCAAGGAAGGTCCCCGCCTCCTCTGGCAAGCACGCGATTGCGGCTCCGGATACTCGACCCCGGCCGTCGCCGGACAACACCTTTACCTGCTCGGCAATGAGGGTCTCGAAGACGAGGCGGTCCTCGCGCTCGCCACCGCGGACGGCAAACGCCTTTGGCGCACGCGCCTCGGTAACGTCGGACAACCCAATCAGGAACCCAAGTTCCCCGCCGCGCGCTCCACCCCGACGGTCGAAGGCGCCCGCCTCTACGCCCTCGGATCCGACGGCGATCTCGCCTGCCTCGACACCGCCACCGGCCAGATCCAATGGCGCAAACAACTCCGCACGGAGCTCGCCGGCAAACCCGGCACCTGGGCCTATGCCGAGTCGCCGCTCGTCGACGGCGACCACCTGATCTGCACCCCGGGAGGGAGCGAGGCCACGGTGGTCGCCCTCAGGAAAACCACCGGCGAGATCGCCTGGAAATGCCCCTTGCCGGGCAACATCGAAGCCGCCTACTCCTCTCCCATCCTCGCCGCCGTGGGCGGCACCCGCCAGATCGTCCAGATGCTGCAAAAGGGACTCGTCGGCATCGATGCCGCCACCGGCAAGCTTCTCTGGCGCTACGACAAAACGGTCAGCAAATTCAACGCGAACATCCCCAGCCCTGTGTTTCATAAGGGTTTTCTCTTCACTGCAGGGGCCGGAACCGGAGGCGCCATTCTGAGATTGACCGCCGCAGCAGCCGAGGAGATCGCGTTCTCGCCCAAGTTCCCCACCGCGATCGGTGGTTCAGTCCCCCTTGACGACCATCTCTACGGCACCACCGGCCAAGCCCTCGTCTGCACCGAGCTCGCCACCGGCACTCTCCGCTGGGAGGAACGCGCCCTCGGCGCCGCGTCCCTTTGCCTCGCCGATGGCCGGCTCTATCTGCACGGCGAAAACGGCGAGGTCGCCCTGGCCGAGGCAACCCCGGAAGGCTACCGCGAGCATGGCCGCTTCACCCCGCCCGATGCCCCCAAACGCAAGAGTCCCATGGAGAAAGCCTGGGCTTACCCCGTGGTCGCCCATGGCCGTCTCTACCTCCGCGACCACGCCATGCTCTGGTGCTACGACCTCAAAACACCGTGAAACACCCGTTGCTGTCGTCCTTTCTCCTTCGTTCCCCGCTCCTGATCGCGAGCCTGGGATTCGCCCTTCTGCAGCCTGCGGCTCCCGAGGCCGCAGCCGCCCGTGAACCGGAGTTCCAAGGCGCTTTCTATGCCGGCTCCGGCGATGTGGATTATCTCCAATTGCTCGACACGGCCCGCGGCATGTTCGCCCCGAACCCGGACCTGCAGCATCTGGCGATGCTCTACATTCCCGCCTGGAACGGACTGGTCGAGGGCCCCACCTGGGACGCCTGGTGGATCCAAAACAGCTACGGAACCACCTACGCCGCCCTTCCGTTCCTCCAGGAACCCTTCGTCACCTTCCTCGAGAATTCCCAGGCCCTCTGGTTCGACCAAATGGGCGATGGCCAACGCGTCGGCGCCCCGCCGCCATTCAACTGGGTCGCCCCCGACGGTTGCCTCTGCGACGCCGCACGCCCCGGCTGGGTCGTCTATCGCCAGGGCGACGGACGGACCGATATCCACGATTGGGGCCTCGAATTCACCGCCGCCGGCCTCCTGCTCGAAGCCGAACTCCTCCTCATCGGCCGCGACCCCCAGGCCATCCAAGCCCGCCTCCCCCAACTCGAACGCTGCGCACACTTCATCGAAACCCGACACGACCCCACCAACCACCTCTTCCTCGCCGGCCCGGCCGCCAACTTGCTGGCTCCCAGCTACGCCGGCTGGAAGAAACCCGACGGCACCTACGGCAAGGCCTACCTCGCCGGCCTCTCCGTCACCACCATCGCCGCCCTCGACCGCCTCATCGAACTCGAAATCCTCGCCGGCCGACCCGAGGCCGCCCGGCTCTTCGCCCGGCGACGCGACAACGCCCGCCAAGGCCTTGACCACCTCGTGACCGACGAAGGTTACCTCATCCGCTCGCTCGATCCCGATGGCACCCGCCACGGCGTCTTCGGCGCCCCACGGCATGGCTACTTCGAAGCCTCACCCAACCACGACGCCATCGCCTTCCGCGTCGTCGAGGATCCCCAGGCCCGCCGCATCTTCGCCCGAATCGCCTCGATCCCCGAACTCCGGCCCCATCACTTCATCCTCCCCAACTACCCCTCCTACGACGACATGTACGAGAAACCCGAGGGCCTCTGGGCGTTCGGCACTTGGATCAACGGCGGCCATTGGTCCACCTGCGAAGCCCGCATGATCCTCGGCTATTACCGGCTCGGTCACCACGAGGACGCCCGCCGCTCGATGCGTACCCTGCTCGGGTTCGCCCGTCGGTTCCGACTCGATAATCCCCTCGTCAGGTTCGGCAGCGACGTCTATCAGCCCGGGCAGCCGGTCAATCTCACCTACGACGCATTCGGTCCCCCGGCGGCGTTCGTCCGGGGCCTCTTCGAGTACCTCTACCGCGCAGACAGTCTCATCCTCCGACCCCACATCCCCCAAGGGGTCACCCGACTCGAACAACGCTTCCCTGTCCGGTTCGGCGCCAAACAACTCTACCTTGCCACCACCGGCACCGGCCCCATCACTTCCGTCGCCGTCAACAGCAGGCCCTGGACCGACTTCGACGCTCAAGCCGTGGTCCTCCCCTTCGACGCCCTGCCCCCCCGCGCGGCCATCGAGATCGCCCTCGGCAACGCAAGCCACAATGGCTTCAACCCGCCCCCAATCGGCCCCAATACACCCCACCTTCCCCCTCACGACTCCGCCTGGCAACAATGGCAGCCCCACGCTTCCACCAACCAACAAGCATCGCCCACCACCGTCGACTCCCTCCTCCGCCAGGCAAGAACCTTGCAGAAGTTCCATCGCCGCCTGACCGAACAGGGCCTCGTCGATTCCTACGAGGCGGCCCACGCCCGGCTCGCACTCGATTGCCTCGCCGTCGCCCACGCCCGATTCCGTCGGCTCGAGCTGGGCACCCTCCCCCGGCTCCCCAATCCGGCCTCCCAACAGGCCGCCGACGAACTCTACATCGACACCGTCAGCAAACTCGCCAAGGGCCTCAACACCCTCCTCGAGTCGTACGCCGCCAGTGCCAACCCCCAGCGGCAACGCCTTGGACAGGTCTGGAAGGACTGCCAATGAAGCCCATGATCCCGAAGTCCCGCTGCTCCGCACGAACCTGCACGCTCGCCGCCGCAATCCTCTCGATCGCCATGTCCCAAGCCAAACCACTCGAACCAGCCGCGCCAGATGACGGCAATCCCACACCGCCGGACAGCTCCCCATCGACCCGGGTGCGCGAACCCGCCGTCGCCGGCCTCTTCTACCCCAGGGACCCCGCGGAGCTGGGCCGGGTCATCGACCGCCTGCTCGCCAGTGTCCAACCGACGCCTGTCCAGGGCTTGCGAGCCGTGATCTGCCCCCACGCAGGCTACACCTACTCGGGCCCAACCGCAGCCCATGCTTACGCCCTCCTCAAGCACGCCCCCGTCCACACCGTCATCGTCCTGGCCCCAAGTCATTACGCCGGCTTCCGCGGCGCGTGCGTCTCCTCCGCCGACGTCTTCCGCACCCCGCTCGGCGACGTGCCCGTCGCGCGCGATCTCGCCGAGAAACTCGTGCAGTCGCCGCCGTTCATCCGGGAAGGCCCCTGCCGGGTCCAGCGACCCACTTGGGCACGCCAATCCTCGCGCCCGATCCCGCCAGACGGTACCGAGTCCCCCGATACCTGGGAACATTCGGACGAAGTCCAAGTCCCCTTCCTCCAACGGGCCCTCGGCAAGTTCCGCCTTCTCACGATCGTGATGGGCGACGTCGACCCGGCCGCAGTCGCCCAGGGTCTGGGCAAACACCTCGACCCCCAAACCCTCATTGTCGTCAGCTCCGACTTGAGCCATTTTCACCCCGACCAAGCCGCCCGAACCCTCGACGCGCAGTGCACCGATGCCATCCTCCGGCTCGACACGGAGCAAATGGCCGCTCAGGAGGCTTGCGGACGCGGCCCCATCCTCACGTTGATGCACCTGGCTCGAAGCCGGCACTGGAAGCCTGCCCTGCTCGACTATCGAAATAGCGGGGACACCGGCGGGGACAAAAGCCGCGTCGTCGGCTACGCCGCGCTCGCCTTCTCCGACGCGGGAGCCACACCGCCCTCCCACGACGCCTGCACGCCCGAGGACCGCCAGCGCCTCCTGCGCCTGGCCCGACAAACCCTCGCCGCCGTCACCGCGGACCGCCCCCTTCCCGAGATCGACCCGCGGGAGTACCCCGGCGCCTTGAGCGCCCCGCGTGGGTGCTTCGTCACTCTCACCCTCGATGGCAGCCTCCGCGGCTGCATCGGCAACCTCCAGCCCCGCGGCCCCCTCTGCGAGGCTGTCCGCGATAACGCCCGCAATGCCGCCCTCCGCGACCCCCGATTCCCCCCGGTCGGACCTTCCGAAGTCGACCGCATCGAGATCGAGATCAGCGTGCTCACCGAACCGCGCCCGCTCGCGTTCACCTCCCCCGAGGACTTGCTCGCCAAACTGCAGCCCCACCGCGACGGCGTCATCCTCCAGATCGGCAGTTCCACCGCCACCTACCTGCCCCAGGTCTGGGAACAAGTCCCCGATAAGGAACAGTTCCTCCGGTCCCTCTCGCAAAAGGCGCAGCGCGATCCGGAGGATTGGCGCCGGGAAGGCACCCGGGTGCAAACCTACCAGGTCGAGGCCTTCAAACAGCCGGCACCGCAACCTTGAGGCCCCCGGATGGCGCGCCCCCGCCGAAGCCACCTGTCCTGGTCCCTGACAGGTGCCGTGCGGAACGCTGTGGTGGCGCTCGGGATCTCGAGCGTCGTCACCCAGATGGTCCTGCTCCGCGAGATGCTGGGCCTCACCCACGGCAATGAAGCCGTCCTCGGCGTCATGCTCGGCTCCTGGCTCCTCCTCGGCGCCGCAGGAGCCGCCCTGGGCCGGGTCCTCCCAATAGGTTGGACTTCCCCCCGGACACTTTCCTTGCTCCTGGTGCTCCTGGCTTTCACCCCCGCTCTGCAGGTCGTTGCCCTCCGCTGGGTCGCAACCTCCTGGTTCACCCGCGGCACAACGCTGGGCCTCTGGGACGTCACCGGCGTGAGCCTGACACTGCTCGCGCCCTACGCCGTCAGCGGAGGTCTCCTGCTCACACTCGCCTGTGCGATCGCCGCCTCCACCCAGCAGGCCCCGGGTGCAATCCGGCGCGTCTATGGGGCCGACAGCATCGGCAGCGTGATCGGCGGCGCCCTGTTCGCCGTCGTCCTCGCTCGAGCCCCGGACCACTTCGTCCTGCTCGCCGTGCCGGCCACCCTGAACCTCCTGGCCGCCGCCGCGCTCTGGCATGGACCCCGAACCCGACTGCGCCTCGCCGGAGCCGCGGTGCTCGGAGCGGTCGCGCTGACCCTCGGCGTCCTCGGACAATTCGAACAGCGGCTCGCCCGATTCGAGTTCTCGCCCGAACAGGTCCGGTTCAGCGCCCAGTCCGTCTACGGCCGGATCGTGGTCACCGAAAACGCAGGCCAGATCGTCGTGCGCGCCAATCGCCAGCCGATCGCCTCGAACCAAAGCCTCGAACAGGCCGAGGCCGCAGCCCACGTGGCCATGAGCCAACGCCCCAATGCGCGCGAGGTGCTCCTCGTGTCCGGCACGTTCACCGGCGCCGTCGCCGAGCTCCTCAAGTACCCCCAGGCCCGCCTCACGTGCGTCGAGCTCGATCCCCTCCTCCTCGATGCCGGCCACCGGTTTCTCGGGACTCCCCAAGACTCCCCGCGCGTGCGGTGGGCCACCGGCGATGCGCGCCGCCTCCTGCGGCATGCCCGCCACGCCTACGACGTCGTCATCCTCCAGATCCCACCCCCCACCACCGCCCAGTTCAATCGCTATTACACCGCCGAGTTCTTCGAGGAAGCCCGCCAGGCACTCGCACCCGGTGGCGTCCTGGCCTTCGCGCTCGGCGATTACGCCGGTTACCTCGGACCCGACACGATCCGGATGCTGGCGGTCGCCCGCACAACCGCCGCCCACGTGTTCGCCCACGTCCTGCTCCAACCCCTCGATCGCGTCTGGTTCCTCGCCTCAGACGGACCGCTCAACCCGGATCTCGCCACCAGCCTCGACTCTGCAGGCATCAACGTCCAATACCTCCGACGCAGCTACCTCGAAGCAACCCTGACCGCAGACCGCCGCGCGGCCGTCCAGGACGCCGCCGGCCAGCCGGCTCGGCCCAACACGGATTTCCATCCGCGACTCTACTTCCTCACCCTCAGACAGTGGCTGGCCCAGTACGAAATCCGACCCAACACTACGCTCGCGGTGTGCGGCCTCCTGTTGCTCGTGTTCCTCGCGCGGCGCTCCCCGGCGGAAGCCGCCGTGCTCGCCTCCGGTGTCGCAGGATCCACCCTGATGGTCGTCTGGCTCCTCGCCGTTCAAATCCTGCACGGCGCGCTCTACCGACACGCCGCAGCCGTGGTGGCGGTGTTCATGGCCGGGCTCGCAGTCGGTGCAGGGCTGGCCCCTGCCCAAACACCCCGGCACCCCCGCCGCACCCTGGCAGCAGCTGCCCTCGGCATCGCCGCCCTCTCCGCCACAACCCCCTGGCTCCTCGATCATCTGCGCCGCTGGGAGTCCGCCACACCAGGGTCCTGGAGCACGTCTATCGTCCTCGGAGGCTGGATCCTGGCCACCGCAATCCTCGTGGGACTCGAATTCCCGCTCGCCGCGGCAGACCACCCAGGGACCGTCCACGCCACCGCCGGCCGCTTGTATGCCGCCGACCTCATCGGCGCCTGCGCCGGTTCCCTCCTGGCCGGCGCATTGCTCATCCCCCTCGCCGGTGTCCCCGCCGTCTGCGGGCTCGCCGCGGGACTGAACCTGCTCGCCGCCGGCTGGGTCGCCTTCCGCCGGAGCGGATGATCCGGAGGTCTCACTATGCCACGATTCGACGCCACGTGCCTGCGCCTCGTCCGGTGGACCGGATGGGTCCTCATCCCCACCATCCTGGCATTTCTGCTGACCGGCTACTGCATCAGCGGACGCTTCGGACTGGGCCGCTGGCTGGATGAAACTACCGCCCTCGAATGCCATAAGCTCCTTCATGCCCCCCTCATCCTCCTGACCCTTGTGCACTCGATCCCGGCGATCTACCTTGCCATGCGGCGCTGGGGCTGGATCCGCAGCCGACCCACACCATGACACGCGTACCCCAACCCGGAAGCACCACGCGGCCAATCCCGCGACGACAGGCTCTCCTCTGGGGTGCCGACGCCACGCTCGCGCTCTTCGCAGCCGACTCCTGGTTCCCCTGGCTCGCACGCTGGCGCCAGCGCGCCGCCTCCGCCGACATCTTCCCGGGCGACGCCCCGGACGATGCCCTCTGGGCCCTCTGGCAACAGCGCGGTTGGGCGCGCGAGGCCCTCCACTACCTCAAGCTCGGCCCGAACGTCCAGTGCAAGCTCTGCCCTAATAACTGCCTCCTCAAACCCGGAGACCGCAGCCATTGCCGTAACCGGATCAACCGCAACGGCACCCTCTACACTCTCGCCTACGGAAACCCCTGCACGTTTCATGTCGATCCCATCGAGAAAAAACCGCTGTTCCATTACCTCCCCGGCAGCAGATCGTTCTCCGTCGCCACCGCCGGCTGCGTCTTCCGCTGCCTGAATTGCCAGAACTGGGAAATCTCCCAACGTAAACCCGAGGAAACCAAGGACCCTCGCGGACCCGAGTTCCGGCTGCGCCCCCCCTTGCCGGCGTCACTCACCCGCGCCCAACTGCAGTCGCTGAGCCTGTTCCCCGAGGACCTCGCGGCGGTGGCCGAGGCGCTCGCCTGCGCCACCGTCTCCTACACGTACTCGGAACCCACCGCCTTCTACGAGTACACCCTCGAATCCTGCCGCCAGGTCCGCGCCCGAGGCCTCCGCAACGTGCTCGTCACCTGCGGCTCGATCGAGGAACGGCCACTCCGCGAATTGGCCCCTTTCGTGGACGCCGCCCACGTCGACCTCAAGGGCTTCGATGAGGGCATTTATCAAAAGCTGAACTCGGGCCGGCTCGAGCCGGTCCTCCGTACCCTCCGCGTGCTTCGCGAACTGGGCGTCTGGATCGAGGTCATCCACCTCGTCGTGCCAACCTACACCGATGCCCCCGACGTGTTCCGGCGGCTCGCCGCCTGGGTCGCCGCCCATCTCGGACCCGATTGTCCCCTCCATGTCTCCCGATTCCAGCCCCAGCATAAACTCACCCACCTGCCCCCCACACCCCTCGATACCCTCCTGCGAGCCCGGGAATTGGCCCGCGGCGAAGGCCTCCACCACGTCTATATCGGCAACGTCCGCGGCCTCCCCGACGCCGAAACCACCTTCTGCCCCAAGTGCCACGCCGCCCTCATCGAACGCGACGTGTTCGCCATCACCCGCAACCGACTCCGCACCGGCGCCTGCCCGGACTGCGGCACCCGCATCGCCGGCGTCTGGAGCCCGCCGCCGGCCAGGGGCTGACCCGGCTTCCGCAGGCCGTTGCCTGCCAAGACCCCCAGGATTCAGAGCGGAGCATCCGCTCAAGTGCCCTTCCCCAGACTGCGCTGGCTCAAGAAGGTGCACTCATTCGGTCACCGGCCTAGCCCCTTGTCAGAAAACATCTACCAACATGTTGTCGAGGTTGCCCGCGCGATCCGGCGGTGCTGCTCGCCGCAGGCGAAGCCCATGTTCCCAGCGCAGTCTGGGAAAAGGCGTGGAGTCCTCGACTTGTAAAACACGTGTGGAGACTATGAGTCTGTCACCTTGTTTGCGGCACCGTTCCTCGGGACTGGATGCGGCATCGGTCTGAGGCGGCCCCTCGCCAGGAGCAACGGCTGGCGGACGTTCGAGACACAGCACCAAGCGAAGATGCGGATTGGACAGAGTGCCAGGTTCATAGTCGGCCGGCGCCCGCAATGCGCCTTGCAGCCCCGCTCATCGTGGCTTCATCGGTTCATCATCCCGCCGAGGACAGTCGCTGGGTTGGTCTCCGACCCGGTTCGCGGACCCCGCCGGGATCCCATGGGCGCAGCCCTTCCCCCGGCCGCGGCCGATCTCGAAGTGTTGGCGATGTGAAAGATGGGTTCGTCCTCTGGCTTCCCGGGCCGGTGGGCTCCTCGCCTACCCCACCGCGTCCACCCGCA
>Ga0209605_1001264_pt1 | contig 28974 bp, 21 predicted proteins | sample AD_UKC035_MetaG_FD_184408 | JGI IMG/M metagenome (GOLD analysis project Ga0209605, IMG submission 184408) | Active sludge microbial communities of municipal wastewater-treating anaerobic digesters from USA - AD_UKC035_MetaG (SPAdes) (version 2) | ecosystem: Engineered > Bioreactor > Anaerobic >...
CCGGTGGCTGCGGCATTGAAGGTTTCCCCGTTGACCAGGAATACCCCCATGACCAGAAGGGAAATCGTGCGCAGGAGGATATGACCGGTGATCTGTATCCCTGTATCTCCTTTTTTCCTCCGGTTGTCAATGGCAAAGGGCAGGGACATTCCTACGATAAAAAGAAAGGCCGGAAAAACAACATCGGCCAGCCCAATGCCGTCCACTCCTTGTTCCACATGCCCCAGCCAGGCCGGGATGGACTTCAAAGACCACAGATCATTTACAAAGATCATGAGGACCATGGTCAGGGCACGCAAAATATCAATTGAAGCGATGCGGGGAGGTCCGGAGACCCTGCTCGGGTTATTGGATTCGGCCATGGTAGTTATTTTATATGGTAAAGGATTGAGGGCGGCATGGCATCCTAATTTGCGGTCAGTTCGATCTCTTCCGAATTCGGATAGGCCTGATAAAGCACATAGGCGCCGGCGGAATCAAGTTGTTGCCGGATCCGCTTGATTTCATTTCCTTGTTTTATCCTGACCTCGTTCCAATGGCCAGGCACATAAGTCTTTAAGGTCAAGGGGACCTGGTAGAGGGATTTGTCCAGGGAATGGGTAAGGCTTACGGTTATCTTCCCATCCTGGCTTTTCGATTGGACCCTGGCGTTCATGCGGCTCCGCATATATTTGGTGACTTCTCCAAACGTCGCGATCCAGAGATGGTTTTCTTTGGATTTCAGGTAACGGAAATATTCATCCAGGACTTCACTGCTCAGCGCTTCCCATCCGATACCGTCCACTCCATGGATTACCAGAACCAGCCAAATGTTATCTTTTAAAAGAGTGGTGTCGATCCAGGACTTCATCATGGGCAAGGAGGTCCTGGCCACCGCTCCCCGCTGCCACTGCACATACTCTTCCGTAAAATCTACAGGGTTTTTGGTGCTGGCTCGGTTGAGTTCAACCAGGTAGTGTTCGGGCATCCGGTTTCTCAGGGCGGGGAATACCCGGTGTGCATACTTCATGGCCCGCTCATGTTCCGTGCCGTAAGGGATCTCCGCCGAAAAGGTATATTCCGGGCCAAGCTGCCTTTGTATTTCATCCCTGCTTTTTTCCAGTTCATAATTTATGTTCACCTCATCCAGTGCGCATAAATAAGGATGGGTAACCGTATGGCTGGCAAATTCATGTCCTTGGGCTGCGAAGCTTCTGATTTCATCCCAGGTGACTCTATCCGCCGGAATCTCCCCGTACCGGGTTCCGGTGTCAGGCAGAAACTCCTGGTTCCGTACTTTTTGATAAAGGTCATCCAGAATGGCATAGGCCTCTTCTTCTTTTCCGGCATCGTACAAAGCCCCCGCCCGCGTATGATAGGCTAAGGTGCCTCTGTAACCCAGGAAGCCCGCTGCCGAAGCCCGTTCAAAAAAATTGTCTTTATTGGTGAGGACGCTTGAAGACTCTTCGATAATTTCACTTACGGGGCGACCGATAAATTTTCCCTGGTATTGGGATCCGGGTATCTGTCCGGTAATTATAAAAAAGGTAGCCGGCAATTTTAAATGGTTCATGATTGGAAGCGCTTTACGGAACTGATTGATGGAACCATCGTCATAGGTAATGGATACCGCGCCTTGTTTCCCAAATTGCCATTTGGAGATCGAGGTTTGCCCGTTGGTGAACGGAGGGTTTGTGGCGGTGAGCAACAGGAAGACATACATCCTCAAAGAATGCCTTTTCAAACCGGTCATATGGCTATTGGACACATTCAAATTTAATACAGGTTGTTTAACTTTTCCCCTGGACTTTTCGGCTTTATCTCCACCCGCCCAAAAATACGTTAGCGGCTCGTTAAAAAAATGCGGCGGAAAATTGTTTTAACCTCAAAAAAAAACAGCCATAGTTATGGCCGGCTTAAAAAATGAGGCGGATGTTAACAAGCATCAAAGCCTGTCCTTTTTCCTTTTGAGGGGGTTAACTTTGTATTATCTGCCTGATAAGCAGAATGAAGTATTTATATGAAAAAATTCACCGCTTATTCCCTGTTGATCTCAATGAGTTCAATCCTTATTGTTTTTTTCTTTACCCTCACTTCCTGGAGTTCGGTTCCTTCAACCTCATTACCCGGAAATCCGGTCGGCAAGGCCGAAGCGGTAGCAAATCCCGGGCATCCGGTTTTGGACCATCTCCCGCTCCCCGTACCAGAAGGGGTGGTAAAACCTCTTGAAGCCCTTAAGGATCAGGAGTTGCAAGACCAACTGGAAACCATCCTGAACTCAGACCGGCGGTGGATGGAGTTGGCAAGAAATAAATCCCTGAGTATCGGGGTGGTCGATATGTACGACCCCATGAATTCGCGGTTTGCCGCTATCAACGGGAATCATATGATGTATGCGGCCAGCCTGCCCAAAATCGCCGTCCTGCTGGCTTCTGAAGAGGCCATTGCCCAGGGCACCCTGCAGGAAACCCCGGAGGTAAAACAGGATATGAAATGGATGATTGCCAAATCCAGCAATGAGGCTGCCAGCAGAATGATCCAAAGGGTCGGCATTGGGCAAATCGCCCGGGTCCTCCAGCACCCCTCTTATAAATTGTACGATAAGGACAACGGCGGGGGCCTGTGGGTTGGGAAACCCTATGGCGGCGGCGGTACCCGCATGGGTGATCCGCTTAAAAACCTGAGCCACGCCGCTTCCGTCGAACAGGTTTGTAAATATTATTATAAACTGGCCTTTGGTCAGTTGGTCAATCCGGAACGGTCCCGGGATATGCTCCAGATCCTGGTCGATCCACAACTCCACCACAAGTTTGTTTCGGTCCTTGACCGGGTGGCTCCAAAAGCAAAAGTATATCGCAAATCAGGCACCTGGGAAAACTGGCATGCCGATTCCGCCCTGGTTTGGGATGACAGCCGCCGATACATCGTGGTAGCCCTGGCCATGGACAGCCAGGGGGAAAAACTTCTCCGGGACCTGATGCTCAAAATCGACAGCGCATTGGTGGCAAACGGCTAGCTTAGCATAAATTATGCTTGAAGCCCTTTTGTCGAAGTGGAGGGACTTTCATTTACGAATTTTTGACATCCGTGAAGGCGAATTCAGGCGGGTTTGGCTGATGCAGCTGACCATTTTCCTGATCATCCAGAGCCTGTGGATCATTAAACCCGTGGTGAACGCCCAATTCCTGTCCCGTGCAGGCATTGAAAAACTGCCCCTGGTCTTCCTTTTGGTAGCTTTGACGGCCCTGGTGGTTGCTTCGGCCTATTCCCGGTGGTTGAACCGGATCCCCCTGGGCGCGCTCATCACCCGCACCCACCTTATTTCCATTTTTTGCCTGCTCACTTTTGCCATCCTGTTGCGCCTGGATTTGTTCAAAGACTGGATGAGTTACCTGATTTATATCGGAGTGGCCCTGTTTGGTCTGATCACGACCTCCCAATTCTGGCTTCTCGGGAATATGGTATTCAGTTCGCTGGAGGCCAAACGGCTTTTTGGCATTATCGGTGCAGGAGCGATTGCTGGAGGGATCGTCGGGGGTTATGTGACCTCCCTGCTGGCCTCCGTGTCGGATAGCATCAACCTCCTCTTTTATGCAGCAGGGCTTTTGATCATCAGCATGGCGGTGAACCGGAGGATCTGGTCGCGGTTTATCCCCGAATACAACCGCTCCTTTCAACTAAGGCAAACGAAAGCCCTGCATGAATACCCTTTGCGCCTGATACGGAATTCAAAACATCTGACCTTCCTGGCCCTGATCATGGGGATCAGCGTGGTGGTCGCCAAATTGGTTGAATTTCAATACAGCGCGATTGCTTCGTCGAAGATCCGGGACCCTGACCAGCTGACCGCTTTTTTCGGTTTCTGGTTTTCCACCGCCAATATGGTGTCCCTGGTGATTCAGCTCCTGATCACCCGTAAAGTGGTTGAATATCTGGGAGTGGGCAGAAGTCTGTTTGTGCTGCCGGGCGCTCTTTTTGCGGGAGCCGCCACGGTATTTTATACCCCGGTCCTGTGGACGGGTACCCTGCTCAAACTAACTGATATTTCCCTGAAACAATCCATCAATAAAGCGGCTACGGAACTCCTGATCATGCCTGTTCCACCGGCGATTAAAAACCAGGTAAAGACCTTCATCGATGTTTTTGTCGATACCACGGCGACGGGCATCGGGGGCATCACGCTCATATTCCTGATTAACGGACTGGATCTTTCGGTCCGCGCCGTTTGTATAATGATCATCCTGCTTGCTGGGCTATGGATCTATTTTACAATACTTGTCAAAAAGGAATATGTCCTGGCATTTCAGAAAATACTGGGCCTCAACCCGAATATATCCGCAAAGAAAAATTTTCAGCTCTCCGACGAGACCGTAGCAGATGGAATAAAACGCACCCTTCAATCGGGTTCCGTACACCAAATTCAATTCTTACTGGAACGGCTCGAAGAGATCAAAGGCCATAGCATCATGCCGGAAGTGATCCCCCTGCTAACCCATAAATCCCCGGAAATTCGCCAGGCCGCCTTGCGTTGCCTATATTATCATACCGATCACTCCGTCATCAACCATATTGAGCCCCTGCTCAAAGACCCCAACGATGAAGTCCGCGCGCGGGCCTTTTCCTGCCTCCTCGCCCATACCCGTGACCGCCGGGTGCACTTTATCGAAGAATCACTGAAGGACCCGGATCCCGCGATCAACCGGGCCGCCCTGGTTGGACTGGCTACCGAAGCGCGTGATAACCTGGAAATGCAACAACAATTCAACCTGGAACAACGCCTCCATGAAACATTCGAGCACACTGCCCGAATTCCGGATCCTAAAGAACAGGAAGCGCATAAAATGATGGTCGCGAGAGCTATCGGATATGGTAAGCTGACCTCTCTCTATTCGGTACTGGCTGATTTAATGAAGGACGCAAATCCTGCCGTATCCGGGAAGGCCATCCTGGCAGCAGGTTACAGCCAGGACCCTGTATTTGTTAAAATATTATTGGCCTTCCTGCCGGATAAATCCACCCGTTCGGTTGCCCAAAAAGCCCTGGCCCAATTTGAACCCCACCAAATCCTGCCTATACTCACGGATGTAAGCATAGAAAAAAGTACATTAAGAGAGATCCTGATCCAATTGCCCGCCCTCGCCAAAACCATGGATACCCAACAGGCCATTGACTTCCTGTTTGAGCTTGTCCAACACCGCGACCCCCTGGTAAAACTGAAAGCCATACAGACCCTCCATAAAATGAAGGTCAATTTCCCCCACCTGACCATCAGCGGCAAACGAGTGGTGCCTCATCTCTTGAGGGAAGCAGGCCTGTACCGGGATGCCCTGGCCATCAATTATGCCGCCCAACACCAGTGGAAAACGGACCAGGAAAGTGAAGGAATTATCCTTGCCAGAAAAGAATTTACCCGCCTCCTGGAACGCAAGTTGAACCGGATTTTAAAAAGAATTTTCTGGTTGCTGGGCCTGACCTATCCTCCGGGCATCATTCTGCCCCTATTTAAAGATATCCGCAACAGCGACGCTAATATCCGCATCAACACGGTCGAATTGCTGGACAATATCATAGATCCTTCCCTGAAAAAAGTGGTGATTCCCCTGGTGGAGACCGCCGCACTTGAACATTTACCGGATGAGGCCCTCAAACGGCTGCAATTAAAATCACCGGATGAATATGCCTGTTTTGAATCCCTGCTGAAGGGGCCGGAGGTCCGTCTGAAACTTGCGGTGTTGAACCTGATCGAAGCCATGGACAATCCCGAATTTGACCCCCTGATCCATTTGGCAACCGGAGATGAGCATTACAGGGTCCGATTATTAGCGGAAAGATTGTCTGAAATCAGGCGCTTGGACGTATAAACTCAATCTCCCCGGACCACTCGGTCAATGGATGCCGCCAGAGCCATATGATCGGAAGCACTGTTTTTCTTTCGTACGTTGGACATCAGGGCTACCAGGTAGGTGGTTTGGTCGGGATGCTCCACAATGGCTATGCTGTTCATAAAATTATCCACATTGCCTTTGTATTTCTGGCACACATAACCTTCCTCAGGCCGGCATTTGTAAAGACTGCCGGATTTAAAATACACGGCCGCATCCTTCAATGCCGGGGAGGCCGCATATCTTATCCTCCGGTCGGTCATGTACAGGAGTTTTTTCATTTCCAGGCTGCTTTCTTCGTCCACGAGTTTCCCGCGCTCCAATCCGATCAGGAATTTCATTAGTCCCATCGGGGTGCCTGTGCTTCCTCCCTTCGGCGGGATACGGCCTGATCCGCCGCGCGTAAACATGGTGCCCAGCCGCCATTCATCGGCTGTGATCCCCATTGCTCTTAAGGGTTCATTGACGACGGAGATCGCGGTTTCTGAAAGTTCGGACTTCGGGGTCTTGTTAAAATAGGCCTCCGCCTGAACTTCACTGAGCGCAGGATATTCCTTTCCAAAAACACGCATGAGGATGGCCTCTCTCCAGCATACGGTGGCAGCGCCATTGTTGCTGACGGACATCATATAGTCCAGCCATTCATACAAAAGGAACACGTCGCCCGCTTGTACTGTCCGTCTCTTCAGGACCTTGGTTTCGGTGTCAAAAATGGAAACCGTATGTTCATCATAGAGAGCCCAGCCTCCTGCACGGACAGATTTGTTGCATAGCAGGTGGCGCCTCAGCTCGAAGGAATCGGGATAGATTTTGGCGAGTTCGGTAAAAAAGCCCAACAAAACGGCGAGTTTCCCCACACTGCCGGGTTGAAAACCTTCATGTTCTTTTCGACCGGCATATCTCAGGGGGCGACCCGGGGTGATATCGAGAAGGGCAATGCTGTAGTTTTCACCGAGGACTGGAAACAAGCCATGGATTTTTTCTTGCAAGTCCGCATCCGGCGACGGGATGACAGCCAGGGAATCTCCCCTTTCACCGGTCAGATGAAGGCGGATGTCGGAATAAGATTTCATGGCGCCCGGAATAGGCTTGGTTCCCTTGAGTTCCCCATCCACTACCATTTGAAGATATTTCAGCCTCCGGATATGGGTGTGACTGTATCCGTCGATCGGGTAGGAGGCCGCTTCCAAAATGAATATGCAGATGAGGACAAAACAGAATACGGAGCACCTGACCATCATTCATCTAATTTTGAATTCAGGGATACCGAACGATCGCCATCGAATGCCGGGGTGATTTGCCTCAGGTATTCCGTGGCGGCGGCCAGTTTGTTTTCGACAAATGGCCTGACCTGGAACAGCCAGATCTTATCACCCAAAAACCCCAACTCCACATCCAATGGACCCCGGTTATTCACCTCCGGCGAAGCCGACAGTTCCTCAATAAGGTGTTGCGAAATTTTTCTCAGTGCCCCAAGACGCTCAGGAGTGAGGATCCGTTTTTCTAATCCGGTCCGGACTTTCAAACTGCCGCCCGTCGCCGGAATGGTCAGGTAAAAAAGCTCTCTGGCAGGGGAGACCAGGTGCTCCTTACCTTCTGCATCAAGCAACCAGGTTTCAGCCACCTGGCCTTCGACCGCGCCAGCTACTCCGCGGTTGAAGGCTACCGTGAGATCCCCCTCGCTTCCGGAGCTGAGGCCTTTTGTAATCAACACCCCCGAACAATCGGGATCCACACTTGGAATGATCAGAATGGAAGGGAAGACATTTTCCGGGTTTTCCAGGTAGTGTTGTCTCCATCTGAAACTGCGTTCCGTATAAGGGGAAGCCCAGACATCCCGGATACCCTGGTAGATCTTTTCGGAGTCCAATACATTAAAAACGGTTAAGTTGAGCCCAGCCCCGCTGAAATCCCTGAGGTCCTCCATATTGGTATCGCTGCGCACAAAGACCGGAATTTTTCCCAAAGGCTGGCTGAAAACGGTCTGAAATTGTTTTTCCAGCTCTTTTCTGAAGTTATAAAGTAAAGGCATCTTTCGGATCAGCCTTCGCAGTGAATCCAAGCCCTTAAGGATGAAAGCCTCGGTCTCCGCTTCCGGGTCTCCTCTTGCCCGCATCCGTTCGGCGGTGGTAAAGATTCCTTTCATCAGGTCCCAGTAACTGGTTTCGTAAGACGGAATCCTTTGATCCATGTGTTGCTTGAATACGGCAAAGGGGAGAACAAGTCCTTCCACGACCTGCCCGGGGAATATTTGTTTTAACTGGCCAAGATGGGCAGCCTTAGGCCCACAGGTTTTGCCCGATTCAGAGGCGCTGACCTGCCGCAGGTTAAGGATTTGGGCTTGGTCCAGTACTATACGGTCCATGGGTACGGATATCTTTTCTGCCTTCCTTTTTTTCTGTTCAAAAAGTTCCTTTTCTCGCGGTTCCATGGCGGCCGCCGGCTTTATGATCACGGTGCCTTTCTGGGATACGGCGTAAAAAACCGGGGTCCCATGGAAGGCTTTGAGGGATTCCATATTTTCTTGTGAGATGACCGCATTGGGAATTCCCAGGTTTCGGGCCAGCAATTGCACATGAGAAACCATATTGCCTTCGCTGACCGTCAAAATGCCGGCCACCGGCTTTAAATTGCCGGGCGGATGATGGAAGACATAAATCTTGCTGCTGGAAAGATCTTCCTTTTCCGGGGTTCCAGTGACCACGACCAATTCACCCAAAGCAAAACCCGGGTTGAGTCCCCGTATTGAAGATTGGCCTGCTATCCCCAATACAGAATTTGAAAATCCGGCTTCCCGGGCCCAGGCTTCACCCAATTGGCTGACCGCCCGCCCCAAATGCAACAGGACCGAGGAACGTACACGGTCGTCCAAAAATCCGGCAGCAAGCGGTTCAAAATCCCGGTATCGGTTGACCACAGGCTGATAATGCGCCCTGAACAGGCCCGTTGCCCATTCCAAGACACGCCGGCTACCTTCATGGAGTGCATTTAATTGATTCAAAGAAATCGAATCTCCGGCAGGAAGTTCCAAACTGCTGCTGACCTGCTCCCATTCCCATAACTCCAGGTAGCCAAAGGCTGCCACCGCTTCGGAAAGGCAATAAACCTGGGATATCAATTCTCTCACCGATCCCGCCTTCCACCTGGAGGCTTCAATAATGATCAGGTTTTCCATTTTATTGGATACATCGATCAGGGCCAACCTGGAAATCCCCTGCATTGGAGAGGCCAACTGGTGGCGCAACATCATAGCTGTCCGGCTGATGAGCCGGCAGCGTTGTTCAGGCTTGGCCAAAAGAGGATATCCATTCATAAAGACGGTCACCAATCCCTTTGCGGGAGAGGTTTCCGGCAGGACCCTCCGGTAATCCTCAAGATCGCTGACCATGAAGGGTTGGTACATAATGGTTAATTCGCGGAGCAAGAGGTCAAATTTCTCGTTCAATGCGGCAGTCATTTCCTTCCCGATCCCCTGCCGGAAATGGTTGACCTTTTGTATATCTCCGGCATCGGGGGCGCCGTGGATCTTCACCCGGAGGTCCATAAAAGAAGGCAGGCTGTCTGAAATTTCTTTGCACAAAGAGCGTATCCGCTGCGCTGTATTATCATCCCCGGAATGAGGAATGTCCCTGGCACTTTGCCGCAGGAGAAAATAACGGGAATGGATGCTGAAGGTATCTTCCAGCAAGCTTTGATAAAAGCCCGCTCCCCAGCGGTGCTCGTCTTCAATTTGGACCGCTCCCCGGTAAAATTGCGCGCGACGATGGATCCAGCCATTGTCCATGGAACGGAGATATTGTTCAAGCTGGTATTGGATCATTCGGGAATGGGCGGAGGATTCGTCCCAGATATCCGTATAGGGAGTAGTGGCGAGGATTTGCCCCAGGAAGATATGGTCCCTGGCCGCCAACAGGTCTACTTCTTCTTTATACCGTGCTCTTTGGTTACCCGTTTGGTCCGTGCAGGGGTCGCGAGCAGCCCTTGTGGAACCGTCTTTGCAGAACCAGCGGATATCCCGGTAGGGCCCGCGGGCATCCTGCTTAAACCGGCTGATCATTGATTTCACGGCCTCAGGATCGGAGACCTGGCCTGTGATAAAAAAACATGAAAAGACCAGAATGAAAGTCATCCACTGCCTGCGGTGATCACCGGATGGTTTGCCTCGCAGCATAAAACTCAATCTCGTCCTTTTCATCTTTTCCAATATAAAAGAACAATACCTTGCCTTTTGAAGTTTAAATCATGGATGCCCCTGATTAGAATCATGGTCATCCGGATTGTAAAAGAGACATCTTTAAGGAAATGTTCAGAGGGTTTTATAATATTCTGATTGTGATGATTTTTTTTATTTCATGGTCCGGCTGCAGGTCCATACCCAAGGGGGGAACGGCCATAAAGCCGTTTGAGGTCGACCGTTATCTGGGCAAGTGGTATGAAATCGCCCGCCTGGATTTCAGGTTTGAACGTAACCTCAACAATACTTCTGCAACCTATACCGCCAATCCTGACGGAAGCATAAAAGTGGTAAACCGCGGATTCAATTATAAAACCCAGGAATGGAAAGAAGCTACCGGTAAGGCCAAATTCAGGGGCGATAAGGAACTTGCCCAATTGAAAGTCTCCTTTTTCGGACCATTTTATTCCGGTTATAATGTCATTGCTTTAGATCCGGAATATAAATATGCCCTTGTTGCAGGCAAAAACCTTTCTTACCTCTGGATCCTTTCACGGGAGATCACGATCCCGGATGAAGTAAAACAAAACTACCTGAAAATCGCAAAGGACCTGGGGTTTAAAACAGAAGAACTGATTTGGGTGGAACATAATAAAAAATGACTCCGCCATAGAGAAAAGGCAATTGATTTCCTCTACCGGTCGGGGACCACGGGCAACGCTTTGACGTGGGCATAAACTTCTACTCCGTTGAGTTTTAGTTCCACCTCTTCGCCGGAAACTTTGACTCCCTTGACATCATGAAGATTGCCGGTTGGTGAAATGGCTTTTATGCCGTACAAGGCTCCTTCCTTGCCGAGAGCCTTAATCTGGATAATGTTCCCGGGAGTACGGATTCCTTTGACATCCAATTTGTCTCCTTCGGCGGTAAGGGCCTTGATATCATAAATCGTTCCGTCTTCTCCAATGGCTTTTACAGGAATGTTCGATTCATCGCTCACCAGCATTTTTACCGGTTGTTGTTTGCCTCCAATGAATGCCTTGACATCGATCAGGTGGAGATCCCCGTCTTTGATCACCGCCTTGACATCATGGATACGGCCCTCCTTGTCCAGGGCTTTGACATCCAGGATCCTTCCTTCCGGATGAATGGCTTTTATATGCCAGATCGAGTCCTGGCCCTCCTGGCCAATCTGGGGTAGGGCTTTGATGTGCGCATAAAAATCAACCCCGTTCACTCTTCCTTCCACGAGGTCAGATGAAAGTTTTATTCCTTTCACATCATAAAGTTGACCATTCCTGGACAAGGCTTTGACTCCGTAATATTCACCGGCCTGGTTGATGGCTTTGAGGCTGATCACATTTCCAGAAAGGTTAATCCCTTTCACATCCAGCCGTTGACCATCCCCCGTCAGTGCTTTGATGTCATACAAGGTGCCGTCCTCCCCGATGGCTTTCACCGGAGCGTATTTTTCATCACTCACTAACATTTTAACCGGCAAGGTTGTCCCGTTGAACAGGGCTTTAATATCCATCATATGGAGGTTGTCTCCTTGCTGGAGGGCTTTAACATCATATATCCGGCCTTCCTGATCCAGTGCTTTAATATCCAGAGTTTTCCCATCGGGCAGGAAGGCTTTCACATGCCAGATTATTTGTTCCGGAGCAGGGGTTATTTTCGTAGTCGTATCTCCTGTCCCGGGCGGTTGGTCACATCCGGTCCAGCTGAATAAAAAAGGAAATAGCAGGAATTTGATACCTAAAAAAATCCGACGATCATCCATAGGGGTTTGTTTCAGCCTTGCAATAAGGCAGGATCTAAAAATACCTAAAAAGCCACATTTTTTCAATCTTCCTTTCCCGGGAGGTGCTTTGCGGGCCTGCTTACCAGTACCTTTGCATTAATAACCAAATTGAAAATAAATGAAATATTATTTTAACTAGGTCCTGAAGGGAATCCCCTTCGACCGGGCCATTGAAAGGGTGACGGAGGAATTAAAGAAAGAGGGATTTGGCATTCTTACGGAAATAGATGTCCAGTCCACTTTTAAGAAAAAACTGGATGTTGATTTCAAAAAATACAAAATCCTTGGTGCCTGCAATCCACAATTTGCCTTTAAATCAATAAGCAGCGAAGACAAAATCGGGGTCTTCCTGCCATGCAACGTGATCGTGGAAGAAAATCCCGGAGGGGAGGTCGAAGTCTCCGCGGTGGATCCGGTAGCTTCCATGATGTCCGTGGAGAACGAGGCATTGGGTGATGTGGCTGCGGACGTCAGGCAAAAACTGATGAAGGTAATCGAAAACCTGAACTGAAATCGGTAGCGGGATTATTGGGTTTGCAAGGATTAAACTATATTTCCCGGCATGACCCGGGGAATTAAATCCAATCTGATTACCTATGGTTTTTTTCTGTCCGTCGCCGCTGCGGGCTTAGTCTACGGGAAATCCATACTGCCTTCGTTTAACCATTTGAGGGTATGGGATGTGCAAACCCTCTTGCTGCTTTTAATTGGGGTGCCCTTTCTTTTTTTCCAAACCAAAGCAGGTTTACCCGATTTTTGGGACAGCCAGATCAGCCACAGGACCCGCATTTTATTGCCGGTTTTGATTGGGATGGTCTTCGGCATCCTGGATGTACTGGTGTTCAAAGTCCTGTTGCACCCTGAACCGTATACCGAGCTTCCCCCTTTTCTGCAGCCTTTTCCTTATTCTCTCTTCCTGTATTTTTCCGGAGCGCTGGAAGTGGAAGTTTTTTACCGCCTGATCCCGCTGACCCTGATTTGCGCGATTGGCCATGGGTATAAAAAGGGGAAATACGCACACCTGTTTTTCTGGACGGCAGCGATACTCACTTCGGTCCGGGAACCCCTGGAACAATATTCGGGTGGCAGCGCTTTGCTGATTTTTTATTCTTTTGCCACCGGATTCACAATGAATCTTTTCCAGGCGGCCTGGTATAAAAAAGCGGGATTCCCGGCAACCCTATTTATTCGCCTCGGGCATTATTTGCTCTGGCATATATTGCTGGGTATTTATGTAGAATCGGTTGAGCTTTAACCCATAGTCCTCCCCGGTTCCCTTAGACTTACTTTTTCACCCGGAACTTCACCCTGTGCCAGGTTAGTTTCCTGTCGATCGGCATAAACCCTTTGGTCTCATAGCTGGCCAGGCCTTCTACCTGATGCCCGTCAGGACAAGAAGGATCCATGCGGATCACGGAATTCAGGGTAAAACCATCGGGCCATTTCGCAGGAACCACTTCATCTACCAGCCGCTCTTTGTCCTGAAGCACAAAGGAATCATCCGTATAGAATCGTGTCCGGTGTCCATTCACATAGATCATGATTTCTTCACCGGGTGCGGCGAGGCCGTCTCCATTGCCTATTCCAAGTATGGGCAGGGAGTCATTCCATCGTCGCCCGTCATCGATCAGGAGGTCGGTTGCCTCAGGGGCCTCGAACAGCACCGGCAAAATCAGTTCATCCTCAAATTTCATGCTGTCCAGGTGCAGAATGAGGTTTATTTTGACCTGGGAAGGTTGGGCATTGGGGGGAGCCTGCTTTTTGCATTCCAAGGTAAAAACCGGGCTCTGAAAAACACGTTCGCCCGAAAACAGGTCGATTACCGGATTTTCCATTCGCACTTTGACCGAGGTATCCTTGGAACGGACTTCTATCCTGGCTTTATGATTACCTGTGATTTCCGGACCCCGGCTAAACAGCGTCAGGGTTAATTTGTTTGCCCGGTCAGTCCGGAGATAACGAAACTGGTTTTCCATTTGATAACCGCCGACCACCAGATCCGGCGAGACCTCCTGCAGGGCTACCCCGAACTCATATCCGTTTTGATCCGCCCGGATCGTCAAACAACCCTCCGGGTCACTGGTGACCGTATCCTGGCTTACCTTCTTGTCCGCTTTAGAATAGCGGCTGATTATATAGGCAGTCCCGGGTTTATAGACCGGCGCGGTTTTTACTTCTATCCGGCAGGCATTCACAGGCGGACCATCAGGCAACCAACGGTGCGTATAAAGGCCAAATCCTTTGCCGGAAACCCTTCTAAGGAAGATGAATCCGGGTTCATTTTTATCCGATTTTACCTGGTAATCCCAGACGGAAAATTGGGGATAAAGGTCATAATGTCCCCATTGGTCCGGCTTTGACAATGGGTTATTGAAAGCGGTGGCCACAAAAGACACCGCCTTTTCAAAGACTTCCGTCTTGCCCGGATCATCCACCTTATGACCGCCTTCGAAGGTCCAGTATTCATAATCCAGGCCCCCTTCCCACAGGGCGCCCTGGTGTACTTCCAGGTTGAGTTTGCAGAGCTCATCGGCCGTACTGTTGTGAAAACGCAACCGCACTCCTTTCAGGTTTTTAAAAGTGTATCGCAGCGGGTACAGGGTATGATTCTCCGGATAGCCTACAAAAAACTCCGGGCTGCCGGTCATATTCACCGCAGCCGTGACCAGATGGGGATATTTACCGGCCAGGAACCAGGACATAAAACCACCCATGCTGAATCCAATGATGCCGCGGTGGTCCCGGTCCGCGAGCGTCCTGTAGGTAGAGTCAATATAGTCCACCAATTCCGGAAAATACTCCGACAACTGAATATTGGAAGTGATGTTTTCATGGTTGCCGATATTATAAGGCCTTGGTTCTTTTTCATCAATATTCCCGTCCCACATCACCAGGATGGCCTGGTATTTATTCACCAATTCCCCGAGTTTTTCATATTCCAGTTTGGCGCTGGGGTCGGTAAAATGCCGGCCGCCCCAGCCATGGAAAAAATAGACGACCGGATACCTTACGGTGGATCGGTCATAACCCTTAGGGAGATAAAGCCGGTATTGTTTTTCCTTTCCAAATACCCGGCTGGCATGGGACCGGTCTTCATAAGGCAGTTCGGGGATTTGGCCGCAATGACTCAGGCTGGCCCAGAGACCGATGAGAAAATATAACCAGGTCTTAGGGAAAACGGTTGGCCGGTTAAAACTTGATTTCATACAACCATTTCCAATCGTTAAACGTCCTTAACTTTTCGGCTCCGGTTTTTTGGCCACAAAATTTTGCTTCGACCACCAATCCAGTTCCAGGTTGTTCAGGTGACTGGCCCTTGGCCCTCCCCATCCATGGCGCACATTGGGATAAATCATCATTTCAAACTGTTTGCCGGTGAGCTGCAATTTTTCGATCAACTGAAACGTATTCTGCATATGTACGTTATCGTCCGCGCTGCCGTGGACGATAAACAGCTTGCCCTTAAGCTGGTCGGTATAGTTGAGCACCGATCCCTGTTTATAACCTTCCGGATTGTCTTTAGGGGTATCCATATACCGTTCGGTATACACGTTATCATATAGCGCCCAGTCGATGACTGGAGCAAAGGAAATTCCATGGGTAAAGGCATGGGGCGCTTTGGTCAAAGCGAGGGCGGTGATGTATCCTCCGTAACTTCCGCCTTCGATGGCGATGTGACTGCTGTCGATGAAAGGTTGTTGTTTCAGCCATTCCGCAACCTTGGCATAGTCGTGAATTTCCCATTTGCCGAGGTTCCGGTGCATAAAATCCAGCCCCTTCTTGCCGAACTTGCCCGAGGCCCTGTGGTCCGTGGACAGGAGGATGACCCCCTGTTGGATCAGTTTGTCGTTGGACAGGTCCCGGTAAGCATTACGAAGAGTGCCCGCGTCCGGGCCGCCATAAATGCTGATGACCACCGGAAAGACTTTACCCGCTGCTTTTCCGCTTTCAAAATCAGGGGGTAGGTTCCAGACCACCGGCAGATCGTAACCATCCCCGGAAGGCACGGTAAAATATTCGGTTTTGATCCCTGCAATTTTATTGCCATCGTTGGCTATTCCCAGTTCGCGGATTTTCTTTCCTTCCGTATTTGCAATATACATGGACCGGGGTGTCGATAAGTTGCTCCAGGAATCAATAAAAAAGCTTCCACCGGGAGAAAGATCTGTCCGGTGGCTTCCATCCCCATGCGTCAGCTGGCGAAGGCCAGACCCATCCAGGTTGATACGGTAAAGATGGTTGTTCATTTTATTCTCCCCGGTGCCGGTAAAGAGGATCCGGTTTTGGGTTTCATCCACGCGGACGATATCATTCACTCTCCAGTCAAAACGGGTAAGCTGGCTGAGTTTTTTCTCCGGAAATTGGTACTTGTAGATATTCCACCAGCCGTCCAGGGGATGGATCAGCAGGAAACTGTTGTCCTTCAAAAACCAAATCTGTTCGTGAAATTCAACCCAGGTAGGATATTTTTCATCGAAGAGGAAAGTTTTTGTCCTGGCAGCGGGATCATAAGCATAGAAACGGAGATGGGTCTGATCCCTGTTAAGCTCCTGGAAAATCAGTTTTTTACTGTCGGGGGTCCAGAAGGGCCAGGCCGTATATTGATCAGCCATCGAGTCCTCTTCCACCCGCTGGATATCCCCTGTTTGCAGCTCGGCAAGCCGCATCTCTACCCGGGGATTCGGGTCACCGGATTTTGGATAATGCTCCATTTCGAGATGACCCCGATTACCTTCCGACCGGTAAACCGGGAATTTAGGCACCGGAGTGTCGTCGGTATGCAAAAAAGCAAGCATGCGGGAATCGGGGCTCCACCAAAAGGCGCGATACCTGGAGGACCTGCCCAGGATCTCTTCAAAATAAACCCAGGAAGCATACCCGTTGTAAACCGATTCATTTCCGTCGCTGGTCAATTGGCGATGCAGGTTGTTCTGGAGGTCTGCCACCCATAGATTGCCTCCCTTTACATAGGCCAGTTTTTTCCCATCGGGTGAAAACTGGGGGACTTTTTCTTCTTCGGCATCCGCCGTCAGGGTGCGCAGGGCTCCGTCATAAAGAAAAAGATCCGTGCCCCTTTTTAATACGAATTTGCCTTCCTTGGATTGTCCCCAGGAATACATGCGAAGACTATCCGGCAATTCCGGGCTGACGGATGCAGCGGGTTCGGCATAGGGTACCGCCTTGCCTGAACTTACGAATACCCTATATGTTTTTGACTTCATGTCCTCGATCCGGGTTTCCAGGTAAGACGAATCATCCAGCCATTTTTTTATCTGGGGCAGTGGGCTCTGGGCCTGGAGGGAAATGCCGAAGACCTGAAAAAGGATTAAAGCTTTTTTAAAAAACATGTTGGTTTGATTTATGTAAATGGTTAAAGAGGTCTGGTACGTTAGCGGCTTTCGCCCAGCAATACGGAAATGGTCCTGTTGTATAAGGCTTCGGCCCTTTCTGCCGTGGTGCCTATGGAAACCACTCCCAGTTTTCCATGTTGGGACATTGCTCCGATTAAATGAAAACCCACTCCTTCTTCGGTGGTCCCATCAAAATGAAGATTGTTGCAAATGGCCACATCGATCAGGTCCGGCGGAGTCAGTTTCTTAAAATTGTCATAGACCAGGGCATCGGTTGCGATGTAACTCCGGGTCTGGCCGTTGGGCATAATGTATTTCCCTTCCTTATAATCGTATCTGCCGCCCGTGAGCAATTGCAGCATCAGGTAAGGATGTGAGGTCCCGCCTTTGCGCAGGTTGATTTCAATGGCATAATGTTTCCACTCTTCGCCGTCCTTCACCGATACAAAATCCACCCCAAACCGGCCCAGGACACCAAGCGTGGACATGTGTTTGGATAATTTATAGCCCAATTCCCCGATTTCCCTCCGGTAAGCATCATCGGCAGGAAAGCGGGCGCCAAGATAAACCTGGCCCGATTCGCCGCCCAGGATCTGATCGTGAGTAGAAACGACATCAATCTCCTGCAGCGGATTGATCAGGCATTGAACGGAGGGCGAAGCCTGGACCCCCGGCAAAAAAGCTTCCACGATGCCGCCCATCTGGTTGAATTTCTCCATAAACTGATCAAAGACCATGTCGGAGGCCACCATTTTGAGATTGTTGCGCAAGAGGTCTTCGGTGATTTTAGGCAGCTTGCCGAAAGTATAGATCGCATTGCCGTCGCCTGAAAACCCTTCATTAAGTTTCAATACCGCCTTTGTAAGATGCGGTTGTTCTGCCTTTAGATTCATCAGGGCCTGCAAGACATCCTCGGTGCTTTTGAGATTTTCATAACCCGGGGGCATGGGAATGCCCGCATTGCGGAACAATTCCCTGCTGCCGCTCTTGGAACCCCAATAAGACAGGGAAGAAGGGCAGCCGTAGAGGGGAAATCCCAGTTTCAAGGCGAGCTGCTCCTCCAGGGGCGTGACATTAAATGCGGCGATATGGGCTACATGCCCGGGAGGAACCAGGCTACGGATGCGCTCCATCAATCGAGGCCTTTCCAGGATTTTTTCAGTCAAGGGGATATTGGAGGCATCGTAACAGGCCAACAGGCTCAATCTTTTGCGCGCATGCATATGGGTGATGCCCTGGATCAGGTGGAGGTAATAATCCACAATGACCTCATCAATGGGCATGCTGCTCAGGTAGATGACCTGGGTGCGAGGCATGCGGAGCAACAGCAACAGGCAAAGCAAACGTTCTTCGTAATGAATATGACCCGAAATTTTTGACAGGATCTCTGAATCCAGGCTCAGGCTGGGCACTATGATCACCGTTTTAGGGGCCATCGGGTCAGGAAACTGCAACTGGAACTGGGGTATGAGTTCTTCCTGCAATTTTTCGAATGACTGTCGTTCGGTATCCGATAAAGTATAATGCGCGATATCCATGGTTCAGCTGGTGATTAAACGAAGGGTGGGAAAGTTAGCTAAATTCTCCGGATTCCGCTCATAAAATTCGGGGGTTCAATGCTTTGACAGACGCCCGGAATAACGGTTCAGGGACGGTTGACTTGCTTTAATCCGGCGAGGTATTCCCATATCTTTGACCTTTTATTTATTCTATGGTGAATGTAATCCTGATCCTGCTGACGGCCTTCGTTAATCCGCCTGCCCCTGCATATATTGACCCTTTGGTCCTGGAACAGTTCCACAAGCACCCGACTGCAGATGTCCTGGTCTTATTCAAATCGGGGACTGACGGATGGCTTCCCTTAGCCGGCAAGATGGAAACCAAGGAAGATAAGGGCCGGTTTATTTTTGAAAAACTCCGGGCAGAAGCCCGGGTCAGTCAAAGATCAGTACGCCGTCACCTGACGCGGAATCAGATAAACCACCGGGCTTTTTTTATTATCAATGGCATCCATATTCCGGCAGCCGATTACCCATTGATCGAGTATCTGTCCGGGCTGGAGGAGGTGGCCCGGATTGAATTCAACTCCCCGTATGCCCTGGTCAAACCCGTGCAAACGGTATCGGATATCCGTATCCCGGAGTCCCGAAGTCCTGATCTTGCCGCGGAATGGGGAATCGAACGGATCCAGGCGGATACCTTATGGTCCATGGGTATCACCGGGAAGGGGACCGTACTCGGAAGTGAAGATACCGGCGTCGAACTCCACCCGGCTATCCGGGGGAGCTATCGGGGGACCTTGGATTTTAATACGCTTGATCACCATTACAACTGGCACGATGCCATTCACAGCCTTCATCCCCTGAATAAGGACAGCACTGATAACCCCATGAACAATCCTTGTGGCCTCGATGTCCAGACCCCTTGTGACGACCACAATCACGGCACCCATACCGTCGGCACCATGGCGGCTACGGATTTTCAGATCGGAGTGGCCCCTGAAGCAAAATGGATCGGTTGCCGCTGCATGGAAAGGGGTTGGGGTACCCTGACTACCTATATAGAATGTTTTGAATGGTTTCTGGCACCCACCGACCTCAACGGACAAAATCCGGATCCTTCAAAGGCACCCCATGTCATCAACAACAGCTGGGGCTGTCCCAAAGAGGAAGGATGCAATCCTTCCAATTTTCAGACTATGGAACAGGTGATCAGGACCCTGAAAGCGGCAGGAATTTTTGTTACCGTTTCTACGGGGAACGAAGGCTCCCTGGGTTGCAGTTCAATCCAGAATCCACCTGCTATTTATGAACCCTCCTTCAGTGTAGGCGCCACGGCTTTCAACGATACCATTGCTTCTTTCAGCAGCCGGGGGCCGGTACTCACCGACTCCAGTTTCAGAATAAAACCAAACATAACCGCGCCCGGGGTGGCCGTCCGGTCAACCATCCGCAATGGGGCTTATGCCGCTTACAACGGCACCAGCATGGCCTCTCCGCATGTAAGCGGCACGGTAGCCCTCCTGATTTCAGCGTTCCCAAGCCTCGCCGGCAAGGTGGAACTGCTGGAAGACATCCTGGAAAAAAGCGCAGAGCAAAAGACCCTTCGTTTTACCTGTGGAGCGGACAGTGGCATGGTCATCCCGAATATTGTCTATGGTTACGGAAGACTGAATGCGTTCCGGGCCTGGAAAACGGCAAAAGAAATGCTCAGCACCGGAATTGTGAATTCCACCGTGGTAAATATCCGGGCATTCCCCAATCCATTTAGCCGGGGCCTGGTGTTTGACTTTGCCGGCGGTACCCTATCCGGTAAACTCCTCATCCACGATTTGCACGGTCGCTCAATGTTCACCCAGTCGTTTATTTCTGTTGACCGGATCGAACTGGTCACCTCAGGATGGGCTTCCGGAATGTATTTTTATAAGATTGAGGCCGGCAGGAGATTATACACCGGGAAGGTCGTTTTAGTTGGCAAGTAATCAGTTGGCAAGTTGGGCTTAGAATACCTTTTCCGCAATTTTCCTGGTGGTTTCGCTGTCGCCCATGGTATAAAAATGCAGGGAGGGCACCTTTGCTTTTTTTAATTCCTGGCATTGGGCAACGGCCCATTCGATTCCAACCTGTTTGACGGCTTCCGTATTCTTGGCGCCTTCCGCGGCTTTCACAAGGTCTTCAGGGAGGTTGATGTAGAAAGACGCAGGCAGGCTTTGAATCTGGTTTTTCCGGGTCAGGGGCTTTAAGCCCGGCACAATGGGGACGGTGATCCCATTCTGCCTGCACAAGTCAACAAACTCAAAATATTTTTTATTATCGAAAAACATCTGGGTCACGATATATTCCCCGCCGGCTTTTATTTTTTCCCGGATGTAGTGGATGTCCGATTCCATGTTCGGCGCTTCAAAATGTTTTTCCGGATATCCGGCTATCCCGATACAAAAATTAGATTTTGCACCGTCCACGATGTCTGCGTCGAGGTATTTGCCCTGGTTCATATCCATGATCTGCCTGATCAGATCAATGGCGTAATGATGGCCTTCGGGTTCAGGAATAAAACGGCCTTCAAATTTCCGGGCATCCCCCCTCAGGGCAAGCACATTGTTTACTTTAGCATAAGCCATGTCGATCAGGGCATCTTCCGTCTCCTGCCGGGTAAATCCCCCGCAGATCAGGTGCGGCACTGCATCCACGCCGTACCGGTTTTGAATGGCCTGGGCGATCACCACCGTACCCGGCCTTTTCCGGATCGCTATCTTTTCAAAAAAACCGTCATCGTTTTTCCGGTAAATAAAGTCTTCCCGGTGATAGGTAACATCCACAAAGGGAGGACGGAATTCCATCAGGGGATCCAGGATTTTGAATATGGAATCAATGCTGCCACCTTTTAAAGGAGGTAAAATTTCAAAAGAAATCAAAGTTTGGCCCTGGGCCTTCTCAAAATACTCGGTGACTTTCATTTATAAATTAAAAAAACGGAGGCAAATATAGAGATAAGCAATCAGCTATCAGCCATGAGCTGAAAGCGGATTTCTGAAAGCTGAAAGCTGATAGTATATAAATTATTTTAACTAATATGAATTTATTTTATTATATTCAAAACCCTAAACCTTAAATAAAATACATATGAACAGTAAAGTCCTGCTGGCGGCCCTGATTGGGGCCGTGGCCAGTTTTATCGCTGGATTTATCGTCTTCGGACTCCTTCTTGGAAACTACATGGAAGCCGGCATGAGTCCGGGCCTGATGAAAACGGCTGAAGAAATGACTGGCGCCTCCTATGTATATATATTCCTCGCTTCTTTTGTTTCCAGCCTGCTGATCGCATACATCTTTGACAGCTGGGCGAATATCCGTACGCTCCAGGGCGGCTTAAGGGCAGGAGCCCTGATCGGGGTATTGATGGCTCTGAGTGTGGACCTGGGCCTGCTTGCCACCACCCATATGTTCAGCGGGCTTGGCAAGGTCATTGTCGATGTACTCGCAAGTACCCTGGTCACCGCTGCCGGGGCTGCTGCCATCGGATGGTGGCTGGGCCGTAATCCTGCTGGATAAAATCCCGGGCATTCAGACATCGAATGGTCATGGAGCTTTTCTTTTATTTAGATTTCCGGGCTACCGACTTTCTGAATGCAGAACTTCCGGCCTTCCCACCTTTTCAAACGGATTAAAGATTATTGACTGCTTCATTCCCATTCCATTTAAAATCAAAAACCTTAAAAATACCTTTTTATGAACAGTAAAGTTATTGTTGCCGCCCTGTTGGGCGCATTGACCAGTTTCATCCTCGGCTTTATTTGCTACGGACTTTTACTTATGGATTACATGTCTACCAACATGATTCCCGGTGCCATGAAAACGGAGGCAGAAATGGGGGCTTCCAGTTACGTCTTTATCTTCCTCGGTTCTTTCGCAAGCAGCCTCCTGTTTGCCTACGTTTTTGACCGCTGGGCCAATATCCGCACCGCACGCGGCGGAGCAAGCGCCGGCGCCCTCCTGGGTTTGCTCATGATCCTGAGTTTTGATTTCGGCATGTACGCCACGACCAACCTGCTGAAGATGAATTTCATGCTTCTGGATATCGCCCTGAACGTCGTCTTTGCCGCTGCGGCCGGTGCGGTAATCGGATGGTGGCTGGGCCGTAAACCGGCTTAAATCGATCCGGGTAAAATTCCAATCCTGCCCACTGATTCCCAATTACTGACTCTAGACTATTGACTATTGACTCTTGACTATTGACTCTTGACTACTGACTTTCCCTTGCATTCATGGAAATCCTGAGCCGCATATTGGAAGTGGAAGAAAGAAAGTTTCTAAGTTTGATTTTCAAACGGAGGTTGAAGGTGTTTTGTGAAAAAATGTCCCGGGCATCGACCAGGGTGGGGAACAACTGCAATTGGTTGCTGGAATTCAGCGGAATCGTCTCCTGGTAACCGATTTCTTTTTCATTTTTAAAATCCCCGGTGCTTGCCAGCAGGGATACTTTTTCAAACCGGTTGAAATCGAGTTGGTTCAACTCATCGGACAACCGGATCGCTCCGGGATTGACCGACCGCACCGACTCCTCAGCAACCCCGTGTGTGGAAAGCAAGGCCTGAAAATGGGTGGGCAGGTCCCGGATCACAAACGTATAGGTCTCCACGGTATTTAGTCCCGGGGGCAGGGCAATGATCTGGTCGTATTCCATCCGGAAAAGAAAGGCATCGTCCTCTTTTCTGCAGGAGGCAAAGCAAAGGCCAAATCCCAAAAGGACCGCAGGGAGGGCTTTTCGGCCCGGGGGCATAATCATGGAACTGAAACGATTATTTTTTCAGTTTCATGGCCGTGGGATCCCATTTTATGATTTTCTTCTGAAAATAACTTTCGTTTGCGGCGAGGCAGGGCCCGGCTGCCCGGAACCCAAAGGTGGCATCTTCGATATTGGGTTTGTTGTTCCGGATACTTTCAAAAAAATTGCTGAAATGGTCTACATGGGCATTGGCCCCCTCCGGCGCCGAATACTCAATGTTGGGCCGGGTAGGCCTTTTTTTATCTTCCTCCGACCATTTGGCATTGTATTCGGCCATCATTTTGTCCTGAAGGGCCTGGGGGTAAGTAAACAGGGAATCGTAACCGCCGATGCCGGGTGCCTTGGACATCAGACTGTGCTGGACCTTCACCCCATTTCCGGTCTTGGTAAGAACGCCTTCGCTGCCAATAAATTTGGTGCCGCCGCTTCCTCCCGCTCCACTGACAAAATTGCATCGCAGCATGACCTGGAAGGCGGGGTGTTGGGGTGTTTCGTCATAATCGAGGATGGTGAGCAGGACATCGGGAACATTCCTTCCGTCTTTCCAATAAGACAATTCCCCGGATGACAGGATCCGGCTGGGCCCCAGAGATCCGGTCACATAATGAATTCCTGTGATGAGATGTACATAAAGATCGCCGGCCATGCCCGTCCCGAATTCCCGGTAATTCCGCCACCAAAAGAATTTTTTGGCATCGTATGCAGGTTTTTTACTGAGGACCTCGACGTATTTGTCCCAGTCCACCGTTTCCGGCGACTGGTCCGAGGGGATGCTGTATTGCCAGGCCCCTATGGCGTTTTGACGGTCGTTGGAAGCTTCGATGCAATTCAGTTTCCCGATTGTCCCGCTCCGGTACAATTCCCTGGCTTTAGCAAAGTCAATGCCGCTGATCCCCTGGCTTCCCACCTGGAGTACCTTGCCGGATTCCTTTTGGGCATTGATGACGGCATGACCCTGATTGACCAGATGTACCATGGGTTTTTCACAATACACATGTTTGCCGGCTTTGAGCGCATCTATGGCTATTCGGCTGTGCCAGTGGTCACTGGTAGCCACGATGACCGCATCCACCTCCTTTCGCTGAAGCAATTCCCTGTAGTCCCGGGTGGTGTAAAGATCCTGCCTATAGACTTCTTTCATCCTGGTCAGCCTGCCGGTATAAAGGTCACAGGCCCCTGCCAATTGGGCTCCGGGGACCTGGAGGGCCGCCCGAAGGTCAAAATTGCCCTGGATCCCACAGCCAATAACGCCTATTCCTATCCGGTCATTGGCCGAATAGATTTTATTATAGGGCAGGACCTGCCGCTCATAATATTCTTCTGCGACCGCCTGACTGAACCAACCGCCGGATAAAGCCAGGGAACCGGTGCCAAACTGGCGAAGGAATCTGCGCCTGGAAGACTTATTCATGATCATTCAATTTAATTGCGTTGAAAATACGGTTTTTATTCATTCCCGGCTCCGGAATGCAAACTCATAAGACCCGTTTTCAGCGTTGATTACCCTGGAAACGAAGGAAAAAAGGATTGGCGGACTCGGCTTTAACGGCACAATCCCATAAACTTAGTATTGGCTATTTTTCCTGTATTTTACAAAAATAAAGCCCATTTTAAACCTGTTTTTACTGATTTTCCATTTTTTAATAGCATATCACTTAAATTTTAATGCTGTTTTTATAAAAATTGAAAATTACAAGAATTACTGGTTTTTGAATTTTTCCTCGGTCCACCCCCATTTACATTTGAGCCAGTAACAAACTCAAGACTATGAAATTTTTAAACAAAACCATTTACTTGCTGCTTTGCCTGACCGTGATGTATACCTCCAAAGCCCAGGATTCCATCCCGCCGAAGGCATTTAAAGTGAGCGGCTATGCCGACATGTACTACAACTTCAATTTTAACAATGCCGGGGTCGGGGCAAATCTCTGGGGTCCGGCTGCCGGGTCCCGCGCCTTTGACATCAACAGCAACGAATTCTCCCTGGGTTTGATCCAGGGCAAATTGTCCTATACCCACGATAAGGTGGAACTGGTAGCCGACCTCCTGGCCGGACCCAATACCAGCCTGGCAACCCTGGCCAGCTTCCAGGGGGTTTCCTTCCCGGTATCCCTCGGCGCCGGGGTCTTCGGGATCAAACAGCTTTACGGCACCTGGAAAGCCACGGACAAATTGTCTTTCACCATTGGCCAGTTTGGGACCCATATCGGTTATGAAGTGATCGAATCTTCCATCAATTTCCATTATTCCCTGTCCAACCTGTTCAACAACGGTCCCTTCTTTCATACCGGCCTGAAGGCCAACTATACCATTTCCGATAAAATCGGGATCATGGCCGGCCTCGTGAATACCTGGGACAATTTTGATGACAACAATGAGTTTAAATCCCCCGTCTTCCAGGTATCGCTTTTCCCCATGGACGGCTTATCGATTTACCTGAATTACCTTTCCGGGAAGGGCGACCGGGCCGGTTCCCTCAATCCGGTCTTTGATGAATTGCCCGATGCCAACGGATTCAACACCAGCATTTACGATCTCACCGCGGGTTACAATACGGGAAAATTCACCTTTGGGGTAAATGCGGCCTATGGTATTTACAAAGCCAAGGAAAACAGCGTAAAAACCCAATTTAAAAAGATCACCAAGGAAGAAAAGGACAATCCGGACTGGGGAGGTGTGGCAGGGTATGCCAGCGTTGCCCTTTCCGAAATGTTTTCCCTCGGAGCCCGCTTCGAACAATTCAGCGACTACTATTCGGTGAGGTACCTGGGAGCCCAAAACAGCTCCTTCACCCTGACCTCGGTAATCAGCCTCTCCGGCGGCGACCTCCTGCTGAAACCGGAACTGCGCATCGACAGTTCAAAGGGTAAAAACAGCATCAATGGACACACCGACCTGTATCTCGATGCAGACGGTACGACCGACAGCCAGGCCACCCTGGGCATGTCCGCCATTTTCAAATTCTGACCAGTACATCCCTTTGATCATCAACAAGCGGGACCCTGCGGCTTTCAAAGGCTGCAGGGTTTTTTATTTAAACCTTAATCCTTAACCCTGATTTCCAATGGCCTGGATAATAAAGACAATTCCAAAAAGCACGCTGGAAAGCGTGATGCCCACCAAAAAGAAAGAATAACATTTGCGGAGCAGCTCGAATTTCAGGCCAACGGATTTGCCTAAAAAATACAAATCGATGATGGCGCTGTCGTCCAAATTTTCCGCTTTGGCAAGGGCCTGTTTCATGGCGGGTATGTAGTCCTTGAGCGGAGTTTTAAAAAAATTGCCGAAGAAAAACAAACTGCCCTTTCCCGCCTGGATGTCCGCAAGATTAAACTTGCCCTTGACCGTTCCCGGCCTTGTGGCCAGGGCCGCATAAATAATGGAAATCAGGCAGGTGCCTCCCAGGATAAAGACCGGGATCAGAAAATACCATTGCTGGGACTGCATCTGCTCATACATCAGCGGCAGGGCGAAGGTGACGATCAGGGCATTGATGCTGAGCATGATGTTGGACTTATTGTCGGCGATCTGAGTCAGGTTGATGTGATTGCGGAGGGCGGTCTTAAACAGCATTTCCGCAGTACGGTTGCTGTTGATCAGGGAACTCTCGTCTTTTTTGGACTTTTTGTTTTTTTCTTTCAGGATATCCCTGATTTTTTCTTTTCCCGCTTCGTATTTCCGTTTGCCTTCGGCGGTTTGATAGACGACCGCTTTATAAAAATCCAGGTTATGTTTGACCCATTCCGCGTCAGAAAAATGTTTGTTCTCGAAAACGGCCAGTTCCCGGCGGAGATTTTCCGATTTCTGAATGGCATCTTCCGAAGCCAGCAAGGCCAGATCGGCATCCTGAAGAAGGGCACCCAGTTTGCCGGTCCCCGTGTGGGGCATGCGCGTCGCTTCGATATTCTCCAATACCCCGGCAGTTTGTTCCTGGCCGTATCCCCGGGATAATAAATACTCCTTAGCAATTACTTTACTGTTGCTTACATGGTCCTGGTAGGCTTTCACAAACCCGGTATCATGAAACAGGGCGCTCAGGCCCAGGATCTCCTTTTCGGATTCACTCAGGCCGGCGGATTCACCCAAGGCCATAGCTTCTTCAAAAACATATTCGGTGTGTTCCCAGTTGTGATACCAGTAGGTTCCGTTGAGTTGGCTGGTTAAGAGGTCCTTTACGTAATTTTTTGCCTCCTGGAGAATTGCGGCCATAAACGATTCAGTGATAGTTTACAAATATCTTTAATTCAGCGGACTTCTTCTTTAATTTGAAGGGTGCTAATTTTAAGGCCATGAAATTCCCGTTCGGTTTGATTTTGGCGACCATACTGTTCCACTCCTGTGGTAAAATAGATAATTCACTGCATATCAGAGAGTTAATTCCTGTTTCGGAGGGGCGGACAGAGACCCCAAATTGGTTTCTTTCCCCACAGAGTGTGCTTTACCTTTCGTGGATGGAACATCAGCGGGATGGTGGCGTCAGTCTTCGCTTCAGGTCCTGGGCCGATTCAGCTTGGACGGAAACACGCACCGTAGCCTCCGGCCAGGACTGGTTTGTCAACTGGGCTGATTATCCGGCCCTCTCGGTATTCCCGGGAAGTGAGTATAATCTTTTGGCCCATTTTCTCCAAAAGAGGCCCGGCGGCAAAACCTATGATTATGATGTGAAACTGGCCCTCTCCGTTGATCAGGGGGCCCATTTCAAGGTTTTCGAAGGACTGCATGATACAGTGCCGGCTGAACATGGATTCGTCACCCTGCTTCCCTTCTCTTTTGATAAAATCCTGGTTACCTGGCTGGACGGCAGCCAAATGAATCCGGGTGTGGACGAGCCTGGTCATGAAGGCCATATGGGACATGAAGGTGCTATGAATCTACGCGCCGCCCTCGTCTCCGTAAGTGGTGAAATCAGTCACAACGAGGTGATCGATGACCGCGTATGTGAATGCTGCCAGACGGATGCGGCCATGACGGGCCGGGGACCGGTAATCATCTACAGGAACCGCAATGAACAGGAAGAAAGGGACATTTACAGCGTACGATATGTATCCGGACAGTGGACCACGCCCCAACCCGTATTTGAAGACCACTGGAAGATCGGAGGATGCCCAGTCAACGGCCCTACCATTTGCAGCAGGGGAAACCAACTGGCCATTGCCTGGTACACGGAAGCCGGTGGACGGCCCGCGGTCAAAGCAATCTTTTCAAACAATGCAGGAGAAACTTATGGCCAGCCCGTGGAAATCCCATCCGCGAATACCTCCGGAAGGGTGGACATCGCCTGGATCGATGCGGGAAGGGTGGCTGTCAGTCAGCTGGAAAAAACGGATGAAATAAACCAGGGAGATGCGCTGATTAAACTGACTATACTCTCACCGGATGGTCAGGTCCTCTCGGATCATCGACTGGCGGAAACCTCCTCAATAAGAAAAAGCGGCTTCCCGGTGATTGAATCGAAGGATTCCACCTTATACCTCGCCTATACCCAGGTCCTGGACAGCG
>Ga0209605_1001265_pt1 | contig 28963 bp, 22 predicted proteins | sample AD_UKC035_MetaG_FD_184408 | JGI IMG/M metagenome (GOLD analysis project Ga0209605, IMG submission 184408) | Active sludge microbial communities of municipal wastewater-treating anaerobic digesters from USA - AD_UKC035_MetaG (SPAdes) (version 2) | ecosystem: Engineered > Bioreactor > Anaerobic >...
CAGGCATCGAAAAACTTCGCCTCAACACCGATGCGGTTGAGATAACCGGCGATTAGCCGCACCGAAAGGCGCTCACCAAAAGACACCAGATAATCTCTGGTGCGCGGTGAGAATTCCTTGATCAACGCTATGCCGGAAAGCAGGTTCTTGAGCTCATCGAACAGGTCTTTGATGACATCAGGATTTACTTCGAGCTCTTCAGCGGTTGCGAGGTGCAGCTTGCGGATGTCTTTGATGCAGACCTTGCCGGCAAGGGCACGATCGACTGCTTCGAGCAGGTTATCGGTCGTGTCACCCATCGCAGAAGCTACAATCAAAGGCTTCTCGTCGATGTGCATCTTTATGATATCGACAACATGCCTGATTCTTTCGGCATTTGCCAGAGAGCTGCCGCCAAACTTCATGATGATCATCTGCAGTTACTCCTCACCCCGGTTTTTAGCAGGCAATGATACCCTTTTTAACCGCCAACCGCAAGTATCAACCATTATGAAGTGAAAGCGGCTGAGAGGTCTATTCGGGTTTCAGGATATAGCCTTTGATCACGGCTTCTACATCGGTCAGATCGGCGTCATCGATACCGATGTGGCTTTCGAGCTTTTTCTGAACCGCGACCAGAGAAGCTTCGACAAATGCTTCTGCCGGCAGGCGGTAGTTTTTGTTGAGGTCTTCTTCGATCTTTTTTATCTTTTCCTGATAGGCGGCAACACGGGTTTTCACTTCTTCGCTGACCATAGAATCGACGATATCACGGCCGGCGGCTTTGAGCTCAAGCTTTACCCGTTCGCGAATCGATTCTTCGAGGCGGTCCTGGATAAGACCGGGGTTGTTGATGATATTGTGTGCCTGCTGAAAGGTATCCCAGGCCTTTTTCAGCTCAGGTTGCGAGTCGATTACGCGCATCGCCTGCTCGAAACCGTGCTGCGCGATGAGATCGCGCATATTGCCGCTGCGCGCGGTGTTGATAAGATCGACGGCCTGCTCGACCTTGCGTCTGGTTTCGGGCGGCAGGCTCTCGATAACAGCTTCTTTAAGCAGTTCCTGGCGGTTGATCGATTCACCCTTGATCAGGCGCTGCACCAGCGGGTTGTTATAAACTTTGTCAGGCAGCAGCTTTGAGGCAAGTCGCTCAGTCAAGCCTTTTCCGGTAGCTTCTTCGAACAGAAAATTCACCGCTTTATAAGGATTGCTGCTGTTTTTAACGAGATCGACGACTTTTTTGAACTTTTCAAATTTTTCGACGACTTCATTCACACGGTCAAGTGTGTTGTTGATCCATTTGATCGCCTTGATGAAGCCTGAATCTTCTTTGGGCAGTTCGGTGAGAAAATCGTGCATGAGAAACTGTTCAAGCTCATTGCGGCGGGCGATAAGAGCGTCGAGTTTTTCGTCTTTGAGGCCGACTTCTTCCTGCAGTTTGAGAATCTCAATGTGCTTGTCCTGCAGGCTCTGGCGCAGATTTTTGCGGTTATCCCAGTCTTCCGAGGTGTATTTTTTCGTCATCTCGTCAATCTCAGCCTGGGTGCGGGCAATGACTTCACGACAGGTTTTTATCGAAGGATTGCCAAGACGACCGCTATAGCGATGCTGCATGCTCTCATCGGCAAGCGCCGCGTTGATTCTGGAGATTTCATTCTGATTGGTCTCGATCAGGCCTTTGAAATGGCCAGTGCTTGTCCAGTTGAAGGCCCGCGAGGTATAGGTGCCTTCTGCCATTCTTTTCGTCATGTCGGCAATCGACTTTTCCCAGCTTTCCGTTGCCTGCTCGGCGCTCTTTACGTTGTCAGCCGGCGTTTTGCCTTCAGCTACCTGTTTTTTAGTGTCTTCGACTCTCTTCATCTGCTCCTGCAGAGAATCTCTGGCAGCCTGCAGTTCTTTCGCATGCTCTTCAGTCAGCCGGGTCAGATCACTTTGAGCTTTCGCGATCTGCTCTTCATATTTTTTTATCTCGCTCGCAGCATACTCTTTGGTAACAGCAATCTGATCTTCATAATCTTTGATATATCTGATTTTCGCATGCTTCTGCAGAAAGAAGCCCCATTTGTTTTCTTCCATCTGATACTCGATCAGACGTTTTTCGGAATTGAGCCGGTCGAGCCGGTCGAGCAGAACGAGGCGCTGTTCGGCGCTCAGGTCGGGTGCATTGTCGTTCTGGATTTTTTCTATAGAACTTTCGGTGAGAGTCATCAGGTCACGAGCCCAGTTCTTTTTCTGATCGACGAGTTCCTTGATCTCAGTCGAAAGCCGCTTTACCTCTTCTTCGTTGCCGGCCTTGCGGGCAGCCTGCATCTTTTGCAAAGCGGTGCGTTCAGAGATATATACTGAGCTGATGATACCTTCCTGCGCGTATGATGCTGAAGTCGACAACCGCATAATTATTAAGATCAATCCAACCAACCATTTTGCTGCAACTCTCTGTTTAAACATTGCTGTCTCCCTTGTTTTATAAAGTAATGTCTTTTTTAAAGCCGTATTATATCAGGCAGCCAAACTATTGCAACCCTCAATTCATCTGGCTGATGGATATGGTATATAATTCAGGGTGGAGCTGGAGTTTTATGGAGGGACTTATGAGGAAAATCACATTGCTGGTAATATGCCTGTGGCTGGGCTGTGCGGCCATGCTGGCTGCACAGAGCGAGGCGACAACTACTGACATTCTGTTTGCGAGATACTATGTTAACTGGGCGGAAGGTCTTGATTTCAAAGGGATCACAGTTGACTCAGCCGGGCAGGTTCATCTGTTTGACTATGGATACAATGGGCGGATGCCGGAACTCGATCGCAATGCACTGACGTCAGATCAGCTCAAAACTCTCTATGGACCGGGAAAGAAGCTGATCGCGAAGGTTGCACCCGATAAGCTGCAGCAGATGATCGCTCTCGTTCCTGCTGTCGCTGTTGCAAGTATGTCTGAACGCGTGCACGAAGCCTGCGATATGGGGGCTTATAAAAGCGTGGCATATCTGCTGGATGCTCAGACAAAGCTTTACAAAGAGATAAATCTTAAGACGAAGGGTGACTGGAGTTCGCACAATCTGGCACCGGAAGCCGCTGAAATTGTCGAGTGGCTGAACAGTCTTAAAGAAGAGTAGAAAGACACTGATTATGAAAAGTCTCGTCGGTCTATATGGCAACCGTAACCGTCTGCAGGTATGGTTTTCGCTGCTTGTTTTCACTCTCTGCGCCTGGTGGACGCTCAACCCCAGATCTTTTCATCTGCTCGATGGCACCAGCATAACTCTGGCACTGATGTTTGGCGCTCTTTTCGACTTTCGCTTTCCGTTCAATGTAGCATCGGCATGGCCTGAAGCCGCTTTCCTGATGATTACAGTGTCTATACCATTTTTGCTGCACGTTCATTTTCTCAGAAACGGCCTGAAATACATGTCGGCGCTGAATCTTTTCTGGTTTGCCTATGCTGCGCAGAACTGCTTCAGACTGCTCGACGCCAAAATCTATCGCTGGCCGGCAACCTTGTTTTTTGTTCTGAGCCTTACTCTGACTGTCGTTGCTTTGCTTAAATGCCTGCAAAATTCAGAAACCAGATTCGAAGACGGCTTCAAAGACGAAATCGATGAGTTCGAACATGGCGAAAACGAGGGTAGCGTATGAAATCAGCGAAATTCATTCAGAAACGGCTGCTGCGAAGCTTGCCACCGTTAACACTGCTGATGATAATGATTTTGCTGCCGGCCGGGTTATGGGCACTGATCGGGTTTGGCCCGGAGTCTGCAACTTTCAGAATCATCGATGCCGTGCAATATCAGCAGAACGGGCTGCTGTCTCTTGATGTCGAGATTATAACACCTGGCCCTGATCTGACTCCCCACATCATGATGCCCGGCCGGCGTTTCAACCTTGAACTGGCAGCGCCGCAGCATCTCGAACTCAAGATCGGGCAAAAGCTGCGCGGCAGTTTTTCTGGTGCCATCAAAGATCTGGAAAATGGTCAGATAATGATGGACGTAGATCCGGCTTCACTGCAGATAATCGAAGAAACCACCGACAGCCGCGATATTCCTTATTCACACTGGGAACCAGTTTTCGAATATCTGCAGTACTTCAAAGTCGCCTTCATCGTTTTCTGGTGGCTGATCGCCAGCCTTCTGATCTCTCGCCGCAACGCCGAGGACTAGTTCTGGGGTTTGAGGGATTCGATGTAGCGAATGACGGCCAGAACAGAATCGAATTCTTCGTCGTAGGCGGGCAGAAAGGTGGGTGAGCCGGGCAGGGCTTCGGGTTTAACCTTCAACAGCGCTTCGAGAAACTTTTCGCGCAGGTTGATCGGGCAGTCCTGGCGGCAGACGATGACATCTGAAGGTATTTCGTTGGTTTTGCCGAGTATGATGATGCGTTCGAGCTGGGCTTTATTGAGCTTTTTCAGGGTTTCTTCGAGGCAGACACCCGAATCGACCTTGCCTTCGAGCACAGCGCGCAGCACGTTGTCGTGGTTTTTTACAAAATAGACTTTTGAATGTTTGTGTGGATCAACGCCAAGCTCTTTGAGCAGATAGAGAGGGTAGATGTAACCGCTTGCCGATTCCGGGTCGACGAAGGCAATCGAACTGCCCTTGATGTCTTCAAGGCCCTGCACCTTGCCTTTTGCGGGCGCAATAAAAACGCCGCGATAGGCGGTGGCTTCACCGAATTTGGCTTTGGCTACCGGCATCAGGTGATCCTGGTCACGCCGGTTCAGATAAGCAGTCGGGCCGACCCAGGCAAAGTCGATGTTCCCGCGGGCAAGCGCATCGAGAATGCTGGCGTAGCTGTTGCGGTTCGACACCAGGCGAACTTCTTTGGCGCCTGTTTCCTTCTGGAGGAAGCGCAGCAGCGGCACAGCCTGTGTCATCATGTCGCGCATACTCAGATAAGGAATGCGTCCGAAACGGATGCTTTTTTCTTCGAGTTTGATCGGTTCTCCGGCCGGCAGAGCTGGTGGTCGCGGGGCGGCAGTCGGCTGCTGGTAGCTGTCGCCGGCGTCGGCGCTTTCCCCGCTGTCTGACTGGTAATCGTCGCCGGGATAATCAGAAAAGTCGTATTCAACGTCGTCTTCGTAGTAACCACCACGAAAAAAATCCTGCTCTTCTTCGTAGGCCGGGTAATCATCACTGTAACCGTCGGCGTCGTCCTGAGCTGATGCTACTGAGAAAGGCATTAACAGAGCCGCACACATAAAAACGAGAAGCAGGCTGATTCTGAAAGTAAGTTTCATAATTATTGTCTCCTGGCAGGTGAGTGCGTGGCACGCTCTGCATTAAAATCAGTTTTTGGGGTCGACTGAAGTATAACTCATCTGCGAAAAATTTGCTGCATGGTCGTGCAGATTTTGCGAGCGCGGTTGTCATGATTTGAGTATAATTCGTTTGATATCAGAAGATTTAAAGGCAGGAAAATTTTATGCGAGTACTCGAGCGCTCACCCGAGGTTCTCAGCGAAGCTTACAAGGCATTCGACACCAATCCTTTTTTTGCGCCACTCAGCGATGCACAGCGCGACCTGGTCATCGAAAAGGCTGGCACCATCGAAGCTTACACTGATGGCGAATTCATTCTCAAAACCGGCGACCCGGCTGATTTTCTATTTGTTATCATTTCCGGACAGGTTGCGGTTGTGGTTGGCGAAGGTGAAGATCAGATGGAGCTCACCTGCCTCGAGCGTTCGCAGATGGTTGGTGAAATGGCGGTGATACTCGACGAGAAGCGCACCGCCTCAGGTATTGCGCGTGGCGAAACAGTTATTCTCAAACTCGCGCGCGAGGTGTTTCGCAAAGTGCTGACTGCAGTGCCTGAGGCCGGCATGTCGATGATGCGCATGCTGGCCGAGCGGCTCAAAAAAACCTCACGCCCGCCAGTACACCGTGATTTCAGAGGCGACGCGGCAATTCCGCCGGTCGAGGTGCTGCGTCTGATACCTGTCGGGTTTATGCAACGGCATCGTGTGGTTCCGGTGCGCAAGCTGGAAAACAAGTTGCTGCTCGGTTACTGCGACCGTATGGATGAAAATCTTATCGCTTCGGTTACGCAACTGCTGCCAAGCATGAAGATCGAGCCGGTGGCGATAGAAGCGGCCTATTTCGAAAAAATCATGCAGGGCTACGGTGGCGATGCTGCGGCTGAACCGGTTGCCAGCGGCGGTTCTGGCGCACAGCACATCGACGATCTGCTCAAACGGCTGGTCGCCGAAGGCGGCTCTGATCTGCATCTTTCGGCCGGGCAGGTGCCAAGATGGCGTATCGACGGGCGCATTCTGCCCATTGCCGGCTTTTTAAAGCTGGCTCCAAACGAGGTATTCAAGCTGATAGCGCCGATCATGCGCCCCGATTCGGTCGAAGAATTCAACAAGACCGGTGACGAAGATTTTGCTTATGCGATGGACAAACATTCGCGTTTCCGCATCAATCTGCTGCGCGATTCAAATGGTGTCAGTGCGGTTTTCAGACATATTCCGAATACTATTTTCACTCTCGAAGAGCTTGGCATGCCCGAAGTTCTGCGGCGCTGGGCCGAGTCGCCCAAGGGGCTGATTCTGGTTACCGGGCCGACAGGCAGCGGAAAGAGCACTACCCTGGCGGCAATGCTCGACCATATCAACCGCAACAAGGAATGTCATATTCTTACCATCGAAGACCCGGTTGAATTCGTGCATCAGAGCCGCAAGGCACTGGTAAATCAGCGTGAGGTGGGAGTGCATACGCAGTCGTTTTCACGCGCGCTGCGGGCGGCACTGCGCGAAGATCCCGACGTCGTGCTGGTTGGCGAAATGCGCGATCTCGAAACCATTTCGATGGCGCTGGAAACCGCCAATACCGGCCATCTGGTGCTGGCAACTCTGCACACTTCAACGGCAATCAGCACAGTGAGCCGCATTGTCGATCAGTTTCCGGCCGAAGCACAGGAACAGATCAGAACCGGGCTGGCCGACAACCTGCTCGGTGTCTGCTGCCAGACGCTCTGTCGCAAGATTGGCGGCGGGCGGGTTCCGGCGCTTGAGATTCTGGTAATGGATTACGCGATGGGCAACATGATTCGCGAGGGCCGCACCCACATGCTGCTTACCGCGATGACCACCGGTCAGGCTCGCGGCAACCGTCTTCTCAACGACGACCTCGCCAAACTGGTACAGTCGGGCAAAATCACCAAAGAAGAAGCTCTCGGCAATGCCGTCGACCACGCTGATATGATGCGTCGCCTCGGCATGAGCAAGTGAATTGCTGTTGTGAATTGAAAGTGGTAGAATTGACCTGAGCTTGCAGAAATGAGGCGGAATTCTCATGCGAAAAACAGCTATTTTTTTCAGCCTGCGGATCATGGCAGTCCTGATTTTGATGACATCCTGTACAGCCAGTCTTATGGCTGCTGAATATAAAGTCGGGCCTTACACGCTCGATGTCGATGTGCGTTCGAGCCTGATGCAGGTTATTCCGCACGCTTATGTCAGGTGTCGATTGAGCGGCAATGCCATAAAAATATCGGCCTCGGCACCCGGCTATGTTGCGCAGACAGATGAAATTACGCTTAGACCGGGTCAGCTGATTTACCCGGTTATCATCAGACTGCCCGATAAAAAAGTCGGTCTCGAAGTGATGACCTTTGATTACAAGCCGATCGTATCGGCCTATTTCGACCGCTACCAGGGCGGCACCCCGACCGATGATTACGCGATCAACCTTTATCTGCCGATAAAGAGCTGGCCGCACCCGAAGCCCGAAAACGTAAAAGTCAACCAGCCCGGCTACGGCTGGCCGATTCAAAAGACCTGCGAAATCAGCGTTTTTGCTGATTTTTACAAGGTGCGCATGCTGGTCGACCGCGCTGTTCTCGATGATCCCAAGAATGAACTGCTGATTTACGTCAATACCTCAGAAGAAATAAGCGTTGCCGCGGCTGAACAGTGGCTGCTGACGTTGGCGCAGCTCGAAGCAGACGACCGGCAGATGGCAGAGCAGCTGGCCGGGCTTCTGGCAGCGATAATGCCGGTCGCCGAATTCAGGGTTTCGCCGCTTCCCCGCTCGATTGCAGCAGCATTCTCCTTTAAACGGCGATTCAAAGAACTGCATCGCGACTGATCTGCGATAGTCATTGCTCCGGCAGGTTTGCCGGCGGTAATTCGTGATGATTGCCGTCGCCCTCAAGCTCTTTAATTCTGGCAAGGCGGTCGGCTTCCCAGGCGTTTTCGCGCCGGTGAAACATGATGATTCTGATGATGCTGTAAAGCGAAAACAGTCCCAGATACGCCCATGAACGCGGATACAGGCTGCGGGCTGCGATTATTTGCGGGTCGGTGAAGCGGTCGTAATAGATGTTGTGGTAGGCAAGAACCTGCAGCCCGAGAATACTGATAAATGCTATGATCATCACGCTGCTGGGGCGCGAGCGCAGGCGGGCCAGGCCTGACAGCGCAAAAACTATGGCCGTCGCAAAAAGCTGAAAAAACAGCGCCTGTATCATCACTGCAGTGAACGGAAAAATGCCGCCCATGTCGTAATCTATCGTGCCATCGGCCAGAACAACAAGGTTCTCGCGCATGATCAGGTAACAATACGGGCCATGCAGGCTGAAAAGAATGAACAGAAAAATATACATGAAATGCCGAAACAGAGACGGCGACACATATTGCCGGTTAACTGACTCATCGTTTGTCTGACTGTCGTTCATGCCGTTCTGCCTTTTCAAGTAGTTTGTTCAGCTGTTCCGTGTCTTCTCAGCTGAATGATTACAGGGTACCCAATGTTTCTGGTTTATTCAACCAGATTGCTTTGTCTTGTCTAGTTTATTGAAAGCTGCATTATTGGTTCCTGCATATTCAAAATCGGCATCACACGAATACCGCCCATTCGGTGTCCCGACTGGCTTGCCCTCATTCGCTACAACTCTCACCGGACGAAAGCTTATTTTGTAAGCTATGGCATTGCGTAAATTTTGTACAGGGGTATGATTAATAAATACGTCTTGTACAATGAGGTAAACAATGAACAAACGACATGCAATGCGGGCTTTGCTGGTCGTTCTGCTGGCGGCGGCGACTCCGGCGATGGCCTGGGGGCCGGTCAGTCATATTTCGTTGTCTTATGAAGCTGGAGTGAAGAGCGGGTTTCCGGTGAGCGACGATCTGCTGGGGGCTTACCTGGCAGGCTCGACTGAGCCCGACATCGGTCTCGACGACGGCAAAAGCGAAGACTATGGCGCTTATCACAGCGAAGACTTCGCCAGGGCCATGGAAACCGTAGCACAGCGCAAAAAGAGCCCTGACCGCGAGATTCTGCTGGCCCGCGCGGCCGGCATGCGCAGTCACATGGCCGGCGACTCGGCGGCACACGGCAAAACCGGCTATGCTGAAGCCAAGATCATGTTCCCCGATATTCAGAGTGGTCTGCCGAAGCACACCACAAATGAACTGATCGTCGATATGATCATGTATGACCGCAATAAAGAGGCTCTTAAGAAGCAGAGCCTGAATTTTCTCGACGTCGATACATTGATCGAAATCCGCAAAGAATACAGTCGCATGACCGGCAAAGAACTCAAAAATGACCGCGATGCGCTCAAAAAAGAGTTGCTCAACCACCGCGCCCTGGTTCTGACCGAACTGAGCCTGGCCCACCATCTTTCTACCTCTGACCCGGCCAAGCTCAGCCAGATGAAAGAAGAATATTCAGATCTCAACGTGGGCACGACGGATGGCAACGGCGCCGACAAGGCCATGACCAGAATTGCTGAGCAGGCAAAAGCCAGCGAGGATCTCAGCAACTTCAAAACCACCAGCAGGGGCTTTATAATCAAGGATTACCTCAACAATTCTCTGCTGGCAAAAAGCATGCAGGCTCTCGAACGCGGCGCTCTCAAGCTGACTAAATCAGCGGCGCTACGCGATTCCCTTCAGAATTTCGCCGTCGGCAAGGTAGAAGCCGCCAGGAACAAGGCTTTCGTTAACTTCGGCGTCAATCTGCTCAACAAAGACCTCAGCTTCAAGCAGGCGGTCGTGCTCGCCGGTAAAGCCACCAGCGGCTATCCGGAAGATCAGGCCCAGAAGCTTGCCTATCTCGAAATCGAAGCCGAAGCGCTCAAAGCGCAGCGCAACAAGGCGCAGGCAGAATACAACAACCGCCCCTGGTGGAAGTTCTGGCTCTACTTCACGAACTCTGACAAAGAAAAATACGAAAAGCTCGAATCTCAGTATCAGGCAAAACTGCGCGAAATCGACACTGCCCGCGCGCTGATCGCTGCCAGCGCGAGTGTTGCTCCGGTTTCTGATGCTGATTATGCTGCCGCTGTCAGCGAATGTGCCGAACAGACTACCCGGTGCGATAACGCAGCAGCCGGACTCGCCGACCTGCAGGCTGCCGTCGATGCTGCTTACAAAAAATATGTAGCCGCCGCCGAAACTCAGGATCAGGCTGCTGCCAAGGTTGCCGAGCAGGAGCTGAATCAGGCCCGCGAAGATCTCAAAGCCGCCATGCAGCGCTGATAAACTTTTGCCAGCTTACATAAAATGATAAAGGTTTTTGTACGGTTCTATGAAGAACTTAACGACTTTATCAGGGCTGACTGGCGGAAGCGGCAGATAGAGCGGCAGCTCGGGCACCGCACGACAACCAAAGATCTCATCGAGTCTTTTGGCGTGCCGCATACCGAGGTCGATCTGATACTGGTCAACGGCGTTTCGGTCGATTTTGCGCATCGGGTCGATGACGGAGATATAATCAGCGTTTACCCGGTCTTTGAGTCTTTCGACATTTCAGAGGTGACGCGCCTGCAGGAAAGGCCGTTGCGCGACCTGCGCTTCATCGCCGACTGTCATCTCGGCAAGCTTGCCGGCAAAATGCGCCTGCTCGGCTTCGATGTCGAGTATCGCAACGATATCGATGACGACGAACTGGCTACGGCAGTGGTTAACGACAAAAGGGTGCTGCTGAGCCGCGACCGCCGCCTGCTGATGCGCAAAATAATCGATCGCGGCTATCTCGTTCGTTCGCAGAGTCCCGAAGAACAGGTATCAGAGGTTATCAGAAGATTCGATCTCACCAGGCAGCTGCGACCGTTTACCCGCTGCGCCCGCTGTAACGGCATTCTCGAACCTGTTGAAAAACAGGCGGTGCTGCATCTTTTAGAACCTAAAACGAAGCTGTATTTTGAAGACTTTTTTCAGTGCCAGTCGTGCCGACAGGTTTACTGGCAGGGCTCACATCTCAGCGCCATAAAAGAGTTGATAAAGAAATTCAGCGATGGCTCCTGATATTGGCATCAGATATAATCCTATTCAAGGCTCTCTGAAAATTACTCAAAACGATGGGATTGCTTCGTCGCTATGCTCCTCGCAATGACAGGAACAAACGGAGTGTTCAACATCATTTTATATAGCAATTCAAGCTGAACCATCCCCGGGCAAATATTCGTCCTCGTGCTCAGCGAAGCGGTGCTCGTAATCGAGAAACAAAAGATCACTTTGAAGTGCTATAATTCTCTATCAATCGTATTCGAGCAGCACGATGGAAACGTCGTCGCCCCATGAGGTCGTGCCGGTGAGTTTTTCAAGTTTACCGTACAGAGCCTCGATCGGGTTGTCGGAGCTTTTGACCGTTTTTGCGGCTATCTCTGCAAATTCCCTGTAGCCTATCATTTCACCGTCAGGTGTCATTGTCTCGACCCAGCCGTCGGTATAGAACACTATGGCGCGCTTCTCGCCGATGTTCATCCGGGCGCCAGGGATCTTCAGAGTTTTGGTGGCACCCAGCGGGAAAGAGTTCATTTCGATGAACTCGTGCCCACCGTCAGACTTGACATGGATCAGTGCCGGATGTCCGGCGCCAGCGAGAAAAAAGTCGCCACTGCGCGCATCGATGCGCATCAGCATGATCGAGCTCATGCGCAGACGCTTGAGAATCGGGAGCAGATGCTGATTTATCGTCGTCAGTAATTCCTGAGGGTTCTGGCTCGGTCGCCTGACGACAAGTGGAATAGCGCTCGAAATCATTGCGACAACCACGGCAGCGGCAAGACCATGCCCGGTTACGTCTCCAATACAGACGTAAACATGGTTTTCATCATGCGGATCGACGAAATAGTCATAAAAGTCACCGCCGACCTGCTCCATCATGACCGACCTGCCGGTGACGCGAAGTCGCCCGAGACTCAGACAACCAGTTGGAAAAAGGCCTTCCTGCAGGGCATGTGCGAGATTGAGCTGGTCGAGACCTTCTTTTACCTGCCCAAACAGCAGAGTGAGGTCGAGCAGTTCGCCAACAGCATTGCCGATGACCGGCAATCGACGACCGGCTTTGAACAATGGTTCTACTGCGGTTTCAAGTTCGCCGACCGGTTGCAGCAGAAAGCTGCGAAGAATGTAGATTCCCAGTATTATCCATAATGCGCCTGGCAGCATGGTTGCAGCTAAAGCTGCAGCAAGGTCTTTGCCGTCACTCTCTACGCTGGTCAAAGGTATGGAACGTCCGATTACCAGATGTTCCATCGCTTCAGAACACTTCAGCTGGTAAAGATTTCTGGTGCCATCCTGACTTTCAGCGATGAAACGACAGCATTCACCAGGATTTTCGAGCCCGTTGGCAATCGCGACCATCGCTGCGGGAGCCTGCTTTGATGCAAAATCAAGTCCTTCGATGTCACGGTTGAAAAAGTATGATGCACTGCCGTCATCGGCTGCGCGGGCCTTTTCTGTCAGCTGCTGAACGAGCGCAAAGGTGAAATGACCGGCTCGCCAGTGCAACAGCAGAAAGTTCATCAGATCACTTTTCTGATCGCTGAGTATGAATGAATAATTAACGACCTTTTCTGTCCCTGACACAACTCTGGTGATCTTTCCAAGATCAGCCATGGTTTCGTTAACGTAATCCTCTTCATCAACTCCGGCTGCGGCTGCCATGACCGACATGGTCTGCCCCTGCGGACTTATCGTCACAGCTGTTGATCGTTGTTCGATGATGCGACGACACACACTTGTCGCCAGCCCTGACAAAAGCTTGTCAATAACCGGATCGTTCTTGTCGCCTACTCTGTAGCGAGCCGGGCCGAGCAGATGGTTTCGAATCTGCTCTTCGCCAATCAGGCCATTCTCATCGCCTCTCAGGCGAAACATGCTCTGATACAGCTCTTCGACTTTGCCGCCGCGGTTGTTCACCCTCTGTAGGAACCACTTTCTCAGACTCTCATGCCTTTTGGCGATATAAGTATAAGACGGTCTGAACTGAAACCAGGTGGGCGACAGCTTTTTGCCGTCCCGGGTAAAAACATAAAGATAACCAAGGTTCCATCTGCCTGCACCAACCTGTTCGCACCATTCAAGCACAGTTTGCTGACTGGAAAATGGCCGCTGTTGCTGAAGGTATTGCGTGATTTCCTGCTGCTGTGCAAAGGTATAGCCGCGGAATTCATGTTCAATGCTCTCGATATCGTGTGAAAGCTGCGAAAACCTCCTGTTGAGAGCATGCGAACTGCCGGAATACATTTCGAGATGCCCAATGATAAGCAGGCCCAGCAGCGGCAACCCGATTGCCGGGCCAAGAAACAGCAGCAGGCCCGCCCGCAGACATTGCGAATCAACCGGAAAATTTGTTTTTTCAATTCTCGTAAAACCCGTCAGCCATGCAATGCTGAGCAAGACGAGAGCAAGGGTTGAAAGAATCTCCCAGGCGAGCAGCGACAGCGAAAAAGGCACGCGCAGAACCAGAAAGTTTTCTTCAAAGGCAACTGTCTGATAAACATGCCGGTAGTCACTGCCAATTCCGGTTTCATCCGGGTTAACGCTCCAGTAATCAAGCTTCTGCTGCCAGTCATCTGCAGAAGCTTTCGGAAGCATGGTCAGCAGGCTCTCAGAGCCATGCTGAACCTGTGTAAAAAAATGACTCATGGCTTTTTGCCAGTCTACCGCATTCTGGTCGAAAAGCAGGATGTAGGAGTATTGTCGACCGGCAATCGACTTCAGGCCCTGACTCACCCACCAGTCGTTTTCAGGCAGAGGCAGGCTGTAGATAAAATTGCGGCGGGGCATGGTGTATAACAGGTGGCCGGGCAGGTCGATAAAATCGGTTTTGACTCTGATTCTGGTATCCATCATTGGAATCAGACTGTCGGCGAACAGCATCTGCAGCAGTGGCGCAAAGTCGCCGGCCAGTTCGCCGCTCTCTTCGCCCTGAGCTGCAGCAAAAAGACGTGGCTGTGTTATGCCCTGTTCGGCAAGGCTCTCAGTTACCAGCCTGTGCCAGGTTCTGATATCGTCGGCAACTGCCGCCCGCTTGCAGGCAGTCCGCCAGATTACCGACAATCTTGCTGCCGGCGCTTTGATTCTCAGCAGCTTTTCGACATCAAAACGCAGTGTGTCCGACGATAGTTCACGCTCGTAATTTCGCCTGATCGCCGAACTCTGCCAGATTCCAACAGCCAGAAACAGCGCAAATGGGAACCACAGCAGAATGCCGGCAAACAGGCGAAACCTCCGGGGATTGGCCATTATGACGACCTCCTGAGAACGACCAGAGAGCGGTCTTCTTCGGAATCGCCGGCAGCGGCCTCGTTGCCAGTCAGGTGCTGCCAGAGGGCTTTGAGCTCTGGCGGATTGGCCAGCCCGGGATTTGCCGTCACTTCTGCAGTCAGCATGGTATGACCACCGGAAGCTGACTCGGGGTCGAACAACTTCAGACAGCCAGAAGTTGCGAACAGCAGGCTCGACCCTGCCTGAAGCGTGATTGAATGGTTGCTGATTTTCGGCGGCTGAATCCTGCTCAGTGGCTGAGAGTCGTCTTCAAGGCTGGTCACACCGGTGCCGGTAATAAGAAGAGGGGCATGGTGGCCAGCATTGGCGATTTTCAAGGTGCCATCGTCTTTTGCAATAAGGCATAAAAATCTGATCTGCTGGTCATATTTGCGGTCGCGCATGAAAAAATCGCTGATGGCACGCAGAATAGCGGTCGGATCGGCATGTTCAGAACCTGTCATCGAGATGAACATTTTAATGCGGGCGCCAAGAAGGGTTGCCGGAATCGGTTTGCCGGAAATCTCACCGATGCAGAAAAGCAGACGATTTTCCGGCAGGGTCAGAACTTCGATGTAATCGCGGCCAAGAAACCTTCCGGGCAGAAAGAACGATTCAAGCGTAATGCTGCCGACGGCCTCTTTCCCCTCAAATACCAGCTTTTTGCGCAGTGGCTGGGCATTGTAAATTTCTGCAAAAGTATGTGCCGCCTGTTTAAGCCCGGAGAACAGGCGGCCTTCAGTGCTGGCCTCGGCTTTCAGCAGTCTGTCGAACTCGTGGTTTTTTATACCGGCCAGAGCTTTTGCCAGACGCCTGACCGAAAATGCCAGATTGCTCGAAATGAAGATCGCCGACAAAATGGCGATGCAGAAGGAAAAGGCCACGAACAGCATGATAAACGAGATGATGCGATGGTTGCTCTGCTCGATCGGTTTGAATGGCGTGGCGCCGAGCAGCACGACATCGCCCAGGTTGCGCGCGTGAATGCCAGTAACCAGGCAGTTGCCAGTGCCCGGCAGGTTGATGATACGATCGACAGTGCGTTTTAGACGCCAGACTTCTTCGCTGAGCATCAGCAGATCGGTGTTAAGCAGCAGCTGGTCGGGCATGCTCGAACGCGGGCCGCCGGCGCTCATTTCGACAATTCCGAGGCGCATGTCGCTGCGCTTTCGTGACAGAACTGTCAGATAATTTCTGAATATCTGCCCCGGGTCGAGAAAAGCAACGAGAAATCTGGTGGTTTCCTGCTTTTGTCGGTCTCTGACAAATGACAGATACATGCTTCGCTGGTAACCAACCCAGTTCAGCTCGATTATTCTGCCAAGGTTCATCAGAGCGTTGTGTGAAAACGACCTGACATAGCTCAGATTGAAAGTTGAGTCGGCCTTTTTGGGAGGAATATTGTTGAGATGGGCGACGACATTGGTTACCAGAAAACCGGCAATCTCGCGCAGAGTCTTTCTGCGCTCAGGGATCTCGGCCAGTTTTTCGATCACCTCGCCGCTTTCATTCATCAGATAAACGGCTTCGGCCATGTTGCCCAGCTTCGCAATCAGTTCGTCATTCCTCATGACAGACTTATCCGACCCGGCAAGGTTTCTCTGTACTGAATTGAGAAGCCCGGCAAGGCTGGCTCTATGCCTGATCAATCCGCGGTCGATATCATCGAGCGCCCGCTCGATCGTGCGGTGCTGTTGCCTGACAGTATTCTGTGTCGAGGTCTGCAGATAGTCGAAACACCATTGCGCAAAAAGAATCAGCACCGGTATCATCGCCAGCAGAATGGCACCCGTCATGACGCGGCGCAATGATATGTCGCGCCGCCGCACCACCAGCAGATATCTGCCAGGAAACGCTGCCAGCAGCAGAAAGCTGCATTGAACCAGCACAGTCAGCAGTTTCCACAGGTCGAGAATCTGTTTGTAATAGCCTTCGATGCTGAGGCTTCGACGTAGTTCGACGCTCAGGCCGTTTTTTATGTACGCTCTTTCTTCGATCCATCCGGATTGAAGAGCGGTGACGGGAACGGGCCGGCGATCTGATGCGTTTTGCGAAGATCTTTTCAGCGTCAGGCGATAATGCCCGGGCAATGCGGAACTTACGCTGCGCAGAACTTCCTGCAGCAGAGTCTCTTCTGCCTGCGGTGAAGCCTTGACCAGCACCATGATATGCGCAATCTGGCTGCTTAATGGCGTCGTTTTGTCGGCATTCGGGAAAAGCCGCCACCAGCCGGCATGAGAATACCTGCTGCAGCCTTTCAGCTCGATCAGGGCTTCCGGGCTGCGGACGACGGCAGCAAGAGCCTTGCGCTTGCCGATAAAGGCTCCCGAAAGAGCGTTGCTGCGGCTTTCGCTCATGCTTTCCGGTCGCAGGAGGTAAGCCATGACCTGCTCGGAAACAGCCGCCTTTTCATGGGGAAAGCCATCGACAGCGACTCTTTTGCCGGCTGGCGAGTAAAATAGAAAAGTTGCCTTATCATTCAGTGGTTTGAGCAGATCGAAGGCGTAGGCGTTTTTGTTTTTTCGCAGCATTTCTGCGGCCTGCCGCAGAATGAATGGGTAATAAGTATCGGAAGTGCTGAATCTGGCGACTTTTTGAACGATCAGCGCCATCTGGCCACGTTCATGGGCTTCCCATTCGCGCATTATCTGGCTTTGCTTCTTTTCGAACCATTGCGAGATGACCAGGCTGGTGGCAAAAATGAGAACAGCGACGAACAAAAGCACTACGCCCGGCTTTTTGAATACAGCATCCGGAATTGTCGCCGCATGAGAAGACATATATTGAATATACGCTATGAAAGTTGCCTGAGCAACTCTAACCGACATTCTTCGCGAGCCGTTTATTGCTCTGCGCAGCTTTCGCGAAGCAGGGTCAGGCTAAATCGCAGAATCTTCAGTTCAGTTGGCAGATTTATCGAGCAGTCTGAACGAATATTTGGATGATGCCGGGCTGTTCAACAGTGGTCTGAAAACCATCAGGCCGCCGACATGTTTGTTGTCACTCAGGTATCGTTCAAAGTCCTGATCGACGATGCGGTTGAGTTTGAGCGAAGCATGGCGCAGAAAGCGCCCGCCTTTCTTCTCGATAAAAAATCCCATGTGGGTGACATCGAGGCCTTCTTTGTCGGTGACCAGTGCCACGATATCGCCTGAAAGCAGCGGTGCCTTTTTTTCCAATACGACCTGGCGCGGAAAATACCACATCAGCTGTGGCTTTTCGGCAATCATGAAGCGGTCTTCCACGTAAAAGGTGCGGTTGTCGCCAACCCGGTTGAGATAAAGCTCGCGACTTAAGGCAAGCTTGTGATTTCTGGCTATGTTGGCCAGGTAGCCTTTCTGCTCGTTGACATCGCCCCACAGCGAGGTGAAATGGTTGCGATGATGGTTCATCAGCGGCTGACCGCCTGCGTTGTACATGATGTCGATGAGCCGGCAGAGAAACTCGTCCTGATATGCCGGCTTCGTGCTGGCGGCCATGGCAAGAACATGTTCGACATAGGTCATGCAGTCGAGAAAGGTCAAACTGGTCGGCAGAATGGTTACCGGCATCGGGTCAGCATTGCTGGCCTCGACCTTTTTTACGGGCTTGCGCTGCTTCTTGATGCGCTTTTTGGTGGCCGGGTGGTAGTGCCGCCCGATCAGGTATTTAGAAATGAATTCGATCCGTCGCTGTACCGGCAACTTGTGTGCGCTGGCGATCAGACGCTCGACTTCGACGGCGTCGCCAGATTTGCGCAGACCGACGACCGGCGCGACCACTTCTCCAGCTGCATAAAGCCCGGAAACCAGCGCAAGAAAACCAAGCATCAACCAACCTGTAAATGATTTCATATCTTTTTACCTCCCAGATTGTTGCAGCAGTTAGAGTTCCACAGCAATCCAGATTAAAATAACACAGCGCCGGCGAATTACCAATGCATTGACACTATCTTGTGCAGGCGCTAGGATGCAAACATTACAAGAATAGTGAGAGCTACTATGGCGGAGATTAATTCGGAACAGGCAGTCAGCTACGCCGGCAGTTACGGCATATCGCTAGGGCTGATGCTTGTTATCGGGGTGCCGGTGTTCTTTGCGCTGCCGGCCGGGCCGACCTCGCATTACTTTTTTGCAGCGCCGTATTATCTGCTGCCCTTTACGGTTCTGGCGCTGCTCGCCCTGGCTGGCGAGAGAATGCAGAAGCAGTCAATTGCGCTGACCGCCTGGGCTTCTGCGGCCACATTCTTCTGTTACGGATGTTTCGAGGCAATTTATTCCTGGTTTCCCAGTGGAGCGGCGCTGGTTCCGGCTGATGCTCCGGCAGCAGTATTCTGGCGCGAACTGATCAACTACGCCGGCAATCGCAGCCTGCAGCTGATTCCGATCGCGCTGCTCGCGCTGATCCTGGCGAAACAGCTCAAAGCAGGCTGGCGGCATCGCCTGAGAACTGGCGACCCATCGACAGAAACAAGCATACTTGGCGAAAAGCAGTCTATGTCCTGGAGCAAGGTCGGCATTCGCATATTTTTTTACTTTATGCTGGTAACTGTCGGCTTTCTGCTGACCAAAGGCATTGGCGGCTGGACAACCGGCCACAGTCTGAGCTACGGTGCCAAGCTGGCCGGCGGCGCTGCTAATTCACTCGTCGAAGAGCTGCTGTTCCGCGGGCTTTTACAGCCGGTGTTCGAGCTGGTTCTGCCGCCCGGCACCGCCAATGTTTTACAGGCGATTTTTTTCTCGGTGATCCACTACGGCTTTATTGAATCATTCAGCTTTGCCGAGGTTTTACCCGAACTGGTAAAGCTGATCATCTACGTCGGCATCGGCCTCTTTCTCGGCCGTGCCGCCCGCGAGACCGACGGCCTGCTGATTCCCTGGGTGTTTCATTTCATCATTACATCAGCGATCTGGCTTACCATCGTCGCCCGCTGATCAAAAGAGCAGTATCTGTTAAGCCTCTATCTTTTGAGATCATTCATGGTATTAGCCACAACAACAAGTCTATTTTGGCGCACAACGGAGTCATGCGGGAAGAAATTTGCATGATCTGAAATTTGATCTTTTGCTGCCTCGATGTATAGTCTCATTCTGAGCTAAATCGAGCATCTTTACAAAATGGGGGGTTAACATTTCTGGTTTAATGTGTTAAGGTAATCAAAAAATGATGTGAGAGAGGCTGCTATGGCACAATTGATTGCCCATGTTAAGCAAAACAAAGAGAGGAAATGGGATTCTCCGCATGACCTGATTGCTCATCTCAATAATACTGCCTGCCTTGCAGAAAAATTTGCCAGGGTATTCAAGTCAGAGAATTGGGCAAAGACCCTTGGTTTACTACATGATGCCGGCAAAAGCACAGAAAACTGGCAGGAATATCTTAAGGCCAAAAGTGGTTATGGCTACGATTCAGAAGCCCATCTTGAAGGCAAGGTTGGCAAACTAGATCATTCCAGCATCGGCGCCAGACTTGCCGAAGAAATGTTCAAAGCTCCCGGCCGTTTTCTGGCATATTGCATTGCCGGTCATCACGGCGGTCTGCCAGACTTCTTTTCAAGCGAAAATACTGGTTCCGGAGCTTTGCAGAACCGACTGGCCCGAACATCGATTGATGAAGTTGCCAAAGAGATATGTGCTCTGGCCGATTCTGCTGTTTTGTCGAGGCCGCCATTTGCATTTCCAGATGGACTCTCGGCTTCGCTGTGGATCAGAATGTTGTTTTCATGCCTTGTCGATGCAGATTTTCTTGACACAGAAGCATATATGGACCCTGATAAAGCGTCTTTAAGATGCAATTTCGCCAAAATAGAAGAGCTTCTCAAAACGTTTCGTGCCTATATGCAACAATTTGCTGTAAATGCAGAAAAGACCAGAGTTAATGCAATTCGCCAGAAAATATTGCAGGACTGTATCGATGCTGCAAGCCAGGAGAAGGGAATTTTCTCGCTTACGGTTCCAACTGGTGGCGGCAAAACCCTTTCGAGTCTGGCGTTTGCTTTGGAGCACGCAAAAAAACATGGACATAATAGAATTATTTACGTGATTCCTTACACCAGCATCATCGAGCAGAATGCCGATGTTTTCAGGCGGGCTTTGGGGGCCGATAACGTAGTGGAGCACCACTCAAACCTTGATTCAGAAGATGCTACCCCGGAAATGAGATTGGCCTCGGAGAACTGGGATGCACCGGTTATTGTTACGACAACAGTGCAGTTTTATGAGTCTCTTTTTTCTGCGAAGCCTGGAAGATGCAGAAAACTTCATAACATTGCCAATTCTGTTGTCATTCTTGATGAAGCTCAGTTGATCCCACCTGATTATTTGAAACCGATACTGAAGTCGCTTCAGTTGCTGGTTGATTATTATTCGGTTTCTCTCGTTATCTCTACGGCAACTCAACCGGCACTGGAAAGCCGACAAGTCGGTCAGGAAAAGTTCGAAGGCCTCACTGCCGGTAAAATACGAGAGATTATTACAGATGTAGATTCTTTGTATGAGGATTTGAAAAGAGTTGAGGTAAATCTGCCGGAAAGTTTTGACGAGGCACTGTCTTTGTCGGAAATAGCCGCGCGTTGTTCCCAGCACGACAGGGTGCTTTGTGTCGTTTCAGATCGAAAAAGCTGTCGCGAATTGCACAAGCTCATGCCGAAAGGCACGATACATCTTTCAGCCCTGATGTGTGGGCAGCATCGCTCAGACAGGATTACTCAGATCAAAGAAAAACTGAAGACTGATGAACCGGTAAGGGTTATCAGTACACAGCTCGTAGAAGCTGGCGTAGACTTGGATTTTCCTGTGGTTTATCGTGCAATCGCCGGCCTTGATTCAATAGCCCAGGCAGCTGGCCGATGTAACCGTGAAGGATTGCTGGAAAAGGGAGAGGTTTTTGTATTTGTGAGCGAGAAAAAATCGCCACCGGGAATATTGCGAAAAGCTTCTGAGACGACACAGAACATTCTTTATGGCAGACGTGATGACCCTTTGACGCGAGAGAACTTTGACAGATTTTTCAAAGAACTCTACTGGAAAGCAAATTCTCTTGACACCAAAGATATCGTTAGTTTGTTGACGCCAGATAGAGAAAGCTTTGGGATCCAGTTCAGAACGGCTTCTGATCGCTTCAAGTTGATCGATGACTCAATGCAGAAAGCGATAATCGTCAGATATGGAAAAAGCGAAGAACTGCTCGATGATATCAAAATTAATACCGGTAATCCCGCATATCTTAAGCTTTTATTGCGTAAACTGCAGCGTTACTCGGTAAACGTCTATACCAACGATTTCGACCGGCTTTTGCAAAGAAGGTCTATCGTTGAGGTTGTTCCTGGAGTTTTTGCGCTGACAACTCCAATGGAATATTCAGTCGATACTGGTTTGCTGGTAGATGAAAATTCTGCAAACCCAGAATCTTTTGTAATGTAAGAGGAGGAAGAATGCATAACTGGTGTATTGAGGTCTGGGGCGATTATGCCTGTTTTACCCGCCCTGAAATGAAGGTTGAGCGGGTAAGCTATGACGTGATGACTCCATCGTCTGCCCGCGCTATTTTTGAGTCGATTCTCTGGAAGCCGGCAATCAAATGGCACATAACCAGGATTGAAGTGCTGAACCCGATTAAATGGGCTTCCGTGCGCCGCAACGAAGTCGGTAAAGTATGCTCTGCTCCGTCTGCAGACATGCTTAAAGGTAAACCCGGCAAGCCAATGTGCATAAACATTGAGGATGAGCGCCAACAAAGAGCCACTTTGTTGCTGCAGGATGTTAAATATAGAATTCACGGCTATTTCGAGTTCATTTCGCCCGAAAAAAGAGCGCAGAAGACTACTGATGCGCCAGAAAAATGGGCCGATGATCAGGAAAGAGAGATAGCGGTCGCTGCGGATGAAACAGAAGCCAAATATGCGGCCATGTTTGAGCGCCGTGCCAGAAAAGGTCAGTGCTTCAATCGTCCTTATCTCGGTTGTCGAGAATTCTCATGCTATTTCAAACTCGTCAATCCAGAAAAAGAGCCCGCTGAACCGATCAAGGATACCAGAGAACTTGGCTGGATGCTCTACGATATGGATTTTTCAAATCTTCAGGAGCCGATGCCTCAGTTTTTCAGGGCAAAACTTGAAAATGGCGTAGTCAAGACTGATCGACGGGAAATAGAGGTGCGCGGATGATTCTGCAGGCATTAAAAGACTATTACGATCGCGTTGCCGCTGACCCTGACAGTGACATTGCCCCGGAAGGGTGGGAAATGAAAGAGATTCCCTTTATTATTGTTCTTGATAATAATGGTAGTCTTGTTCAGATAGAGGATACCAGGCAGGGAGAAGGAAAAAAGAAACGTGCGAAAGCGTTTCTGGTTCCAAAAGGTGAAAAGAAGACAATAGCTGTCATTGCCAATTTGTTGTGGGATGCTGCTGGATATGTGTTCGGCATAACTTCAAAAAAGAAGACAAAGGGAAAAGATGAGAAGGAGCTGGAAAAACTATTAGAACGGGCTAAGTCGCAAAAAGAAGCATTTATAAACAGATTAGAAGCAGAATTAGGGCATATTCAACGTGTTAAACTGATTATCGACTTCTTGAAAAAAGCAACTGAAGAGCAGCTTTCTAAACAGCAACATTGGCAAGAGATATGCGAAACAGATCCTGTTATGAGCTTTCGATTTCATGATGAGGCTTCGTTAGTCTGCTGTTCAGATGATATAAAATCAGCGCTATGCAAAGAAAACAAAGAGGTTGAAAGCCAGCATATATGCCTTGTAACGGGCCAGAAGGATCATATTGAACGGCTTCATACATCTATACAGGGTGTATGGGGAGCTCAAACCTCTGGTGCAAATATTGTCTCATTCAATTTGGGAGCTTTTGAGTCCTATTCGAAAAAACAGGGCTATAACTCTCCAGTGTCCAAAAGCGCTGCCTTTGAATATACTACCGCGCTTAAGTCTTTGCTTTCCAAAGATTCAAAACAAAGAATGCAGGTTGGTGATGCTTCAACTGTTTTCTGGTCTGATAAAAAATCGCATTTTGAATCAGATTTTGCGTCGTTTTTTTTGGAACCGCCCAAAGACGATCCGGCAATACTTAGTGAAAAAGTCAAAGGATTACTGGCTTCTGTGAACACAGGCGCATATTTTGATGATGATGAGAAAACAGAGTTTTTCATTTTGGGGCTATCACCTAATGCTGCCCGAATTTCTGTTCGTTTCTGGCACAAAGGCAGAATCGGTGAGTTCGCCGCTCGTATCAAGCAGCATTTTGAAGATCTGCGAATAGCGAAGCCGGCAAAGGAACCAGAGTTCTATTCGTTGTGGCGATTGCTGGTAAATGTTGCATCTCAGGATAAAAGTGAAAATATCCCGCCGAACCTTGCAGGCGAATTCATGCGGGCGATTCTCGGCGGCTCGCCTTACCCGGCCACATTATTACAGGCCGCTTTGCGAAGAATTCACAGCGATACAGATTCACGCGTGAAACCGGTTCGTGCTGCTTTGATAAAGGCTTACCTGAACCGATATCACAGGTTTTATGACAAATCCAATCATAAGGAGTTAACTATGGCACTTGATGTAAATCAACCTTCGGCAGGTTACCAGCTTGGTCGCTTATTTGCGACATTAGCAAAGATTCAGGATGAAGCTCAGCCTGGAATCAATGCAACCATACGCGAAAGGTTTTATGGCGCGGCTTGTGCTTCACCGGTAACAGTTTTTGCCAATCTGCTAAAGCTCAAGCAGCATCATCTTGCCAAGCTACCAAATAAAGGCAGAGTTGTGACATTTGAGCGACTACTTGGAGAAATAATGAGCCACTTGAGTGATTTCCCGGCACACCTCGACCTTCATGAGCAGGGGCGTTTTGCCATCGGCTATTACCACCAGTGGCAGGACTTCTTTACTAAGGCTGAAACGAAAGAAACCGTTAACAAAGAAAAAACCATGGAAGCAGGAGAGTAAAACATGACTATTGTAAACAAGCGTTACGACTTCGTTCTTTATTTTGATGTTCTCGATGGTAATCCGAATGGTGACCCTGATGCTGGCAATTTGCCGAGAATCGATGCTGAATCAGGGCATGGCATAGTTACCGATGTCTGTCTAAAACGAAAAGTCAGAAATTATGTTGGTTTGACGAAGGGCGAACAGCCACCTTACGAGATATATATTAAAGAAAAAGCGATTCTGAATTCTCAGAACGAAAGAGCTTATCAGGCCTTAGGAGTTGATGTTTCTGGAGACGATAAAAAACGCAAAGGTGGAGACAAAACTGAAGATGCCAGAAAGTGGATGTGCCAGAATTTTTACGATGTAAGAACATTTGGCGCTGTTATGTCTACAAATGTTAATTGTGGGCAGGTTCGCGGCCCTGTTCAATTCACATTTGCTCGTTCCTGTGAGCCTGTTGTGTCTCTTGAGCATAGCATCACAAGAATGGCTGTAACTACAACCAAGGAGGCAGAAGATCAGGGCGGTGATAACCGAACTATGGGCCGCAAGTTTACTGTGCCTTACGGTCTCTATCGTTCTCATGGTTTTGTTTCGGCGCCTTTATCTGAACAGACAGGATTCAAGGAAGAAGACCTTTCTCTTCTCTGGGATGCCCTTAAAAATATGTTTGAACACGATCGCTCTGCCGCCCGTGGCATGATGGCAACGCGTGGACTTATTGTTTTCGAGCACAACTCAAAAATGGGCAATGCTCCAGCCCACGACCTGTTTGACAGAGTCTCAGTGAAGCGGGCTACCCCGGAAAATACTCCCGCTAGAAAATTCAGTGACTACCGCATCGAAATTAATGAGACTTCAATGCCAGAAGGCGTAAGAATAATCAGAATGGTATGAGTGCTTGCCTGCTGCCGGTCACCATGCCGGCAGTAGGAAGTTCATTATTAAGCATGTTTGACGAAGAAAATTGTATTCAAATTTCTGGCCTGCAACATCTGGCCTTCTGCAAACGCCAGTGGGGGCTGATTCACATCGACCAGGAATGGGAAGAAAATCAGCTGACTGCAGAAGGTCGAAACCTGCATGAGCGCGTTGACGAAGGCTATCAGGAATTCAGAAAAGGTCTCAGGCAATATTCCGGCTTATATGTTAAAAGTCTGAAGTTTGGCATTAACGGCAGAACTGATCTTATTGAAGCAATTAAATCTGATGAAGGTGCTTGTAACAAGATTCAGATGCTGGGGCTCGAAGGTCGCTGGAGCCTTTATCCAGTTGAATTCAAGCGTGGTAAACCGAAAAGTCATGATGCAGATTATATTCAACTTTGTGCCCAGGCCCTGTGTTTGGAGGAAATGACCGGAACCGAAATAAGCTCTGGTGCCGTTTTTTATTGGCAAATCCGCAAGAGAATCGAAGTTGAATTTGATACAAGGCTTCGTGAAAAAACCATATCTCTGATAACGCTGGCTCATGAAATACTGGAAAAGGGCCTGGTACCTCCGCCAGAATATGCGCAACATTGCCGGTCGTGCTCATTGTTTGAGGTCTGTATGCCAAAAAAGCTGAATCAGAGCAAGCTGATCAGCTATCGACAGGAGCTGTTAGGTTGAAACAGATTAGAAACACGCTTTATGTAACAGTTGAAGATTCCTGGGTGCACAAAGACGGTGAGACCATAACCATACACAAAGACCACAAAAAAATCGGACAATTCCCGGTTCACATGATCGGAGAACTGGTCTGTTTCGGTTATGGCATAAGCGTCTCACCTCAGCTCGTAGAGCATTGTGCAAAGGAAAAGGTTACGGTTTCCTATCTTGACGGTATGGGAAAGTTTCTAGCCAGATTGCAGGGCCCAACGCAGGGAAATGTTCTGCTCCGCCGCGCGCAATATCGGCTGGCTGATGATCAGGCAAGTTCCTTGAATATTGCCAGATGTTGTGTCGCCGCCAAGATTCAGAACCAGAGATCCATTCTCTTGCGCCATCTCCGCAATCACGCCGGCTGTGATGGCGAGTTGCAGATTCGCGAGGCACTGCAAAAAATGGAAATATCTCTGGATACTGCCAGAAAATGTAGTGATATGGTTTCGTTACGGGGTGTTGAAGGGGCTGCTGCTGAAGAATATTTCGGCGTTTTCGATTATCTTATTCTCGTTCCTGGTCCAGACTTTCGGTTTCATAAACGTAGTCGTCGGCCACCGATGGATCGAATAAATGCACTGTTGTCCTACGCATATTCTATACTGGCCTTAGACATGAGATCAGCATTAGAAGCAGTTGGGCTCGATCCTTATGTCGGCTATCTTCACGTCGAACGTCCTGGCAGACCCGCTTTGGCTCTTGATCTGCAGGAAGAATTCCGTGCGCCGATTGCGGATCGACTTGTCTTGAGTCTGGTTAATCTCAGACAGGTTAGCGCTTCAGGTTTTGCTGTTAAACCCAATGGTGAAGTGGAGATGTCTGACGACACCAGAAAAACTTTTCTTACAGCCTGGCAAAAGAGAAAGCGTGAGGAAATCCTGCATCCATTTTTTGATGAAAACATGGAAACCGGGCTGGTATATATCGCTCAAGCCCGTTTGCTGGCAAAGCACATGCGTGGCGAACTCGATTATTATCCGGCGTTTCTTTGGAGGTAATATGCTGGTTTTGATAACTTACGATGTATCGACGGTGACGCCTGAAGGTCGAAAACGCCTGAATAGAGTTGCAAAAGCATGTAAGGATTATGGCCTGCGCGCGCAAAAATCAATCTTTGAGTGCGAAATTGATCCAGCTCAATGGACTAAGCTGAAGCACAAACTTTTGTGTATAATTAACGAGGAAGAAGACAGTTTGCGTTTTTATTATCTTGGTTCAAACTGGGAACGTCGTATCGAACATCATGGAACCAAAGAGCCCGCAGACATGCACGGCCTGTTAATGATTTGATTCAGTGAACTACAGGGGCAAAGCTTTGCAGGAAAACCAGAACACAGAATTTAAAGAGTCATGGCGTGATGAATATCTGAAATGGATATGTGGCTTCGCCAATGCAGATGGCGGCTCTTTGATCATTGGCCGAAGTGACAAAGGAAAGTATGTGGGGATAAAGGACTCCAGAATCCTTTTGGAGCTTATTCCCAACAAGGTTCTCGATATTCTGGGAATTATGGTTGATGTTAATCTCAACAGAAAATCTGGCAAAGAGTATCTTGAAATCATCGTAAACCCATATCCCAACCCGATAAGTTATAGAGGTGAATACTATTATCGCAGCGGCAGCACGAATCATGCGTTGAAGGGCAGCGCTCTATCACGTTTTCTTATTCAAAAACAAGGTATGCACTGGGATTCGATGCCGGTTTATAAGGTCACATTCGAAGAGCTTGATAAGAGCGCAATCAAAGCATTCAAAGAGCTGGCCTTGCTCAGTAAGCGTCTTGATCGACGTATGCTGAGCGAAACAGACACTGATCTTTTTGAAAAGTTGCATCTGCTCGAAGGAACTCATCTGAAGAGAGCGGCAGCAATGTTGTTTCACCCTGACCCGGAAAAATTTGTAACGGGTGCTTATATAAAAATAGGCTATTTTGAAAGCGACTCAAGATTGCTTTATCAGGACGAAGTTCATGGAAACCTGTTAATGCAGGTCGATCGTGTTTTAGAGATTTTGCAAGCCAAGTATTTAAAGGCCATTATTTCTTTTGAAGGATTACAGCGGATTGAAACGTATCCTGTTCCAACAGCAGCCCTTCGAGAAGCGATCTTGAATGCAATCGCGCATAAAGACTATTCGAGCGGTTATCCGATACAGATAAGTGTTTATCCGGATAAGCTCATGATTTGGAATCCTGGCGCGCTACCGCCCAGGTGGTCGCTTGAAAACTTGTTTGAAAAACATTCTTCACAGCCATTTAACCCTGATCTTGCTGGTGTTTTCTTTCGAGCCGGCATGATAGAGGCATGGGGCAGTGGTATTGCCAGGATGTTGGAAGCATGCAAAGAAGGCGGTCTCACTCCGCCAGAGTTCAGAACCATTGATAGTGGTATTTGGCTGGTTTTTTTGTATCCAACCAGGTATCTTTCTTCTCAAGCAGGCTCAAAGACAATTGACCAAGAAATTGACCAAGAAATTGACCAAGAAATTGACCAAGAAATCGGCTTGGTTGCGAAGAAAATTTTGAGGCTGATTGAAGTTAAGCCGACTATGACACGCAAAGAGCTTGCTGTTAAGCTCGGAATTGCCGAGAGGGCTGTTCAATATCAGCTTTCTAAGCTTAAGTCTGCTGGCCTGCTCATACGACAAGGCTCTACAAAGGCTGGGTGTTGGAAACTCTTAAAGACTTCCTCAGGCGCTAACCATTAGCTCCATTTTTTCTCCCAGAGATGGTTAGCGGCAGCTCTTTTACTCTCCAGGACTGATTCACATACTGAATGGTTTTATTTTTGCCTCAGACATGTTAGCTTTTTTATACGTATAGCGAATTTAGTTCCGGGAAGCATTTTTGAAAGCGGAATTAAATGATACGGAGTCGCGCCCCCCGCGGGCGCGTGGATTGAAACCGCTATTACTTCTCGGT
>Ga0209605_1001268_pt1 | contig 28883 bp, 30 predicted proteins | sample AD_UKC035_MetaG_FD_184408 | JGI IMG/M metagenome (GOLD analysis project Ga0209605, IMG submission 184408) | Active sludge microbial communities of municipal wastewater-treating anaerobic digesters from USA - AD_UKC035_MetaG (SPAdes) (version 2) | ecosystem: Engineered > Bioreactor > Anaerobic >...
CACCCCAGCAGAGGGAGAAGTGGTGGTGAGCCTGGAGGCAGAGGCAGCTGAAGTAAGGATCACGGTGAGCGATACGGGCGAGGGTATCCCAACCGAGCAAATCGAGCACATCTTCGACCGCTTCTACCGCGGAGACAACAGCCGCAGCCGGGACGAAGCCAACGGGGCAGGATTGGGCCTGGCGATTGCCCAGGCCTTCATCCAGGCGCATGAGGGGAGGGTGACAGTTGAGTCAAAAGAGGGGGAAGGAGCTAAATTTACGGTTATCTTGCCGATCCACAAATAGCCATCACGGCGAATAACCGCCCATAGCGATATCAAAATACGCCGCGGCGGCAGCCAGGGAATCGCTGCTCAGGCCATAGGGCTGGTAATGGAAGTCTTTGGCTTCTTGGGCGAAAAGATAGCCGTAACGGTACTGCTCGATGCAGGTGGTGAGATCAATGAACGCCACAGGATGGTGGGGGGCGCCGATGGAAACGGTGAGAGGCTGGGCCGCGCAGAGTAAGAGAGACAACGAAAAACGCGAAAAAGACTTCACCTCACTCCTTGGGCATGGTGCCAAAGACAGCATCCCAGAGTGGAGAACTGACGCCGTAACGCTGACCGGGGGTCTTAAAGTGGTGCTGCATGTGGTAGCGGCGCAGGAATTTGAGCGGCTGGCGTTTCATGGGGAGGTGGTGGGTGGCATAGTGGATCATGTCGTACGCCAGGTAGCCGATGATGAAGCCAAAGAAGGCCGGATCTACCCAGGCTGGCAGGCGCAGGAGGGCACCCAGGCCATAGAACAGGGCATAGAAGATCAACGCCAGCGGGATGCTGACAACGGGCGGCATGACCAGGCGCGTCTTGGCGTCGGGCTGGTAATGATGAATGCCGTGGAAGAGGAAGATGATGCGCTCGATGCGAGGGCCTTGGGCGTGAAAGTGAAAGACAAAACGGTGCAGCAGGTATTCCGCCACAGTCCATAGGAAAAGGCCAAGCAGAGCGCCCAGTGGTATGTGCCAGGGGAAGGAGCCCGCCGGGTGGTTGGCAATGGCCCGCCAGAGGAAGAAGATCGCCACCGGCACCCAGATGGCTAAGACTGCCAGAGGGCTGATGTGGGTAAAGAACTCGAGGAAATCGGATTTAAAGAGACGGATGGGGGTGGGGTCGCGGTTGATCTCAGGGCGGGTCATAGGCTTTTCTTGGGGGATGAAGATTTGGGAAGGTTGGATTCCAGGTCGCGCAAATGGAGGTCAAGGGCGCCGACCGAAACCTGGATCTCGCGGGCTGAGATGGCAAGCGAGATCATCATCAACACCAGGCTGACAATGAAGACAATCTCGCCGACCTTGATCCAGCCGGCAAACAAAACCAGCATGCACAAGACACAGCAAAAGATGCTCATCACACCATAAGCCTGCATCGACTTGATCAGGCGCACGCGGTAACGCAGGTTGGCAAGCTGCCCAAGCAAGACGTCATCAGGATTGGCCTGGTACTTGGAGTGCAGGTCTCGGATGAGGGCGGCGAGGGAGAGGAAGCGGTTGGTATAGGCCAGCAGCAAGAGCGAAATGGCCGGGAAGAGCAAGGCGGGGGTGGTAAGGTTGATTTCCATAGTGACCTTTCAGGGGGCAGTCAAGGATATCACGGCGCTACAGTTTCGGGCGCGCCTTCCCATTCAAAGAAGCCGGTTTCTTTGACGGTCAGGGCGGCAATCTGCGCGGCGGCCTGCAGGCGGTGCTCGAAGGCGGAGGCAGTCAGGAAACAGCGAGCAGCCTGGGCCAGCTCGGGAGAGAGGGCTTCCAGGCGCTGGAGCAGCTCTTTTTGGCGCGGGATAAACAGGCCGCGTTCCTGGAATGCATATAGCAGCATGGCCTGCACGGCCTGGGCCAGGAACAATTGGGCCGTGGCAGGGTCGCGCCCAACCACGTCCAGAGCATCTTCGTACAGGTTGCCTGCCAGGTAACGCGCCCAGAGCAGGCGGATCGGATCGGGCGCGGGGGGCGCATCCAAGAGCGCCTGGGCTTTCTGGCGCAGGCCAGCCAGGAGGGGGGTGTCGCCGTAAACGACGAAGCCGGTGGTCAGCATGTGGGCGGTAATGGGCCGGCAGGCGGCCTGCTCTTCGGCCAAATAACGCTCGACCTGGGCGGGCGGGTTGATGAAGATTTCGGCGGGAACACCCTCGAAGAATTTCTGGATGCGCTGGCGGAAAGGCTCCTGGTGGATGACGTAGATATCCAGGTCGCTGGAGGGGTCGGGCAGGCCGCGCAGGATGGAACCGGCGGCAATGAGGCTGGCTGGAGAGAAGCGCGAGAAGATGAATTCTACGGCGGAGCGCAGGGCGATGTCATATCTTGGGGGCAGGGGAGGAAAAGTGCAGTCTTTCGGGGTCATAGGGCAGATTTCTCGGGGCGGAAGAGCAGTTGGGTGCTGAGGACGACCGCCAGGTTGACCAACCACAGCATGGGCAAGATTTTGAGCCAGGCATTCAGGCCAATGATGGCCAAAACGACAGCCAGCAAGAGGGTGAAGCGGCGTGGAGACACCTGCTCATCGCTGAACAGGTGAGGCATCAGGCGGCCCACCAGGGGCCGGTTGGCGGGGATGATCAGAGACGAGGCCACCAGGAAGAAGCGGATGCTAAACAGCATATGCAAGAGCAGGAAGACAAGCAGCACCCCGGTTAAAAATCCTTCCAAGAGGTTGGGATGGGATTTTTCCAGGACGAGGACACTGCCGTTTTGGTAAGTGAGCAAAACCAGCGAGAAAAGATACCAACAATAGATCACGGCCTTGGTGATCGTACCCAGGGGAGTCTGCCGGGCCACCAGGTAAGCGGTGACCAACATGGGCAGCTCAAGCAAGAAGAACAAGGCCCAAGGATTATAAGACGTAGGCGTGACCAACAAACTGACGGCAATAATGACCTGCACACCAAGGACCGTTTTCTCGTTCACCCGCGGCAGCAGATGGTTCGAAACCACCCCTGCCGCCAGGATATAAAGCCCAAAGCAGACAAAAAAGGTGCCGACAAAGAAATTATCCAGGCCAATGTACAGGTCTCCCAGGCCCAACACAGATGCCAGCCCCGCCAGGAACAAGGCCAAGAGGGGCAGGCCCAGCATGAGCCAATGACTCCTTTGTAAGTTGAACCCCGCCAGGGTAAGCCTTTTGGTCAAAAAAGGCCCAGCGTGAGCCGGATTCCAGAGCCAGAGCACTTCCAGCGCTATACCAGCTAAGAAGAGGAAACAGGTTGGCAGGCTCATATATTGAACCTCAGGCGAGGCTCAATCACCTCTTTCCAATAATTGTTATCCACACCAACATACAGAACGTGAGGATAAAGGATGATCAAGACCCAACTGACGAACAGAACGATTAAGGAACCGCGGTCAAAACCCCAGTTGCGGAGGAAGTGAAGGTAATGCATCTCTAAGATCACGTTGCCTTCACGCGTGGGGATGGAGTAACGGACGGTGACCTGTTGGCCCACTTGCAGGGCCCGCACCATCTCTTCAGGGTGGTAACGGCTGCGCACAAAACCCACATGCTGCTCGCCCTGCTGGTCGGTATAGGCCACCTCTGTCCAGGAAAGGTCTTCATTATATTCATCAATCACTTCAGCCTGGACAACGAAGCTGTTGTCTTGCATATATTTCCGCAGGGTGTTGTATTGGCCGTATTGATCGCCCAAAGAGATCACGCCAACAATGAATAAGAGCACAAACATGGGAGAGCTGGCGAACAAGATCAGGTCAAAGAAAGCCCACACCCACTTGAGGATCTTTTTAATCAGGTCCATGTTCCACCTCAGCCCGGCGCACGCGGCGGATGAAAGCCGGGGAATTCAAACCGCGCTCCAGCAAATAGGTCAGGTAATGGCCCATCAGGTTTTCCAACTCATGATCTTGGGTAATGCCCAGGCGGGCCCGGCGGGCCTCGGCGTAGCCAGAACGCTGGAAGTGACGCAGCAAGCGCAGGGAGGGCATGGTGATCGGCCGGGCATCGGGCAGGCCGCGGCCGCACCTGGGGCACAAGACCCCGCCCTTCTCGGCTGAGAAATACTGGTCTTCGGGCTGGATCTCGGCTTCACAGGCGGTGCAGTGGAAGAGCTGGGGGCGAAAGCCAACCAGGTCGAGCAGGCGCACTTCGTAATAGCGCACGGCAAAAGGCGGGTCAGGCTCGCTGTTCAGCCGCGCCAGGGTATCGGTGAGCAGGCGGTAGAGGGCGCGGTTTTCGCCCTCTTCATACGTGAAGCGGTCAAGCAGCTCAATGACGTAAGACGCATACCCCAGGCGCACCAGGTCTTCGCGCAAGGCCAGGTAAGGGTCAACTGCCTCGGCCTGGGTGATGATGTGCATGTCGCGGCCCCGGGCCAGCAGCAAGCTGGAACGGGTGAAGGGCTCTAGATGCCCGGCTTTGCGCGAACGCGGTTTGCGCACGCCCTTGGCCACAGCGCGCAGCTTGCCCAGCTCGCGCGTGAAGAGCCAGAGCAGGCGGTCGGCCTCGCCCCAATCGGTATGGCGCAAGACGACGGCTTCGATGCGTTGAGAACGCTGGCGGGTGGGCATGGGGATATTATACGCGAGAATCGTTGACTCATATTTACTCTTCTGGTAAAATCCAACCTTGCCCGGAGCGTTGTACCCTTCGCCCGGGCTAACTCTATGCCATAGAAAGGGCTTGAAGAAAATGAAAGTTTTGTTATTGAAGGACGTTTACAAACTTGGCCGTGCAGGCGATGTGAAACGCGTCGCCGATGGCTACGGCCGCAACTACTTGCTGCCGCAAAAATTGGCCGTCCTGGCGACCGCTGAAGCGATGAACATGTCAGAGCGCGTTCGCGAAAAGGCCAATGTCCAACGCGCGATCGTCAACAAAGAGATGGATTCGATTGCCAAGCGGCTCGAAGGTGTGACGCTGGTCTTCCCAGCCCGCGCCAGCGAGACCGGCAAGCTGTACGGCTCCATCAGCACGCAAATGATCGTGGACGCGCTCAAGCAGAAGACGGATGTGGATGTGGCCCGCCGCCAGGTGGACACCCAGCCGATCCGCACCCTGGGCGAGTACAAGGTGCATGTGCGCCTGACCGTGGACTTGATCCCCACGATCGATGTGATCGTCCACCGCGAAGGCGAAGCCGTGTCGCTGCCCAATGAGCCGGTTGCAGAACCTGCTCAGCCCGAGGCAGAGGCCGTGGTCGAAAACCCGGTTGAGCCTGCAGCGGCAGCCTAAGGGAAAATCCAATCTCCCCAAACAAAGGTGAAGCGGTGTTAAACATCGCTTCACCTTTGTTTTACGAATCCATTATATAATACGGGCAATGACGATCGGAGAACAACTCAGGCGAGCGCGTGAAGCGCGCTCGATCAGCCTGGAGACAGCAGCCCAGGCCACGCATATCCGCGTGCATTACCTGAAGGCCCTGGAAGCAGACCAGTTCGATTTGCTGCCTTCGCCGGCCCAGGTGCGCGGGTTTTTGCGCGCTTACAGCGGCTACATCAAGCTAGATGCCGGGCCCTTGCTGGCGGCGTTGGACGGCACGCCTCTGCCAGAGCCCAAGCCGGTCGTTGCGGTGGCGGCGCCCGCCGATAGAACCCCGCGCTCTGAAGAAGCGACCGATGCGCCAGCCCAGGCAGAACAGGCCGCACTTAAAGAAGAAAGCCGCCCTGCACCCAGCCAGGCGGCATCGATCTTTGTTGAGATCGGCCAGAGGCTGCGCAACCAACGCGAGGCGCTGGGCCTGTCAATCGAAGATGTGGAACGGCAGACCCATATCCGCGGCCATTACCTAAAAACCCTCGAAGCAGGCGACTTGAATGGGCTGCCTTCGCCGGTGCAAGGGCGCGGCATGTTGAACAATTATGCCCACTTCTTGGGGCTGGATACCGACCCCCTGCTGCTGCGCTTTGCAGACGGCTTGCAGGCGCGCCTGGCTGAGAAAAAGTCGGCCATGCCCGCACCGGCCCGCCCGGCCCGCAAAGCCAATGCCAAGCTTTCCACCCTGGGCAGGTTGTTTTCGACCGATTTCTTGATCGGCGGGATCTTTGTCATCTTCCTGGTGGCCTTTACGGCCTGGGCCACCCTGCGCATCTCAAACTTACGCACGAGCGGCGAAGCGACGCCCACCGCCCCTTCGGTGGCGGAAGTGCTGGCGGGCGACGCCGGACCCACAGAGACCGCCACCCCCACCCTGGCTACCGCCCAGCCGACCGGGGCCAATGGCACCTCCGAAGGAGGCGACCTGCCGCCCCCGGCCACGCCGGAACCAGGTGCAGAAGGCGAAGAGCCCGAAGCCGACCCCAACGCGGCGAACACTGGGGCAACCGCCACGCCAGATTTTGGAACCTCGCCGGTGCAGGTGTATGTGATCGTGCAACAGCGCACCTGGATGCGGGTGATTGTCGATGGCGAGGTGCAGTTTGAAGGACGCGCCATGGCAGGCAGTGCCTATCCTTTTGCGGGCGACCAACGCGTAGAATTGGTGGCAGGCAACGGCGCCGGGGTGCAGGTGATCTTCAACACCCAAGACCTGGGCGTGCTGGGGCTGTTTGGCCAGGTGGTTGGGCGCGTCTTTACGCTCCAGGGCATCCAGACCCCCACACCGGTGATCTCCCCCACACCCCTGCCAAGCGAAACCCCCACCCCCACCCTCGAGGGCGCCCCGACAGAAACCTTAACCCCCACGGTAGCGCCATAGTGGATCGATTGATGATGGTTAAAGTATGAAGAATAAAACTTTTCACATTGTATCGTTAGGCTGTGCCAAGAATACGGTCGACTCAGAGGCGATGGGACAGCTTTTGGTAGGGGCAGATTACCAGTGGGTCCATGATGCCCAGCGGGCGCGCGTGGTGATTGTCAACACCTGCGGGTTCATTGGCCCGGCGCGGCAAGAATCGCTGGAGGTGCTGGGCGAACTGGCGGCGCACAAACGCCCCGGGCAGTTGTTGATCGCGGCCGGCTGCATGACCCAGCGCTATGGTGCGGATGTGGCGCGCCAGGTGCCGGGGATTGACGGCATATTGGGCACGCGCCGCTGGATGGATATTGTGCGCGTGGTGGATGAACTGCGCGCCAGCCCTCACCCCCAGCCCCTGTATCACCTGCCCGAAACCCCCAGCGTGGGGAACGACGAGCAGGGCGCCCTGCAGGCCGCGCTGCAAGGGGCAAGCGCATTCTTGAAGATCGCCGATGGCTGCCGCAGGCCTTGCGCCTTCTGCGCCATTCCGCTGATCAAGGGTACGGCAGTCAGCCGCCCGCCCGAAGTGGTGCTGGCAGAAGCACAGCAGTTGGCAGAGATGGGCATACGCGAGATCAACCTGATCGCCCAGGATACCACCGATTACGGTCACGACCTGGGAATGAAGGATGGGTTGGCAGAGCTGTTGGAGCGCATGGTGCCCGCCACGCCGGGCGTAGAATGGCTGCGCATCCTGTATGCTTACCCAGGCTACGTGACAGACCGCCTGATCGAGACGATGGTCAAGTTCCCCAAGATCGTCCCCTATCTGGATATGCCCCTGCAGCACGCCCACCCCGATACCCTGCAGCGCATGCGCCGCCCAGCCAACATGGATTGGGTGCACCATACCTTGGAGAAGATGCGCTCTGCCCTGCCCGACCTGGCCCTGCGCACTACCTTCATCGTGGGATACCCCGGCGAAACCGAAGCAGAATTCCAGGCCCTGCTGGATTTTGTGCGAGCGGTGCGCTTTGACCGGGTAGGGGCCTTCCAATTCTCGTTTGAAGAGGGCACCGCCAGCGAGCCGCTCGGCGACCCGATCCCGCCAGAAGTCAAAGAAGAACGCTATGACCGGCTGATGACCCTGCAGCAAGAGATTTCGCTCGAGCGCAACCAGGCCTGTGTTGGGCGCACCCTGAAGGTGCTGATCGAAGGGCTGGGTGAGGAGTTTTCGCTTGGGCGCAGCTACCGCGATGCACCCGAGATCGATGGGCTGGTGATCGTCGAAGGCCAACATCCTACCGGCGAGATGCTGCCAGTGTACATCAATGGCGCCATGCCCTACGATTTGAGCGGCGAAGTGGTTAAAGCATAACCAACGCAACATAATTTTCCTGGCAAGCAGCGCCAGGGCCATTTCTTTAAACAGGATATCCTATGATAAATCTTAACACCCCCGAAACAAAATTTGCCCTCCAGGCCGTGCGCCAGGCTTCTCTGTTGGTCAAGCAGGTGCAGGCCGAGCTGATTGGAACAGCGCTGACCAAAGGCGACCGCTCGCCGGTTACGGTGGCAGATTTCGCTTCGCAAGCGCTGGTAAGCTGCCTGCTGGCGCAGGACTTTCCAAACGACGCGCTGGTGGGCGAAGAAGATTCCAAAGATTTGCGCAGCCCCGGCCAAGAACCTATGCTGGCCCGGGTGACGGGCTTTGTTCAGCGGGCACTGCCAGGCGCCACGCCCGAACAGGTCTGCGCGTGGATCGACCGCGGCGGGGCAGAGTCAGCGGCGCGCTTCTGGACGCTCGACCCGATCGACGGCACCAAGGGCTTCTTGCGCGGCGACCAATATGCAGTGGCGCTGGCGCTGGTGGTGGATGGGCAGGTGCAGTTGGGCGTATTGGGCTGCCCGAACCTGACCGACGCCTACCTGCCCGACCTGAACGGCCCCGGCAGCCTGGTGGTGGGGGTGCGCGGCCAGGGCGCCTGGACAACCAGCCTGGTTGAGCCAGGCCCATTTACCCAACTGCACGCCTCGCAAGTCCAAGACCCCAAGAAGCTGCGCGTGCTGCGTTCTTTCGAGGCGGGGCACACCGATGCCGGGCTGGTTGATACGTTTTCCCTATCCCTGGGCATCGAGAGCCAACCGGTGCGCATGGACAGCCAGGCCAAGTATGCCGTGCTGGCAGCCGGCGGCGGAGAGCTGATCCTGCGCCTGCTTTCGCCAGAAAAGCCTGATTACCGCGAGAAGATTTGGGACCAGGCGGCTGGTTCGATCATTGTGGAAGAAGCTGGCGGACGGATCAGCGACCTGAGCGGGCAAAAATTAGATTTCGCCCAGGGGCGCACGCTGAAGAATAACCGCGGTGTGCTGGCATCGAACGGACACCTGCACGCGATCGCACAACAGACGCTCAAAGAGCTAGGAGCCTGAAAAGCGGGCCATTTACATGCCACGCCGAGCCGACCTCCTGGCCATTTTGCTCAGCCTGGCTGCCGTTTTGGCGGCAGCCCTGGTCACCGAGCGCGTTTTCGAGGGCATTCCGCATATTGAAGACGAAGTTGCTTACGTCTGGCAGGCACGCATGCTGGCAGAGGGCGAGCTCAAGATGCCCTCTCCATCTCAACCCAAGAGCTTCATCATCCCATTTGTAGTGGACCACGAGGGAGAACGCTTTGGCAAGTACCCCCCGGGCTGGCCGGCTGTGCTCTCGTTGGGCGTGCGCCTGGGGCTGCGCGCCTGGGTCAACCCCATGCTGGCAGGGCTGGGCGCCTGGCTGACCTACCGGCTGGGCAAACGCCTGTTTGGCGACCTGGTGGGCTTGCTGGCTGAGGGGCTAACCCTGACCTCACCTTTCTTCTTGATGAACTCAGGCTCTCTGCTCTCGCACCCGCTGGGGCTGGTGCTGGCGGCGGTCTTTGCATTGGGCTGGCTGGATTCTTTTGGGCCAGGCTCTAGCCAGGCCTGCCCACCCAAGGCAGGGATCCGCCCCTGCCGCCTGGCATGGGCGGCAGCCGGGATGGCGCTGGGCCTTTTGGTGCTGACGCGCCCGCTGAGCGCGGCGGCAGTGGCCCTGCCCTTTGGACTGCACGGGGTGTACCTGTTGGTGCGCGGCGATTGGGCCGTGCGCCGCAGAGTGATCGGCCTGGGGCTGATCGCGCTGGCCTGCGCGGGCCTGTACCTGGGCTGGCAGGCAGCGCTGACCGGCGATCCACTGCTCAACCCCTATACCCTGTGGTGGCCCTACGATAAGATCGGCTTTGGCCCGGGCCACGGCGTGACAGAAAGCGGGCACACCCTGCAGTTGGCCTACGAAAATACACGCTTCAGCCTGCAGGTGGGGATGATCGATCTGTTTGGCTGGTGGGGCTATTCGTGGATCCTGCTGCCCTTTGGCCTCTGGGCCGCCCGGCGCAACCGAGCAGCCTGGCTGGTGGGGGGCATCTTCATCAGCCTGGTGGTGCTATACATGGCATACTGGATCGGTTCCTGGCTGTTTGGGCCGCGTTACTATTACGAGGGGTTGGCCAGCCTGACGATCTTCAGCGCGGCCGGGATGGCTTGGTTGGCAGGGTGGCTGCCGGAACAACGGTCAAAAGCCGGTCAGGCAAGCGCTGCTTCCCAGCGGCGAAAAACGACGCCCCCGTGGCTGCACAAGCTGCGCCCGCTGGCGGTGACCCTGGTGTTTGGGGTGCTGGTGGGCATCAACCTGGTGCTGTACACGCCCATCCGGGTGGGGTCTCTGCAGGGGTTGTACGGCATCGAGCGGGCCGACCAGGCGGCCTTTGTGACGCCCGAGGCGCAGGCCCTGACCCCAGCCGTGATCATCGTTCACGCGGATAAGTGGATGGATTACGGGGCCCTGCTCGACCTGCAAGACCCGCACTTAAGCACGCCCTTCATCTTTGCCTGGAGCAAGGTGATTGATATCGAAAAACTGGCTGCCACTTACCCCGAGCGCGCCATCTATCACTATTACCCCGATCAGCCGTACAAGTTCTATCCAGCCGAAACGCCTTAAAACGAAAGTGATGCAAGGCGTTTGGCCCTGCATCACTTTCGTTAGCAGAAATGTTATGGAGAAGGCGTAGCTTCGCCTTCGGGCTCAGGGGTGGCGTCTTCGCCGCCGCCCTCAGCGCACTGCTCGTCGGCCGCGACCGCAGTTGGCTCAACGTCGGTGTCTTGCCGCAAGCCGAGATAGGTGTGGTACTGCTCGGCAGCCAGGCAGTGATCGCCGGCGGCAGAAAGCCAGTCACCGTAACCCAGCAAAGATTGCAAATAGCGTTCGGTAGAGGTCCAGCCCGAGGCGTCGGTCAGGTTGGGGGCCGTAGGCGCAAGCTGCGAGAAGTAGAACACAGCCTGCGACCAATCCACGTCCCAAAAGCTGGCGCCGCGGATGTATAACTCAGCCCAATCGCGCCAGTTCCCGGCTTCGGCATCTAAGGGGCCAAAACGCTCCGCCAGGGTCAGGTCGTAGGTGCCGCCTTCCAGGTCAGATTGGATGGCGATCTTATCCACACCGCGGTTGCGCAAAGCCACATACAACATGCCATCCACGTCCACGGCCTGGAAATCGGGGTATTTCTTGCGCAGGGTGAGCAGGGTATCGATGGCGCCGCTCCAATCGCCACCCGCCAGCATATTCTGGCCCTGGGCATACAGGTCGTCACGGCCGCGGAAATCGGGCGTGGGGATGGGGGTGGGGGTGGGGGCCAGGGTGGGCGTGGCGGTGGTGCGCTGTTCGACAAAGACCCGCGTCAGCAGGTCGGCAGCACCGGGGAAAGCCGGGTCAAGCTGGATGACATACTCCAGGCGCTGGCTTGCCATGTCATAGCGCTTGGCGGCAAAATCTTCCAGGGCCAGGTCGTATTGGGCCTGGGCTTCGCCAGACACCTGGGTGGATTGATAGTGAGTGCGCTCGGTGATGGCCGATTGGTAGCCCAAGAAAGCACTGCCGGCAGCAATGATGACCAGGATCAGCAAGCCCAAGAAGGCCCACAAGAGCCAGAGGGCACGGCGCTTCTTTTTGACCGGAGGTTCGGCTGGCACAGCAGGCGCGGCAGGTTGAGTTGCTTCTGCCGGAACAGGAGCCGCCTCTGGCGCAGCAGGCTGGGGCTCTGGCTGGCTGGGCACTTCGACAGGTGGCGTGGTGCTGGTGGGCTGAGTCTCCTCAGCCGCAACGGGGGCCACCTCTGGAGCGGCAGGCGCGAGGGGGGTAGGAACGGTATCGCCGGCAAGAGCCGGTTCACCGCCGGTGAGGTCTGCCGGAGCGGCAGATGCCTCGGAGGAGGGGGTCAGCGGTTCAGCAGGCTGTTCTTCTGGCTGAGGCTGGTGAGGACGGGTTTCGTCAAGTTGATCGGATTGCATGGGGCACATTATACCGCAAGGTGTAAGAACTTTACCGCAGAGACACAGAGAACACAGAGGAAATTGAACGGATAGGCATGTTGATAGATGTTGAAAGGGGCAGAAAAGTTCCCGGGAAGCTGCATCAGAAAACATATAACGCTTTCCGCGCCCCAGTTGTTACAGTTTTCATGGGAGTACTTTCCATATCGGGGTGGGAAATATTTCCTTGTAGCCAGGGGCGCGCTTTGGGATAATAAGCATGAAGCAAGGCAACACGAGAACAAAGGAGGCAGCCATGAACGCCACAACCAACAACCAAACCCTTTCGATCAAGTTCTGGGGAGTGCGAGGCAGCTACCCTGTGCCAGGCGCCAACACCCTGCACTACGGCGGCAACACTGCTTGTGTCGAGGTACGCGCCGGTGATCACACCCTCATCCTGGACGCTGGAACGGGGATCATTGGGTTGGGCCGCGAGCTGATGGCGCGCCTGCGCCAGACTGGCAAGCCGATCGAAGCGACACTGCTCTTCAGCCACCTGCACCACGATCACACCCAGGGCTTCCCCTTCTTCTCGCCGGCCTTCGTCCCCACCACGCGGCTGAACCTGTTCGGGACGGCCATCCTGGAACATGCCATCGAGGACGTGCTGGGCAGCACCATGTCGCCGCCCACCTTCCCCATCACGCTGCGCGAGATGGGTTCGGTCAAGGCATTCTACGGCCTGCGCGATACCGATGTGGTCTTCTTGGGCGAATCGGTAGGGGGCGTGCTGGTGAGCGGCGCCGAAGGCCCCGGCACGCCAGCCGGCGACTCAGGGAACGTGGTCAAGGTGCGCTGTGTGCGCTCTTACGCTCACCCGGGCGGGGTGATGCTCTACCGCATCGAGTGGGGCGGCACTTCGTTGGTGTATGCGACCGATACCGAAGGTTACGTGGGCGGCGACCGGCGCCTGGTCAACTTCGCCCGCGGGGCCGACCTGCTGATCCACGATGCGCAGTATGCAGAGGAACACTACAACGGGCAGTTGGCGGGCTTCCCCGCTACCCAGGGTTGGGGCCACTCCACGGCTTCGATGGCCTGCGAGGTGGCGCGGGCGGCGGGCATCCGGCAGTTGGTGCTGACCCACCACGAACCGCAGTATGACGATGAGATGATCCATGTGATCGAGGCTCGGGCCCGGCAGGAATTTCCAAATGTGGTCTCGGCTTATGAGGGTCTGGAGATTATAATTGGAGATAAATCAGGTAACCAGGCAAGCGAGTGCATTGGCGGCGCCCGCCAACAGCCGCAGCAAGCGGCTTCGGTAGAGGCCCAGGGAGGTGAAGTGCTATGATCCTCAAACCAAATCCCCAAGAATTGGATGGATTGGCGTTGTTCAAGGGCATCCCGCCCAAGCAGATGGAATGGCTGGCAGAGCGGATGCACTGCCGCACCTTCTCTGCAGATGCCAACATCATCACGGTAGAAATGCCGGGCGAGGCGGTTTACATTGTGCTGGACGGGACCCTCAAAGTGCACATTGAGCAGGCCGGTGGGCAAGATGTGGTGTTGGCGATCTTGGGGCCGGGCGATACGGTGGGCGAGATGAGCCTGCTCGACAGCGCCGGCCGCTCTGCCAGCGTGGTCACCCTGGAAGAGACGACCCTGCTGTGGATCGACCGGACAAGCTTCCAAGAAGCCATGCAGGTCATCCCCACGCTGGCGATCAACCTGGTGCGCATCCTCTCCAGCCGGGTGCGCCTGGCCAACGAGCAGATCCAAACCCTGGCAACCCTAGACGTGTACGGGCGCATGGCGCGCCAACTGCTGGCCTTTGCTGAAAAGTACGGCGAGACCTCTGGCAATGGCGATGTGCTCATCCCCATCCGGCTGACACAGGGCGATTTTGCTGACCTGGTGGGGGCCTCGCGCAAGCGGGTCAACCAGGTGATGGTGTCTTTCAAGAACTATCATTACATTTCGGTCGACCACAACGGGCATATCATGGTCCACGACCGGGCTTCACTGGCGAAGTTCTGTTAATGCTTAAAACAGTGGTGAAGCGGCCCCGCAAGGCTGCTTCACCACTGTTATAATTAAAGCGTGCCAGAATTCCATTATTATCACCCGATTGAAGTGCGCTATGGCGACCTGGACCCCCAGGGGCATGTCAACAACGCCAAGTACCTGACCTACATGGAGCAGGCACGCGTGTCTTATATCCGCCACCTGGGGCTGCGGGAGGGGCAGGCCTTCTTGGATGTGGGCATGGTGCTGGCAGATTTGCAGGTTACCTTTCACGCACCGATCTTTTTTGGAGACGCCGTGCGGGTGGGGGTGCGCTTTACACGCCTGGGCAATAAGAGCCTGGATTCGGAGTGCAGCATCGAAGGCCAGGATGGGCGCGAGTTTGCCAGCGGCAAAGCCGTGCTGGTGACCTACGACTTGCGCGCCGGGCAGACGGTGACGATTCCGGAGGTATGGCGCGAGAAGATCATGGAATTTGAAGGTTTAAGCGAGGCGTTGTAGACCGGTCAATCGGTTTACCGCGGAGACGCAGAGTACGCTGAGTTTTTTTGGGTATTTTTGTAATCTTTATCACTTAACAAAGTTTCCTGCTTACATATCGATGTTTGTGTGACCATGATGACTTTTATTACAACGTTCAAACAAGTATAGTTTCTTATGAAAGATATAAAATCTAGATTCATCAATGAGTTAAAATATCGTTTTGGGAGACTCCAAAAACTTGAAGGTAGCCTATCTCTTTATAAAATTGGAGATAGCAATGTCCATATCTATATCCGCTATTCAAAACCTCACCCTGGAAACAAAACCTGGTTTGGATTGAGAGAAAAGGATCTCTTAAAACTTGAAGGATATGCGTCCTTTTTGTGTTTCTTATGGGATACTCAAGAAGATCCCTTAATAGTCCCTTTTGCAGATTTTGAAGATATTTTTCATTCAACAACGCCAGCAGAAGATGGACAATATAAAGTTCAAATTACAACATCGAAAGATATAACTGAACTTTATTTGGCCAGGGTAGGAAAGTTTAATGTAGAGGGATACTTTGGGTGGAACATACTTACAGGTACAGTAGAAGCTACAGACGCCACAAAAATCCCAGAATTGTCCCATTCCCAAATACAAACTTATCTAGGAGCGATAGGCTCTGCTAAAGAATACGATATTTGGATTCCTTTGAATGATCGCTCAAAAATAAATCATGTTCATTCAACCCGATTAGTTTTTCGAGAACAATTTCCAGGCGGATTTGAAAACATTGATAATATTTTGCAAGAAGTTGATGTTATTTGGTTTCAACGAGGATCGAATCAATTAGTAGCTCTATACGAAGTGGAACATTCCACCCCAATCTATTCTGGATTGTTAAGATTTAATGATTTAATTCTTTCATCGCCAAGTATTAGACCCCGCTTCAATATTGTTTCGTATAATGACAGGCGGTCTCTTTTTATACGACAATTGCGCCGTCCGACATTTCAAACAAGTGGATTAGACGAGCTATGCACGTTTTTGGAATATAGTGATGTTTATAACTGGCATCAAAGATTGTTTATGAGAAAATAGGATATGAATACCACAAAAGAAATTTGGATTGTTGTTGAGGTAAACAGAGGAATTCCTGTTAAAGTTAATGCTTTCGGTAGTTTAGAGGCTGCCGAAAAGTATGAAAAACAAAGACGTAGCCAACTAAATTTAGATAATGACGAGATGGGCATATTTAATCTTAGTATTGAAAATTTGAGAGGTTGGAATTAATATGACACTGCCGAAGATTGATCAGGATTATTTGTTGAGCTTTTTGGCCGGGCTACTGAACACGCCCAGCCCAACCGGGTTTGCCCACCAGGCAATTGATTACACTGAACAAGCGCTGAAGACGCTTGAGGGCCTGAAGCTGAGCCGCACGCGCAAGGGGGCGCTGGTGGTGGAATGGGCCGGGCAGAAGGCCGACGCCCCGCGCGCCCTGACGGCGCACGCCGATACGCTGGGGGCGATGGTGAAGGAGATCAAGGCCAATGGACGGCTAAAATTGACCAAGATCGGCGGCTTCGCCTGGAATACAGCCGAGGGCGAGGGCTGTACGGTCTTTGCCAGCGGCGGCGAGGCGGTGCGCGGTTCGATCTTGCTCAGCAAGGCTTCGGGGCATGTGCATGGTAAAACTGTGAACGAGACGGTGCGCGAAGATGAAAACATGGAAGTACGCCTGGATGCTCGCAGCACATCAAAGGAAGAGACCGAGAAGCTGGGCATCCGGGTAGGTGATTTTGTGGCCTTTGACCCCCGGGTAGAGATCACCAATGGCTTTGTGCGCTCGCGGCACCTGGATGACAAAGCCTGCGTGGCCTGCATCGTGGCGGCGATCAAGGCGTTGCAAGACGCCGGGCTTAAACCAACCCAAAAAACCTTCATACTGATCAGCAATTATGAAGAAGTGGGCCACGGCGCAGCAGCAGGCATCCCGGCGGAGGTGGTTGAGCTGGTGGCGGTGGATATGGCGGCGGTGGGCGAAGGCCAGACCTCCGATGAATTCCACAGCACGCTGTGCGTCAAAGATTCGGGCGGGCCTTACCACCACGGGCTGAGCCAGCGCCTGCGCAGCCTGGCAGATGAGCACCAGATCCCGTATGTGGTGGATATTTACCCCTATTACGGTTCGGATGGAGAAGCCTTCTGGCGGGCCGGCGGCGATGTGGCCGTGGCCTTGATCGGGCCGGGGGTGGACGCCTCGCACAACTACGAGCGCACCCACCTGGAAGCGCTGGTTGCCACCACGCAGTGGGTGATGGCATACCTGCTGGGAGAATAATACTATCTAGCATAATGCCCCAGAAATCTGGGGCATTATGCTAGATAAGGCTGCAATGAACGATGCGCCTGGCTATCTCGGTGAACGCAAGCGCATGATCCGAGAACAGATCGTGCGGCGGGGGGTATGTGAGCCGCGCCTGCTGGAGGCCTTGCAGCAAGTGCCCCGGCACCTCTTTGTACCGCGCGAATATGCCGAGAGCGCCTACAGCGACGGCCCCCTGCCGATCGGTGAGGGCCAGACCATCTCACAGCCATACATTGTAGCGCTGATGACCGACCTGCTGGGCTTGCAGGGCAAAGAGCGGGTGCTCGAAGTAGGTACTGGCTCAGGCTACCAGGCGGCCATACTGGCGTACCTGGCAGAAGAAGTGCACAGCATCGAGCGGCACGCCGGCCTGGCGCAGGGAGCTAAGGCGGTGCTGCAGCGGTTGGAGTTGAAAAATGTGACCATCCACGTGGGGGATGGATCGGTGGGGCTGCCAGCCTATGCCCCTTACCAGGCGATCATCGTCACGGCGGCGGCCCCGCAGGTGCCCCAGCCCTTGCTCGACCAATTGGACGAGGGCGGGCGGCTGGTCATCCCGGTGGGCAGCCGGGGGATGCAAACCTTAGAACGTTGGGTACGCAAAGGGGCGAGCTTTACGCCTGAAGAAATCTTGCCGGTTGCCTTTGTGCCACTGCGCGGCGAATTTGGCTGGCATTCAGACCATCATTTTGGGATCTTTGGGTGAGGGGTGTGAAGCATTGCCCCAAGATCGCCAACCATCAGGCCCGGTTGGCGATGACGAAGATCACTGGGCGGCGCTTCGTTTCATTATATATCAGTGATTTCAGCGCCTCTTGCAGGTCTTGCTGAAGGCTGCCGTTGCCGCGCCGAACGGTATCGGCGATCAACTTTTGCATACTGGCAAGCAGCTCGTCGGCATCGCGGGTCAGGATGAGGCCGCGGGTGATGATCTCGGGCTCTTCGGTCAGCAAGCCAGTGTGGCGGTCCAGAACCAGGTTCACCAGCACCAGGCCGTCACGCGCCAGGGCTTCGCGCTCGCGCACCACGCTCGAATCGATATCCCCGACCCCTGAGCCATCCACGAAGACATAGCCCCCCGGCACGCGTTCAGAAAGGTTCATCTGGCCCTGGTCGAATTCGATCACATATCCGTTCTCTACGACGGGCACATTCTCAGCAGGCAGGCCCAATTGGCGCGCCAGGGCGGCATGGGCATGCAGGTGGCGCAGCTCGCCGTGAATGGGGATGAAGTGCTTGGGTTTCACCAGGTTGAGCAGCAGCTTCATTTCTTCTTGGCTGGCATGGCCCGAGACGTGCACCGGGGCGACCGCCCCAGAGATGACATTGGCGCCGCGGCGGAAGAGGCGGTTGATGGTGCGGTGCACGCTCTCTTCGTTTCCGGGGATGGGGTGCGAGGAAAGCACCACCGTATCCCCCGCCACCAGGTCAAACTGGCGGTTGGTGCCGGCAGCCAGGCGGCCCAGGATGGATGACGGCTCACCCTGAGAGCCGGTACACATCAGCACCACCTCGCAGGGCTTCATTTTGACGGCCTGCTCAACGCTGACCAAAAGATCATCGGGCACGTCCAGGTAATCGAGCTTGCGGGCAATGCGGGCGTTTTCGTTCATACTGGTGCCCACAAAGGCCATCTTGCGGCCGTGGCGCAGGGCGGCATTGGCCACCTGCTGCATGCGCGAGATGACCGAGGCAAAGGTGGCGACAATGATGCGGCCCGGGGCCGAGCGGAAGACCTGGTCCAGGGCAGGGTCGATGACGCTCTCAGAGGGCGTCCAGCCGGGTTTATCGGCATTGGTTGAGTCGGCCATCAAGGCCAGCACCCCCCGCCCCGAAAATTCGCCCAACTTGGCAAAATCTGTGGGCCAGTTATCCACCGGGGTGAGGTCAAATTTGAAATCGCCGGAATGGATGATCAACCCGGCGGGGGTGGTGATGCCCAGCCCCACGCCATCGGGGATGGAATGACAGACGTGGAAGAACTCGACCTGGAAAGGCCCAATGTTGACCATCTGCCCGGCGTTAATGGTGTTCACCTGCAGTTGGTTGAGCAGCCCGCCGCGCGAGAGCTTGACCTCAACCAGGCCGCGGGTCAGCGGAGAGGCGTAAATGGGGGCTTTGACCTCTTCCAACAGGTGGTGCATGGCCCCGGTGTGGTCTTCGTGCCCATGTGTGACGATGATGCCGTTGACCTTATCGCGTTTATCCAGCAGGTATTGAAAATCGGGGATGATGCAATCGATCCCTAACATGTCGTTCTCAGGGAACATGAGGCCAGCGTCGATAATGAGGATCTGCTCATTGTATTCGACCACCATCATGTTCTTGCCAACTTCCCCCAGCCCACCGATGGGGATAATGCGTAATTTTTGTTCGCTCATAATTTCTGATTGTACCCGCAAATCAAAAAGAAGTGGCGTTTTAGCGCCACTTCTTTTTGATTTACAAACTTTTAGTAATCCATCCCGCCGCCGGGGGGCATGGCAGGGGCTTTTTCTTTCTCAGGGACGTCGGTGATGAGGGCCTCGGTCGTGAGGATCATGGCGGCGATGGAAGCGGCATTCTCGAGGGCGCCGCGGGTTACCTTGGCGGGGTCGATGACGCCGGCTTTGACCATGTCACCATACTCTTCGCTGATGACGTTATAGCCGATGCGCTTGTTCTTCTTTTCCTTCTGCATGCGGCGAACGGTTTCGAGCACCACCGAGCCATCCTGGCCGGCGTTCTCGGCGATCTTGCGCATGGGCACTTCGAGGGCCTTCTGGACCATCTTGACGCCGAAGCGAGCATCTTCGCTGTCTACCTTGACCGACTCAATGGCGACCATGGCGTTGATCAGGGCAACACCACCGCCAGGGACGATGCCGTCTTCAACAGCGGCGCGGGTGGCAGAGAGGGCGTCTTCGACGCGGTGTTTCTTTTCCTTCAGCTCGGTCTCGGTGGCAGCGCCAACACGGATGATGGCAACGCCGCCGGAGAGCTTGGCCAGGCGTTCCTGGAGTTTTTCTTTGTCGTAGTCGCTGGTGCTCTTGTCGATCTCGATGCGAATCTGGTCGATGCGGCCCTTGATGCTGGCGCCATCGCCCTTGCCACCGACGATGGTGGTGTTGTCTTTATCGACGACGATCTTTTCACAGCGGCCCAGGTCGGCCACGGTGGTGGTGTCGAGCTTGCGGCCGGTCTCTTCAGAGATGACCTGGCCACCGGTGAGGACAGCAATGTCCTGCAGCATAGCCTTGCGGCGATCACCAAAGCCAGGGGCCTTGACGCCGACGACATTGAGCATGCCGCGGATCTTGTTCAGAACGAGGGTCGCCAGAGCTTCGCCGTCAATGTCCTCGGCCAGGATGAGCAGTTCGCGGCGGCCGATCTGGACCATCTTCTCAAGCAGAGGCACGATATCAGCCGCGGCAGAGATCTTCTTGTCGTAGATCAGGATGTAAGGATCCGAGATGCTGGCTTCCATGTGTTCGGGGTCGGTGATGAAGTAGGGCGAAATGTAACCGCGATCGAACTGCATACCTTCAACGTACTCAGTCTCGAACTGCAGGCCCTTGGATTCTTCAACTGTAATGACGCCGTCTTTGCCGACCTTGTCCATCACGTCTGCAATCAGCTCGCCGATGGTGCGGTCTTGGGCAGAAATAGAAGCGACGTTGGCAATCTCTTCCTTGGTGGTGACTTCAATGGCGTCCTTGCTGATCTGGTCAGCAACAGCCTTGGTGGCGGCTTCAATGCCACGCTTGAGCAGCATGGGGTTGACGCCAGCGGCCAGGTTCTTCATGCCTTCGGTGACGATGGAATGCGCCAGGACGGTAGAAGTGGTGGTGCCGTCGCCAGCAATGTCATTGGTCTTGGTGGCGGCTTCTTTGAGCAGCTGGGCGCCCATGTTTTCAAAGGGGTCTTCCAGCTCAATTTCTTTGGCTACGGTCACGCCATCGTGGGTGATGGTGGGGGAACCGAACTTGCGATCCAAGGCCACGTTGCGGCCCTTGGGGCCGAGGGTGGTGACCACTGCGGTGGCCAGGATATCCATGCCCTTGCTCAGCTTGCGGCGGGCTTCTTCAGAAAATAGTAGTTGTTTGGCTGCCATAGGTGTTTACTCCAATTCAATATCAGGGATTATTTTTCGATGATGGCCAACAGATCGCTCTCGCGCAGGATGAGCAACTTCTTGCTATCCAGCTTGATCTCGGTGCCAGAGTACTTGGCGAAGAGCACAATATCGCCCGCTTTGACATCCATGGCGATACGCTTGCCATCTTCATCACGGTCGCCAGGACCAATTGCCAGAACAGTACCCTTCTGGGGTTTTTCTTTGGCGGTTTCGGGCAGGACGATGCCACCAGCGGTGATCTCTTCCTGTTCGATGGGTTCTACCACCACACGGCTACCCAGGGGTTTTAGATTGATAGACATAGGATACGCCTCCATAAAAAGTGATTGAATTGATGCACTACATTGACACGATTTGTGGTTTAGCACTCTATAGTAGGGAGTGCTAAACCAGTGCGAATGATAACTGGATTTTAGAGGAAAGTCAAGAGGGAGCTATTGATTCTAACAAATTTCTGATACAAGCCCGGCAGACTGAGCCAGCCCAGGCCCTACCCTGTTCAGAGGTCAGGGTATGGGCAAGCCCATGAGCGAGTAGCAGGTGACCTCGTTGTCCTCGACATTCTCCAAGAGGATGGGGTCATCGGGGAAGGTGCGCCGCAGGGTAGACATCAGCTCCAGCGAGTGGTCACAGTAGCGGTTCTCGGGACTGTGCAGATAAGCCAGCACCGATCCGTAGCGCACGTAGTAATAGGCCACATCCAGGTTGGTCAGGGCCAGGGGCTGGATGTCAAAGGGGATGCCCTGCTCATAATACTGCAAAGCCAGGCTGTCTTCGAGCGAATACTTATCAGACAGTTCGGTCAGAGTCTGGTTTTCAGCAGCAGTACAGCCATCCACAGCACAGCGCAGAGCCGGCAGAGCGGATTCATAATTACGGGCCTGCACATAGATCATGCCAAGCTGTCCGTAAACATTAGCGCCCGAGGGGTCGAAGAGCAGGGCTTTCTCGGCATTACGGGAGGCAATAAAGAACTCGCCTTGTTGGGAATAAGTCTTGGCGATGGCGATGTAAGGCAAGGGGTCGCGGATGCCCAACTGCTCGTTGATGGTGACGGCGCGGGCAAAGTATTCCAGGGCCATCTCGTAAGACTGAAGGTGACGGTAACCCAGCCCGATGCGCAAATAAAGGAAGGTCAGGTTGGGGGCCAGTTCGGCGGCGATGATATTCTCTTGGATCGAATCGCGGTAGGCCCCCAGGTATTCGAGCACGGTGGCGTAAACGCGGTGGGTATCCACCGAGTCGGGGGCGATCTCAACGGCTTTTTGGGCATACTGCAGGGCCTGGTCCCACTTTTGCTGGTCAAGCAGCACCTCGGCGTAAAAGGCCAGGGCCAGGGCGTTTTCAGGGTCAAGCAGGTAGGCGCGGGTTGAGGCGGCTTCGGCGCGCACCAGGTAGTCATCGCGCTGGGCAGGGGTAATGAGGTTGCTGGAGGCGTTCCAGTCCAGCACCAGGGCATAGATGGCAAAAACCGTGCTGTCATCAGGGGCCAGGGCCACGGCTTTCTCGATCGAGACCAGGGCTTCTTGCAGGCGCTCCAGGCGCTGCTGGTCGGTGCTGGTGAAGCTGGAAGAATAGGCCTGGATGCGGGCCAGCTCGGCCCAGGCCTGGGCATTGGTGGGGTCAATCGCCAGGGCACGCTGGTAAGCACCGATGGCATCCAGGTCTGAGTTGGGGTCGTCCAGCTTGCCGGCGTCGAAATAGGTTTGCGCCTCAAGGATATAAGACTGCGGCATGCGCGTGGGGGTGGGGGTGGCGGCAAAGGGCGAATGGATCTCGCCGCGCTCCAGGCTCAGGAGCACCCAAGCCACGCCCAGGATGAGCAGGATCCAAAACAAGACCCGGTAAGGATTAGAACGCGGCCGGACCGGGCGAAAACTAAAACTCTTTTCAGCAGAGGAGCTTTCCATATCAGGGCTCAGGGACGGGCTCTTCCAGGGTGTCCTGGCAGAATTTGACACCTTCAGTGGCATTGTAATAAGCCAACTGGTCATCCTGGATGTTCTGGATGATGAAGTAGAAGATATCCACCGCCTCATCACAGCGGTTGAGACGCACCAACGACCAGCCGTAGAAGGTGTAATATTCATCGGCCACGCGGCCAGGGGCCAGCGGCAGGCCTTGGACGGCAACGCCATCTGCGGTGGTGCCGCCGCGCACGGCGAGGATGAACTCATCGACGGCGCGGTTGTATTCTTCGCCTTTGTAGAGCATCACGCCCAGGTTGCCGTGCAAACGGGGGCTCGAAGGGTCGATGACCAGGGCCTGCTCAGCATATTGAATGGCCTTATCAAACTGGCCGATGGTGGAGTGGGTGCGCGAGATCTCGGTCAGGATATCGGGATTGGTGGGGTTGAGGGCCACGGCGGTGAGCATTTCTTGCACAGCCAGGTCGTATTCTTCGGTCAGTTTATAGGCAACGCCCAGAGAATAGTGCATATCCCAGAGCTTGTCATTAATGGCAATGGCAGCCTTATATTCTTCAATTGCTTCGGCATAATTGCCGGTGGCGTAAAGCACATAGCCGCGAGCGCGGTGGGTCTCAAGGTTGTTGGGGGCCAGGTCTTGCGCCTTGCGCGACATGCTGATGGCGGTCTCGATATCCTCGTAATTGCCCTGGTCGATCAGGATCTCGGCATAGAAGGCATAAGCCAGGGCGTTGGTGGGATCCAACTCAATGGCCTTTTTGACGGCAGCCAGCGCTTCCAGGTAATCGCCCATGTAATCGAGGGCCCAGGCGCGCATGGCATAGGCATTGGCATTATCGGGGTTGAGCAGGAGGGCATTCTCGGCGTTGATCTTGGCTTCGTCGTACTGCCCGGCAAAGATCTGGACGCGGGCCAGGGCAATGAAATTGGCCGGATTCTGCGGGTCCGCCAGGATGGCTTCTTTGTATGAATCGATGGCCTGGGTCATTTTGCCCTGTGCAAAGTATGCCTCGGCCTCGTTGACGAAGGACTCGGGGCTGCGGGTGGCAGTAGGGGTAACCGCAAAAGGCGAGGGGATGGTGGGAACAACAATAAAGTTCAAATAAATAAAGCCGCCGATCAGGGCGACCAAAAACAGCAACGTCCAAGGGTTGGAACGCCGCCGGGTGCGTTTTGACATATTCCACTTGCTGCCGCGAAGATACATGATGTGATATTACCACTGGCTGATAGAGGATGCAAGGCGAGGGGTAGGTAGATTAAGAAGGTTCTAACAAAGGTAAGCGGAGAAGGGTGGGAACCGAGGAGCCGGATGGAGCGTCTATTGAGAGAAAGGAGTTTTGAAAAGGAATGAAAAAGATATTTGCAGTGTGTTTTTTGGGGGTATGGCTGCTGGCGCTGGCGGCCTGCGGCGGATCGTCTGCCATGCCAGAAGGAACCTGGAAGCTGGTAAGCCTGAATGGAAACCCGGTAATCGAAGGGACAGGGCTGACGCTTGGGTTTGAAGAAGATCGCGTTTTTGGGAACTCTGGGTGCAATTCCTTTGGGGGCAGCTATGCGTTGAATGGCAGCAGCCTGGAGTTCGACGAACTGGCGACGACGCTGATGGCCTGCGCCGACGAAGCGGTCATGGCGCAAGAAAGCAGTTACCTGGCGGCACTGAATGCCGTCGAAACGATGGAAGCAGGGGAAGAGGGTCTGGTCTTACGCGGGCCAGAGGTGGAATTGGTGTACAGCAAATAAAAGGGTATTGATTTTATAGAATAAGGTGGTAAAATAATGCCCGCACTGCCCGCGTAGCTCAGTGGATTAGAGCATTTGCTTGCGGAGCAAAGGGTCGCGTGTTCGAGTCGCGCCGCGGGCGCTGTGAATAAAGAAGTCGTGCAACTGGCACGACTTCTTTATTATTTAATCAACCGCACCTCATCGATCAAGATCCAGCCTTCGCTGCGGTAAGCCAGGTTGATCTCAAGGGTTTCGCCGCTGAAAGGGCCCGGGAAGACCACAAAGCCGCGCTGTCCATCGGGCAGCAGGTCGGCAGGCAGCTCGTAAGCCAGGCCGTTGATGACCACCTGGGCGGGCAGGTAAACGCCGAAACGTTCGGCATGGTTGAAGCTGATGTGCACAGCCGAGAGACTGGCGGCCGGCGGCAGGGCAAAGGTAAGCTGGAGGGGCGCGGCCTGGCGCCAACCCACCCACTCGTAAGCCGGGCCGCTGCCCAGGTCGTCCAGCAGGCTGTCGCCGCCCAAGACCCCATCGGTGAGCTGGGCGGCAGTCTCATCCAGGTAAACATACATGCCCGTCTCGCCGGGCGTGGCAGTGTACGAGAGGGCCGCGGCCAGGTCAACTGGGTCGGGCTCGGCAGTTAACAGTTCGGCCGACTGGGGGGCCGGGGTAGCCAGGTTGATATAACCGCTGCTGGAGGGGGTTTGGGCCGCCTGGGCGGCATCCTGGCGCAGCTCGGTGACCGAATCGGGCAGGCGCTCGGCAACCACATCTGCCAGGTCGTGGATCAGGCTGTAGGCCAGGGCATCGGGGAAGCCAAAGAGCGAAATGCGCACATAGGCATGGCCCTTATAAAATCCCAGCCACCAGGCCGGGGTTTGCAGGTCGCCGATGGTGGTGCGCCAGAGCAGAGTCTTGTCGCCGACCTGGCGCAAACTGCTCATGACCTGCCAGTCCAGCCCGGTGATAGCGCCCAACTCGGCAGGGGGCTTGGGCAGGTCGGTCTGGCTGACATCTTCCTCGTAAACGATGATGTCGTTGAGTATTGAGAAGGAGAAGCCCAGATCTCCGCCCAGGGTGGGCGGCTGGCTGGCCTGGTAAGCCACGTACACCCATTTGCCGCGCCCTTGCTCGGCATAATTGTCGTAACTGACCAGCCAATCGGCACCGGCCTCGGGAAGGTCGGCAGGGACCAGGGCATAGTAGCGAGGATCAGGCAGCTCAGCCAGGGGCACCAGGTCACCACCTGCCGGGCCGCAAGCCGCGGCCAGGCCAAGCAGGATAAGGCTTAAAAAAACGGCCCAGCGATGTTGGTTGGTCGGCATGATCTCCTCTATGCAATCACCCAAAGACCACCCCCACCAGGGCGCAGGCGGCGGCGTGCATCAGGCTGGCAGAGAGCAGCTTTAGGGGTTATAAACTGAATTCGATCAAGGCTCCCTGCTCATCTTCTTCCACGCGGCGCAAGGTTCCGTTGTGCTGTTTCAAGAGGCTGGCAAGGATATAGCCGTACATCGTCAGATCACATTCGGGCGGGGGAACCAGCTTCTTGCCGGCGCTGCGCACGGTGAAGATGGAGACACCCCCATCTTGTACGGCCTGGAGGCTGAGGGCCAGGGATTCTTGCACGAACTCTAACACATAAGAAATGCTGTTTGCCAGGCACTGGCGCACCAGCATCTCGTCGGCTTCCAGGGGGGCATTTTCAGGAGCCAAGATGGTCACCTCGGGGGTACGATCTTTGGCACCATTTTTCTTCCAGTCTGCCAGTGCGCTGCGCAATAACCCATCCAGTGTGCAGGGCGTTGGAGACAGGGGGCGCCCTCCCTCGCTCAGGCGGGCCATCTCAACCAGGCTGCTCATCAACACCATAGCATACAGGCTGTTTTGGTAAGCGGTGGTCAGGTCTTCCTTGGCCTGGTCAGAGATTGGGCCATCCATGCCTTTCAGGATGAGCTTCATAAAACCCAAGACACGGTTAAAGGGGGATTTCAGATCGTGCGCTTCTTCAGAAATGAAAGCAGTCAGATCAATTTCAGTGGGAAGGTGTAATTCTTTCGGCATGGCTTGATTATACTCCCTTTACAACCTGGGCTCGCTCCAACACACGCTGGGCCGCCTTGACCACCGGCGCATCTACCATTTTACCATCCAATTCAAAAGCCCCTCGCCCCTGGGCCTGGTGGGTTTCAAAAGCATCGATCACGCGTTGGGCATGGGCGGCTGCCTCAGGCGAGGGCGTGAAGGCCTGCTGCACTGGCGCGACCTGGCTGGGGTGAATGACCTGTTTGCCGGTGAAGCCCAACTGGGCGCCTTGCAAAGCCTCAGCGCTCAAGCCCTCTGGATCGCGGAAATTGACATACACCATATCGATGGCTTGCAGGCCGTAAGCCGCAGCATGCGCCACCACAGCGCCGCGGGCATAGAAGACTTCCCAGCCAGCCGCGCTGCGCGTGGCGCCGATATCATTCACCAGGTCTTCCGCGCCGAAAATCACCGCCTGCAAGCGGGGGTCAGCCGAGCAGATCTCACGCAGGTTGACCAGGCCAGCGGCGGTTTCAACCTGGATGATGAGCGCCAATGCGCCAGGCTGCCAGCCAAAACGCGCCTCGGCAACCGCAAGCTGCGCGCTGATCCAGCGCACCTGGTCGGCCGATCCAACCTTGGGAACAACAATGCCATCTGGGCGGATGGCAGTTTGGCCTCCAAACAGGGCGTTCAGGTCATCCGCCTCCAGGCCGCTGCCCAGGGCATTCAGGCGCACAAGGCGCTCAGAACGGCCAAAATCCAGCTCAGCCAGGGCCTGTAAGATGACCTGGCGGGCCTGGGGCTTGCGGTTCAGGGCCACGCCATCTTCTATATCCATGCAAATGCAGTCAGCATCGAGGGTGACAGCTTTTTGGATCTTATGCAGATCATCGCCGGGGGTGTATAGTAAAGCTCTGCGGGCACGCATCAAGAGACTCCTGGTGAAATGGTTTAGATTAGCCGGTTGTAGGATTGAGGCTGCGGCGCTCGATCACCTCTTGCAAGGCAGACCTGACCTGTTCGAATTCAGCGCTGATCTGCTCCAGGCGCGAGCTGGCATCCGAGAGATCCCCGGCTTTGCCCATCTCTTCCAGGTCTTTGCACATTTGACGCATTAACTCAGCGCCAAAGCTGGCCGCGTTGGACTTGAGGCTGTGGGCGGCGCGGCGCAGGGCGGCGGCGTCACCAAGCTGACAGGCCTGCCGGGCTTCTTCAAGCAGGTTGGCGGTATCGCCATAGAAAGTTCCCGCCAGGTCGGCCATAAAATCCCAATCACCGCCGCAGCACTCCAATAACTGCTGCAAGGTAAATGGGGCGAGGACTTGTTTTTCAACCATCTCATTTTCCTCCATCAGATCAAGCAGTACCCGGCAGCTTCGCAATAAACTGGGGGCATCCCCCACTTTTCAAGAAGATACGGTACTTGCTTCTAAGGCTTGCACGAGGGCATTGACACGGATGGGCTTGCTCAGGTAGGCATCCATGCCGGCAGCCAAGCAGGTTTCGCGGTCGCCTTGCATGGCGTTGGCGGTCATGGCGATGATGAATGGGCGCTCACCGCGCGGCCAACGGGCGCAGATCTGACGGGCGGCTTCTAGGCCGTCCATCTCTGGCATTTGCACATCCATCAAGATGACATCATACGGCTGGCGCTCTAAGGCGTGAATCGTTTCGATTCCGTTGACGGCCACATCAGCCTGGTATCCCATCTGAGACAGCATGCGCAAGGCCAACTTTTGGTTCACGGCATTATCTTCAGCCAGCAAGATGCGCCGCGGCAGGCGCTCAGCCATGTGGGGGTCAAAAGGCTGTTCAATGGCGCTGGAGCGGCTGCCGGCCTTTCGCCCGGCGGCGGCAGAATGGGCGCCGGCAGGCGATTCCCTGGCGAACAAAGTGACCAGGGCATCGTAAAGCTGAGACTGCTTGATGGGCTTGTACATGTGCATGGCAAACTCATTATGCTGGACACCGGTTTCGTGGGGGTTGACTGAAGATAGCATCACCAGGGGCAGGGCCTGGCGCTCTGGCAGCTTGTGGATCTCCTGCGCCAGCATGACCCCGTCCATCTCGGGCATGTTCATATCCAAGATCGCCAGGTCAAACGGATCGCCACGCCGCACCCATTCCAAGGCCTCGAGAGGCGAGGGGGTTTCACGGGCCAACATGCCCCATTCTTTGGTCTGCAAAATCAAGATGCGCCGGTTGGTGGGATTGTCATCGACG
>Ga0209605_1001269_pt1 | contig 28882 bp, 18 predicted proteins | sample AD_UKC035_MetaG_FD_184408 | JGI IMG/M metagenome (GOLD analysis project Ga0209605, IMG submission 184408) | Active sludge microbial communities of municipal wastewater-treating anaerobic digesters from USA - AD_UKC035_MetaG (SPAdes) (version 2) | ecosystem: Engineered > Bioreactor > Anaerobic >...
AGGTGACGCTGTTGACCGTCAGGTTGGTACTCAGGCTCACGTCGAACTGCAACAGCCGCAAGTCCTGAATGTCACCGTCAATGGCCGCCAGGGTGACGTAGACGTAGAACGACTGTCCCGGGCAGACACTGTCGGGGTTGATACTGGGCACGAGGCCGATGTCAATCACGCGTGGGTCGGGTGGCTGGGGGCAGGAGACGGTGGCACACGAGGTGCCGCCACCCCAGGGCGTGCCGCCCTGGCTGGCGCACGCGGCGGGAGTCAGGTCGGCACAGGAGCCGTCCGGCAGGCAGCAGGCCTCGGGTACCGGCGAGCCCGAGACGGTCGTGGTGCCCTCGTAAGGCAGGTAGCCGTCCTTGGTTACGGTCACGTAGAGCACGCCGGGGGTGCCGGGGGTGATGCTGAAGGTGATCGTGCCGTTGCTGGGCGTGGTTTGGCTCGCGTAGACGTCGCCTGACTTCCAGAGACACACGCGTGCATTAACGACCGGCGTGCCATCGCGTGTCACTTGTACCTGGTAGTCCGTGGGGACGCCGGCGGTAATCACACTGGGGTGGCTGGCGGTCAGCTCGAACGGCTCCGTCGCGCGGATGCGCAAGGCGGGGTCGCCGAGCAGGGTCAGCTCGACGAAGATGTAGCGCATGGTCGAGTCGCCGCCCACGGCGTCGTTCTTATGGTCGGAGAAGCACTCACCCAGTGTGTAGTGTAACTGAGTGAAGAGGGAGCGGAAGAAGTAACGGTCGTACCGGGCGGACAGGCCATCGGCGGTGTAGGGGGAGTACCAGCCGTAGCGTGAGTTGCCGACGAAGGCGATCCCTCCGCCGTTGGAGTTCTGCACGAAGGCCTCGGCGATGCAGGTGGTGGACTGGTAGTTGCAGGCCCAGCAACCGATGGAGTACAGGATGCTCTGGCGGGCGCCGTTGTACAGGGCGCTCATGTTGCTGTTGGAGAGGTACTGCCCGTGGTTGGTGGCCCCGGCGCCCATGACGGTGGTGTCGGCGTGGTCGCTGTGGTTGACGAGGTTGTTGCCCTGGTTGAGGTAGGCGATGACGTCGGTCTTATGCGTGCCGGGTTCGCTGTCGTACTCGGTGCGGACGGTCCAGCCGGAAGGGACATACTGGGTGCGGATGGCTTCCTTGCACCCCTCGCCCTCGCCGCTGCCGGCGGAGTGGGCGTCGAATCCGAAGAACGCCGCGTTCCGGATGTAGTCGGTCAGCGGCGGGTTCTTCTCGTAGGTGAAGACCTTGTTGATGAACGTGGTTACCTGGGACGAGGTGCGCACGGCCGCGCGTCCGACGTGCACTTCGCAGAGCCAGTCGTCGTCATAGTCGGAGTAGTAGGTATCATTGGGGATGTTGTCGGTGCCCTGGGGACTGACCATGGCGCGGACGTGGCAGGGCACGATATTCGTATCGCCGCCAAGCAGGACCATCGTCGTGCCCCAGTTGTTGTAGGCGTCGATTACGAAGGCCCGGATCTTCTGCACGTCGGTACCGCTGTAGCCGCCCTCGTTGTAGATCCAGGAGGTCGTGACGATGTTTGCCGGGATGCCCTTCTTGCTTCTCCAGTCCGCGAGCGGCTGGAAGGAGCTTACCCAACTGCTCTGGGTGATGATGACGTAGTCGTAGTCGCCAGCGGGAACGCCGCGGCTGACCGGCAGCGGCTCGGGCGATTGCCGTACCGCGACGGCTTCGGGGTTGGCCACCATGTCCGAGACGCGTCCGGCGTAGGCCTGCCGCTTCTCCTCGGAGACCCGCGCGGGCAGGTAGTCGCCACACACATAACCGCCGACGCCTTCCACCACCACGTCGATGCTGGTGTAGAGTGTCAACCGGTTCTGCGCGGGTACGTACTGCACGGGGTAGAAGCGCAGCACGGCCATGACCTGACCGGCGAGGTCGTTTTGGTACTCGAACGTAACCAACTGTCCCGGATAGGGGTCATCCGAGGCATAGATGATCGGGTCCGGAGCGACGGTGAGGGGCTGCGGGGGAGAGGAAACCGGCAGCGGCGGCTGTGCCGGCAACACGGTGTACTTTCCGTCGAGATCAACCGATGTGGAGCGAACAACCCGCACTCCGGTGACCAACATGTCCGCCGGCAGCGCGAGACGCACGGTCTCAGCGGGCAGCATCGGGCGACCGGGTTCCAGTAGCGGGTCCGCGCCTTCCAGGTTGATGGTGTCGTAGCCGGAAACGCGCCCGAAGCTCAGCGCGTCCGGCGAGTACGTGGTGGTGTAGGTCACCGTGTAAGGACCCGCTCCACCCTGCCCTTTTGCCGCGTCGCCCAACTGGGCGCCCACGGGCGTGCAGACCAACCCGACCAGAAGGCACACGATGCAGACAATCTGACGCTTCACGGCTTTCCTCCCACCAGTAAGTCACCGACAAGTTCAGACAACCCCGTTTCGACGGTCTTTCTTCGGCGGGTTCGCAGGGGGGAGACTTCAATCACGCGCGGAAAGACCGACCCCGACCCCGTCAAGCACGAGGCCCCATCATTTTTATCATACTGTCGGTCTACGCAAAGGCAAAGTGCATTTACGCCGCGCTTTCTCGAATCGCGTGCACGTCGGCACGGCTGGCCGAGCGCGGATTGTGGCCGGACGGGCCCGTGTTTGGAGTCTGTGCCGTGGCTGGCGAAATTGCAGCTTCAGTGTTACGTGCGACGGACTAGGCCCTGGCAGCCTGTGCCGGCTCGGGCCGCTTGTTGAAGTACCCGCGGTCCAGTGCGGAGGCTTCGAGGTGCCCTGCCGAGGCCGCCTTCGACCTCGGCCGCGGCGGAGCCCACGCTACTTCGTCGGTGGGGCACGCCGATTCCGACCCGGAGCTACTGTAAGTCCCGTCCGAGGAGGCGGCCTGCCTCAACCACGTCCTTATCACCGCGGCCGGAGAGGTTGATCACGATGGTTCGGTCACCGTCCATCTGCGGAGCGAGCCTCAACGCGTGGGCGACGGCGTGGGCGGGTTCCAGGGCGGGGATGATGCCTTCCACTTCGCACAGCCGCACGAACGCGGCCAGTGCCGCTCGGTCATCGCACGCGGTGTACTCCACGCGCCCCGTCTCCTTCCAATGGGCGTGCTCCGGCCCGACGCCGGGATAATCCAGACCGGCCGACACCGAGTGCACCGGCAGTGTCTGCCCGTCATCGTCCTGCAAAACATACGTGAACATCCCGTGCAGGACGCCCGGTCGTCCGGCGCAGAGCGTCGCGGCGTGCCGGCCCACGTGATCGATTCCGTCGCCGGCCGCCTCCACGCCGATCAGCCGCACGCCTGCGTCGCTGATGAACGGCGCGAAGATGCCGGCCGCGTTGCTCCCGCCTCCCACGCAGGCCACGATGCAGTCCGGCAGGCGACCCGTTGCCTCCGCCATCTGCACCTTCGTCTCGCGCCCGACGATTGACTGAAAGTCGCGCACCATCTGCGGATACGGGTGCGGGCCCATGACGCTGCCGATGACGTAATGCGTGTGGTCGCTGGTGGCCATCCAGTCGCGCATGGCCGCGTTGATCGCGTCCTTCAGCGTCTTCTGCCCGGTCTCGACGGCCACCACGCGGGCCCCGAGCAGCTCCATGCGAAAGACGTTGAGCTTCTGCCGCCGGATGTCCTCCGCCCCCATGTAGACGACGCACTGCAGCCCGCAGCACGCGGCCGCCGTGGCCGTCGCGACACCGTGCTGCCCCGCTCCGGTCTCCGCGATCACCCGCGACTTGCCGAGCCGCCGCGCCAGCAGCACCTGGCCGAGCGTGTTGTTGATCTTGTGGGCACCAGTGTGGTTGAGGTCCTCGCGTTTCAGGTAGAGGCGTGCCCCGCCGAGCTGCTCGCTGAGCCGGGCAGCGAAGTACACCGGGCTGGGACGGCCGGCGTAGTCCCGCAGCAGCGCGCGCAACTCCTCCCAGAACCCCCGCTCCCGCCGCACGGCCGCGTACACCTCCGCCAGCTTCGCAACCGACGCCATGAGCGTCTCGGGGACATAGCATCCCCCGAACGCCCCGAACCGCCCCTTGGCGTCCGGCCCCAGGGCGGGATCGTCCAACGGCATCACATCCACGTGCATAAGCGTTCCCCCGCACCGACCCCGCGGTGTGCCACGGCTCTCGAGCAGTGGGCGTCACGCATTGACAGCGCGATTCTCAGTGGGTTGAGCAGGGTTTGCAACGCGCCCGGCACCCACGTCTAGGCAATCGGGAGGAGAAACTAACCACACGAAAAGTGCAGCTTTATGCGTTGACTTGACCGCCGGGCTCAGTGTAGCATACTCGAACGAGAGCCGTTTCGGACTCGGAGCCGGCTGGAGCATGTTCGGGTGCAAGGGATCGACGCTGCGGCGCGCGGAACTTCAGCCGAGCACTCGTGGCGTGGATCGCAGGCGCGGCGGCGCTCCTGGTCGCGGCTCGGAGGGACCGTCAGGGTCCCCCAGGGTCGAAGGGCGCTCCTGACGGTGCCATGAACGCGTCGATTGGGCATCGCCTTTCTTGAGGTAAGCGACTATGCATGCGTCGGGTGTTAGGAAGATTGCTGTCGGTTCAGCGGCGGTCATTGTACTTGTCCTATGCGTCTTCTTCGTTTTGCGACCGACGCACCCACCCGTGACAACAGCCCCTGGCTTCAGGACGATTGTAATCAACGAAGCCATCCGGACCCCTCTCTACCTCCCGCTGTACCACGCGGTAGAACGTGGGTACTTTCGAGAAGCCGGACTGGAACCCAAGATAGTCACAGGCGGTACGGCAACGGCGAGTTTCGCCGCGATGCTGAGCGGTGAAGCTGACTTCGCCCAAGCAGACCCCATGTACGTCCCAATTTCGCGTGAGAAGGGCGGCCGCACCAAGGTCGTCGCTCAGGTCGTTGGGCGAATCGCCTTGTGGGGCGTAGCGAGAGATCCCAGCATTCCAGACATGACGGGCACGACCCTCCGCGGCAAGAAGATAGCTACTCAACCCCGCCCGATGAGCGCGTACACCTATACGATCACCTTGCTCAGCCAGCTCAACCTCCAGCCGGACACCGATGTCGAGATCATCTCTGGAACGCCAGGAACCGAGATTGCGGCACTCCTGCAAGGACAAGCGGATTTCATGGTTTCCACCGAACCTCTCGTGTCGCAGGCGGAAAGTGCCGGGGCCCATGTGGTTCTCTCGTTTCCGACGCTTCTGGGCGACCGGGCCTTCAGCGGCTTGATGGCACGCGAGGATTTCATCCGAAGTAACCGTGCCCTCGTCATTTCTACAGTTCGCGCGTATCAGAAGGCCCTGACCGACATACACGCAGACCGCGAGTCCGCCTTCGCGTCCGCGCGCAAGTACTTCCCCCAGATGTCCGATGCAGTCCTTAAGGCCGCGGTGGAACGGCTTACCAACGAGGAAGTTTTTCCTCGAAGCATTCTCGTCAGTGAGCAATCGTGGTTTTCAGCCACTGCTGCACGCATCGCCGTGGGGGACCTAAATGCCTCCGTTCCCCTCGAGGAAGCCTGCGATTTGTCAATTATGCGAGATGCGGACAAATGACCGACGAGTTCGTCATTGCGCTTGCGCTTGACTGGCCAGTCTATGCGCCACTATACATAGCGCAAGAGGCGGGTTACTTCTCGACCACGTCCGTTGTCTTTGGGAAGTTCAGGCGCCAGGCGCCCCCCCCGGAGTCAACTCCAGATGGTCTGCCCACCTTCAGAGATCCAACCTTCCTGCATCAGCAGGTTGATGCCATGTGGGGAGCACTTCGGCATAATCCACCGCTGCTAACTGTCTGCGACCCCATGCACGGCCTAATCCACAATGCTTGGCCAGGCACGGAAGACAAGGTCCAACTGGTCGGCGCTCTTATCATAAAACCTGCATGCTGGTTTTTCAACTGTGCCCACAATGTCGTCGAGTTCTCTGAACGCCTCAGGGACAAAGTAATGCGCCGAGTTCGGACGCATCCGCCAGGCATGAGCGCGGATACCTTGGCCCGATGGGCCTTGATGAAGCACGGACACTTCACAGCGTCGGAACTCAACGAACTCCTTACCTCCGTGGCGCCAGGTGAGGAATTGCGAGCGTTCGAAACGGCCAGCAACGACTACACGACCTGCGGCGCGGTCTCGGTTGACTACATCACAATGCGCCGCTTGGCCGACGCCCACCGTTCCCAGCTTGGCATGTCGGACTGTTCCGAAGTGTTAAAGCAGTATTTGATGACCGGCATCCTTGTGCGCGAGCGCGAATTGCGGGAGGCAGCCGACCACGTCGCGCGCGTTCTCGCCGGCGTCGAGTTGGCACTCGGGCTGTTGACCTCGGACTTCGAAACCGCATTTGCCCTTCTGCGCCAGCATTATGCACGACGGGCGCATCAACCAGCATCGGATGCACTTCTTGAGCGTGAGTACCTTGAGCCATTATCTACGGTCCATGTATCTTTCGAAGACGTGCGCCACATGTTGCGCCACTTTCTAGAGCAGAGGTATTACCCGCGGTCGGTTGTGCCGGATCGAATGTCAGAGCGACTTGCGTCGACGTGGGAGGTTTACCGAGAGGCGCAGAGGGACGTACTCGCGCAGCGTCAGTGGGATCACTTGGACGCGGGGACCCTCCAAGTGGTGCGCCTGGCGAGAGTGCCTCGTCGGCGCGGAGGTTACTCTGATGTGTGCCGGTACCTTGATGTGTGCCGCTACCCTGATGTGTGCTGGTACCTTGCACGAATGAGGGTGTCGCCCCTAGCCCATCAGGATACGAAGCGTATTGTGTCCTGGATTCAGGGTCTGAAGGGCGAACTCACAGCGAGCCAGTTTCGGGTGGTGGGGACATTCCTGGTTGCTGATGACAGGACACGCAGCGAGCTGAGAGAGTGCGTTGAGCGGGTGCGTCTAGCCGCTAGGAATGTTCCGACCGCAGGGACGCCAGCGGTTTTCGGTGTCTTCGGCCCACCGGGGTCGGGGAAAGACCGATTCGTGATGGATGTGCTCGAGGATTGCATAAGGGCCGGGTTGTTGGCCTCGCCGGTGCACCTCAACCTTTTCGACCACAAGCAACTGGATTCAGCCCAATTGAGACGCCATGTTACCACTTCGTTACAGGGCCGAAGTACTTCTGGCGCGAACACCGTCATTCCTGTCTTCGTCAACGAGGCCAATAAGCACCCGCTGGGCGACGACGTATTTGGTGCGTTTTGTCCGCTGATTCTCGTCGACAGGCAATCGGTTGAAAAAGACGGTCTCTCAGCAGATTCAGCGCGCCGCGTCATTTGGTTTTTTGCCGGAACGATATCGGGAACGGCGCATGCCGTTCGTAGCAGAATTGCGGCGGCGAATGGCGGCCGGGACTTTGTTTCCCGCCTTGGCGAAGAGAACATTATCACATTGCCCCCCCTCGCGGGGCCCGTAGAGCAGCTGCTGCGCTTCTTGTCGGTGTCTTGTGTGGATCAGGATGGTCACTTGAGAGCTGACCGGCCCAAGTACGTGACCGCACAGCTTCTACTGTGCCTTGCAACTTGGGCTATTCGCGATTCTCGCGACCCCAACCGAATCATGGACTCTGCCAGGGGAAGCCTTGCCCGGGGCGGTGGGAACCGTCTGCGCGTGGAGGACGTCCTGAGCCATGAGCAGATTGCCGAGTTTTACAATCTCTACGACCACTGGTGCAGGCAGCTAGGAGACACAGACGTGCATCTCGTATGGGATGTCCCCTAAGGTGAAAACGATTGCGCGGTCGCTCACTGCGTCTTTAGGTTCTACGCGGCGTGAAGGGTAGCATGCTTCTGTTATCCGACATTAGCTTTGAGTATTCTGCGACAGCGGCGCAGCAAACGGTGGGCGTCCTGCAGAACGTTTCCCTTTCCATCCCCAGCGGCGCGATTGCGTCAATTGCTGGACCTAGCGGTTGCGGAAAAACAACCCTGCTCAACGTCGTTGCTGGGATTCTGCAGCCCACAGCAGGCACGCTTGTGTGCCCAGAGCTGATTGTAAACGGCAAGAGACGCGTCGGATATGTCTTTCAGACACCTTCGTTAATTCCCTGGAGGTCGATTAGGGAGAATGCCCTTCTGGGGGCCGAGATTGCATCAGCACGCACTGATGAGCTAGCTAAGACCTGCGAAGAGCTGCTTTCGGCCTATGGATTGTGCGGATTTCAAGGGGCATTCCCCACGAGCGTGAGCACTGGCATGCAGCAGCGCGTGTCGATGATTCGGGCTGCTTTGTCGGGCGCTAAGGTCATTCTGCTAGACGAGCCGTTTTCGAATTCGGACTTCGTGGTGCGGCGCGAATTGCAGCGGGACCTGTTTCGCTTGGTGCAAGAGCGCCAATTGACTGCGGTAGTCGTCACACATGACATAGAGGAAGCAGTCCGCATCGGTGATACCGTCATCGTGTTGACGCCACGTCCGGCACAAGTGGCAGCCGTTATCCGTGTCGACATAGCCCGCGACGAGCGCTTTTCGAACGATTGCGAGGTGCTTCGCCACCTAGCTAACTGCACCGAGGAAGTGGAGAAGGCGTTTGTGCGTGCGTGCAGCGAGGGGAGTCGGCCGTGAGAAGTCCCGCGACTAGGAGCGTGAGGAAGCTCGCATTCTTAGCGCTGCAACTTGCGCCAGCGGTCGCTGTCATCTGTCTTTGGGAGCTGATGGCGCTGTCCCGCCCAGAGCTCGATTTCACGGTCGGGTCGCCGCTTGGTATTATTCGGGAATGTGCAGCGTTATGGAATCGGGGAAGCTTACCAAGAGACATTGCGGTCACGAGCGTGGAGGCTTTTCTAGGATTTCTTGCTGGCGTGGTACTCGGCACGCTGTTCGGACTGACGATGTGGACCTCACGGACAGTCTTTGTGATTTCCCGGCCGTATTTGGTTGCGTTAGGGTCGGTCCCAGTGTTTGCTCTGGCGCCAGTGTTCGTTTTCTGGTTTGGAACGGGCATTTGGTCAAAGGTCGTGCTGGGCTTCCTTTCCACTTTTGTTGTAGCAGTAGTGCAGGCGCACACTGGCGCGACGGAAGCGGACCCCAATCTCCTGCGGCTAATTGCGGCGTTCGGTGGAAGTCGCCTAGATGCCTTTAGAAAGGTGATTGTTCCCTCCGCAATGATCTGGGTGTTGTCGGGCATACGGTTGAACATCGGAATGGCTTTGCTGGGTGCGTTCGTGGGCGAGTTCATATCGTCTCGAATGGGGCTCGGCTACCTGATCATAGTCGCCCAAGGGCTGTACAACGTGAATCAGATCTGGGTTGGTGTCGTTTGCATTATGGCAATAGCTGTGTTGTTTCATGCGTGCACGATGCCAATCGAGAAATGGGCCAATCGGTGGAAGTGAGCAGTGGGGGTCGCGCTTCGATGTGGCCGTAAACGCCTGGGGAAAAGAGTATGGTGATGGCTCCGAGGAAAAGTTCTTCAACTCGCGTCCGGCGGGCAAGAGGGAGAAGGTATCGGGATGATCTTATCAGCTTCTTGGGTGAGCGCCTGCGCGGGCGCACGGTCGCCTGCGAGCCCAACCGGCCCGCCATGCGTGCCTTCCAGTGTTCGGCCCCCAGCGGCACGCCACGCGCCACGGGCTCCGACGAAAAGGAGCACCCTGACACGTTTTCTTCAGCCTGAGCCATGGTTCTTGCTCCGTGAAGTTCAGGTTGGCGATCGCCTGTTATCGAACCAGGCATTCCCTCTCGACTGCGCCGCCAGCGATCCTGGCACAGCGAAGCCCACGCGGGTGCAACCCATCAACGTCCAGGACGACGGAATACCCCACGAATGGCGAGGCGTACTTGCAGTACTCGCAAAGCCAGGAGATGTCGCCTTCCGCAGTGTCGCCCGGGCCCCGCTTCCATTCCATGATCGCAATGGGCCGATTGATGGCTTTCCCGGATGCATCCCAACATGTCATGGCTGGTTCTGTCCAGATCACGAGGTCCTTACACACGTTCTTCTTTCGGCGCGGGCCTGGCAACTGCGGCAGCGCCACTTCTATGCCGATCTGTGTCGGGTCACGAAGAATGCCTCCTTGCCGGCAAGCCTTCTGCAGGAAACCGAAGACGTAGAGGCTGATTGCCTCTCTCTCCCGCCCACGCCAGGGATGGCTGAGAACCCATTCGCTGAAATCCAGCAGCGACGCCTTCACGATCGCGTCGAGTTTGCTTTTCCTTTCGATGGTGTGACTCCTTCCCTGAGGACGTTATTAGCAGGCAGGCGAAGGTGTCAAGGCAGGCGAAGGTGTCAGGATGTCTTCAGCGGCTTGTTGGGCCAGCACCCGGGCGGGCGCAGGGTCGCCTGCAAGCCCAAGCGACCTGCCATTCGCACCTTCCACCCGTCGCCCCCCAGTGGCACGCCCCGCGCCATGGCCTGACGAATGTCCTGCAAGTGTTCGCTCGCCAACGGGCGGTTGACCGCGCCCAGCCGATTCAGCGGTCGGTCCACCGGCCAGGATTTCAGCCAGAGCACCCCAACGCGGGTACGTCACAGATTGGGCAGCGAGAGTTCGGCCCCAGGGGGGGCCGCGGTCTGTCCCGACAGGGTCGGGACGGGTGGAGTTCGCCCCAGGCCTGTCTGCCGACAGGCAGGCGAACGGAACCCGCGGTGAGACGCGGATCACTTTGATCCCGCCCCGGATGGGGTGGAGGAATGCCGCGCCATGGAGTGCAGTACCCTCCTCCGCCCCTTCCGGGGCGGAATAATCGTGAATGTACGCGTTCCACGGGTTCCGTCCGGGCTTGGCGCCCGGACTCCACCCGTGGCTACATACCTTTGCCCCTTTCAGGGGCAAGACCGGCACCCGCGTGGATCGTCACGGCCCCCCAACTCCGCCTCGCGACTCTGCCGGCTCGGAATGCGCGGCGTTTCAAGCCCGCAGGAATCGTTCTGTTAGCTTCTCCTCCTCCGGTACTCAAAGCCCAGCCACGAGTTTTCCGCAACCAGACCCAGCGCACCAGGACGGGTCCGGTCAGGGCGATGCCTGGCCAGACGTCGCTATGGTCGCGAACGTTGACGCACCGCGTATCCGTGGCTGGTGCTCTCCACCACGTAGATGTAGGCGAACTCTCGTGCCTCAGCGACCGACCGCACGCATTCGCAGAAACACGGGCGGAGGGCGAGCCGATACTCGTCGAGCAGTACCAGAGCCTTCGGACAGGTCAGCTTGGCCATCTTGCTCGCTTTCCCCGCGATGGCCTTCTCCAGCAGCGGCCGCAACTCCCGACGAATGTCGGGCTCGAACCCGCCGAGGTCCAGCCCGCCGTCGGCTGGATAGAGGGCCGCGCCGCCGGCACGCCACTTCTGAATGTGACAGATGACTCGCCCTCCGGCGACGATGTCCTCACCGGCTTCGGTGGAAATGGCGCCCGTCTTGCGGACATAGTCGTGGATGCGCTTCTTCACTTCCTCTCGCTGCCGCCGGCTCTTCCACGGATTGCGGAACACCACCCCGTATTCCCCTGAAAGTTCGCCGGTGTCACGCGCGTCCCTTTCGACCTCCTTGAGCATCCCCCACTGACCTTGACGTACCGTAACGTCCTCTTGGTGCCGGACGCTCGTCACCTCCACCGCGTACTTCCTGCCGCGGTGCCAGACCCAGAAATCCGGCGGGTCGCGGCGCTCGGTTACCCACCGGACGGTGGAGCCCGGGAATCGTTCCACGAGATACCGCGCGAACTCACGCACGCAGAACTGTTCTTCGCGCTTCTTGCGCGCGTCGTGGCGTTTGTGCGGGGCTGTCCGGGATCGGCGTGCTGCACGTGGCATGCTGACTGGCTAACGCGCTCTACACCCACCGTCAAGGCGTGCGGCACGCGTGCGGTGCGAATGCGTGCGTGACCATCGTGCCAGGCTGGTAATGTGCCCGCGCGACGGGTTGAGAAACCTCCCGACCGTGTCGGGCCACGTGTTTGGCATCCCTGACGCAGTGGGTGCCATGCTTTCCCGCGACAGCAGTCGCGGGTGAGCACGCCTGAGCGCTTGTGGTTTTCCGAACCTCACCCCTGCCCCTCTTTCTGGGTAGGTGTTCAGTGGGGGCTGCGATTGGTGTCGCGGTTCCGACGGCGCGTGCGCCCTCCGGGCGAGAGGGGAGAAGAGGAGAGTGGCCCCGCGTCCAGGGCCTGGAAGGCCCTGGCAACGTTCGTACGCCCTCCGGGCGACGAGGCGAGTGCGCCTGCGGCCTGCAACCAACGCGCTGCGCGCGAAGAACCGACGTCCTCCTTCGGGCGAAGAGGCGAGTGCGCCTGCGGCCTCCCGGCGAAGAGGCGAGTGCGCCTGCGGCCTCCCGGCGAAGACGCGAGTGTCCCCGCGGCCTCCGGGCGATGAGGCGAGCGCCCACGCGGCCTCCGGGCGAGAGGGGAGAAGAGGGGAGTGGCCCCGCGTCCAGGGCCTGGAAGGCCCTGGCAACGTTCGTACGCCCTCCAGGCGAAGAGGCGAGTGCGCCTGCGGCCTCCGGGCGAAGAGGCGAGTGCCCCTGCGGTCTGCAACCAACGCGCTGCGCGCGAAGAACCAGGGCTTCACGGGTGAGCAACCGGCGTCCTCCTCCGCCCGGAGATCGACGCGATCGCCGCGCGCGCACTTTCACCACGCCGCCGTGTTTCGACACCTGGCGGCCGAGTACGTCAGAGCTGATGGGCGGGCTTGGGGACGCTCTCGTCGACCTGCTGCTGGCTGGACTGCTCGCCGTCGTGGGTGAAGAGGATCGGCTTCTCGTCGATGAGCGCGTGCAGGTGCACGGGGCGCTTCCACAACGTCTGCAAGGCCTTGAGGGTCTCGACTGCGTACTTGATTTCCAGGTCGGCCCCCGTGTGGCGATGGACCAGGTAAAGTTCGCCGCGGTTACGGTAGTTGCCGTCCACGACGTAGATGTACGGCTGGCCGTGGTTGGTCAGCATGAAGAGCATCTGCTGCTTGATCTGCTGGAAATCGCGGTTGACCACGACCATGCGCCGGGTGGCCGGGTCGTAGCGGTAGTGGTAGAGGTTGTGGTCCTCCACGAACTCGGGGGTGAGGAACTCATCGAGGAACGTCACGTCGTTGTAGAGGGAGCGGATCTCGAAGATGCGGGCACGCCCCGGGGAACCGCGGCCGACGACGCGCTCGGGTCGCGGCCTGTCCTTGCCCCATTCGCGCCGGACGGTCATGTCCTCGCAGCGCTCGTACTCGGGCCCATAGCGACCCATGTCCCAGCGGCGCTCGACGTCGCGCAGGAGCTCGACGCCGACTTTGTAGGGGTTCAGTCGCCCGGGGGAGGTGGCCAGCGTACCCGCGTGGTGGTCGCAGTAGTCGATGACCTCGTCGGCCTTGACAATGTAGCGCGTCATGAGGGTGGAGTGCCAGTAGCTGGCCCAGCCCTCGTTGAGAATCTTGGTCTGGGCCTGGGGGGCGAAGTAATACGCCTCCTCGCGAATGAGCGACAGAACGTCCGCCTGCCAGTCCTCGAGCGGGGCGTGCTGGAGCAGGAAAAGCAGCACGTCGCGGGCGGGCGTGGCGGGGAAACGCTCGCGGGCGCGGGCGTGCTCCTCCTCGTCCCGGTCGCGCTCGCGGGCGAGTTGCCGCGGCGGGTTGATGTAGCGGTCCATGTAGCTCTTGGCCGGGAAACGGGCGACCTCCGCCCGCGGGCGGGGCTTCGGGGTCCGCTGGCCCTCCACCAGCGGGGCCATCAGCGGCTCGCGGCGCATGAAGACGGAATGGGCGTCGATGAGGTTCTCCAGGCAGAGCACCGTGTCGATGAAGCGCTCGACGACCTCCAGCCCGTGCTGCTCGGCATAGCGGCGCACGCGGGTGGCGTGGTTGGCCATTTCGTCCATCATCTTGCGGTTGGTGCGGGAGAACCAGTGGTTGTTCTTGAAGAAGTCACAATGGGCGTAGACGTGGGCGATGACGGTCTTATGGTCCACGTACTGGTTGTCGGTGAGCAGGTAGGCGTAGCAGGGGTCGTTGTTGATGACCATCTCATAGATGCGGCTGAGCCCGTAGCGGTGCTGCTTGCGGAGGTGCTCGTACTCCATGCCGAAGCGCCAGTGCGGATAGCGCTGCGGGAAACCTCCGTAGGCGGCGAACTGGCTCATCTGCTCGGCGCTGACCAGCTCGAAGATCGTGGGGTAGAAGTCGAGCCCCTCGGCCCGCGCGTAGCCGGCGATGGTCTCGGCCAGTTCCTCAAGATGTGCCGGCAGCGTGCCTGGCATCGTCCCGAACCCCCTGCTCACTTCCCCGCCGCGAAGAACGCCTTGATGCTGTCGTAAATGTCGTCCTTGGCGTTGACGCGCGTGGTCACCATGTTCTCCACGTCGGCAAGCTGGTCGTGCAGCACGTTGATGAAGTGCCCGCTGCCGTAAGCACTGGCCACCTGGCAATAGCCGAACATGTTGACGCCGGGCAGCAGGTGTTCGCGCAGCAGGGCGCAGCACTCGCGGCTGTCGGCCTCGCTGCTGTTGTCGCCGTCCGAGAAATGGAACAGGTAGATGTTCCACTCCGTGGGGGCGTAGTGCTGCTCGATCAACTCGCGGGCGACGCGGAAGGCGCTGCTGATGCGCGTGCCGCCGTCCTCGCGGATGTGGAAGAAGGTCTCGCGGTCGACCTCGCCGGCCCGCACGTCATGCACGATGTAGCGACTCTCGATGCCGCGATAGTTGCGCCGCAGCCAGGCGTCGATCCAGAACGCCTCCAACCGCACCAGTTCCTTCTGCTCCGAGCCCATTGAGCCGGAGACGTCCATCATGTAGATGATGACGGCGTTGGACTGCGGACTCAAAACCGTCTTCCAGCTTCGGTACACCTTGTCCGCGCGCTCGAAGATGATGCGGGGCCGGTCCGGATTGTACAGGCCGGACATGATCTGCCGGCGCAGGGCCCGCCGGAAGGTACGCTTGAAGTGCCGCAGCGACTCGGGCCCCGAGCGGCGCACGCCGCTGTAGCGGTCGCGCTCGGCCGTCAGGCGGTGGCGGCCCTTGGGCTTGATCCGCGGCAGGCGCAGCTCCTCGCCGAGAATGTCGGCCAGTTCCTCCAGCGACACCTCGACCTCCATGAGGTGCTGGCCTTCCTCGTCGCCGCCCGGCCCGATCCCCTCGCCCGCGTCGCCGACGTTGTCGCCCGGCTTGCCGTCGCCGCTACCGACGCCGGCGTTGCTGTTGTCGCCGTAACGGAAGTTCGGAATGTCGATCCCCGGCACCGGGATGGTGATGTACTTCTTACCCTCCCGCCCCAGCAGTTCACCGCGGGTGAGGAACTTCCGCAGATCGCCGCGGATCTTGCCCTTGACGATCTTGCGAAAGCGCTGGTGGTCCTTGTCAATCTGGAGGAGCATAAGCGAACGTCCCGCACGTTCCTCACCAATTCCAACCCGTGCCGCGTCGCGTCGACGCGGCTACTGCTTGCTGTCGCCACGAGCGAAGATGCTGGCCACGTAGTTGAGCACGTCCGTGGCGCTGGTCTCGTTGTAGCCGAAGTACTTGATGAGGCGCTGCTTGACGACGTCGATCTTCGCCTGGGTTTCGTCGTCCACCACGCCGGACACCACGTTTTTCAGCTTGATCGTGTCGCGCTGATCTTCGAACAGCTTCAGTTCGAGGGCTTTGTGGAGGCGGGCGTTGGTGTGGTACTCGAACTTCTTGCCGTCCAGCGACAGGGCGCCGATGTAGTTCATGATCTCCTGGCGGAAGTCGTCCTTGCGGCTTTCGGGGATGTCGATCTTCTCCTCGATGGAACGCATGAGCCGCTCATCGGGCTCCTCGTCCTTGCCGGTGTAGCGGTTGCGGACCTTCTCGTGCTGGGTGTAGGCCCGCAGGTTCTCGATGTAATTGGAGCACAGGCGGGTGATGGCGTCCTCGTCGGCGCTGATGGCCCTCTGGACCTCCGACTTGAGCATGTCGTCATACTCCTCGCGCACCAGGCCGAGCAGCTCGCGGTAGCGGTTCCGCGTTTCCTCCTCGGTGATCAGGCTGTGGTGCGCCAACCCTCCTTCGAGCTCGTTCATCACCATGAAGGGGTTGATGCACTTCTGCTGGATGGCGTAGTCGCTCACCAGGGCGTTGGAGAGCTTGTCCTGGATGTAGCGCGGGCTGATGCCGTGCATCCCCTCGCGCGGCGCTTCCTCACGCAGTTCGCGCACGGCGTCTTCCGTGTAATTGGGAATGCTCTTGCCGTTATACAGTTTCAGCTTCTGCATCAGCCCCAGGCCCGCCTTCTTGGGCTCCTCCAGGCGGGTCAGCACCGCCCACATGGCCGCCACCTCGATGGTGTGCGGGGCGATGTGAATGCCCCGGATGCGCTGGTTGTTGAAGTCCTTCTTGTAGATGGCGATCTCGTCGTCCAGCTTGATGTTGTACGGGATGTCAATCTTAACAGTCCGGTCGCGGAACGCCTCCATGAGCTCGTTGGACTGGAGCTTGCGATACTCGGGCTCGTTGGTGTGCCCGATGATGACCTCGTCGATGTGGGTCTGGGCAAACTTCTTGGGCTTGATCACGTGTTCCTGCGAGGCGCCCAGCAGGTCGTACAGGAAGGCCACGTCCAGCTTGAGCACCTCGATGAACTCCACCAGCCCGCGGTTGGAGATATTGAGTTCGCCGTCGAAGTTGAACGCCCGCGGGTCGCTGTCGCTGCCGTACTCGGCAATCTTGCGGTAGTTGATGTCGCCGGTAAGCTCGGTGGAGTCCTGGTTCTTCTCGTCCTTGGGCTGAAAGGTGCCCACGCCGACGCGGTCCTTCTCACTGAGGATCAGCCGGCGGACCCGGATGTGGTCCAGCACCTTGCGCCAGTTGCCCTCATACTGTATGAGCAGGTCCTCGAACATGCGGCGACAGAATGGATCGAGAGCACCCTCGATGCGCACCTGCTCGCCCTCGGGCAACTGCTCGTTGATCTGGGCAAGCACGGCGTTGCGTGCCTCGAGCGGGACGAGCTTGAGCGGCTCCTCGTGCATCGGACAAGGGTGCACGGTGACCTGCCCGCTGCGGTCGGGGATGTGCCACGAGAACGTGTACATCGCCCCTTGCTCGAGACGCGAGTAGTACTCCAGGCCCTTCTTCAGCAGCCGCACAATGGTGCTCTTGGAGGAGCCGACAGGCCCATGCAGCAGCAGGATGCGGCGCTCAGTGCCGTACTGATGGGCGGCGGACTTGAAGAAGTCCACCAGGTTCATCAACGCCTTGTCCAACCCGTAAATGGCGTCCATCCCGCCGTCGATGGGATCCGAGAAGAACCTGTAGCGGATGTAGTCCTCACGCATCCACGTATACCGGTCCGCACTGAAGTGGACGATCATGTCGTAGATGCGCTGGAACGCGTTCCGCGCCAGGCGCGGGCTGGCCGTCACCAGCTCCAGGTACTCCGGAAACGAGCCCTCCCAGTGCTGCTCGCGGAACTTGTCGGGACTGACCTTCTCGTCGACGATCGACAGAAGCTGTTCTGCGTTCGGCATGGCCGGGTGCCTCCTGGGGCCGGACCTGTCCCGCCCCGGTTCGAGCCGTCGAAACTCTGCCTGCCCACGCCGGCTGCGGGACCGCTGGTCACGCCGCGCGGCGTCGGGACCGCGATCGAGGTCAGCATGAAAGCCGCCACCCCGCGTTCCCAGCGGCAGGGCAAGGGAGCGTCGTTCCGCCCTTATATAGGACTTGGTCGCCGCCAAGTCAACGCGAAAAGCACGTAACCCATTGTCAGGACGAAGGTAACGATTCGCCCCGCGCCGGACGCGCACCGCGGCGCGCCGCCGCATTCAACCCGCAAGGGATATCGGTCCGGCGACCTAACGCTGTAGGCAAAAACCACGTCGATGTCCAGCGCCGGCGCGGACAAACCGCTGGGCGTGTAGTGCACTGGCATTGTGGCTCGCGCCGTGCCGGGCGGCCGGGGCGAATGAGGTGGACACCCGCTGGTCCGCTACCGGTCGCCAAAGGAGGTTCCCACGGCCCGACCGGCCGCGATGAGGTGGTCGTCAACGGGCACCGTCCGCTGCCGATCCGCCACTTCCGCCAACGGCACGCTGGTGAGTCGTCCCTGTTGCAGCGCGACCATCTGATTGAACCTGCCTTCGCGCAGCAGGATCATCGCATGGTGCGCGAATTCGGTGGCCAGCACGCGGTCCCGAGCGGTCGGCGTCCCCCCGCGCTGGATATGCCCCAGAATGGTCGCGCGTGTCTCCAGCTTCGTGCGTTCGGCGATCTGTCCGCAGAGGACTACGCTAACGCCGCCCAGACGCACCGGATCGGGCGATTCATGCACGATGCGGTCCACGACGGGCTCGCCGCCGACCGGCTTGGCCCCCTCGGCCACCGCGATCAGCGTGTACGCTCGGCCCCGTCGACTCCGGTCCAGACAGTGGGCGCACACTGCCTCCAGTTGGAACGGGATCTCCGGGATCAGGATGATGTCCGCTCCGCTGGCGATGCCGGCGTGCAGCGCGATCCAGCCCGCGTTGCGACCCATCGTCTCCAGCAGCATGACGCGCTGATGACTCGAAGCGGTGGTACGCAGACGCATGAGGGCGTCGGTGGCAATCGACAGGGCCGTGTCGAAGCCGAAGGTCACCTCCGTATGCAGCAGGTCGTTGTCGATGGTCTTGGGAACCCCGATGATACGCAGCCCGCGGGCCGCCAGCCGGGCCGCCCCCGACATCGTCCCATCCCCGCCGATGCAGACCAGGGCATCCAGGCCACGGGCCCGGACGTTGGCCAGGACGCGGTCGCTTACGTCGGCGAAGATCGGCCTGCCCCCCGCATCGTGCCCCACGCAGAACCGGCTCGGGTCGGCCTTGTTGCTGGTGCCCAGGATGGTGCCGCCGCGGTCGAGGATGTTCGACACCGCGTCGAACGTGAGCGGCCGCATGCGGTCTTCGATGAGACCCAGGTAGCCGTCCTCGATGCCGACCACCTCCAGGTGCTGCTCAAGAATGGCCGCCTTGGTGACCACGCGGATGACCGTGTTGAGCCCGGGGCAGTCGCCGCCGCCGGTCAGCACGCCGATACGTTGGATGCGTTCCGTGCTCATGGTCTGGCTGTGGTACCCGATGGGCGCCCGGTTTGTCCACCGCCCGCGCGACGCCCTGCCCAGCGTGGACGCCGTCCGCGCCCGAGCGGGAGTGAGGGGAACTGTCCGCGCCCGAGCGGAAACAAGCGGCAGCATCCGGGCCGTAGCGGCAGTGAGGGGCCGGATCCCGAGCCCGCGCGGAAGCACGCGCCGCCGTCCCCAGGGGCGGGACGCCCGTGCCACGCCCCGTCCGCGCCCGAGCGGAAGCAAGCGGCAGCATCCGAGCCCGAGCCGGAGTGACGGCGTGCCCGCCCGCGTGAACCGGAGCCCCACACCCGGCCCCGCCTCACGGTCCGGCCGCGCCTTGCCAGCCTCCCGGCCGGGCGTTACAGTCCCCCGCGACGGGCGATTAGCTCAGATGGCCAGAGCGCCTGCTCGACACGCAGGAGGTCAGAGGTTCAAGTCCTCTATCGCCCAATCCGACCGGGTCGGGTGCTTCGCCCACGCCGCAGGGGGCGTTTTCCCGCGAACAAATGGCAGTACGGCGAAGAGCCCGTTTTAGCGTGGAGCGCGCTCCGCGCAACGACGGACGGGCTCTTCGGACGCCTTTTCGGAGGGCCGCACTTCGTCGCGCACCGTGCTCGCGTCTGCCTTTCGCGGGCGCGTCAGCCGAGGCCGCCCGATCGCGGTCGTCACGCTCACCGACGCTATCAACCGCACGCGATCCGGCGGAGAGTTGACGCAGGCGTTCTGGCAGGCACGCCTGACGGCTTGCACCGGCTGACGGCCGTGGACTATGATTACGGCGGCGGGGTGACGCGGGAGGCGTTTGCCTATGATCACCTGGGCAACCGGGTGACGTACTGGGACAACCGCAACGCGGTCACCACCGCGTACGCCAACAACGTGGCCAACGAGTACACCTCCATCGGCGGGACGGCCGTGTACTACGACCCGGCGGGCAACCTCACGCATGACGAACTCGACTACAAGTACTGGTACGACCACGAGAACCGGCTGACCCGGGTAACGACCTCCTACGTGCCGCCCGGGTGGAGTGGAGGCCCCTACCCCGTGGCCAAGTTCGCCTACGACGCCCTCGGGCGCATGGTGAGCAGCTTCGCGCGTTTCGACGGTGACACCAATCGAGAGTCGCAGAACCTGAAGTACTACTACGACGGCCCGAACGCCATCGCCGAGTACGACACGAGCAATCACCTCTCCCGCCGGTACGTCCACGGGACCAGTTACGTAGACGAGCGGGCGGTGCCGCTGGAGGGTGAGGGGGAGAATCTGGACTCGTACTACTACGTGCTCCAGGAGCTGTGTACGGTGGCCGGGGTGATGAAGAAGAACGGCGTCCTGGCCGAGGCGTACGTCTATGACGGCTACGGCAAGGTGCACCCCTGGGTCTTCCCGCCGGCGGCCGACTACGACCGCAGCGGCAACTACACCGACGACGACTTCAACGTCCTCACCACCTCCCTGAGCCAAGGTGGCGAGCCCACGACGAACCCCCTGGGGGATGTGAATTGCGATGGCGACTCCGATTTCCACGACATGCTCGACGTGCTCAACATCTGGGAAGACTGGTACGAGACTGACCCGGTTTCCCTGCGGGTGAGCGGCGTGGGCAACGCGTTCTTCTTCACCGGCCGGCGGCTGCACTTCCTGGAGCAGACCGCCCTGACCGGCCTGAACCCCAACCACCAGGTCCAAGACAACCGCCGCCGCCACTACCTCCCCGGCCAGGGCAGATGGCTGCAACGGGACCCGGCCGAGTACGTCGATGGGATGAATCTGTACCAGTATGTCCGCAGCCGCCCAACCAGGCTCACAGATCCGAAGGGTAAATGTCCCAATGTGTTTCCGGGCGAGATAGTATGGTCACCTGCGACGCTGAACTGTGGGAAGAAGTACTTCAGCCGGTGGGATCCGGAATTATCGGTCGAAATGAGTTACAGCGTATCGGTGCCCAAGAAGGTGTTCGACAAGGCGTGTTGCGCGAAGATCGGGCTTGTCCAGATCGCGAGGGAACGATATGACAAGGGCCAGTTCGGCGCGTGGGTGCTGGATGGGAGCCCCTGGTACCCGAAGACCACGCCTGCTAGTCCAACCACGAACACATCCTTGGCTGTTAGGGACCAGCCGGGATGGGACCCGTATGGGAGCATGTCAGACAACGAGTTCAGGCAGGAATTTGAGACTTGTGTAGTCTGTGTTACGCGTGCCAACAAGATCACCTGCCTGCTGAGTTGCTTCACATGGTCGTACGACTATACGCTGAATCTGACGCCTCCCCCGGATCACTCTCTGGAACTCACGATCAGTGGCCACACAATCACTGGGCTGCCCGCAGAAGGGAATCCCGATAATACCCCGTTTCTTCAGCACAGACCCATTGGGTCATACCCCGCTCATGTGTCCGACTGGAATAGGCTTCTCGGTCCCTGTAGGTTCAGGTAAAGGGTAGCGAAGTGATTGGGTTCCGAGGATGCGCACGTCTCAGCGCTGCCGCCGTGGTGCTGATTTCGTTCAAGGAGACGTTGCATCCGCGCCGATGGAGTTACTCGGACCTTCTCTACTGTATTCCTGTCGTGGCATGCGCGATATGGGCTTCACGACCGTCGCGTCCCGTCAACTATCGAGCCCGACTTGCGGCAGGCCTGTATTTCGGACTCGCTTTCTTGTTTGTAATCAACGACGATCGGAATCTAGTGATGGACGATCTGGCGGAGATAGGCCTGCGGTGTGGGTTGTGTGTTCTTGCATGTACGGCTGTCTTCGCGACCGTTACGCACGGGATTAGTCGAATCATTCGCCGGCACGAGGAGACAGGAGAGGTCTGTCTGGAGTGTGGATACTGCTTGCGTGGACTAACGAGTCCCCGTTGCCCGGAGTGCGGCACGCCGTTCGATGCGGCGCTCCTGAGGCCGCAGGACAAGAGCACCGGCGGCGTCGCGGACGAGTCTGGGCAACAGGGGTGACGGTCTGCACGCGTCCGCGCCCGTGGGGCCACCAACGACCGGCGCGGGATCACGAATCTCGCCCCACCGGGCACGCGATCGCCCGTGGGTGGCCAAGGGCCCATGACCGGGCGGAGTGGAAGGAGAGACATCGATGACGCGAATGTCCGTAGGCCTGTGCCTGTTCATCGGGGCCGGCGTGCTGCTTACCGCAGCCGAGCCGGCCCACGCCCGCCGCCACTACCTCCCCGGCCAAGGCAGGTGACGGGGTTGCGTCGGCCCGTTGCGGCTGGCGTGGAAGCCACCCAGCGTGCGGGTGGTTGCACACCGCGCGGCGGGCGGGGAGGGATTGTCGACAGGCTGCCGAGGCTGGTCAGGTTGGGTTGCGCCCCGCGGCCGGCGGCGGGGGAGTCGTGGCCGGTCGGGCCACGGTGATCTCGATGACCAGGGTGACGCTCCGCAGCGGTGTCTCCGGCTGAGGCGGCGTGATCGGCACGGCGGCATCGAGCGCGGTCGGCACGGCCGCATCGGGTGTGGTCGGCCGGGCTGCATCGGGCGCGGTCGAGTCGGCGGCACGGGGTGTGGTCGGCTCCGGGCCGGCCGCGTCTTTCGCCGTTGGGGTAGTGGCGGCCGCGGCCGGCGGCACCTGTGCTTCGGTGGCGGCCGATGGCGAGGTAGGCTGACCGCTTGCCGTCCGGGCACGTCGCGCTGCGGCCATGCGCTTCTTTACCAGCGAGTCGTCCTGGTCGTTCTCGGCGGCAGCGGTCTTGCGCTCGCCGTCCGGAGTGCCAGGAGAACCCGGCGCGGCCGCGGACTCCGAAGAAGCGCGCGTCGCCTCGCTCTGCGCGGCATCTGCCAGCCTCTCAGCGGCGGCGGTCTCCGCCGGCAAGGCCCCGGCCGTCAGCAGCGACTGCATCGCCTCGGCGAAGTCGCCCAACAGACCGAGGTCGGATGCGGGCTGTGGCGCGGCTTCGGCTAAGACGGGGCGGGCGGCCGGTGCGGGTAGCGCCGGCCGCGACTTGTCCATCAGGCGCAGGATCGGCTCCGCGTCGCGCCAGTCGGCGAGTTCCAACGCTCCCGCCTGGAACGTCGCGGCGCGCATCGCTACCGGCGTGCGCTCGAACTGCGCGACCAGGTCGGCCAACTCCGCGGCGGGCGCGTGCACCAGCACCTCGCGCGCGCCGGCGTCGGTGAAGTGCGTGCCGGCCTCACCCCATAGGTAGAAGCTGCCGGGTTCCGCGGTGGCCACGGGCGTCTGCTTGAGCTGGCGGCCCAAGTCGGGCAGGTTGCGGTCCCCGCAGTACATGGCCAGCCGCTGGAGGAGCGACTCGCGCTCCGCCTCGCTGCCGACGGACACCTTCAGCCGCAACGGCTCGGTGGCGAACGAGTGGGTGCGAACGGCCGTCGCGAGGGGCTCGCCGGCATCGAGTTTCTGCGCGAGCGTCCGCACGTCAGCCCCGTATGACTCCGGGGCCGACGCCGTTCCGTCGCGCTTCCCCTTGCCGGCGGTTTCGCGTCTTGCGCTGCCTGCGTCAGCGAGCCGCTCGGGGGTGCTCTTGCCGCGCGGCCGTGCGGCGAAGCTGCTGCGTGTGGTGGGTGCTTGTCCGGCGGACGGACCCTCCTCGGCCGTCGTCATGGCTACCTGCGCGTCACGTCCTCCGGGCCCGAACGGTCCGAGCCGCGCGACAATCAGCGTTCCGCCGGCGACGATGACCAGCATGGCCGCCACCGCCAACACCCCGCGCAGCGTCCCTCGTTTGCTCCCCCGGACCGGCGCTGCCTCCTCGATGTCGCCGAGCAGTTCCAGGCGTTCCAACTGTCTCTCGATGTCCTGCACAAGGGAGGGAGGCGCGGGATGCCGCGGCAGCGCGCCTACCGCCTGCGCCGTTCGCTCGAGGTCGCGCAGAAGCTGCCGGGCAGTCGCGTCCTGCTGCAACAGCCGCTCGACCTGGGCGCGCTCCTCGGGGCTCAGCTCGCCGTCGAGATACGCGCCGAGCAACTCACCCAGTTGATCTTCCCGATCGACAGCGCCCATGCCTCTCACTGCTCCGGCTCACGCACCAGATGGGGCGCGAGCACTTCCCGCAACGCCAGGCGCGCCCGGTGCAGGCGCGACTTCACCGTCCCCGTCGGCACCTCGAGCACGGCCGCGATCTGCTCATAATCGAAGCCCTCGATGTCGCGCAAGACGACAACCGCCCGATGCTCCTCGTCCAGGCCCTGCAACGCCTTGAGCACCTGTCCGTGCAACTCTGCTTCGCTGACCGTCGCCTCGGGGTCCGGGGTCCGCTCATCGGCCACGCGCTGTGCGAGGCGTTCCGCCTGGGTGCCGGCCGCGTCGGTCGGTTGATCGAGCGAGACGGTGGGGCGGGTCCGCCGACGCCGCCGTTGCGACAGCGCCAGGTTCATCGCCACCCGGAAGATCCACGTCCGGAAGCTGCTCTGCTGCCGGAACCGTCCCAGGTTCTCGAACGCTCGCAGAAACGCCTCCTGCGTCAGGTCGCGGGCGTCCTCGAGGTTGCCGCAAATCCGCCAGCAGGCGTTGAACACGCTGTCGGCGTGCTTGCGGACTAAATCGCCATACACCTCGGTGCGCCCGGCCAACACCTGCTCCACCGCCAGCGCATCGTCGAACGACACGCCGCGCGTGGCGCCCTTCGGTGCCGGTTCATCTACTGGATTTGGACGCTGCGCCACCGGTTCAAGTTCCCCAGCCCTGGGGCCCCATCGCGTCGAGTTGGCCGCTCCCGTGCAGGCATCATCCCCCTCGGTCGCTTCCGATGCAACGCAGGGCACCGGCCCAGAGCGGCTGCAAGCCAACAGCCACGACGAACGAGCGCCTGGGCGATCTGCATGCGTGTCTTGCTGTATATGCAAGACTAGCACTGCACATTCGCGCGGCAATCGCCTCCGTTTGACAATATCGGACCGATAGGGCCAGGATTGCCTTGACAATTCGTTTGAATATCCTATTATCCGGATTAACGGATGCCGATGACGAAGGTGTTGGATGCTGGGAACTGGCCGATTGCGCCGTCGCTGGCGGAGGCGGCTGCGGCACTTGCGGACGGGAAGTCGATGAAGGGCAGCGGGCAGGCCGAATCCACGCGGGTTTTTCGGGCGATGGCGGATGAGACGCGTCGTCGCACCCTGAGCCTCTTGCAGCGGCACGAGCTGAGCGTGTCAGAGTTGGTTGAGATTCTGGGGCAGCCGCAATCGACCGTGTCGCGGCACCTGAAGGTGTTGCGGGACGCAGGGCTCATCGGTGACCGGCGGGAAGGGACAAGCAGTCTCTACGCCGCCCGACCCGTTGGAACCGACGCAGCGGCGGGTACGGGTAGCGGTGACGGTGCGGATGCCGCGACGGGGGTGTTGCGGTGGGCGGCCCGGCAGGATTTGGAGGCGGAGCTGCGTGACCGTCTGCACGGGGTGTTGCGGCGCCGGCAGGAGATGAGCCAGCAGTTCTTCGACCGGGCCGGGCGGCACTGGGACAAGCTGCGGGAAGAGAGCTTCGGCCCGACGTTTCACCTGGAAGCCCTGGTCGCACTGCTGCCGGACGAGTGGGTGGTGGCCGACGTGGGGACGGGGACCGGGTACTTGCTTCCGGTGGTCGCGCGACACTTCAGCAGGGTGATTGGGGTCGACTCGGTTGAACGCATGCTCCAGGCCGCGCGGCAGCGGGTGGGGGCGGGGGGTCTGGACAACGTCGAACTGCGTTGGGGGGACCTGACGCGGCTGCCGATGAGTGAGGCGGAGGTGGATTTGGCGGTGGCGATCCTGGTGCTGCATCACGTCCCGGTGCCGGAAGAAGCGTTGGGTGAGCTGCGCCGGGTCGTGAAGCCGGGCGGGCGTGTGCTCGTGATTGAGCAGGCGTCGCACCGGCACGAGGCGTTCCGGGAGCGGATGCAGGACCATTGGTGGGGTTTCGAGCCGGCGCTGCTGGGCAAGCAGTTGGAAGCGGCGGGGTTTCGTGACGTGCGGACGCAGGAACTGAGCAGTGTTGTGCGCGCGGCCGATGCGCCCACGTTGTTCGTAATCACGGCGCGGTGTGCCTGAACAGACAGGTGCGGGACAAGCCCGCGCAGGCGGGCTGCTATACTTACGGGAGTTCATCATGGCAACGATGATACAGGACTACAAGGTTGCGGACCTGAAGCTGGCGGACTTTGGGCGCAAGGAGATCGAGCTGGCCGAGCACGAGATGCCGGGCCTGATGGCGATTCGGCGTGAATATGCCGCCCAGCGGCCGCTGCACGGGGCACGCATCACGGGCTCGCTGCACATGACCATTCAGACGGCCGTGCTGATCGAGACGCTGGCCGACCTGGGGGCGCAGGTGCGCTGGGCGAGCTGCAACATCTTCAGCACGCAGGACCACGCGGCGGCCGCCATCGCCAAACGCGGCATCCCTGTCTTCGCCTGGAAGGGCGAAAGCGTGGAGGAGTACTGGTGGTGCACGAACCAGGCGCTGTTGTTCCCTGAGGGCGGGCCCAACCTCATCGTCGACGACGGCGGCGACGCGACGCTCCTCATCCATATGGGTTACGAGGCCGAGGAACGCTACGCGAAGGACGGCACCCTGCCGGAGCCGGACTCGACGGACAATGAAGAGTTGGCCTGCATTCTGCGCCTGCTGCAGGAGGAACTACAGAACGACCCGCAGCGCTGGCATCGCTTGGCGGCGCAGATTCTCGGCGTGACCGAGGAAACCACCACGGGTGTGCACCGCTTGTACCAGCGGCAGGAGGCCGGCACGCTGCTGTTTCCCGCGATCAACGTCAACGACAGCGTCACCAAGAGCAAGTTCGACAATCTGTACGGCTGCCGGCATTCGCTGGTGGACGGGATCATGCGGGCGACCGACGTAATGCTGGCCGGCAAAGTGGCGGTCGTGTGCGGCTACGGCGACGTGGGGAAGGGATGTGCCCAGAGCCTGCGCGGGCAGGGTTGCCGCGTGGTGATCACCGAGATCGACCCGATCTGCGCGTTGCAGGCGTGCATGGAAGGCTACGAGGTGCGTACCGTGGAGGACGTGGTCGAGGAGGCGGATCTCTTCGTCAGCGCTACCGGCAACAAGAGTGTGATTACCGCGGACCACATGGCGAAGATGAAGACGCAGGCGATCGTCTGCAACATCGGGCACTTTGATCACGAGATCGACATGGGCGGGCTGAAGAAGGTGCGCGGCATCCGCAAAGTGAATATCAAGCCGCAGGTGGACAAGTGGGTTTTCCCCGACGGGCACTGTATACTGGTGCTGGCGGAAGGCCGGCTGGTCAACCTGGGCTGCGCTACGGGGCATCCCAGCTTCGTCATGAGTAACAGTTTCTCCAATCAGGTCATCGCGCAGGTCGAACTTATCCAGAGCCACCGCAAATATGAGAAGAAGGTGTACACGCTGCCGAAGCACCTGGATGAGAAGGTGGCCCGGCTGCACCTCGATCAGCTCGGGGCGAAGCTGACGCAACTGCGCCCGGACCAGGCGGAGTACATCGGCGTCAGCGTGGACGGACCCTACAAGCCGGAGCACTACAGGTATTGAGTCGTCAGTGCGCAGTTATCAGTTGTCAGTAGAGGGAGGGCTGTCAGCTTCAAGCCGTAAGCTGTCAGCTAGTGGCAGCGGGGTGCTCGGCTGGGGCCGGAGGTAACCGGCGCTTGCGTGCGTCGGGCGGTGCGGTAGCAGCAGGTCATGGCACTTACTTCTCAAACCCAGCGGGTGTTGCTCAAGGTCTTCATCGCGTCGATCGTCTGCTGCGCGGCTGTGGGTATCTGCTGCCTGCTGGTCGGTCGGGTGGGCAGCTTCGTGGGGCGCGTGCTGGCCACGACGGGAACGATCAGCGGCCTGGCCATTCTGGGGCTAGGCAGCGCGACAGTGTGGGAACGACGGCGGTGGCATCCGGTGGGGCTACTGGGTACCGGCGCGGGAGTGGTGACCCTGGTGCTTACGCTCGCGGCCATCTGGGTTGACTGGTGGCGCTTGCGGGCAGGCCCCGGAGAGGAGGTGGTGTTCAAGAGCACGGGTATCGCGTGGGTCACCACCGTCGCCTTGACGCACGTCGGGCTGCTGGGCTTGGCACGGCTGAAACGTGGTTATGAGTGGGCACGCGTCCTGACTGTCATAGCGGTGGTTTTACTCGCTTTGCAGATCGACGGGGCGATCATTACGGAGGTGGACTCGGATTGGGGCGCGCGGATCATGGGCATCCTGGCGATCTGTGTTGCCTGCGGCACGATTGCGATTCCCATATTACACCGCATGTCGCGGCTGCACGTCCGGGAGGCTGTCTGCACGACCGAGCTGATGCTCTCGCTGACGTGCCCGCGTTGCCAGAGAGTACAGCAGGTGGCCGTGGGCCGCTCGAAGTGCGCCGGCTGCGGGCTGAAGTTCAACCTCGAAATCGAGGAAGAGCACTGCCCGCAGTGCGGGTACTCGCTCTACAAGCTGGAATCCGCCAACTGCCCCGAGTGTGGGGCACCGGTCACGTCGTGAGAGCGAGGTGCCGCCCAGAGCTTCGAATGCAGAATTGTGAATGCAGCCATCATGCCGCCTTGCGGTCCCCGGAGACCATGAAGAGGCCGATGGCTTCGTCAGCCCGTCCCGACGACGACTCCGATTTTTCGCGGCAGAAAGAGGCAACCCTGGCTGCCCTGCGGGCCACGTTCTGCCCGACCCGGGAAGGGCCGCAGGCGGTAGCCAGGCGTCAACCCCCGCGAAGAGGCCGGCTCTGTTTCCTTCCACCACCCCCGGCGGGGCGGCGGTGGTCCAGAGAAAGCGCTGGACTGCGATCCCCAGGGTTGCCACCCTCGTTCTTCTACACATCTTGAGCCGGTGGTGCTAGGGTGGTTCCCGTAGGAGGCGGGTCCAGGGACGGGCCCGGGGTTTGGGAAATGAGTCAAGGATGGACTCCAATGGTGGCTGCATGGGTCATGGAGGAAACGAAGACTGTGGACCTGAAGGACCGACGCCTCAACCACCGCCTGCGGGAGGTGCTGTCGCAGTTGGGAGAGCATCCCACGGCCAGCAT
>Ga0209605_1001270_pt1 | contig 28879 bp, 23 predicted proteins | sample AD_UKC035_MetaG_FD_184408 | JGI IMG/M metagenome (GOLD analysis project Ga0209605, IMG submission 184408) | Active sludge microbial communities of municipal wastewater-treating anaerobic digesters from USA - AD_UKC035_MetaG (SPAdes) (version 2) | ecosystem: Engineered > Bioreactor > Anaerobic >...
ACCCTGCTGCTCACCTTCTTCTACCGCCAGATGCCCGAGCTGGTCGAGCGCGGCCACATCTACATCGCCCAGCCGCCGCTGTACAAGATCAAGCACGGCAAGAGCGAGATGTACATCAAGGACGACAACGAGCTGTCGAACCACCTGCTGCGCCTCGCCCTCGACGGCGCGGTGCTCGTACCGCGTGAAGGTGCGGAAGCCATCGGCGACGAGGCCCTCGGTGGCCTGGCACGCACCTACCTGCTCGCCGAAGCCGTCACCCGCCGCCTGGCCAGCTACATCGACCCCGAAGTGCTGCAGGTCATGCTGGCGCACGACATCGAGGTCAGCCTCGACGACGAGGCCGCCGCCCGCGCCTCGGCCGAACGCATCCAGCCCCACCTGCCCGAAGGCCTGCAGATCTACGCCGAGTACCACGACGAATCCGAAGCCTGGCGTCTCACCATCGAGCGCCTGCACCACGGCAACCGCAAGTTCGGCTGGGTCGAGCACGACTTCCTGGTCTCCGGCGACTACCGCGCCATCCGCAACGCCGCCGAAGCCATCAGCGGCCTCATCGGCCCCGGCGCCGAGATCCGCCGCGGCGAAAAGCGCCAGACCGTCAGCCGCTTCGCCGACGCCATCAAGTGGATGCTCGCCGACGTCGAGCGCGGCATCAGCAAGCAGCGCTACAAAGGCCTGGGCGAGATGAACCCCGAGCAGCTGTGGGAAACCACCATGGACCCCGCCGTGCGCCGCCTGCTGCGCGTGCAGATCGACGACGCGATTGCCGCGGACGAGATCTTCACCACGCTGATGGGGGATAACGTGGAGCCGCGGAGGGCGTTCATCGAGGGCAATGCGCTGTATGCGCAGAATATTGATGTGTGATCGTTTGTAGCAGCGACCATAAACTGGCAAATGGCTAGCCAATTATTGGCAGACGGCCAGGAAGGGCGGGCGAATCCGATGGGTTCCCCGCCCTTTTTCCCACTCATACCCATTGTGAGCAGATGACTCATAATCCCTTGGTGCCGATTTCGACTCTCGGGGCGCCCGCCAGAACTGAAACAGCCAACCTTTCGGGGTTGGCTGTTTCGTTGGTTTCACCGTGTCGCCACTGTCGACAGCGTCACCTCCTGCTTAATTAAGAAACCGATTTACTTCCTTGAAGACAATTTCGAATTGTTCGAGCGACTTAGTGACTTCGGGGCTGTCACCATCCAACATTTCTGGGTGGCGCAGCAAGAATTCTGCCGGTAGATAGTGCCCAAATTCAGGGAAATCAGCCGGAAGTGTCTTGCAGAAGGCCTCAACCTGCTTCACGAGTCGAGGGCTTCCATTCGCGGCTGCCACTGCCTTCTCAGTAGTGAGAGCATGACTTCCATCCAGGCCGATAGCCCTGCCAACCAAGTTGCAGTAGAAAGCGGCATCGAAGAAGTCCTCGACATCACTTTCCGATTTCCCGGTAAAGTCGGTCGCGGTGAGTACACGCCCTGACTGCAGAATCTGACTTTGGCGTAGGCGCTCAACCTTGGCCTTGTCGCCGGAACCGTAGTCACATAGGACGGCGATATTCAAGTTATTTCCACTGAAGAGGGATGCGAAGGACGTGACCTTGTCCAGCCCTCCGGTTGGACAAATAGTCCATCGATTGTCCAAACCAATCCGCCCCCTCGACTGCAATGCCCTCGAAAGCACTTGTAGGTAGACGACGTCCGAAGGGCCTTCCACCAGTAGGCAATGCTTACCGACGAACAAGGACTGGGTAATCTCATAGCCAAGATGGGCTTGCAGTGGAAACAAAGTATCTTTGTCCACCGAGAGCACGTCAGCCGACACTTTTGTCCCCTTTACCAATGGCCGCCTAGGATCGCGGTAATCGACGACATCCTCAACCACCCGCACATCAGCAAGGCGCTGCGCTGGGACCATAAAGGGTGAATGAGTCGTGTAAATGACTTGGTGCTCAGGAAGAATTCGGCTTTCGATGTAGCGCAGCAAATCTGACTGTGCTTTGCCGTGTAACGTAAGTCCTGGCTCATCCAACAGGATGATGGCTTTGCCCGTATTCTTCTTGAGTTGCTTAAACTGAGACAAGAAGGAGAAGAACCAGACAAAACCAGCACTACGCTCCGACAAGGGCACAGAGGCACGGTGATGTTTGTTCTCGATTCGGACTTTTGCAACTGTGCCGCTATTGAAGGGAGCGGGATCTTCCGCCCTGCCTTGGTTTAGTTCGATCTTTACCGACAGCGCCTCATTCTGACTCCAGAACTCGAAAATCTCATCGGTGATGTCGTTGGAGGCACCTTCGCATTGCGCGACCAAATCTTCATATTTGGTCGCGTCTCGCAATTCCTCGATCGTGGTTCCCGCATATTCCAGGAAATCCAAGAAAATCCGATCACCGATGCTGACGCTGTTGTTTTGCTTATCAGATGCCAGCTTGTTGAGCGAAACCTCCCCCGACATCCGTTCGAAGTGGGATGTGTAGAACAACTGGGGCTTGCGCTTCGCTAGAAGGTCTATCGCAGCGCGAACTGCAGACCCATCACGAAACTTGGTCAGTGCCTGCAAGAGCGCCTCTTGCGCAGCCGATCTTTCTTGCTGCTCTTTCAGGATAGTCAGGGCATCTTGGGATTTTTCCGCACTACGGAGGATCCCCTTGTCCTTGCTGGTTAATCCATGCCTTGCTTCAAGATTGGCAAGGCACTTCTTCTCGTCGAGCGGCACAAACCAGGTCGTCCCCTTGCGCCCTATGTAGCTGGTGATTTCTATTTCTCTTCTGTTGAGTACACCATCACCAAGCAATTCTTCAAGGTCTGCAATATCAGCATCGTCGAGCTGCCACCATGTTCTTGCCACAGGAGACTCACCATTCCTATGGCGCTCGTCAAACTTGCTCAGGTATCGACGGGGATAGTCGCGAGTGCGGTCATAGGAAAAATCGTCAATCGGGTCAAGACCATGAATCGCCTTGAGGATAGCTGTCTTCCCTGCCTCGTTTTTACCAACGAGACAAGTCATGTCACCAATTTCGAATACTCCGCTGTCTTCAACAGACCGGAAGTTAGTCACCTGCACTTTCGCTAGTTTCATATTCGCCCCTTAATCCGATTCAAAATTCTGTATCCGCCCGCTCATGACAGTCCCTACGCACCAGCGAAAAGAGCTGCACTTCCGGCCGAGGCCAACAGTCTCGACACGCTCGCATCAAACGCCCGCTTGAAATCGGGGTCCGACGCATAGCGCTTGTAGAGGTCCAGCTCCCGCCGCCGCTCTACGCTGATCGCCTGTTGAATCAGGCGCTCCAGCGCCAGCTGGCGGTTTTGGCTGTCGGGGTTTTCTTCGACCTGCGCCTTGTAGTCGGCGTGCTTCATTACATGCTTGGCGATGTTGATGAACTTCACGCGCTGTTCTTCCGGCGTGGCTTCCCAGCCCGCGAAGTGGCGTTCGTTGAAGGCGCGGACGATCTCGTCGAGTGGGTCTTTGTCGCCGTCCCCGAAATGCCCGCCTCGGACGTTCGGGTTCTGGGGTTCCAGCTCCGTTTCCGAAGCATCCAGACCGATCTTCGCCTCCAAGCGCGACCGCTCCAGCCCGTAGGTGGAAAGGTCCACGCTGCTCAGCAGTTCGTCCAGCTTGTCCTGATCGGGGTCCTTCACCTTCAGCTTCGGGATCAGGAACTTCAGGAACCAGTGCAGCATTTCCCAGTTCGCTCTGTTGAACGGGATGATGGCCGCGACCTGGGCGTAGATCTTCACGAACTGCTTGGCCTTGATCTTGAAGTCGATGCGCTGCTCATCGTCGAGGTCGGTCTCGAAGCGGGCCACAACGGTATCGATGATCGGGTGCAGTTCCTCCGCTTCCGCGCTGGCGAAGAATTTCTCATTGAAGGCCGTCACCTCCGACCAGTCGTGGATGCCGAAGCCGTCCAGCGCGTCCTTGAGATCGTGCAGCACGTTCACGTCGGTCGGTTCGCTGAGGCTGGTCGCCGTGTAGAACGGGTCGAACGCGGTCTTGATGTCGTCCACCGTGTTGTAGAAGTCGAGCACGAAGGTGTCGGTTTTGCCCAGCTTCCAGTTACAGCGGTTCAGCCTTGAAAGCGCCTGCACCGCCAGCACCCCTTGCAGCTTCTTGTCCACGTACATGGTGTGCAGCATGGGCTCGTCGAAGCCGGTCAGGTATTTGTTTGCGACGACCAGAATCCGGTAATCGTCCTTTTCGAACGCCTCCGGCAGGTCACGCGCGGGAATACCGTTGAGTCCGTCCTCGGTGTACTTGATGCCATCGACGGTCTTGTCTCCCGAGAAGGCCACCAGTGCCTTGAACGGCGCATTCGCCTCCTGCAGGGCAGCGCGGATTGCAAAGAAGTAACGGACGGCGCACTCGATGTTGCGCGTGACCACCATGGCCTTTGCCTTGCCCTTGAGCTTCTTTGCCTGCCAGACATTGCTGATGAAGTGATCGACCATGATCCTGGCCTTCACCTCGATGGTCCGGGGGCTGGCCTCGACAAATGCCTTGAGCTTCTTCTGCGCCTTCGCGGCGGCAAACAGCGGGTTCTCTTCGACCGACTTCTGGACCTCGTAGTAGCTCTTGTAGGTCGTGTACTTCTCCAGCACGTCGAGGATGAATTTCTCCTCGATGGCCTGCTTCATGGAGTACAGGTGGAAGGGGTAGAACTTCCCGTCCGCGCCTTGCCGCCCGAACTTCTCGAGCGTGGCCGGCTTCGGCGTGGCGGTGAAGGCGAAGTAGCTGGCGTTCTTGCTCATCTTGCGCGCCGTCATGGCCGCAAGAATCTGGTCCTGCACATCGACCGGCTCTTCGTCCCCGCTGCCGGTGAGGGTCTCATTCACCTTGTCGGCCGCAATACCCGACTGGGAGGAATGCGCCTCGTCGATGATGACCGCGAAGCTGCGGTCGGAAAGCTGGCCGATGCCGTCCACGATGAAGGGAAACTTCTGAACGGTCGTGATGACGATCTTCTTGCCCGCCTCCAGGTTGTACTGCAACTCCGCAGCGCTCTCGCAATGCGCCACGATGTTCCTGGTCTCCGAGAAGAGCTTGATGTTGTCCTTGAGCTGTTTGTCCAGCACCCTGCGATCCGTCACCACAACCACGGAATCGAACACGTTGGCCGTGCCTGCCGGGTCGTACAGCTCCACCAGTTGGTAGGCCAGCCAGGTGATCGAGTTGGACTTGCCAGAGCCTGCGGAATGCTGGATCAGGTAGGTCTGGCCGACGCCATGCTGTCTGGCGTCAGTAAGGATGCCGCGCACCACGTCCAGTTGGTGATAGCGCGGGAAGAACAGTGCCTTGCGCTCCTTGCCCGTCTTCTTGTCCTTCTCGACAGTGAATTTGGCGAACTGCTCGATGATGTTGGTCAGGCTGCGGCGCGGCAGGATGTCTTCCCAGAGGTAGGCCGTCCTGTGGCCTTTCGGGTTGACCGGGTTGCCCTTGCCGAAGTTGAAGCCCTTGTTGAAGGGCAGGAAATTGCTTTCGTTTCCCGCCAGTTGTGCACACATCCAGGCCTCGTCCGGGTCGACCGCGAAGTGGACCAGACAGCGGCCAAATTCGAACAGCGGCTCACGCGGGTCGCGGTCGCTGCGGTACTGCCTGATCGCGTGATGAACGTTCTGGCCGGTCCAGGGGTTCTTCAGCTCCAGCGTGGCAATCGCCAGGCCATTAACGAAGAGCACCATGTCCACCGACTTGAAGGTGTCGCTGCTCCCCAGGCCCTGGCTGTAATGCACCTGCCGGGTAACGCTGAAGATGTTGGCCGCAAAGTTGGCGGCGACTTCCGGGTTCAGGTCGTTGTAGGGCAGCCGGTAGAGCAGATCGAAGTGGGCATCGTCGATGTCCAGCCCCTTCTTCAGGACGGCCAGCACGCTGTCCTTCTTGATCTTCTTGTTCAGCCGCTCCAGCAGCAGACGCCGCCAGTTCGGGCGATCCTTCAGCTTCGCCAGTTCCTTGGGCTGGGTGGCTTCGAGGAATTGCCAGAAGAGTTTGCCGTCGATGGCAAACTCCCTGTCGAAGTCAGCCGGATTGCCGATGCAGTAGCCGTCCTTGGCGAGGACGTTTTCGATGTGCGTTTCGAGCGCTGCTTCGTTGGTTTGGCTGACCATTTTTAGCCCTCTTAAACTCTCACTACACCGACGACTACGCTGGCTGTTAATGACTTCTTAAAGTCATTTAGTGCAACGAGTTCGTGGCGCGCTTTTAGAATTATCTTGTTATATGGCGTTAACTCATTACGAACCATCCGTACAATCTCACGCTGCTCTTCGATAGGAGGCAGAGCCAACACCAACTCCTTTATCTTTTCGAGGTGTAGGTTTGTTACCGAGGTGCGCTTCCCGCCTTCTGCTAGTTGCAAATCGACAACTGGGCTTGAAAAATACAAGCAGAAAAAATGAGGATCAATTTCTCGTCGAAGCTTAATCAAGCAAAGGCTAACAAAAATGCTGAACTCGTAATCCCAGTCCACAACGATAGTTTCGCCAATCGTTCCATTTTTCGATAAAAGGACATCTCCTTTTTCGGGGAAGGCTCGTTGACATAGAGCCCTATGCTCACGCTCTGGAATCCTTTTGACGCTATTCAGATCGATAACTTTCTTTCCGCCAGAGATGTCTGTTACCCGAAGAAACGGCACCCCACTATCAACATATGTCGGAGTGTGATGGGCTCCATCGACAATCTTTCGAGCCAAATGCTTGACTCGTTTAACCATCCAATGGGAAGGAATCTCACCTAGCCAGCCGATCCCACTGTCTTTCAAAGGAGCACTGGGATTAAGCCCACGAGTCACCGCATGATTGGTAACGATACTTTTTTGCTCGTTAAGCAACTCGATCAGCCGCTCTTTCTTCGCAATCGCTTCATCGATCTCGGCAGTTTTCTGGTCGAGAAAGGCAACGATGCGCTCTTGTTCTTCTTGGGGCGGCAAAGGAATCGGGATCTGTTTGAAATCCTCGTAGTGCATATCCCACTGCCCGACTCGCACGCCGTAGGACAACGAGTTGTAAACACCGATCAGCGGTGACGAGCGCAGCAAGTAGTGAAGATACTGTGGTCGAACTCGATCCGCTCGTGTTGCGCAGGTGATGTACGCTGGACTGACGATTCCATCGTGAGCACTTACACCCATCGATCCTTGCCATGCCTTCATCTTGTTGACGACCAGATCGCCGGGTTTCACAACCTTGTAGGCACTCGTGTCGAGTGAGGTCGCATTGTGGTTGTCGTCACGAGAGTCCTTAAGAATGACGCCGTACTCTCGATAGACAGACAAGACAGGCAGCTCAGGCCTGTTCTTGTCGGACTTGAGTGCGGTTACTGCACGAAGCGGCTGCACGTCCCAATGCGTGGGAACATCGCCCAGCCAATCGGCATCGCTCGACTTGTAGCTCTCATAACGCTGCATCACGCCTCTCCCTCGCTCTGCGCGACCCATTCCGCCAGCCGCCGCTGCAGCTCGTCCTTGCTGGGCAGATACAACTGATATTCGGCGGCGTGGATGTTGGCATCGGGCGGCAGGGTGATTTCCACCAGTGCGTCGTTTTTCTGGTGGCACAGGATGATGCCGATGCTGCGGTTCTCATCGGCCGTCTTCACGTAGCGGTCGAAGTAGTTCACGTACATCTGCATCTGCCCCAGATCCTGGTGCGTCAGCTTGTTGCGTTTGAGGTCGATGAGCACGTAGCAGCGCAGTAGCCGGTTATAGAAGACCAGGTCGACGTAGAAATGGTCGTCGTCGAACGTGAACCGCTTTTGCCGCGCCTCGAACAGAAAACCTTTGCCCAGTTCCAGCAGGAACATCTGCAACTGGTCGATGATGGCGGTTTCCAAGTCGTGCTCGGAGTAGACATGGCGTTGGGGCAGGTTGAGGAACTCGAGGACGTAGGGGCTCTTCAGCACGTCGGCGGGTTTGGCGATTACCTGACCGGACCGGGCCAGGGCGCGCACTTCTTCGGTGTTGCGGCTCAGGGCCAGGCGCTCGTAGAGCGATGCGGCGATCTGGCGTTGCAGCTCGCGCACGCCCCAACTGTTGGCGTGCGCTTCGATCTCATAGAAGCGCCGCTCGTCCTCGCTCTTGAGCGCCAGCAGGGTCACGTAATGCGACCAACCCAGACGGAAATGTCCGAGCAAGGGCGCGAGCCAGCCGGTGGCATCGCCGGTTTGCACCAACCAGGCAGATTGCGCAGACGCTGTCTGCGCAATCTCGCGATAGGCGAGGTAGAAGCGGCGGCATTGCTCGAGGTTGCGCTTGGAGAATCCCGGCCCCAGGCGCTCGGTAAGCTGCTTGGCCAGATTGTCGAGCAGACGTTTGCCATACAGCTCGGCGCGCGACGCCGCACCGTCCTCGAACTCGACGATATGGCGCCCGAACAGCCAGTTGCGCACCACCAGTGCGAGGTCGACCGAACGCGCCGCCTGCTGTTGCAGCAGGGTATGCGTGTGCGCCAGCGCGCCGAGCAGTTCATCCAGCGTGGCGGGGTTCGGGCTCATGTGCGCCCCTTCACGAAGCTCACGAGTTGCTTGAGCAAGCCATCGGTTTCCGCCTCGAGGGCGAGGATTTCCGCCGTGACTTCCTCCAGGCTGCGCAGCGGCTTGTGCTGGTAGAAATACTTGTTGAAGCTGATTTCGTAGCCGATCACGGTCTTGTCGATGGCAATCCAGGCTTCATCGACGTGCGGACGCACTTCGCGGATGAAGTAGTCGTGGATCACGCTGGATGCGGACAGTCTGGTATCCGGCGCCAACGGTACGTTCTCGGTGTCGCGCAACTCGCTGTCCAGCTCGTACTCGATGTATCCACCGGCCGCCGCCATGTAGCCGTAGTCGCCCAGCTTGTCGCGAGTCGTGCCGAGTTGGTTCAGCAGCTCATCCAGCTTGCCGGCGTCGAGCTTGTGGACCTTCTTGATCACCTTCTCGGCTCGTTCGTCACGCCAGCTCACCGCGTTGAGGATTTGCTTCCGGGCTGTTGCAGGCAGCTTCAAACCCAGTGCCTTGAGGGCGTCGTCGACGATGACCTCGAAGTGGTTGAAGTCGAGGAACTCACCGAAGCCGACCTTCTCGGCCAGTTGCTGCGCCGCATGCAAGAGCTCGCGTTGCGTGCGCCACGTCGCTTCGGACAGCAGTTCCCTGCGGTTCTTGGGCGAGAGGGCGATCTCTTCTCTTTCGAGGTGCGCTTCGATGGCCTCGGTGTGCGCCTTCAGGCCAGCATAGACCTCGTCGCCATACTTGCCGTACACCCACTCCATGATGTCCTGCATGCCCGGGGTGAAGCGCAAGGTTGCGATGCGCTCGGGCGTGAATTGTGCAGCCAGTCGCAACGGGCGCTCGACCGTGACCTTGTAATAGCCGAAGTCGCGGTTGTTGAAGACCTTTGAAATGCCGTCGTTCGGCATGTCCAGGTAGAGCCGGGTGATCTGGTGGATGTGGTCGTCACTGAACTCGCAGTTCTTCTCGCCCAGGTTCTTGCGCAGCTTCTGGTACAGATTGCTGGCGTCGATCAGCTGCACTTTCCCCTTGCGCTTGTCGGGCTTGTTGTTGGAAAGAACCCAGACGTAAGTGGTGATGCCGGTGTTGTAGAACAGGTTGTTCGGCAACTGGATGATGGCTTCGAGATAGTCGTTCTCGATGATGTGGCGGCGGATGTTGCTCTCGCCGCTCCCCGCATCCCCGGTAAACAGGGCGGAGCCGTTGTGGACGGACGCGATGCGCGAACCCATCGGGCTGTCGCTGCGCCGCTTCATCTTGTTGACCATCTCCATCATGAACAGGAGCTGGCCATCCGAAGAGCGCGGGATCGCGGGGTAGAAGTCGTGTTCGTCCCCGGTGTAGTCGGACAGATTGACCTGGAAGCGATGGTCGATCACGTCCTTGCCATCGACGATGCTCTTCTGGTCACTCTTCCAGCTCTTGCCGTAGGGCGGGTTGGTGAGCATGAAGTCGAAGCGCGTACCCGAGAAATCGTCGGTGGCCAGCGTGGAGCCGAACTTGATGTTCTCGGGGTCGTTGCCCTTGATCATCATGTCGGACTTGCAGATGGCGTAGGTCTCCGGGTTCACTTCCTTGCCGTAGAGGAACACGCCCACCTTCGCTTTGACCTCGCCGTCGGGATCGGTGATGAAGTCCTGCGACTCGGTGAGCATGCCGCCGCTGCCGCAGGCCGGGTCGTAGATGGTCAGCGGGTTGGGCAGTTGATCCTTGACCGGAATGAAGACCAGATTGGTCATGAGCTTGATCACTTCACGGGGTGTGAAGTGCTCGCCGGCCTCTTCGTTGTTTTCCTCGTTGAACTTGCGGATCAGTTCCTCGAAGACGTAGCCCATGCCCAGGTTCGACAGCCCCGGCTGGGTTCTCCCATCCGGGCCTTTGCGATCGTTGGGGCTGAGGTTGATCTCGTCGGAAACGAACTTCTCGATCACGTCGTGCAGAACGTCCGACTGCGCCATCTTGCGAATCTGGTTGCGCAGGTCGAACTTCTCGACGATCTCCTTCACGTTGTCCGAGAAGCCATCGAGGTAGTTCTTGAGGTTGGCTTCCAGCTGAGACGGGTTGCCCAGCAGCGACTTCAGGGTGAAGCGGGAGGTGTTGTAGAACACATAGCCCGATGCCTCGCGCAGGCCATGCGGATCGAGGTCGGCCATTTCTGCGTCTTCGCGCTGGAAGCGGACCTCTTCGAGCACGGCCTCCTTGCTGGGCTCCAGCAGGCAGTCCAGGCGGCGCAGCACGAACATCGGCAGGATGACGTCGCGGTACTTACCACGCACGAAAACATCCCTGAGGCAGTCATCAGCGATTGACCAGATAAAGCTGACGATCTTGTTGTGTACTGAGTGATCCATAAGTCCTTGTGACCCTCCCGTGCTTTACGGATTGCTGTTTTGTCTTTGCGAGCAGCTGTCGAGTCCGCTCGGCGGAAGCCGTTGCGAGACCGATCAATGATTCAAGAGACCTCGATCGCCCAGCCAGTACCCCGCCCGCAGCTTCCGATCGAAACTGAAAACGTGTTCCCCAGGCTCTTCGTCGCAGCACCCGATCAGCCGGTTGAACTGACCAAGCCCGCCATCCCGTAGCGACACGTTGCCGCCACACAGCGGGCAATCCGCCACATACCGCACCAGGCGCAGGTTGTAACCGCGCTGCCTCCCTGGAGGCACCGCTGCTTCAGGGTCCCGGACCAGCTCGACCTGACACTCCTTCTCCGAGAACGGATAGAAGACCGGCGAGGCCATGATGATGAATCGATCGTAGAGCCGCATCAGGGGCCGGAGCGGAAACCAGAAGAAGACGGCCGCGACGGCGATCCATCCCCACTCGAGCACGCCCTTGCCCAGCTGCAGCAATGCAATGACGATCGGCAGCCCCGCCAGAAGGATCATCAAGCCCAGTCCGACCGCCGGGACATAGCGCCGCACGCCATCGATGCGCATGCTCGCCTCACCCTGGCGGCGGAACAGCAGCGGCCACAGAAACAGGCGCCCGAGGAGCGAGAACCGCAGACTCGACCGGTCCTCACGGTACCGAAGCACAAAAGGCTGCTTCTCATAGTCCACTGGCAGGGTCGGCAGCGCCGTGCTGGCCCCGAAAGGACGCCATTCGAGACGATAGGCCGACGAGCGCCCGCCCTCCGACTTGTCCTTGGTCGGCCACAGAAGCCCGGTGAAGCCCGCCTTCCGCGCGGCGTCGGTGAAGCGTCCCTGCAGCTCGGCGAACGACTGCTCCAACGCAGACCAGTGTGGGTTCACCCGCTTGCGTGCCTTTTCGCTGGTCAGGTCATCGAATGGCTTACCTCGTCCATCGAGCGCCCAGCGCCAAAGATCCTGGGTGCTGAGGGAACTCGGCTCGATGCCGTCCTTGCCATCGCCTTGGTACTGGGTCAGCAGTGCACGCAGCAAGTCCCAGAACGCGTCGCGGTAGTCCGAGCTGCGGTCAGGATCCACGAAGCGCAGAAGCCACTGCGCAAACTCGACGCGCTTAGGCAACGGGCAGGCGCCCTCGCTCTGAAGGGTATCGGACAGATCGCTCATGGGGCTCCCGGCAGACATGACGAGATTCTAGCAGCGAACCGTCCGCCGACCGGTTTCAGACCGTCCGGATCCAGCAACCACGCGGGTTTGCGTACCTAACCTGACCTCTCCGTTCAACCCAGGAGAAGGTCATGCTGGAAACCCACGTTCTACACATCGCCGGCGAGCGCGTCGAACTCCGCTCGCTCCGCTCTGGCGATCTCGCTGTTTACCACCGGCCCGCCGAGCACGTGCGTGCGCTCGTCGAACCCATCTGCCGCAATCGTGGCCACTGGAACAGCGAGTACAACAACTGGATCGTCTTCCGTCAGTTCCGCGCAGCCGTCGTGTGCGAACTCGAAGCGGAGGCCGACCATGTCTGAACGGACGCTTCACGGCTTGGACTTCGGGCTCGACCACACAGGGCGGATGCGCGGAATCGACGAGGTGGAGCAGGGACTCGCCTGCAAATGCGAATGCCCGGAGTGCGGAAGTCCGCTTGTCGCCAGAAAGGGGGCTGTGCGCGTGCATCACTTCGCGCACCAAGGAGAGAGCTGCACCACCGGCGCCGAAACCGCGCTCCATCGGATGGCCAAACAGATCGTGGCGGACGAGCGTCGTCTCGTCGAACCCGGACGGGACACGCCGACAGTCTTCCGCGACGCCGCGCTACCGGATGAAATGTACTGGCCCGGCCGGCGCCCCGACGTCGTTCTCTTGACCGAGTCGATGACCCTGCATGTCGAGGTGACCGTAACCCATCGATGTAGCCCCGAAAAGCTGGAGGAGATCGTTCGTACAGGAATCCCGACCATCGAGCTTGACCTCTCGACGGCCTATCGGCGCAAGCGCCTGGGTTGGACGATCGAGCAGCTTACCGATCGTCTCGTTCACGATCCTGCGATTCGACGCTGGCTCCATCTGCCAGAGCCAGCAGCGGAGAAGGAGTGGCGAACAACCACCCCTGAGACGCAGACTCAGACCAAGCCCGCAGTCCCCGTCACCAGCACACGGACGTCCCGCATCTACGCCCCCTTCGAAGGCACGTTGCTCGTATTCGATCCTTGGTATGGGCTAGTGCCACGTGATCCCGTCGCACGCGCTCAGCTCATCCGCGAACTGGATGCGCGGCGGTCCACCGAGAAATAGACGCAGGGCGGCGAGCTACGACGGGTCGAAAACGTGCGGCACCATCGGCGGGCGCGACCCACCAGAGAACACGCCAAGCCTGCGGCTCCTCGCCCTGCAACCCCCTCCGGCCGCCAGAAAGCTTGGCCGTATCATCGTTTCTGCGAAAAAATCAGGATCCTTTCACCGTATTCGAGAATCGGTTGGTGGGGGGTTCTCATTGAAGGGTGAAATTTCCGGCGCCGCTGTCGGTGGAACCATTTCACCGTATGTGAGAACCTACATACCTGTCGGGCACTGCACGTGAGCTGATCCGCAATCCGGCGACCGAGGCCTTCTTCGGCCCGGTCAGCTATTGGGAAACGATCGTCAAGATCAGCATCGGCAAGTAGCGCCCGTCCCAAGCCGACGATCGACTACCTAAGCGACTGGGCCGCGGCCAATAGAGGCTGGCGGTGCAAGTACTACAAGCCCGACACCGACGAGGCCCAGTTCGCCCCCACACCGGCCACCGAGAAAGCGCTCGCCGGGCTAGCGTGGCTGAGGGAGCGCCAGCTCGTCGGCGCCAGACGCCCGTTTGCGGCAGGATGAACTATCCTGATTCCATACCATGACGTTGGCGAGGCGGCATGGCGCATGTCGCACTGCCGCCTGCCGCGGGCAACCGGGAGGGAATAGCGATGACGCCGTCTATTGGAACCCAGCTTCAATCGTTCTCGCGACGCACATGCAGCCGCATCCAGCCTAGGCCATGGGAAACGGCGGCCCGAACGCTGGCGCTGGTCGTAATGGCCCTGCTGAGCATCGGCAGCGCCCAAGCGGACACGGCGCGAACCGCTGAAGCAGGCCCTGCAAGCGAACCGACGCGGCCCCTCGCCTACGTGGCGCTGCGCAATGCAGCAGCGGTACTCGCGCTCGACATCGACAGCGGCGAAACCGTAGCGCGCATCCCAGTCGGGCCTCTGCCGCTGGGGACCACAGCAAGCCGGGACGGAACGCGGGTGGCCGTGGTGACGCGTGAACGCACGGCAGTCGAGCTGATCGACACCCGCACGCAGACAGTAATCGGCCAGTGGCTCTTTCGCGATCTGCTGCGCACGGCTTACGAGGCCAAGCTGAGCACCGCCGGCCTGTCCGACCCGACCGAAGGGCAGATTGTCTCGGTACTGTCGCGCTACACCATCGGCTCGGTGATCCTGTCGGGCCGGGGTGACACGCTGTTCGTGATCGGCAGGGAGGGCACCATCCTGCGCTTCGACGTCGACAGCGGCAAGGCGGACATGTTCGGCTTCCAGCTCGGGATCTCACCGGAGTTCCAGGCCCTGTTCGGACCGAGCCTGCACATCTTCGATGCGGTCGGCAGACTGTCTGCCGACGACCGGCGACTGTTCGTTCCGGATGCGAACCGCAACGGCATGATGATCCTGGATGCAGAGAAACTCGAGGTCATCGGCGAACTGCCCGGGCTGATATACGGTAACTTCGACCTCGCCCGGGACGACAGCCTGCTCGCCATGCTCGCCTTCCACTTCGACGTGGCCGACCTGTCCGCCTTCACCGTTCGCCGTGTCGGCCGGGCCGATTACAACCCGACCCACGGCGGCTTCGCCGGCGCAACCTCCTCGGCCCACTGGCCGGTCGCCCTTTCCCCGGACGCGCACATTCTTTACGCGCCCCGGAACGACGCGCTGGGCCGGGGAAGCGCAACCAAGCCCACCATGGTTGTCGCGCTCGACACTCGCAGCGGCAAGCGGCTCGCAATGCGCCACATCGGCGATCAGCCCACCGACGGCCTGGCGGTGTCGCCCGACGGCCGTCGCGTAGTGGTCGTGGCGCCGGCGAGCAATGCCGTGCATGTCCTCGATGCGCAGAGCCTTGCGCCGATCAGGGTGATCGAGGTGGGGCCGACACCGCAGGCGGGGGTGCACTTCGTCGTCAGTGCGGGCAAGTAGTCCATCGCCATCTCGAGCGCCGGAGCAACCTGCGTCTGATTCGCCCCATGAATGCGACCCCCGTCACGGCGGCTTTCGGCTCAAGCGCTTAGCATTCCCATTTAGCCCAACTGGACCCCCTCGTCATTCTCGCGTTAGAGGACGGCGACGTTCGACTCGATCATGATCCTGAAAGAAGCCGACCCCAAGGACTCTCAGCTCACCGCGCTGGAAACCTACCTCGCTGCCCCAGGCGTTCCAGAAGCGACCCGCCAACAGATAGAACGCGAGTTGAAGATTCTCCGCGCCGGCATCAAGGGCGAGCGCGAATCCGCCTACGACATCGATTTCTACAGCGGCGCGAGCAAGAACCGCATCGTCATCCACGACCTGCGCATCGAGCACAACGGCCGCGTCGCCCAGATTGACCATCTCATTCTCAACCGCCTGCTCGAAGTCTATGTGCTCGAGACCAAGCACTTCAGCGAAGGCGTGTCGATCAACGAGCAAGGCGAATTCTCGATCTGGTTTGCGGGCAAGCCGCGCGGCATCCCATCACCGCTCGAGCAGAACGAGCGCCATATCGCGGTACTGCAGGACGTCTTCAAGACACTCGAAATGCCCACCCGCCTCGGCTTCCGGCTGCAGCCAAGTTTCGAGTCTCTGGTCCTGGTGTCAAAGAATGCGCGCATCGGCCGACCGGACAAGTTCGACACGTGCCGTGTCCTCAAGTCCGACCAACTGGAGCGTTGGATCAACAAGAACATCGACTCGGGCTCGCCGCTGCTGATGGCCAAGGTCGTCAGCGTCGAGACCCTGACCGCCATCGCCAACCAGCTCATCGCACTGCACCGGCCGATCACACCGGACTACCGGGCCAAGTTCGGCATCGGCGAGGAATGGCTACGCCCAGCCTCACTTCCGCCTGCCCTCACTCCGCCGGCCACGCCAGAAACGGATCAGGCTGCAGCAGAGACAACGGGCGACACCTCCGCAAGCACCAGCAAGCTGACCACCTCCAAGCTCGCCAAGGCGCTGAACCTGAAGACACCTGAGCTGACCGAGCGCCTGGTCGCCCGCGGCCTGCTGGAGCTACGTGACGGCAAGACCTACATAACCGCAGAAGGCAAGGCAGCGGGTGGCGAATTCCGCATCAGCCAGAAGTTCGGCCCCTACTTCCTGTGGCCAGAGAATCTGGCCGTGTGACAAAGCGCACTATCGCATGTAGTTGATCACGCGACCGGTTTCGGATCATCGCGCAGCGATCCTGGAGCGCTCCCCGGGACCATCGCACGAGAGTGATCCTGAGTTTGCAGGAGAAGTGCGCGAACGCCTTCGGAAGCTCGCGGCTTGCGCCGCTCCTACAGCAGGCCGCGGCGTGCCTCGCCCATGGGAGGGGCGCCAGCCGCGAGCTTTCCGCGCCGGGCCGCCTGCTTCACCATGCAATCCCCCGTTCTGCGATGAGCCCGATCGCCATGCCCACCGTCCTCCACCTCGACGATGACCTCCTCGTCGTCGACAAACCTGCCGGCCTGCTCTCCGTCCCCGCCCGTGGCGCGGACCGCCAGGACTGCCTGGCCGCCCGCATCCAGGCACTTCACGCGGACGCGCTGATCGTGCATCGCCTGGATGCCCCCACCTCGGGGCTGGTGCTGTTTGCACGCGGACTGGAAATGCTGCGCCGGATGAGCCTCGCCTTCGAGCAACGTACCGTGGGCAAGCAGTACGTGGCGGTGGTGCACGGGCACCTCGCACTGGATGAGGGCGAGATCGACCTACCGCTCGGCGAGGACGCCGCCAACCGTCCGCGCCAGATCGTCGACCACCTGCACGGTCGGCGCGCGCTTACCCGCTACCGGGTGCTGGCACACATGGGGGAGGGCGCCGAGGCATGCACGCGCGTGGCGCTCAAGCCGGTGACCGGCCGCGCCCACCAGTTGCGCGTCCATCTGCTCGCCCTCGGCCACCCCATCCTGGGCGATCCGCTCTACGCGCCGCCCGCCAGCGTCGCACACTTCGTGCGCATGCACCTGCACGCCACCCACATCGCCTTCATCCATCCGCGCACCCGGGTACCACTGCAGTTCGAAAGTCCGGTACCGTTCTAGGCTGGCCGGGAAGATCGCCGCATGCGAAATGCGCGTCTCGATCCGCGCACCTGCGCATGCAGGCACCGGATTTGCTTCGATGACAGCGCGCCCGCCTGCGCGGCAGCGCCCCCACCCGACCCGCCTCATTTCAGTGCTCATCCAACCATGAACCGCACCGACACCGATCACCAGGCCTCCAGCGCCTGCTTTGCCTACGGCTCGCTGATGTGCGACGACATCATGACCGCCGTCTGCGGCACCCGCAGCACTCGGCGTCCCGCCACACTGCACGGCTACCGCCGCCGTGCGGTGGTCGGCGCGACGTACCCCGGTGTGGAGCCGAACGCCGATCACCGCGTACAGGGCGTGCTCTACCTCGAGCTCCCGGACTCAGCGTGGCCGCGCCTGGACGGCTTCGAGGGCGAGGAGTACGAGCGCCGCATCGTCGAGGTCGAGATGGCCGACGGATCTCGCCTGCGGGCGTGGACCTACGTCTTTCGCCCTTGCTTCGCGCACCGGCTGGCGCCAGACGACTGGGATTACGAGCACTTCCTGCGCGAGGGCAAGGCGCGCTTCGTCGCCGACTATATCGGCTTCGACACCCTGCAGGCACGATGAGCAACCGCCGCGCACCCGCCTACCTCGCCGGCTACCCGCCCGCACTCGTGCATCAGGTGACGACCCTGATCGAGCAGGGGCGCTTCGCCGACGCCATGCGCAAGCGCTACCCCGACGCCCACACCGTGCGCTCGGACAATGCGCTCTACGACTACGTGCAGGCGCTCAAGGCCGAGCACCTGCGCAGCGCGCCACCGCTCGGCAAGGTGCGCTTCGACAACAGCCTGCACGTCATCCACGGCGCGCTCGGCACCCACACCGCCATCTCGCGCGTGCAGGGTGCGCGCCTGCAGGCCAAGCGCGAGATCCGCGTCGCCACGCTGTTCCGCGCCACACCGGAGGCCTTCCTGCGCATGATCGTGGTCCATGAGCTGGCCCACCTGCGCGTGCGCGAGCACGACAAGGCCTTCTACCAGCTCTGCCAGCACATGGAGCCCGACTACCACCAGCACGAGTTCGACCTGCGCGCCTATCTCAGCTATCGCGATGCGGGTGGCGATGCGCTGTGGGGGGCCTGAGCGCCGCACACGCTCCCGGCCTGCCGGTGTCCGCTCCGCAAGAATCGGGTTGCACCTGCCAGGCGCGTCGCCATACTCGGGGCCAGCCGGGCCAGGCGCGCTGCGCGCCTGGCCGCCACCCACCGGGAGGACACCATGGATGCACTCGACCACCACGCACGCCATTACGACACCGTGGCGCGGGCGATCGCCTACCTCCGCGCCCGCGTCAGCGATCAGCCCGGGCTGGACGAAGTCGCCGCCGCCGTACATCTCAGCCCCGCGCACCTGCAACGCGTGTTCACCGAATGGGCAGGCATCTCGCCCAAACGCTTCCTGCAGCACCTCACCAAGGAATACGCACGCACACGCCTGCGCCAAGCGCTGGATATCCTGTCCGTCAGCGCCGAGGCCGGGCTGGGCAGTCCGAGCCGGCTGCACGACCTGATGGTGAGCTGCGAGGCCATGACTCCGGGCGAGATCAAGACCGCCGCACGCGGTATCGACATCGGCCACGGCATCGCCCCTACGCCCTTCGGCGCCGCGCTGGTGGCGTGGACACCACGCGGCGTATGCCACTTCGCCTTCCGCACGACCGACGACGCAGCCCTGCTTGCCGGACTGCGGGCCCAATGGCCGGCCGCCAGCCTGCACAGAGACGACGAGGCCGCCAGGCGCCTGATGCACGAGATCTTCCCACAGGCGCCAAGCCGCGGCCGCGTGCATGTGGTGCTGCGCGGCACGAACTTCCAGATCAAGGTCTGGGAAGCGCTCATCCGCATCGAACCCGGCCACATCCTGTCCTACGGGCAGCTCGCACACGAAATCGGCATGCCACGCGCCGCACGCGCAGTCGGCACGGCGCTGGCGGCCAACACCATCGGCTACCTGATCCCCTGCCATCGCGTCATCCGCGACAGCGGCGAAACCGGCGAATACCGCTGGGGCAGCGAGCGCAAGCTGGCAATGCTCGGTCGCGAGGCGGGCTATTGCGCGACTGAGGATAGACGCTCTCACTAAGGACAGCGCTGTCCCAGCGCACACTCTCAAATGCTTGCGGCCCCATCATTGACGGGGCCGCAAGCTCAATACTGAGGACTCGTCACAGATCGACGATCCTTAAACCCACCGGCGACGCAACAAGCCAAGCAGGCTGAGGCTGAGCCCGGCCAAGGCCAGAGAGCCCGGTTCGGGGATCTGCACCGGCGCGGTCGTGATCATCGCTGCGAACTGGACCCGCGTCGTCGCATCCTCCGGCGTCACGAAGCCCAGGCACGGACTGCCGGTGGGCAAGCTCTGAGCGTTGAACACATAGTCACAGGCCGTCTGCGGCAGCGGATTGAGACCGCTCGTCAGCTCGAAGAAGCTGATGAAGTACTGCTGATCGATGCCGTCGCCGGTGTCATAAGTGAACATGAAGTTCAGCGCGTCACGGTCGAGCACGAAGATGTCGCCGCAGCCGTTCAGGTTGACCCCGACGCCGTTCGCCCCACCGTCTGCACAGGGGTTGGCGCCATTGGGCGTTTCCTCGAAGTAGACATTGAAGGTCTGCGTCACCGACGGCAATCCCGGCCCTGCAGGCACCAGGGGGGTCAAGGTCAGCGTCGACGCGATTGCGAAGCGCTCCGGGCGCGGGCTACCGGCCACGATCGGGTTGTTCAAGTGCGACAGGAAGATGTTGCCCACGGCGGCACCGTTGGTGTCCACAGAGGTGACAGCCGGACTGTTGGTGATATCGACACCGCTCTGCGGCCCCGTGGAAGGGCTTGGGTCGCCCCAGCGCAGCTGATGGTCGGTAACCGTCGTCCCGGCATCACCGAAGCGCCAGACGATGGAACTCGCATCGAACTTTGCATCAACCGTCACCTGCCATTGCGTGACGATAGCTGCCTCCGCAAGCGGCGCGGACATCATCCCGACCGAGAAGCCGGCGATTGCCAGCGCGATCAGGTGTGGCTTGGTGGTTTTGCGCGTGCCCATGACGATCTCCGTTATCCGAGTACCCGATCAAAGTCAAGCATCAACTAGGCCAGATTTAATTTTTCTTTAATACTCATGTGCTTGACAAAATAACCGGGGCTCTGGCAAACCCGACTGTAAAAATACTCGACAATCGAGCGCAGTCTCCCCATCGCGAGTGCTGCCTTCTGCCCAAACGACGACTGATGAACCCGGCTGCACCTGGGCCAAGTTAATGGGACAATCCGCGCCCCGGTCCGGGTGCGCCACGCACCAACGGGCCGTCCATCGGACACATCCAGCCTCGAGGAAAACAACAATGGCAAGACACTGGGCAGCATTCATCGCCCTCGGACTGGCGAGCGCGACCCCCGCTTTCGCAGCCGGGCAAGCCGATGCCAAGGGTTTCGTGGAAGACAGCACGCTCAACGTGCTGCTGCGCAACGCCTTCATCAACCGCGACTACCGCGACGGCAACCAGGACAAGCGCGAATGGGGGCAGGGCATCGTCGCCAACTTCGAGTCGGGTTTCACCCAGGGCACCGTGGGCGTTGGCGTGGATGCCTTCGCGGCCTACGGCCTGCGCCTGGACAGCACCCGCCGCCGCGCCGGCGCGGGTGGCATCGACTTCTTCAAGCAGGAAGACAGCACCGGCAAGCCCGCAAGCGACCTGGCCAAGGGCGGTGCGTCGCTGAAGGTGCGCGTTTCCAACACCGTGCTGGCCTACGGCGACCTGCGCCCCTCGCTGCCGGTGCTGAACCACGACGACTCGCGCCTTCTGCCGGAGAGCTACACCGGCACCCTGCTCACCTCGAGCGAGATCGACGGCCTCGAACTGGTCGCCGGCCGCTTCCATGCGCAGTCGCGCAAGAGCGATGAAGGCCGCGACAGCGGTGGGCTGAAAGGCATCGACGTGATCGGTGGCAGCTACCAGTTCAACGACGCGCTGAGCGCGGCGCTGTATTTCTCCGACGTCGACAACGTGGTGCGCGACAACAGCTTCAAGCGCCAGTACGTGAACCTGAACTACGCGCTGCCGATCGCCAGCAACACGCTGAGCTTCGATCTCAACGGCTATCGCACCAAGTACGACGTGTCCGGCGACAAGAACCGCATCTGGAGCCTGGCCGCAACCTACGAGACCGGCCCACACGCCTTCACGCTCGCCTACCAGCGCAGCAGCGGCGACGTCGGCTTCGACTACGGCTGGTACCAGAAGGCCGGCGGCACCGGTAACGGCGGGGCCTCGATCTGGCTGGCGAACTCCTACTGGTCGGACTTCAACGGCAAGGATGAAAAATCCTGGCAACTCGCCTACGCGGTCGATTTCGGCCAGTACGGCATGCCCGGCCTCAAGTACCGCGTCGCCTACGTGCGTGGCAGCGACATCGACACCGACGTCACCACCCGCGGCAAGGAACACGAGTTCTTCAACCAGATCTCGTACACCGTGCAGAACGGCGCCGCCAAGGACCTGAACATCCGCCTGCGCACCTCGGCGCTGCGCGTGTCGAGCGATGCCGCCGACTACAACGTCAGCGGCCGCGAAGTGCGGGTCTTCATCGACTACCCGTTCAACGCGTTCTGATCCGCCTGACGCGCATGGGGCAGGGCTTGCCCCGCCGCCCCATGCGCTGCGACCGGATCCGATGCGCTGTGCTCCTCGCTCAGGTGCGCACAGCGCACACAGCCCGGGCGCTCACTTGACCACGAGCAGGCTGTCGTCCCACTTCGGGTGCTTGTCCAGCCCAAGCAGGTTGGCCACGGTAGCGGCGATGTTCGACAGACCGGCGCCATCGGCCTGCTTCAGGCCCAGCCTGCCGCCGCTGACGTTGTCGTACAGGATCAGCGGCACCGGGTTGAGGGTGTGCGCGGTCTTGGCCTTGTAGCTGCCATCGGCGTTGCGCGCCGGCTCCTTGGTCTTCTTGTCGAGCTCGAACATCTCGTCGGCGTTGCCGTGGTCGGCGGTGATCAGCGCCACCCCGCCGGCAGCGTCGATCGCCGGCAGCAGGCGCGCCAGCGCCAGGTCGACCGCCTCGATCGACATCGTCGCGGCGCGGAAATTGCCCGTGTGGCCGACCATGTCGCCATTAGCGTAATTGCAGCGCATCACCGCATACTTGCCCGACTGGAGCGCAGCGATCATGGCATCGGTGATCTCGGCCGCCTTCATCCACGGCCGCTGCTCGAAGGGTACGACGTCGCTCGGCACCTCCTCCCAGGTCTCACCATCGAAACGCCCGGAGCGGTTGCCGTTCCAGAAATAGGTGACGTGGCCGAACTTCTGCGTTTCCGAGCACGCGAACTGCGCCAGGCCCATCTTGCTGAACCACTCGCTGGAGGTATCGGTGATCGCCGGCGGGGCGACCAGGAAACGCTTGGGCAGTTGCAGGTCGCCGTCGTACTGCAGCATGCCGGCGTAGGTCACCTTGGGCACGCGCACGCGATCAAAGGCGTCGAAGTCATTCTCGACGAATGCGCGCGTGATCTCGATTGCGCGGTCGCCACGGAAGTTGAAAAGGACCACGGCATCGCCATCCTCGATGGTGCCGATCGGCTGACCGCAACCGTCACCGTCGAATTCGGCGATGACAAACTCGGGCAGGTCCTGGTCGATGGTGCCGGGGTGCTTGTCGCGCAAGGCCTTGACCGCCTCGGCCGCACTGGCGAACTTCGGCCCTTCGCCCAGCACGTGGGTCCGCCAGCCGCGCTCGACCATCGGCCAGTTGGCGTCGTAGCGGTCCATGGTGATGTACTGGCGGCCGCCGCCCGAGGCGATACGGGCGTCGAAGCCGTCGCTGCTGATCCCGGCCAGGAAGGCCTCGAAGGGTTCGACGTAGTCCAGCGCGCTGGTTTCGGGCACGTCGCGGCCGTCGAGCAGGGCGTGGATGCGCACCGTGCGCACGCCATCGGCCTTGGCCTGCACCACCATCGCCCGCAGGTGGTCGATGTGGCTGTGCACATTGCCATCCGAGAACAGGCCGATGAAATGCAGCACGCCCGCCTTGCCCGCAGTGCCTGCCCTGGCTGCGGCCACCACCTCCTGCCACGCCTTGCCTTCCCAGATCGCGCCGCTGGCGATCGCGTTGGCGACCAGCGCCGCCCCCTGGGAATACACTTGGCCGGCACCAATGGCGTTGTGGCCCACCTCGGAGTTACCCATGTCCTCGTCCGACGGCATGCCGACCGCCGTACCGTGCGCACGCAGGGTGATGTTCGGATACTCGGCGAACAGGCGGTCGAGCGTCGGCTTGCGCGCGGCATCGATCGCACTGCCCACATCGTGCCTGGGGATGCCATAGCCATCCATGACAATCACGACAACGGGGCCCTTGACGCCGGCGAAGGCGGGGAGTTTCTGCAGCATGGTCGCTTCCTGGGATCTGAAGATGTCGATGGCGGCAACCGGCCTGCCCGGTGCCCATGTCCAAAGGGCGGAAGATAGCATCAACGCGGCGCTGCAACATCCCGCCCGTTGCAAGGCCACGCTCGAACCCCACGCAAAGGGATGCATCCCATTGCCGAGTGGCGTCGATCGAGACAAAATAATAAAGTATTACCTTTACAAGGAAAGCCGACGACATGAACACCAAGACCCAGAACGCATTGCGTGCCGCCCTCCAGCATGAAGACTCCGCGCTCGAGAAGCGCCTGCCCGAGCCGGCCCAGACAGAAGCGGCCGCGACCGCGCAGCCACCTGTAGCCGAAGTGCAGGAAGCCGGTTCCACCGCTGCGCCGGAGCCGGTCGCAGCACCTGCGGGAGCTCAGACCGGCACTGCCGACACCACCGCCGCCAACAGTACGCCGGTTGCCACTGCGGCGGCCGATGCAGAGCCCCCCGCAGCACCGGCTGCCAGCGCACAGACGCCCGCTGAGCCGGTCGCAGCCGACAAGCCGCAACGCGAAACCTTCGTGATCGGCGAGAACGACTGCAAGCGCCTCAAGGTGCTGCGCGCAGACCTGGCCGACAGCGGCAAGCGGCCCGGCAAGTCTGAGCTCGTCCGCGCCGCGATCGGCGCCCTCGCCGCTCAGGGTACGGACGCGGTAAGGGCACTGCTGCGCGCACTGGCGCCGCTCGGCACCGGCAAGAAGGCCAAGGCTGCAGAGAAGAAGAAGGATGAGTCCAAGCGCAAGAAGACCGCGGCCAAGAAGCCCGCCCCCAAGAAGGCCGGCGGACGCAAGGAAGCCACCGCCAAACGCAAGACCAACAAGAAAAAGCGCTGAGCGGCGCCGAGCGCAGGGTCAGTGCTTCTTGCTGCGCTTGCCCTTGGCGACCTTGGGCAGCGCGGCGATCACCTGCGCGACACCCGCGGTGTCGCGCTCGGCCAGCAGGGCGAGCCCCGCGCGCAGGATCTCCGACTTGCTCACCAGCACGCCGGCCTTGCCCAGCGCCTCGCGCAAGGCCTTGATGCGGCGGTGCTCGCTCGCCGGCATCGAAAAGGAGTCGCGCTCCACTTTCTCGTGGCGATCCTTGCGCTCGGCCTCCTGCGCTCCCAGCGTGTCGATACCGTCGTCCATCTCGCCGGCCACCCCGCTGGTCACCTCGCTGGCCGCAGGCTGCACCGGCACCTTCGCCGGGCCGGCGCTCGCACGTCGTTTACGCGTCGTCGCTGCAGTCATGCTCACCCCTCGATCAGCCGGACGACGGCCGAGACCAATCGATCGACTTCTTCCTGTGCCGCCGCTGCGGCACGGCCCAAGCCATAGACGGAGGTACCGCGCACCGCACTCAAGGCATACGCACTACGCTGCGACAAGGCTGCGTCCAGCACCGGCAGCTTGAAATCCTGCAACACCTCGAGCACATCGCCGGCGAGCGCCGTACGCATGACGCGGTTGGGCAGCAGCACGCCGCAGAGGGCAGGGCGGCTGCGCTGGCGATCGAGGATCAGGCGTTCGATGCCGCGCGTTGCCCACAGATCGGTCGGGCTTGGCACCACCGGCACCAGGGCAACATCACATAGCTCCAGCGCACTCATGGTATGCGGGTGTTCGATCGAAGGCGGGCAATCCATCACGACCACATCGACCCGCCTCGCCACCGGACGCAGGGCCTCGGCCATGTCGACAGCAGAGCCCTTGAGCTGCAGCACCTCGCTCGCAATCGGCGCGTCCGCCGGGGCAAGCTCCGCCCAGCGCGATGCGCTCTCCTGTGGGTCGAGGTCGGCAAGCGCGACCCGGTAGCCCTGCAAGCCGAGGCCTGCCGCCAGTTGCAGGCTGACCGTAGTCTTGCCTGAGCCTCCTTTCTGCGAAATCAGCGCGATCAGCCGCCGTGCGCTCATGGTGCGTCCCGTTCAGGCGTGTAAAGGTAATACCCGACAGTCTAGCGAATCGGCGCCGGCTTGCACGCCCTGTCGACGCACCCGCGCCTGCATTGGATCATTTCACTTGGCAAATCGTGTTGCGCAGCGCACCATTCGGCACAGTTCTTGCCACTGTCATCGATTCGCAGCCGTGGTGTTTCCCGCCCGGCCGCCAACAACGGGAGATCCGTCATGACATCGCTATCGAAAGCGCTCGCATCCGGCCTGCTCGCCCTCGCCACAGTTCTCTCCACCCCCGCAGCGGCCTCGCCTCCCGGGCCACTTCCCGCGCTCAACATCGACATCCGCGAGACCTCGGTGTCGGGCATCTCCTCCGGCGGCTTCATGTCTGCGCAGTTGCAGGTCGCGCACTCGTCGATCATCAAGGGCGCAGGCATCGTCGCCGGGGGCCCGTACTACTGCGCCCAGAACGACGTCATCACCGCCACCACGCTGTGCTCATGCACCGGCGAACCGATGCTCGGCTGCAAGGTCACCGAGCACAGCGCGGCCGTTCAGGCGCTGGTGACGGCCACCCAGGGCTTCTTCGCAAAGGGCTTGATCGACGACCCTGCCAACATCGCCCGCCAACGCGTTGCCACGGTCGTCGGCGGCGAAGACCGGCTGGTACCCACACCGATCGCACGCCAGCTGCACGACTACTACGGCGCCTTCGGCCTGCCGCCGGACAGCCTGAAAGCCATCGCCCTGGACGGCGCGGGGCACACGATGCCCACCATCGACTTCGGCGCCGCCTGCGCGGCCACCGATGAACCCTATATCGGCAAGTGCGATTTCGACGCCGCAGGCGCAATCCTCGGCTGGATCTATCCCGACGCTGTCCCGCCCGCCCCGGCGGGCACGCCGGCGGCCGGCCGTTTCGTCGAGTTCGACCAAAGTGGCTATGTGCCCAAGGGCGGCCTGTTCGACTTCCTGTGGGGCTCGGGCATGGACAAGACAGGCTGGGTGTATGTCCCCGAGGTGTGCGAAGCGGGCGAGCGCTGCCGCCTCCACATCGCACTGCACGGCTGCAAGCAGGGCCAGAGTTACCTGCCTCTCAAGCGCCCGCCGGGCGGCGGGCTCTATAACGGCACCACCTTCGTGAAGAACACCGGCTACGACCGCTGGGCCGATGCCAACCGCCTGGTCGTGCTGTTCCCGCAGGCAGTGTCCATCCCCTGGCGTAACCCGAACGGCTGCTGGGACTGGTGGGGCTACACCGACGAGCACTACGCGACGCGTAACGGCGTCCAGATCCGCGCCCTGCGCGCCATGATCGACCGCCTCGGCGCAGGCCTGCGCCCAGGGTCGTAGCACCCGCAGCGCCGCTTGCGGCACACTACCGGCCTCGTCCCAGACCAGGAAGCCCGGCATGGCCTCATCCTCGACACCCTCCTCCCGCAGCGCGGGCGCACCCGCAGCGCGCCAGGCGCGCCTGGTTGCGCTCATTGTCGGCGGGCTTTTCCTGCTGCTGATCGTGGCCTTCGTCGCCATGGTGTTCACGGTGCGCGACGAGGCCCGCCTCAACGCCGTGGGGCCGATCCCCCCGGCGCCCGGCGCCGAGCGCGGCGGACTGGTGTTCCACGGTACGGCGAACATCTGGGAAGTGCGCGGCCGCATGACGCTCGACGCCGAGCGTCAGGTGAGCTTCAGCTTCGACCTCATCGGCCCCACTGCTCAGCCTGCACCCGCCACGCTGGCGTTCGACCTCAGCCTCGACATGCCCGACCACGACCGCGCGCCCATCCCGCTGCAGCACACGCTCGCCGGCCCCGGCAGCTATGTCGCCAAGGCGGCCCTGCCCGAACCCGGGCGCTGGCGCCTGCGCCTGCAACTGCCCGAGATCACCGGTCTGTTCGAGTTCGAAGTCGATCGCTGAAGCCTCGCCCTGGGGCATACTGGCGCGCCCAGCGCCGGAGCGCCCCATGTCCTCGACCCTCACCGACCTGCTCGCCACCGCGCTCGCCGCCCGCGCGCCCCTGATCGAGCGCCTCGCCGCCGAACACACCGACGCCTACCGCCTGTTCCACGGCACGGTCGAAGGCGAGCCCGGCCTCACCGTCGACCGCTACGGGCCGATGCTGCTGGTGCAGACCTTTCACCACCCGCTCAGCCTCGACAGCCTCGCCGAACTGCAGGCCTTCTACGCCACCGCCCTGCCCGGCCTGCCGCTGATCTGGAACGATCGCAGCGGCAAGCATTCGCGCATTGCCAACCCGCTGCCGCCCGAACAGCAGGCGGTCGCCGAAACACCCTGCGAGTTCTCCGAACTCGGCGTGCGCTACCGCTTCCAGGCCCGCCATGCCGGCCAGGACCCCTGGCTGTTCCTCGACCTGCGCGCCGCACGCCGGCGCATCATGCAGGAAGCGCCGGGCAAGTCCTTGCTCAACATGTTCGCCTACACCTGCGGGGTCGGCATCGCCGCCGCCAAGGCCGGCGCACGCCATGTGATCAACGTGGATTTCGCCGAATCCAGCCTTGCCGTCGGCAAGGACAACGCCCGCCTCAACACGCTGGCGACTCGCCCGCGCTTCATCAAGTGCGACGCTTTCGCCGCCCTGCGCCAGTACGCCGGCATCGGCCAGCCCCGGATGGTGCGCGGCAAGCACCTGCCGCCGTTCCCCGCCCTCGAACCGCACCGCTTCGACATCGTCTTCGTCGACCCGCCGCGCTACGCCAAGAGCCCGTTCGGCGTCGTCGACCTCATCAACGACTACGCCGCCCTGTTCAAGCCCGCGCTGCTCGCCACCGCCGAAGGCGGCACCCTGGTGTGCTGCAACAACGTCGCCCAGGTCGATCGCGAAGCCTGGCTCGACCAGCTCGAACGCAGTGCGCGCAAGGCCGGCAGGCCGCTGCGCGAGGCCGAATGGATCACCCCCGAAGACGACTTCCCCAGCCTTGACGACAAGCCGCCGCTGAAAACCGTGCTACTGCGCGTGTAAGCGACACGTACGCCGCGTGCAGACACGCACAGGACTGAGCTGTAACGGTGAACAATGCGTTTTATTGTTGATCTACAATCACTTGCACCGTTTCATTCAGAGTTTTTCTCATGATCCGCCTGTCCACGATCGCCATCGCTACCCTACCTCTCCTGCTGTCGGCCTGCTTCAGCTCCGTACGCCCATCCCCGGTCGCCCAACTGCCGGACGCGGGCCCGGCGCACCGCAACGGACAGCTCGACTTCGCGCTTGCCAGTGGCGACTACGGCTGCGAGCACGGCGTGCGCGTGCAGGTTCGACGCGACATGCAGGAGCGCATCAACAACCGCATCCAGCTCGGCTGGAACGGCAATCAGTACCTGCTCGAGCGCGACCTGTCGCACTCCGGCCTGCCACGCTTCGAGGACCC
>Ga0209605_1001274_pt1 | contig 28748 bp, 22 predicted proteins | sample AD_UKC035_MetaG_FD_184408 | JGI IMG/M metagenome (GOLD analysis project Ga0209605, IMG submission 184408) | Active sludge microbial communities of municipal wastewater-treating anaerobic digesters from USA - AD_UKC035_MetaG (SPAdes) (version 2) | ecosystem: Engineered > Bioreactor > Anaerobic >...
TGTGGCCCCGGTCACCGGCAAGGTCGGCATCGTGCTCCCCACCAAGGATGAGCCGCGCTGGATCCAGGACGAAGCCCGCTTTGTTGAGGCCCTCACCGCTGCTGGTTACGAAGTTGAAATCCTCTTCAGCCAGGGCGATTCGGCCAAAGAGAAAGCCAATGTCGAATCCCTGATCACCAAGGGCATCCAGGTCCTCATCATCTGCCCGCAGGATGGCGCTGCCGCCGCTGCTGCTGCTGAAGCCGCCGCCGCCGCTGGTGTCAAGGTCATCTCCTACGACCGCCTGATCCGCGACACCGACGCCGTTGACTACTATGTGACCTTCGACAGCGTTGCCGTGGGCGAAGCCCAGGCCCAGTACCTGGTTGACAATGCCACCGGCACTGGCAACCCCCTGTACCTGTATGCTGGCGCATCCTCTGACAACAACGCCTTCCTCTTCTTCGAAGGCGCCTGGAATGTGCTCCAGCCCAAGATCGCCGATGGCACCTTCGTGATCAAGAACTCCAGCGAAGCGATTGCCCTGCAGGACAAGGCCACCTTGACCCGCGACGAGATGGGCAAGATCCTCGGCCAGATCACCACCAACTGGGACTTCAATACCGCCAAGAACCTGGCTGAAGCCAACCTGACCGTTGCTACCGCCGCCGATAAGGGCAATGTCTTTATCCTCGCCCCCAATGATGGCACCGCACGCGCCATTGCCGATGCCTTCGCTGCTGACCCCGACGTCACCAGCTACTTGGTCACCGGCCAGGACGCTGAGAAGGCCTCCATCCAGTACATCATCGATGGCAAGCAGTCCATGACCGTCCTCAAGGACGTTCGCACCCTGGTCTCTGACGCCATCAGCGCCGCCATCGCATACCTGGAAGGCAAGACCCCTCCCCAGACCACTACCTACAACAACGGTGCAATCGATGTCCCCGCCATGCCCTCTGAGGTCATTACGGTTGACGCGAACAACGTTGTCGAGGCCGTGATCGACTCTGGTTACTGGCCCGCCGGCGATTTCACTGGCTTACCTTAATCTTCACCCTGTAATATAATTGAGAACAGGAATAGTGGTCGGCCCACCAAAACCAATCGCTATTCCTGTTCTCTAAAATATCAATCTGTGTCACGAATTGAGCCGGAGCTGCCATGAGCCATCCCATTTTGGAGATGAAAAACATAACCAAGACTTTCCCCGGCGTTAAGGCCCTGGACAATGTAACCTTCAGCGTCGCCGAGAAAGAGATCCACTGCCTGGTTGGTGAAAACGGGGCAGGGAAATCGACCCTGATGAAGGTACTGAGCGGCGTGTATCCCCACGGCGAGTACAGCGGTGATATTGTCTTTGAAGGTCAGGTACAAAAATTTACCAGTATCCGCGACAGCGAAAATATCGGGATTGCTATTATCTACCAGGAATTGGCTCTAATTCCTGAGATGACGGTTTACGAGAACATCTTCTTAGGGAACGAGATCAAGTCTGGAATAACGATCGACTGGAACGAAACGATCAAACGCGCCGGTGAGGTCGTCAAAAAGGTTGGGCTGAACGTCAATACGGCCGCCAAGATCAAAGACCTTGGCGTTGGTAAACAACAGTTGGTAGAAATTGCGAAAGCACTCAGCCGCAATACCAAGCTGCTCATCTTAGATGAGCCTACATCAGCATTGAACGAGGATGACAGCAAGAACCTGCTCAACCTCTTACGCGAGCTCAAAAATCACGGGGTCACCTGCATCATGATCTCGCACAAGCTAAAAGAAGTGATCGAGATCGCAGATACGGTCACCGTCTTGCGCGATGGGCAGACCGTTTGTACGCTCGATGCAAAAAAAGGCGAGGTTTCTGAACAGGTGCTCATTAAGCACATGGTTGGGCGTGAGATTGATAATATTTACCCGCCCAAAAAAGTTAAACCCACCGATGAGATCGTCCTTGAAGTAAAAGATTGGAATGCTTACAGCCCCCTGCTTGGCCGAGATATCCTCAAGAACATCTCGCTCAAAGTAAAGAAAGGCGAGATCGTTGGCCTGGCAGGCCTGATGGGGTCTGGGCGCACCGAATTTGCAAAGAGCATTTTCGGCAACCCAGATGGTTATCATGTTAGCGGTGAAATTGAGATCAAAGGGCAGAAGCAGAGACGCTTCGCCCACCCTGAAGAGGCTATTGCATCGGGCCTGGCTTATGTGACAGAAGACCGAAAAGGCAATGGGCTTATTCTGATCCAGGATGTCAAGCAGAATATTACCCTGGCAAACCTGGAAGAGATCGCAAGAAACGGCGTTATCAATGGCAATGAAGAGGTAAGCATTGCCAATGAGTATAAAGCATCGTTAAATATTAAAACTCCCACGGTCGAGCAAAAAGTTGGTAATTTGAGTGGTGGCAACCAACAAAAGGTTTCGGTTGCCAAGTGGTTGTTCGTTAAACCCAACGTCCTTATCTTAGACGAACCCACACGTGGCATTGATGTCGGTGCCAAATATGAGATCTATACCATCATGACCCGCCTGGTTGAACAGGGCATGAGCATTATCATGATATCTTCTGAGTTGCCCGAAGTTCTTGGCATGAGCGATCGTGTGTACGTGGTTGCATCTGGCAAGATCACCGGCGAGATGCCGATTGAACAGGCCACTCAGGAAAAAATTATGGAACTGGCAGCGAATTGAGGAGAGCCCTACTATGACGTTTTTATCCAACGCTCAGAAAGTCTTGCGGCAGAACATCCGTGAATACGGTATGTATATCGCCTTGTTCGTGATCATGACGATATTCACCATTACCACTGAAGGCGTATTCATCTCATCCCGCAATATCAGCAACTTGTTGAACCAGACCGGTTATATCGCTGTGCTGGCTGTCGGGATGACATTGATCATCGTCATCCGCCACATTGACCTTTCGGTGGGCTTTTTGGCCGGTTTCTTAGGAGCCATTTGCGCCATTGCCCTGGTCTTCTGGAAGCTGCCGCTCCTGGTTGTCATCATTATGGTGCTCGCGCTCGGCATCGTCGCAGGGTTGATCACGGCCTTCCCGGTTGCACATCTAAAAATTCCATCCTTTGTGGCCTCGTTGGCAGGCTGGCTGATCTACCGCGGCGCAATCCTGCTGGCTACCATGGGCACCGGCACCATCATCATTCCCAACGACACCTTCAACGCCATCGGCAACGGCTATATTCCCGATTTTCTTGGCATTGAGAACTTCCTGCCGGGCGTGCACAAGTTAACCCTTGTCCTGGGCCTGGTTGGCATCGTCCTCTTTATCATGGGCGAGATCAATAACCGCCGCAAAAAGCAGGCCTACAACTTTGAAGTTCTGCCCATGGATATGTTCATCCTCAAGCTGGTCTTCATTTCGCTGCTGGTGGGCGGCGTGACATGGATCCTGGCTGGCTACAATGGCATCTCTTGGACAGTGGTCATCATGCTCATCGTTACCGCCATTTACCACTTTGTCACCACACAGACCGTCTTGGGCCGCCATATCTACGCCATCGGTGGCAACCCTGAAGCCGCCGAGCTGTCTGGCATCAACGTCAAGAAGATCATCTACGTGGTCTTTGGCTCGATGGGCTTGCTGACTGCCCTCTCGGGTATCTTGTTCACATCCCGCTTGCAGTCTGCTACCACCACAGCTGGCAGCTTGTTCGAAATGGACGCCATTGCCGCAGCATACGTGGGTGGTGTTTCGGCCGCGGGCGGCGTGGGCAAAGTGATCGGCTCTATCGTTGGCGCGCTGGTGATGATGTCGCTGACCAACGGTATGAACCTGATGGGCATCGATATTTCGCTGCAGTACATCGTCCGTGGTGCTGTGTTGGTGGCGGCTGTGATCTTCGACGTCACCACCCGCGGTCGCGGTAAATAAATCCTGAAAGTTATAAAAAAGAATGCGGCTGGCAGAAACCAGCCGCATTCTTTTTATTTACTATTGGCCGCCGTTGGCCAGGGCTTCCTGGATGGCAGCATCGATATTTTCATAGGTGGGCACAAAACCAGGAGCCACAGCCTGCCCATTGACAAAGACCGCCGGCGTTCCGGTCACGTTCATCTGACCGCCCAGCTCAACATCCTGGTTGATCTGCCCTGCATAGCGGTTTTCTTCAAAACATGCTTTGAAATCCGTCATGTTGAGCTCTAAAGCATCTGCCAAAGACAACAAAAACTTGTCAGAAAAAGCTCCCGTATTTTCGCCGGCCCAATTGGCATAAATCATATCGTGGTAGTTCCAGAACTGCCCCTGCTCTAGGGCACACATGCTGGCGTTAGCCGCCTGGTCAGACTCTTTCACCAGTGCATTGTCATCGAGGAAAGGGAAATGCCGGAAAATAAAATACACCTGCCCATTGGCAACATAGTCGCTCTCGAGCAAGAGGGGTTCTGCCTCGGCGGCAAAGCGCTTGCAAGCAGAACACTGAAAATCTGAGAACACTTCGACCACCACCGGCGCATTCGGATCGCCCACGGCCTTACCATCTGCCAGGGGCATTTCGCGCGGGGTGATCATGGTGATGGGCTTAAATGCGTCAACGATCGCAGGCAAGCTGAACACCAACACAAGTAACAATAAAATTCCACCGATGGTCAAGAAAGTTCGCATGCGCTGCTCACGTTGGCGGCGCAGGCGCTGCTCTTTTACGTCCATACGTTTTGTAGTACTCATAATCAACACTCCTGATGTGGTTTTTAACGGTCATCCATTTTGCCACGATCACCGCGGTTTGTCCAGAGAAAAGTTTCCAGGTATAATACCGGTAACGATCGGGAAACAAAAACAGCCCTATCATGCTCTCGGAGAGAAACCCTTGGCTAAACCAACCTTAAAAATCGTCATTCCTATGGCCGGTTTTGGGACGCGCTTGCGCCCCCATACCTGGAGCCGGCCAAAACAGCTGCTGCGCATGGCTGGCAAAGCTGTGTTGGATCACGTGTTAGACACCTTCAAGACCTTGCCCGATCCCGCGAACGTAGAATATATCTTCATCGTTGGTTACCTGGGCGACAAGATTGAAGCCCACATGAAAGAGAAGCACCCCGATTTCAAGGTGACCTACATCGAGCAAACCGAGATGCGCGGCCAATCGCATGCCATCGCCCTGGCGCGCCAGCACTTACACGGCCCGATGTTGATGGTCTTTGCCGATACCCTGCTCGAAACCGACCTGTCTTTCTTATCAAATGAGGAGGCCGGAGGGGTGGCCTGGATCAAACCGGTGCCAGATCCGCGCCGTTTTGGGGTGGCAGTGCTGGGGCAAGATGGCTGGGTGACGCGCCTGGTTGAAAAGCCCCAAGAGATGGACAATAACCTGGCAGTGGTTGGCTTCTATTACTTCCAAGAATCCGAAAAGCTGATCGCGGCCATTGACGAACAGATCGCCCGCAACATTCAGCTCAAGGGCGAGTTCTTCCTGGCTGACGCCATCAATATCATGCTCGAACGCGGCCTGAGGATGCGCACGAAGAACGTAGACGTATGGTTAGATGCCGGCACCTCGCAAGACCTGCTCAGCACAAACCGCTACCTATTGGAAAATGGGCAGGATAACAGCGCAGAGGCAGCCCGCCCGAACGTGGTCATCATTCCGCCCATCTATATCCACCCCACGGCAACCGTCGAATACTCGGTCATTGGGCCCTATACCACCATCGGTAAAGGCTGCCACATCCAGGGCTGCATTGCCCGCAACGCCATCGTGGATGATGGTGCCCAGGTGCTAGACGTCATCATGGAAGATTCGCTCATCGGCCGCGAGGCGCACATCCAGCGCCGTCCCTCTGTTATCAACGTGGGCGATCAAACAGCGCTTTCTCTGTAAATAATTCTGAGCTGGCCAAATGCCAATCAGAGCACGTCTCTAAAGAATTTGCCTGTTATGCCGCAGGCCCAAAAATCTAAAACCTAGAAAAGGAGAGCAAATGAATTCGAAGTACCTGGCACAACACGTAATCGGCCTCAAGCCATCTGGAATCCGGAAGTTCTTTGATATTGTTGCGACCATGAAAGATGTTGTTTCGCTAGGCATTGGTGAGCCAGACTTCACCACGCCCGAACCCATTATCGAGGCGGGCATCCGTTCGCTGCACCAGGGAGAAACCCACTATACATCGAATGCGGGGTTGATTGAACTGCGCCAGGCGGTTGTCGAACACCTTCATCGCCTGTATGGGGTCACCTATGATCCCAAGGAAGAGGTTGTCATCACGGTAGGTGTATCTGAAGCACTCTACCTGACCATGACCGCCATCCTTAACCCCGGGGAAGAAGTGATCATTCCCACCCCCTGCTTTGTATCTTACCAGGCAGAGGTTACCCTGGCAGGCGGCAAAGCCATTGAAGTGCCAACTTATGCCGAAGATAGTTTCCAGCTTCGCCCTCAGGCCTTAAAAGATGCCATCACACCGCACACAAAAGCCATTCTGTTAAATTACCCCAATAACCCCACCGGTGCGGTGTACACGCGTGAAGTGCTGTTAGAGATTGCTCGTATCGCCGAAGAACACGATCTACTGGTTATCTCAGACGAGGTTTACGACCAGCTTGTCTACGGTATTCAGCATGTTTGTTTTGCCTCTCTGCCCGGCATGCAGGCTCGCACGATTCTGCTGGGTGGATTTTCCAAGAACTATGCCATGACCGGCTGGCGTGCCGGCTATGCCGCCGGGCCCAGCGAGATCATCAAGGGCCTGGTACGCATCCACCAATACACCATTATGTCGGCCCCCACCATGTCGCAGGTGGCTTGCATCGAAGCGCTGAAAAACTGCGACAAGTTTGTCGTTGAGATGCGGGAAGAATATGATCGGCGGCGCAAGCTGATCGTGGGCGGGCTCAACCAGCTTGGCCTGACCACCTTCGAGCCGCGCGGTGCCTTCTACGCTTTCCCCAACATTTCGGCGGCTGGCATGGATGACGAATCCTTCGCCCAAAAGCTGCTGGAGGAAGAGCGCGTGGCTGTGGTGCCAGGCTCGGCTTTTGGGGCAGGCGGCGAAGGTTACGTGCGCTGCTCTTATGCTACCTCTTACGAGAAGCTCGAAGAGGCACTGCGGCGCATGGAAAGCTTCATGCGCCGGCATGGTTAATTGAAAAAGGGGGCCATCCTAAAGGTGATTGCAGGGCGGCCCCCTTTCAGTCTCTTTATGGAAGCTGTCATTGGCCTGGAGATCCATGCAGAGCTGGCAACGCAGTCAAAAATGTTCTGCGCTTGCCCGGTGGTTCATTCTGCCCAGGCCGCACCCAACTGCTGTGTCTGCCCTGTTTGCGCCGGTATGCCCGGCGTGCTGCCGGTCATCAACCGGCAAGCTGTTGAATATGGGCTGCGCGTGGCCCTGGCCCTGAACTGCCAGGTGGCCCCGGTCAGCATTTTTGCGCGCAAGAATTACTTTTACCCCGACCTGCCCAAAGGATACCAGATCACCCAATACGACCGGCCTTTAGCCCAACACGGCAGCCTGCTGATCCAAACATCTCAAGGTGAGCGCCAGGTTCGCATCCGCCGCGTCCACCTGGAAGAGGATGCCGGCAAGCTGACCCATACCCAAATTGACGACCAACCATGCAGCCTGGTGGACCTGAACCGGGCAGGTGTGCCCCTGCTTGAGATCGTCAGCGAGCCCGATCTGCACACCCCCGAAGAGGTACGCGCTTATGCAACAGCCCTGCGGGCCATCCTGCGCTACGTGGGGGCTAACTCGGGCGACATGGAAAAGGGCGTTTTACGCATTGAGCCAAATATCTCGCTGCGCCCAACCGGCAGCACCGCGCTTGGATCGCGCACCGAGATCAAGAATTTGAACTCTTTCCGCGCCCTTGAGCGAGCCACCGCCTACGAGATCGAACGCCAGGCGGCCTTGCTGAGCCAGGGGCAGCCTGTGCGGCAAGAAACGCGCGGTTGGGATGAAGCATCTGGGCAGACAACCTTGCAGCGCGTCAAAGAACAGGCTGAAGATTACCGCTACTTTGCCGAGCCCGACCTGCCCCCGCTGGTGGTTGAACCCGGCTGGCTAGAAGCCGTCCGTCAGAGCCTGCCCGAGCTGCCCGCTGTGCGCCAGCAGCGCTTCCAGGCACAGTACGGCTTAAGCGCTTACGACGCCGCGGTGTTGGTGGAAGAACGCTCGGTTGCCGATTATTACGAGCAAAGTGCCGCCGCGGCGCAGGGCATTGCCCCCAAAGTGATCGCCAACTGGGTCAGCGGAGAACTGTTCGCCTTGCTCAATAAAGCCGGCCTGGAGATCGCTGCCTGTCCTGTCAACCCTGTGGCTTTAGCCGGCCTGTTGGGCATGGTGGCGCGCGGCGAGATCAGCCAGGCATCTGCCAAGGGTGTGCTGGCTGAAGCGTTTGCCAGCGGCCAGGAACCCGCTGCCATCGTCAATGCCCGCGGCCTGCACCAGGTATCTGATACCGCAGCCATCACCGAACTCGTGCGGCAGGTGCTGGCTGAAAATTCATCTCAAGCCGCGGCCTATCGCGGCGGCAAAGAAGCGCTCTTCCAATGGTTTTTTGGCCAGGTGATGCGCCGGGGCAAAGGCCAGGCCAACCCCCAGGTGGTGAAACAAGTTTTACTAGATCTGCTCCATGAGCAGCCATGATCTCCTGTTCAAGAAAGAATCTGCTTTTGCAGGCCGCGGATGGCGCATCTGGCATGCACGTGCTAATTGTCACACCCAAGTGACGATAAAGGCATGGCATTCGTCACTTGACGATAAATGCCAGATTGATTAATCTTATTGCACACCAGAAAAGGAGAAAACGTATGTCCGAAACGATCAATGCTTTCCAAATGGCGCAACGCCAGTTCGATGATGTGGCTAAGAAGCTCAACCTCGACCCGCAGGTATGTGAGATTTTGCGCTGGCCATCTCGCGAATTCAAGTTCACAATCCCCGTCCGCATGGACGATGGTTCGATCCGCACCTTCACTGGCTACCGTGTCCAGCACTCGGACGCTCGCGGCCCATCCAAGGGCGGTATTCGCTTCCACCCATCCGAAACCCTTGACACCGTACGTGCCCTGGCCATGTGGATGACTTGGAAGTGTTCGGTTGCCGATATCCCCCTGGGTGGCGGCAAGGGCGGCGTGCCCGTGGACTCAGCCACCATTTCGGTGCGCGAAAAAGAGCGCCTGTGCCGCGGTTGGGTTGATCAGATGTGGCGCAATATTGGCCCTCGCCAGGACGTTCCTGCGCCCGATGTTGGCACAACTCCCCAGATGATGGGCTGGATGATGGACGAGTACTCCAAGCTGGTTGGCCAATTCACCCCCGGTGTGATCACCGGCAAACCCGTCGGCAACGGCGGCTCGCTTGGCCGCACCGAAGCCACCGGTTACGGTGTGATTTACTGCGTGCGCGAAGCCATGAAACACCTCAAGATGGACCCCACCAAGTCTGTGGTGGCCCTGCAGGGTTTCGGCAATGTCAGCCAGTACGCTGCCATCGGCTTCATCGAAATGCTGGGCGGCAAGGTGGCTTGCGTTTCTTGTTGGGATCGCGAAGACAAGTGCTCTTACACCTTCAGCCACCCCAAAGGTGTGGATCCGCGCTTCCTGCAGTCCATTACCGACCAATATGGTACGGTTGACAAAGCCAAAGCCAAGAAGGAAGGTTATGTGATCTCTGATGGTGACGATTGGATCGCCACGGAAGCCGACGTGCTCATCCCCGCGGCCCTTGAAGGCCAGGTGAACGCTGAGAGCGTGAAGAAGATCAACAGCCGTGTCAAGATTATCGCCGAGGGCGCCAACGGCCCCACCACCCCCGAGGCCGATGAATTCTTCAAGAAGAACAAGCTCTTCAACATCCCCGATTTCCTCTGCAACGCCGGCGGCGTGACCTGCTCGTACTTCGAAGGCGTTCAGAATGACATGAACTTCTACTGGGGCAAGGATGAAGTCTTGCAGAAACTGGATGCCAAGATGACCAGCGCCTTCCACTCAGTACTTGAGATGTCTGAGAAGGAAAAGGTCTACATGCGCGATGCCGCCTACATGGTTGCCATCGCCCGGGTCGTCAAGGCCATGGAACTGCGTGGTTGGATCTAAGACCTGGTAGAAATCTTTTGTAGCAATCAAAAGGCGGCGCTCTGGCGCCGCTTTTTGATTGCTAGATTATTCCAAGAAAAACGGCGCGATAATAGAAATATGTTGTGAGAGGAGGCTGTTGTTATGGATCGCAGAAACCTGGTACGCCTTGCACCTGGCGCGGTACTCTTGATCTTTTCACTCGGCTGCGCTTTATCTGGAGAGCCATCCCCTGCCGCCCCGGCCCTGGCAGCGGTGACTGCCACCAGCCACACCTACCTGCCTTTTGTTTCTCAAGGCACCCCATCGCCCACAGGCGGCCTGCTGCAGGCGGTTGATTTTGAATACCTGGGAGCTTTCCGCCTGCCAGAAGGCGGTGAACGCCCCTTGACCTTTGCGTATGGCGGCAACGCCATGACCTTTAACCCGGCTGGCGACCCAGATGGCGCGGTGGATGGATTCCCCGGCTCGCTCTTCATCACAGGTCACGACCGCCTGCCCTACGGCGAGCTGACCGATGGCAGCCAGGTGGCTGAGGTGAGCATCCCTGTTCCGGCTGCATTGCAAACCATTGGATCACTTAACCGGGCGGCATTTTTGCAAGACTTTGCCGATGTCAGCGCGGGGCATTTTACCGGCCTGGATGAGATTCCCCGGTTGGGCCTGCTGTACCTGAACACGCCTGCCACGGGCCCCCTGCTGCACCTGGCCTGGGGCCAACACCTCCAGCCCGACCCACCTGCTGCCTCACATGCCTGGTTCAGCCCTAACCTGGCTGTGCCCAACTTTCAAGGCGAGTGGTTCATCGGTGATCAAGGCCTCGACAGTGTCAACGGTTACCTGTTTGAGATTCCGACGTGGTGGGCCGATGCCTACGCCTCTGGGCGCTACATTGGCACCGGGCGCTACCGGGATGGAGGTTGGTCAGGCATGGGGCCGGCCCTTTTTGCTTACCGGCCCTGGATCGACGAGGATGGCACACCAGCTGCCCCAGGAGCGCGCCTGCCGGAAATTGTGCTTTTGCTGTATGAGAGTTCGGCAATCTCAGAAAATTTTGAGCACGCCCTGGCCAATTACCAACACCCTGACGAATGGGAGGGCGGCGCCTGGGTGACCACCAACAGCAGCAAAACGGCTGTCATCTTTGCGGGCAATAAAAGCCTGGGCGACAAGTACTGGTACGGGTATATCAATCCTGCCGGGCCGCAGTACCCCTGCGTGGATGACGATTTTGTCGGGCAGTTCCCGGTCTGCCGCCTGGCCGATGGCTCTGATTGCCCAGCCGAAGACCTGGTTGAGTGCAGCGGGCACAACGATTATCGCGGCTGGTGGAGCACGCGTTGGGATGCCCAGATCATCCTCTACAACCCTGCCGACTTGCAGCGCGTGGCTGCGGGCGAGATCGCATCTTGGGAGCCACAGCCCTACGCCAGCCTGACCATCGACGAACACCTCTTCTTCAACCCAACGGGCATTGAGGCCGATATGATCGGCAGCGGTGAACAGCGCCGCTTTCTCATCGGCGATGTGGCCTACGACCGCGCCCACGACCTGCTTTACATCCTTGAGCTCTTCGCCGATGAAGCCGCCCCCATCGTCCACGCCTGGAAGCTGCACTAGGAGCTGTATGCAGGCTGTGAACGTATTATGCGCTTGTGTTTTCGGTATTCACTGCTTGAGTCGGGATATCTTTCCAAACCGGAGCCTGCTTGCCAACCGGTCTCCGAAATTGGCATAAAACGAACTTGCGTTCTAAGAAAGAATGTTGTACAATGAGCGCAAGATGCCCACCACACCGGACGTGCTGCGTGCTCTACTCTTATTATGCCTGGCTGGCATGGCCCTGATGGCTGCGCTTTACCTGCGCCACCGCAAATTGAGCCTTTCTGAATACATTGCTTGGGGGCTGCTGGCCTTATTCATCCCCATCCTTGGCCCCTTCCTCGTCATCCTCAGCCAGCCGGGCAAGAACAGTCAATTGTAAACCTCGGCGACTGGGTACGGATGTAACTTGCATTCCCTGGCCTCTCGTTGTATACTCAGAGCAATCTAGATTGAGGAGAGGCTGCCCATGAAAGTTTCTGTCCTACAAGAAAACCTCGCACATGGCCTGAGCGTTGTCTCACGTGCCGTATCTCAGCGCAGCACCCTGCCGGTGCTGGCGAATGTTTTGGTTGCCACCGACGAAGGCCGCCTGCGTCTTTCGGCTACCAACTTAGAGTTAGGGATCACGTGTTGGATTGGTGCGAAGATTGAAGAAGAAGGCTCCACCACCGTTCCGGCCCGCACCTACACAGACCTGATCAGCACACTGCCCAACGATAAGGTTGAGATGGCGCTCAATGTGCGCACACAAACGTTGAACGTGCGCTGCGGCAGCTCAAATACCGATATCAAGTGCATCGATGCACAGGAATTTCCCCCCATGCCGGTGCCAGATTTGGCAGAAGGGGTGCAGCTCAATATTTCTGACCTGAAAGAGATGATCCAGCAGGTGGTCTTTGCAGCATCCAACGACGAAGCTCGCCCAGTGCTGACCGGCGTGCTGTTGATTGCGCAAGGCAATCAGATCACCATGCAGGCTGCCGACGGCTTCCGCCTCTCGGTGCGCAAAGCTGAGTTATCAAGCCCGGTTGCCCGGCCGATCAAAGCCATTATCCCGGCGCGCGCGCTGGGCGAGTTGGCCCGCATCACCAGTGATGGCGACCAGGTGGTTACAATGGTCCTGCCCCCAGGGCGCGGGCAGGTGATCTTCCATACCAAAGACGTTGAGCTGGTTTCGCAACTCATCGAAGGTGTGTATCCTGACCTGGAGCAGGTCATTCCACACACAATGCAAACCCGCACCGTGCTTTCTACGGCGGCTTTCCTCAAGGCATGCAAGCAGGCTGAGATCTTTGCCCGTGAAGGCTCGCACATTGCCCGCGTGAACATCACCCCCGGCGGCGATATGCAGCCCGGCAGCGTCGAAATCTCGGGCCAATCGGAAGAAACCGGCTTCAACCAGACCATGATCGACGCCAACGTCGAAGGGCAAACGATCTTGATCGCCTTCAATGTACGCTTCTTGCGCGAAGCCCTGGATGTGATCAAGACCCCCAACGTGGTGCTTGAGACCAATATCGACACCACCCCTGGGGTTTTGCGCCCGGTGGGCGAAGACAACTTCTTACACGTCATCATGCCCATGCACCTCGGCAGCTAGACCCAATTAACATCTAAAAATTGACCGTGCGGTTGTTCCCCAGCATGCTGCTGGGACAGCTCCACGGTCAATTTTGAATAGAGACCTTGAAGAAATGACCCTGCCTTCTGTTACTTCAGACAAAGCCCTGCGCATTTACACCGCCCTGGTGCAATATCCCATCCTGAGCAGGCAGATACGCGCCCGCATGCGCCAGGCCCTGTTCGACAGCGGCGTGATCTCAAAAGCGGCTTTTGAGGCCGAGGCGCGCGAGCAGGCAATCCTCTCACAAGCTCGCGAAGCCCTGGATGACCCATTTGGGCAAGAAGACGCCGACGTGTGGGAAGCCCGCCTGGGGTTTATCAGTGACCACCTGACCGATATCCATTTCGCTTACAACCTGTCTTACGAACAGTTCGAGATCATTTTGCGCCAGGTGCTGGCAGAACGCGGCGCTGAGCCCCAGAGCATGCTGACCTCGTTCAACCCTGAGCTGGCAGATCAGTCCACCCTGTTTGAACACGCAGCCGTCATCGAAAAGCTTTCTCCGGAGGAACGGAAAAAGCTGGATGCACGCTTGTTAGAAACAAAAGTGGTCATGATCCGCAAGATGATCAGCGATCAACTGGCATATGTCACCATTGCCAAAGAATGGCTGACCATTGCCGATATGCGCGATATCCGCGCCCGCAAGATCGGTGATGGCAAGATCGGCGGCAAGGCCGCGGGCATGCTGTTGGCCAAGCGCATCCTAGAAGAAAAGGCCAGCCCAGAGATCGTGGAACACCTCTCGATCCCCGAATCGTATTACATCGGCGCCGACATCACTTACCAATTCGTCGCCTATAACGGTTTGATGCATTGGATTGATCAAAAATACAAACCCGATGATCAGAGCCGTGCAGAATACCCCCAGATCGTCGAAGATTTCTTGGGCGGCAAGTTCCCTGCTGATACACTCGAAGAGCTGCGCTATCTGCTTGAGCAGGTAGGCAACCAGCCGTTGATCGTGCGCTCTTCCAGCCTGCTGGAAGACAACTTTGGCACTTCATTTGCCGGCAAATACGACAGCTTCTTCTGCCCCAATCAAAGCACACCCGAAGAAAACCTGCGCAACCTCACCCAAGCCATCCAGCGCATCTATGCCAGCAGCCTGAACCCCGATGCCCTGCTCTACCGCCGCAGCAAGGGACTGCAAGATTATGACGAGCGCATGGCGATTCTGCTGCAAGTGGTTAAAGGCGAGCGCTTTGGACGATATTACCTGCCCCACGGTGCGGGGGTAGCCTTCAGCCGCAACCAGTTCCGCTGGTCACCCCAGATCCGCCGCGAGGATGGCTTTGTGCGCCTGGTTTGGGGGCTGGGCACGCGCGCTGTAGACAGGGTGGGCAACGACTACCCACGCCTGGTGGCCCTCAGCCACCCCATGCTGCACCCCCAGGCATCACCCAAAGAGATCCGCCGCTATTCACAACACTACGTGGATGTGATCGACCTGGAAGATAACGATGTCAAGACATTAGAGACCTCGGCAGTGCTCTCGTCGCGTTACCCCATCCTGCGCTACATCGCTCAAGAAGACCAGGATGGCTACCTGGCCTCACTGCGCACTGCGCTGCTAGAAAGCGACACCAGTGCGCTGGTTTTGACCTATGACGAGCTGCTGCGCCGCACCCCCTTTGCAAAGCGCATGCGCGACATGCTCAACATTTTGGAAGAACATTACGGGTCTCCGGTGGATACAGAGTTCACCATCCACATTCCCGATCCCTATGCACTTCAGCCCGAGATAGAGATCTGTTTGCTGCAGTGCCGCCCGCAAAGCCACCTCAAAGAAAGCAAAGTTCACATGCCCTCCAGCCTGAATCCGGCCGACGTGGTCTTCTCTACCGGCCGCGTTGTGCCAGAAGGGCACGTGCAGGGCATCGGGCACGTGTTGTTCGTCACCCCCGAGGGGTACTTCTCGCTCAAGTCTCCTGCAGAACGCACCGAACTGGTGCGCGCCATCAACGCCTTGAACAGCCTGCTCAAAGGCCGGCCTTTCATCTGTGTTGGCCCTGGGCGCTGGGGCACCTCTACCCCCGACCTGGGCGTGCCAATTGGTTACGGTGACATTTATCACACGCGCGCCCTGGTGGAACTCTCGGGGCAGGGCATTGGCCCCGCGCCAGAGCCATCCCTGGGCACACATTTCTTCCAGGACCTGGTTGAGTCCAATATCTACCCCCTGGCAGTCTTCCTCGATGATGACGATGCCACCTTCAACCAAGAGTTCTTCTACCAGACCCCCAACCGGCTGGGAGACTTCTTGCCAGGCAAGGCGCACCTAGAGAACTGCCTGCGCATGATTGACGTGAAGGATTTCCGTCCCAACGCTTGCCTGGATTTGATCTTGGATGAAGAAAAGAGTCGCGCGGTAGCCTTATTGGTCGACCTGTAAGGATCGCCCCAATCACGCGGCCGGGGGTGTTTTTCTCTTGCCGCCAAACCCTTGAGAGGCCACATGAAAAAATTTGTCGCAGTTGCTGGGAACATTGGCGTTGGTAAATCTACCCTGGTCAGCATGTTGTGTGATCGCCTGGGCTGGCAGCCGTTCTACGAACCGGTTGCCGATAACCCTTACCTGGCAGATTTTTACCAGGATATGCGCACCTGGGCCTTCCATTCTCAGATATTTTTCCTCACCCGCCGCCTGCGCTCCCATCGCCAACTGCTCGACCACCCCACATCAGCTATCCAAGATCGCAGCGTCTACGAAGATGCAGAGGTGTTTGCACAGAATCTATACCGCCGCGGTCTGATGGCAGAACGCGATTACATCAGTTACCGCGAGCTGTACCGCGTGTTGGCTGAGTTCTTACCTCCGCCCGACCTGGTGGTATACCTGCGCGCTTCAGTTCACACACTGCAGCAGCGCATTGCCTTGCGCGGCCGAGATTTCGAACGCACCATCACTGCCGAATACCTGGGGCAGCTCAACGAATTATACGAAGAGTGGATTGCCAACTTCAGCCTCTGCCCCGTTCTCACCGTGCCGGCAGATGCCCTGGATTACGTCGCCCACCCCATTCACCTGGACCTGATCGCGCACAAGATCCAAGAAAAGCTGACCGGAAAAGAAGAAGTGGTCTTCAAGCCAGAGGAAATTAACTAAAAGGCGGGTGCGCCAGGGATCAAAGCACCTGGCACACCCGCCGTCAACGTGCAAACGGCTACACGGCTTCTAAACGCTCGATCTGCGTCTCGACCAAATCGACAGCCTCTTGCAGGGTTTTGGCGTCAAAGGCAAATCTAGCGCCAGCCGCGGCATACAGATCGGGCAAAGGCACCGTGTTTCCCAAAGCCAGGGCCCGGCGGTAAGCCGCCACCGCCCCGGCCTGGTCTTTCAAGGCATTGCGCCACACCTGCACCGCCCCAAGCTGGGCCAGGCCGTACTCGATATAGTAGAATGGCTCCTGGAAGATGTGCAGCTTGCGCTGCCAGCCTGTCATCATGACATCATCCAGCCCGCTCCAATCAACCATTTTCATGAAGCGCCCCCAAAGCTCAGCCCACTTTGCATCACAGTGAGCGGCCTGGCTGGCAGCGGCGTGATTTTCATACACCCAATGCTGGAAGGCATCTACCACAGCCATATAAGGCCAGAACAAAACCAGGCCCTCCAGGTGTTCGATCAAAGCACGGGCAGCATCCTTCTCAGAGTAGAACCCGCCGGCCTTTTCTGCAAGATAGGGTGAAGCCAACAATTCCATCGCCATCGAGGCCACCTCGGCAAACTCCATCCCGGTGTTCACCTGGTGGTAATACGGCAAGAAGCCCGTTTCGAACACGTGGAAGGCGTGCCCACATTCGTGCAGCAGGGTTTGTACATCGCCATGCAAGCCCACAGCGTTCTCGAACACGAAGGGCAGGTGAGGAATGGCGTACATGGTGCAGAAAGCACCAGATGCTTTGCCCTTGCGGTTTTCAAGATCGAGCAGTTTTTGGCGGCGCATCAAATCAAAACGCCCACCCAGCTCAGGATCAACCTGGTGGAAAATGGAGGAGCCTTTTTCTTCCAGTTCAACAATGTTTTGGAAAGGCCGCAGGGGCGGGCGCCCCAGGGGGTCCACATCCATATCCCAAGGCCGCAGGGTTTCCAGGCCCAATTGCTTGCGGCGGCGCTCACAAATACGCTGTGCGGCAGGCACCACCACATCTTCAATCGCCTGGTGGAAGTGCTTGCTGTCATCGGGGGTGTAATCAAAACGCAGCAGTTGCTGCCAACGATAGGCACGGTAATCGGGCATGCCGGCGTTGGCAGCCATTTGGCCGCGCACATCCATGCAACGCATCCACAGGTCATTGAACGCCTGGCGATCTGCCAATTGGCGCTCCATGCCCGCCCGCCAGGCCCGCTCGCGCCTGGAGCGGTCTGGATCCTGGTAAATCGGGTGAAGCTGGGCAATGGTCAGTTCTTTGCCATCCCATTGCACGGTCTGCTCTCCGCTGAGCTCATCATACTGTGAAGCCAGCTTAACTTCCTCCGCCTGCAGCGGCAGGTTGGCCTGGCGGAAAAGGTCGGCTTCGGCGCGCATATTGCGCAGCGGGATTTCCATGCCTTCAGGCTCCAGGCCGCTTGCCAGGAGCATCTCTTTGCAGGTCTGGTCCAATTCCATGGCGCGGGGGTAAATATCATCCAAAAAAGCATTGAAGGCCTGCCTGGCATCTACATCGGTGGTATTGATGGTAGTAGCCAGGTGTTTGCGGGCATACATCTCTGAGATCAACCTGCTCAGGTCAGACCAATCCTTTAGCCAGGCTTCAACATTACCGGCATTCAAGGCACGCCTGGTCAGATCATCGGCAAAGGGCTTAACCTGTTCCCAGGTCCAATCTTTGAATATCCTAACAGAACCAGGAAGTGTAGAAAACATTGCAAGTCCTTTCTTTGAGCGCTGTCAGCCGCGCCAGGCATATCAAATCAAACAATCACCGGGTTTACGCAGGTGCCAATCTGTCACCTGCTGGTAGGCTGCTGCGGCTTTCAACAACAGATCATCACAACCGCGGCCTGCCATTAACTGCATACCCACCGGCAGCCCCTGGGTGTCGAAGCCAACCGGGAAAGCCAGGCTTGGGATGCCTGCCAGGTTAGCCGGCAGGGTAAAGATATCTTCCAAATACATTGCCAGCGGGTCGTCGCCATGAGCCCCGATGGAGAAGGCCGTGGTCGGAGCGACCGGTGCGGCAATCACATCCACCTCAGCAAAAGCGTTTTCAAAGTCCTGCCAGATCAGGGTGCGCACTTTCTGCGCCTGCCCATAATAGGCATCATAATAACCAGCCGAAAGCGCATAAGCGCCCAACATGATACGGCGCTTGACTTCTGGGCCCAGCAATTCACCCCGCGTGTGGTCAAATAGTTCCCACAAAGACTCCCCTGCCAGGCGAGCGCCATAACGCACACCATCATACCGGGCCAGGTTGGCCGAGGCCTCAGCCGGGGCGATCAAATAGTAGACCGGCAGGGCCATCGAAGTGTGAGGCAAGCTGACCGGGCAAACCGTGGCCCCAAAAGATGTAAAGACCTGGATCGCCTGGTGTATTAACGATTCTACCTCAATCTGCAAGCCAGGGAGGAAATATTCCCGCGGCATGCCTATGCGCAAACCAGCTAAATCTTTGAGCCCTTCATCCGAAGGCAGGGCTGGCATTGGCAAATCCAGAGAGGTAGGATCGCGCCGGTCAGAGCCCGCCATGACCCTCAATAACCATGCCGCATCACCGGCGCTGTGCGCCAAGACCCCCACCGTATCCAGCGAAGAGCCATAAGCTACCAGGCCCCAACGCGAGATGCGCCCATAGGTTGGTTTCAATCCCGTCAGCCCACAAAAAGCTGCCGGCTGGCGGATGCTGCCGCCGGTGTCGCTGCCCAGGGCAGCAGGCACCAGCCGGGCCGCAACGGCCGCGGCACTGCCGCCGCTCGAACCGCCTGGCACCCGGTTCAAGTTCCAGGGGTTGCGGCTGGGGCCGAAAGCTGAGTTCTCGGTCGAGGAGCCCATGGCAAACTCATCCATGTTGGTCTTCCCCACGATCACCACCCCAGCCGCCAGCAGGCGCTCAATGGCAGTGGCATGATACGGGGGCACAAAACCTTCCAGGATGCGTGAGCCGCAGGTGCAGGGCAAGCCTGCCACGCACAAGATATCCTTCACCGCCAGTGGCAGGCCCAACAGCGGCGAGATGTCCATAGATGGATCTTTGCGGTAAGCAGACAGGCGGCGATCTGCCTCTCGAGACTGGGCCAGGGCTTGCTCAGGTGCAAGGGTGATGAAAGCATGCAGGGTTGGTTCTAACTGCTGACTGCGCTCCAGGCAATCTTGCACTAACTCTTGGCTTGAGAACTGCCCCCGGCGCAGGGCCTGGATGGTCTCGATCAGCCCGCCATCAAACAGCGAGGACGCGGCCTGCCCGAGCGGAGATTTCAAATCCTCATCCGCCTTCAAAGGCTTGTTTCCTGAAGGAGAGGGGGCGTGATACGCAGCCTGCCTGAACGGCTTTGAATTCGAGGCCAACACAGGGGGAACAAGGAATTGATCTTGGGCAACAGCAGGGGCGTTTTGCAGCAGATCATCCAAGCCCAGGCCCGGCAGCGGGGCATCGGGGCGCAGGCCGCTTTCACCACCCAAGATGCTTGCCAGCGGTGGGGTGTTTTCTGTGTCCACGGCTTGCACGCGCGCCGCATATTCCAGGATAGCCGAAAGCTGTTCTCGATAGAGCAACTTTTCTGCCTCTGCCAGGCGCAGGTGGGCTAAATGCGCAATATGTTCAACTTCTTCCAACCGCAGGGACATGCGAGGATTATATCATTTCCAGGGGGCGGCATACCAGCGCAAATAGTCCTCCACGTGCGCCTGCCAGTATTCCTCTTCATGGTAGCCGCTGAACATATGCCACTCGTGTGCCAGGCCATATTCGGTCAACAAGCGTTCCAACCAGGCTGCCGCCTGGGCGATCTCTGGGCGGTCATTATCACCCACATCCATGTAAATGCGCGGCATCAGCTCAGGCGGGATGCTGCTCAGCCAACGCCTGACGCCGCCACTGTTGGCATCGCTTTGAAAGGCAAAGCCGCTGTGTACCCCCACAGACCCAAATAGAGGCCAATAGCCCAGGCCCAGGTGCACTGCCCATCCGCCGCCGCGCGACAGCCCGCCCACCGCCCGGTAAGAGGGGAAGGCCCGGGTGCGGTAATGCGCATCGACCCATGGCAGCAGCTCTTCTACGATCACACGGCCAAAATTATCAAACGTCGGCTCTTGCCAGCTCCGATCGCGTGGCATGACGATCAAGAAGGGCGGCAGTTCTCCGGCGGCGATCAGCTCATCAGCCGTGGTGCCGGCGCCCAAACGCTCCCATTGGTCATCGGTAAAGCTCTGCCCATGGATCAGGTAGAGCACCGGGTAGGACTGGCCCGCCTGCTCTTGGTAACACGGCGGCAGGTAAACACGGAACTCCAGAGGATCAGGCAAAAGAGTCGTTTCAAGGCTGTGTATCTCCACCACCCCAGGCAAGTTCAGGCAGCCGGGCGCTGCCTCAGTGGGGGTTGCAGAGGGCTGTACAGGCGTGGGCGATGAAGACGGGGCTGTGGTAGGCGTGGCGGTTAGGGCTGCCGTTGGTGTGGCAGTCACCTGGGTAGGAACAACCAGGGTTGGCGTTTGGGTTGCAGCCTGCACCGGGGTGGGTTCAACCGCGGGCGCAGCGCCTGGCGTACAACTCACCAGGGCCGGCACGAACAAGGCCAACACGACCATCAACTTCAAACGCAGCAAATCATTCCGGTTCATAACTCTGCCCATTTTACTATAAAGATTAAGCTGGCGTGAATCTATTGCGATAGCACCCGAAATATTCCTTTAACTGGTAAAATTGCCTGCATATCCTTCAAAGGAGCAAAAAATGCGAAAGCTAATCTTTCCTTTGCTACTGCTGACCATATTGGTCAGTGCTTGTAATGGGGGGGCTACACAGGCACCCACGGCACAGGCACCCGCCGCGCAGGCGCCCACAAGCAAACCTGCCAACACCGAGCCCGCGGTTGCCACTGCCACGCGCAGCGTGCCCACTGCAGGCGCAGTATCTGAACCGAGCTCGGGCTGCACCGTAGTATCCCGCCAGCCCACTCCCGGCCCTACCGAACAATCCATCTTTCCGCCGGTTGGCGAAGCGGATTGGACCAAGGGAGCCGCAGACGCCAAGGTCACGATCATCGAATACAGCGACTTCCAATGACCATACTGCGCAGTTATCGCTCCCGTGATGGAGCGACTCATCGAAGAATTTCCTAATGATGTTCGTTTTGTCTATCGTCACTTTCCTCTGATCGGCACCCCCGAGTCGCCTTTCCACGATAAAGCCTCTCTGGCAACGCGTGGCGCTGAGGCGGCCGGCAACCAGGGCAAGTTCTGGGAAATGCACGATATTCTCTTTGCCAGGCAGTCGGAATGGGCTGGCCTATCGGTTGCCGAGTTTGAAGCGTGGTTGGCGAGCGAGGCCCAAGCGCTTGAGCTGGATGTTGAGCAGTTCAATACCGACCTGCAAAGCCAGGAGTTAATTGACTTTGCCCAGGGCGGTTGGGATTTCGGCACAGAGATTGGCATACCCGGTACGCCATTCATCTTGATCAACGGCAATTCCTGGCCGACCAATGTCTCAATGGATTACTTCAACATTGCAGCAGTGGTCAAGCTCACACTGCTGGAGGAACGCCAATTCACGCAGTGCCCACCGATGACCATCGATGCGGAGCACGAGTACATTGCCACCCTGCACACAGCCAAGGGCGATGTGGTGATCAGATTGTTCCCCGAAACAGCCCCCTTGGCAGTCAACAACTTCATCTTCCTGGCCCAAAGCGGCTGGTATGATGGGGTTACCTTCCATCGGGTACTCCCCGGCTTTATTGCCCAGGCCGGCGACCCAACCGGCACCGGTTTTGGCGGCCCTGGCTACGCTTTCGAGAACGAGGTGATGGCTGATTTGAAGTATGATCGACCCGGCCTGTTGGGTATGGCCAATGCCGGCCCCGATACCAACGGCAGTCAATTCTTCATTACATACGCCGCGGCTCCCAACCTGGATGGCAACTACACCATCTTTGGTGAAGTGATCGAAGGCATGGATGTCCTGGCAAGCCTGACCCCGCGCGATCCATCCCAGAATGCCGACCTGCCGCCAGGTGACGAGATCATCAACATCAGCATCGAAATCAAGTAGTACCAAACCACTGAGGTGTTCATAAGGCGCGTGGAACTGGCAATCCCAGTCCACGCGCCTCACACAAAAGCCATGCAAACAATACCTTCTACTTCCCCAATCCAATCCTCGGCTACATCTGCATTCCACTGGCCTTCCGCTGCCCAGATGATCTTAAGCCTGTTGACTTCAGCCATGCTGCTGCTGGCGGCCCTGGTATGCCTGGTGGTCGGCCTGGCGCAGCTATTCCAGCCTGCCACACCCAATTCGCTCACCACGCAGTCGTTCTTGCTGGCGGCTGGGCTGGGGATGTGCGGCGCACTGCTTCTGCCATCCGCCTGGTATGCCACCCGGCGCCTGTTTGGTTTGGGAAAATCCCCCAAGACCGGTTTGCTATCCAAGGTTTCGTTGGTAAATGGCCGCTCTTGGGCTACCGTTACTATCGTCTGCTTCATCCTGTTAGCATTGGCCCTGCTGCTTGGCAGCTTTGTTTCACGCAATGACCGGCTGGGATGGCTGCTGGCGCCCCTGCATATGCTTGCCATTGGCATCCCGGTGCTGTGGCTGGTGCTCTTAGGCTTGCGGGGCCTGCCACACCATTCTTTCCAACGCTCCTGGGGGCTTTTTGCTTCAGGGCTGGTCATTGGACCCTCGCTGATCCTGGTCATTGAGCTGAGTGTCTTTGTCGTGGCGATCATCCTGTGGGCAGTTTGGGTCACCAGCCAACCAACTCTGGCAGCCGAAATCACAGAACTGGCAGAGCGCTTGCAATATGCGCCGCCCAATGAAGAAACCATCTTGCGCATCCTCGGGCCTTACCTCATGCGCCCGGGCACATGGCTGGCAGCTTTGCTGATGGTTGCTGGTATCGTGCCACTGATCGAAGAAATCTTCAAACCCATTGGCCTATGGTTCCTGGCAAAGCGCGGCTTGACGCCTGCCGAGGGCTTTGCGGGGGGGGTGTTAAGCGGCGCCGGCTTTGCACTGTTTGAGAATCTGGGCAATGCCAGCATGGGCGGCGAGGGATGGAGCGCCCTGGTCACCGTGCGCATTGCTACGGCGCTGTTGCATATGCTGACCACGGGCCTGACCGGTTGGGCGTTGGTATCTGCCTGGAACGAAAGACGCTACCTACGCCTGGGGCTCACATACGGCTTAGCCATCACCCTGCACGGGTTATGGAATGGGATGGCAATCTTAAGCGTAGGGACCATGCAGCTCCCCGAGCCCCTGGTCCTTCCAGATGCTTTTCACACATTGGGGTCTGTGGCGATCGTAGGCCTGGTATTCATGGTGTTGGCCAATGGGGCAGCATATATTGCCTTCAACCGCTACTTACGCCGCGGCCTGCCGGCCCCCCAACCCGCCTCCACCATTGAGCCAGCCGCCTTGGACGAGGCAGCAGCCCTGTCTGAGCCTGTAGCTGAGGCGGCCAAGGCCCCTATCCAAAGCGAGCTGCCTACTCTGCTGGCTGACAACGATACCAATCAATCAGAGGACTCACGTTAACAATCTTATGGACTTTATCTTACAACTCGTCGACATCTTCTTGCACATTGATGAATACCTGGGCGATATCATTCGCGATTACGGCGTTTGGACCTACTTGCTGTTATTCATCGTTATCTTCATGGAAACCGGTCTGGTGGTCACCCCCTTCTTGCCTGGAGATTCGCTCATCTTTGCAGCGGGCACCTTTGCAGCCATGGGCTACATGGAGGTAGGTCTGCTTTTCGTGCTGCTTTTTGCGGCAGCCTTCTTGGGCGATACCGCCAACTATTGGATTGGGCATACACTGGGGCCGCGCGCCTTCAGCGGCGAAATACCCTTGCTCAAGAAGGTGCTCAAGAAAGAGTACCTTGACAAAACCCATGCTTTTTACGAAAAACACGGCGGAAAAACCATCATCCTGGCCCGCTTTGTGCCCATCGTGCGCACCTTTGCCCCGTTTGTGGCGGGCGTTGGCGCCATGACATATAAGAAATTCATCTCTTACAATATCATCGGCGGCCTGGCCTGGGTGGCGACCTTCTTGTTCTTAGGTTTTTTCTTTGGCAACCTGCCATTTGTACAGAAGCACTTTGAGTTCGTAGTGATCGCCATTGTTCTCATTTCTGTCTTGCCGGCTGTGGTTGAGTACTTCAAAGAACGCGCTCGCAAATAATCTTTACAACAGAATACCTAGAGAGCCCAAAAACGGGTGTGATGCAAAAGCCCTGCATCACACCCGTTTTTGAGGTTTTTCTAGCCGGTCAAAACAAGAAGGCCAGATAGAGATTGTTTTAAGCGGCATTTTTAAAGCGGGTTTAGCCAACTTGAGGTAGAATTAAGCATTGTATCTAGCATGAAAGACTTAAATGCCCGCACTTTAGCAACAGAACTGGCTGACTTGCACCTGCCTGCCGTGCGGTTTTACCAGGCGACCGGCTCTACGAATGACGAAGCGATCACCTGGGCCGAGCACGGCGCTCCAGATTGGGCGTTGGTGGTGGCTGACGAGCAAACCGCCGGGCGCGGCCGGACCGGTAGGCGATGGATCACCCCGCCAGGATCTGCCCTGGCTTTCAGCTTGATCTTGCGCCCCCGCCCTGCCGAGCTGCCTTACTTGGCCCGCGCCACAGCCCTGGGGGCATTGGCTGTTTGCCAGGCCCTCTTCACCGAGTATGGATTGGATGCCCAGGTGAAATGGCCGAACGACGTGCTGGTATCTAGGCGCAAATTGGCCGGGGTGCTGGCTGAAACGCAGTGGAACGGCGCCCAGCCCACTGCCCTGGTGCTGGGAATTGGCATAAACGTTGCAACCGCTTTCTTGGGCACAGAGGTATTGAATTATCCCGCCACATGCGTGGCGGCAGGCCTGGGAAGCGTGCCAGACCGCCTGGAACTGCTGCATGCGGTGTTGAAAGCCATGATCGATTGGCGGCCGCGCTTGGGCAGCCCAAGTTTTATGTCGGCCTGGGAAAATGCCCTGGCTTACCGCAACCAGTGGGTGTTACTGGCCCCTGGTGATGGCAGCGGAGCAATGATCGAAGGCCTGGTGTTAGGTCTGACACTTGATGGTGCATTACGGTTGAAAAACCGGCAGGACAAAGAAATTATCGTAAACGTGGGCGAGTTACGCCTGGCTGGCGATTTAGCACAAACAGCCGGGGAATAGGAGAGAATCATGTCTTTTGATGATATGCGACAACAGTCTGAAGAAATGTCCTTCTTTGACGATGAAGACGCAAAAGAAGGGAAAGCTTCCATGGACCTGGGGGGTGCCGATTATGATGATGGCTTCGCGGATGCCCAGCCTCAAAGCAAGATCCTTGGCATGACTGCCCCGCAGCGGTTTATCATCGCCGTCATTCTATTGATGATGGCTTGTATCTTGAGCGCCTTCTGCTTGCTGGTTACCGAGAAAATCGTCCCAGTAATGTAAAACACAAGTCCTAGTAGAATCAGGAGCGAGCGCCTGTCTGCAGGTGCTCGCTCCTGATTCTTTTTCTATTACTCACTTGCCCCCACCCGTTTTAGGTCTGCCGCCACGATGCGAGCCAAAGAAACCACCTCGTCGCCAGCCTCTAAAGCCATGATCGCGACACCGCGCGCACTGCGCCCAGCCCGCCGGATGCTCTCAACCCGGGTTCGGAAAACCACGCCATTGGCTGAAATCAACGTCAGGTCATCCCCTGGGGCGCCTTCGCGGTCGCCCTGCACCACCCGTGCCGCCGAGATCACACCGACAGACGCCAAAGCCTTCTGGTCGATCGTCACCACGCCGCCGGTAGCCCGCCCCTTGGGTGGATACTCAGCTAGCGGGACGCGTTTGCCAAATCCACGCCGGGTCACCAACAACAGGTCCCCGTCTGGCTCCACCACTTCCATGCTGGCTACGTAATCCCCCTTCGCCAGGCTGATGCCGTTCACGCCGCTGGCAGCGCGCCCCATCGGGCGTACATTGGCCTCAGAAAAGCGCAGCGCCTGCCCTTGCTCGGTCACCAAGATGATCTCATCATCCCCATGGGTCAGGCGCACCCAGCCTAACTGGTCGCCTTCTTCAAGCGTAATGGCCATCAAACCCGATGGGCGCACCGAGCTTAACTCGCATAATTCCACCCGTTTGACCCTGCCACTACGGGTGGCCATGGTCAGGTATTCTGCCGCCACAAAATCAGGGATGGGCAGCGCGGCGGTGATCGTTTCGCCAGCGTCCAGCGAAAGCACATTGACGATTGGTATGCCACGCGCGTTGCGATCGGCATCTGGGATCTGGTAGGCCTTTTCAGAATATACCTTGCCGCGATCTGAGAAGAATAGGATCGTGTCCAGCGTTCGGGCAGGGAAAAGGAACAAAACCTCATCTTCTTCTTTGGTGGCATGGCCCGTCACCCCACGCCCGCCGCGGCTCTGGGCCTTGAAACGCTGTGCCGCCACGCGCTTGACATAGCCGCGCTGGGTAATGCTGACCAAGACGGCCTGGTCGGCCACAAGGTCTTCTTCGCGCAAATCCTCGCGGGCGTCTGTAGCGATGTGCGTACGGCGAGGGTCATTGTACTTCTGGGCCAGTTCAGCCAGGTCAGTCTTGATCAGGTCCAAGATCTTGCGCGGCTGGGCCAGCAGTTCTTCCAGGTAAGCGATGCGCTCCAATAGTTGGCGCTGTTCATCCTCAATCTTCTGTCGCTCCAGGGCGGCCAGGCGGCGAAGCTGCATATCCAGGATGGCCTGAGACTGCACTTCACTCAAGCCGAAACGCTCCATCAGGCGCGTCTTAGCCACATCTGCATCGGGCGATTCGCGAATGGTCTGGATCACAGCATCCAAATTGGCCAACGCGGTGAGCAAACCCAACAAGATGTGGGCGCGGGCGCGGGCTTTATCTAACTCAAACTGCGACCGGCGCGTGATCACCTGGCGGCGGTGCTCGATATAGACTTGCAAGGCCCGCTTGAGCGATAGCAGCCTCGGCTCACCCTCAACCAGGGCCAACAACTGCACACCATAAGTGGATTGCAAGGGAGTGAATTTGTATAACTGGTTCAAGACCTTCTTGGGCTGTGCGCCGCGCCGCAGTTCGATAATAATGCTCATCCCACGCCGGTCAGATTCGTCGCGCAAGTCTGAGATATCGGGCAGCTTCTCTTCGCGCACCAGTTCAGCAATGCGCTCAATCAGGCTGGATTTATTAAGCTGGTAAGGGATCTCTGTCACCACAATGCGGTGACGGTTGCCATTCATCTCTTCGATATGGGCCTGGCCGCGCAGCACAATCCGTCCATGCCCGGTGCTGTAGGCCTGGCGAATGCCATCACTGCCTACAATCACCCCGCCAGTTGGAAAATCTGGCCCGGGTACGAAGCGGAGCAGATCTTCCGTAGGGATATCGTCAACCTGCTCATAATGATCGATCAAAAAGCTGATCGCCGCCGACAGTTCACCCAGGTTATGCGGCGGGATGGTGGTTGCCATGCCCACGGCAATCCCCGAAGACCCGTTGAGGAGCAGGTTGGGCAAACGAGCAGGCAGCACTTCGGGCTCTTTCAGCGAGCCGTCGAAGTTATCCAAAAAGTTAACCGTGTTCTGGTCAATGTCGGCCAAAATCTCTTCTGCCATCACCGATAGACGCGCTTCGGTATAACGCATCGCCGCCGGGGCGTCGCCATCAATCGAGCCAAAGTTCCCCTGCCCATCAACCAGCATATAGCGCATCGAAAAGTCTTGGGCCAGGCGGGCCATCGTTTCATACACAGCCGCATCACCGTGCGGGTGGTATTTACCCAGCACCTCACCCACAATACGAGCTGACTTTTTATAAGACGAGTTAGCCCGAATACCCATATCGTGCATGGCATATAAGATACGGCGGTGCACCGGCTTCAACCCATCCCGGGCATCTGGCAAGGCGCGCGCCACGATCACGCTCATGGCGTAATCGAGGTAGGCGGTTCGCATTTGTTCGTCAATATCAACTTGTTGTACGGTACCAATTTCCATAACACGTCCCTCATAAAAAAGCGGCGCGCAAGCGCGCCGCTTGAGATTTTTCTTCAGATCTGTTACTTGGCTTTCAGGTAGTCATCAATGGCGGCGGCAGCCCGGCGGCCGAACATCATAGCAGTGACCACCAGGTCTGGGCCGGTCACATCATCACCGCCGGCATACACACCCAGGCGAGAAGTAGCGCCAGTCTGGTGGTCGGCAAGGATCAACCCGTATTTGTGAGTCTCCAGCCCGGGGGTGGTCTCGCCGATCACCGGGTCGGGCCAGTAGCCAAGGGCCAGCACAGCCGTATCTGCTTCCACGATGAAGTTTGAGCCCTCGACCGGCAC
>Ga0209605_1001279_pt1 | contig 28709 bp, 14 predicted proteins | sample AD_UKC035_MetaG_FD_184408 | JGI IMG/M metagenome (GOLD analysis project Ga0209605, IMG submission 184408) | Active sludge microbial communities of municipal wastewater-treating anaerobic digesters from USA - AD_UKC035_MetaG (SPAdes) (version 2) | ecosystem: Engineered > Bioreactor > Anaerobic >...
CCATCTCCTCCCGGAAGTACGCCGCATCGAACACGAGGCCGTCGAACAGGAACCGCGACACGATCTCCGCCTGGCAGCGGCGGCACTCGTACCGGCGGACGCGCAGGCGCGGCCGGCCGCCACAGGCGTCACAGGTCTGGAAGGCCACCGTCGGGTCGAACGTCCTCCCGCACGCCAGGCACCGGCAGGCCCCGTCACGGACCATCACGAGACCTCCCCCGCAGGTCGGGCAGGCATGCCCGGCCAGCATGACTTCGTGACAGAACGCCCGCACCCTCGCGACCAGCCCGGCCACTGCCTCGGCCAGCAGGAACGCCAGCCGAGTGATGTCCGGCCCGGCCGGCGCCTTACAGGACGACATCGACATCGGCGTCAGCATCACCGTGCGACGCGGCCTCCTCCTGTGCGCCGGGGCAAGCCGTGCCGCCGGCTTGATTCGGTCCGGCCGCTGGCTTCCCTGGACGCTGGTGTTTAGGCGTGAACTTCCGGCCACACGCCTTGCAGCGCCGCAGGCGGCGCACCCCCAGCCCTTTCGTTGATCGCGTCCCCTTCGAGACTGTTCGCTGGCTCTTGCAGTACGGACACTTATAAGGGCGTCCCACGAGCATCACCTCGCGAGACCCGCGCGGGCCTCACGTATAAAAGACTTCTTCACCACGCAGCCGTGGCATGCGCCGCGTGCAGATCGTTTGCCTCGGGGAGGGGGGATGGGGGTGCGGGGGCTGGGGGAGGGGTACGGCGGGGTGGGGTAGAGTATGCGGAGTTAATGCGTCAGCGCCTTTCCCGCTGCTGCTATGCTCATTCGCCTCCCCTCCCGGACCCTCCCCTCTCTTCTTCTCTTTCTTTTCCATATAGAAGGCATACATACACCTGGGCAGCCGTTGGCCGGAACCACGCGCGAGTGACAACAGCCATCCCAATGAGCTCTGCCGGTGGCTGCGAGCGTTCCACGCGTAAACTCCGCATACACTAGGCCAGAATGGTCAGCAGCACGGGCGTGAGCGGGACAGCCTGCACCGGCGCGCAGCGCGCGGCGCCTTACTCCCCAAACCGCAGGCGGCAGATCTGCTCCACGATCGGCTGGTCGAAGTTCAGCAGGACGCGGTTCGTGAACGTCCGCCCGACTTTGGTCGCGACCAGGGCAACCTGCCCGACACGCCGATCAACCGCGTGGATGAGTGGCTGCCCGACGAATGGAAGAGAAGAACCAGCGTACCCACCCCCTGAGCGACTCCACCGAGCGTTCCTGCGCGCCACCCTGATCCCTCGCTCCTCTCTCCCGCCGCCACGCCGGCGCAGCGCCCCCCTCGGCCGGAAGCTCGGAGCGCAGTTCATTCAGCGGACACCGCCGGCCAAATTGTCCCGGTGTAGACGACCGAGCGCTTACAAACGGAGCACCTCGCGAGCAGCTCTTGGGCGCGGTTCCGCCGTGGACGGCAGGAGGGGCGTACCATGCCGGCACGAGTCTGCATCCTCGCGCTTGTGCTGCTGATGCAGATACAGGCCCCTACTTTGGGGCAGACAGTCTGGTACGTGGACGACGACGCGCCCCTGGGCGGGGATGGTGAGACCTGGGCTGCTTCGTTCAGGTGCCTGCAGGATGCTCTCCACGTGGCCAGCGCCGGCGACGAGATCCGGGTAGCCGGGGGAACCTACAAGCCGGCCCTCGATGAGGCTGGCTTGGTCACCGCTGGGGCACGCACCGAGACGCTCCAGCTAGCCGGTGGCATACGGGTCACGACTTTGCGCACGCGTCCGTGCGTGAGCAGGTCAACCGTGCTGCCACGGCGGTACAGCGCGCATCGGTGCCGAGCGAAGCGCGCCGGCCGTGCCTCTTGCTCCTGAGCCAGGGGGGCTTGCCGAATACGATCTCAGGTGGCAGGGCGGGTCGCCACCGCAACCGTTCGTGTCCGCAGTGGCATCCAAGGAACCTGTAGGTGTCCACCCTGTAAAGCCAGCGTGGCCATCCTCCCACGTCCTCCCTGGAGGTTGGACTGTGATAGCCACAGCGTGGGCAGATGCGCGACCACGTGAAGGAGGTGCGCCCGATCGAACAACGGCGCCCTGGTCTTTCTCTGAGGCGCACTCGCGGGCGGCAGTTGGGGCAGTAAGCGCGCAGGCGCTCGTTGAACTGGTCTGTGAACAAGGCAAACGCGAGCATTGCCAGCATAGCGCAACCGATAACGACGCCAAAAGCATCCTTCGCAGCCATGCGTCCGCTCAGAGTGACCATCGTTGCCCAGATGAGTCCAACCAGAAACGCGATGCCATACCCGCCCGCGACCCCGCTCTTCAGGCACTGCATCAGGTCCCAGCGCAGCCCCGGATCCAGGTCGCGCCAGTGCAGGCGACCACAAAGCAGCGCTCCACCTGCCCGCAAGAATGCGCGGGCATACCGCTTCGCTTGGAGCAGCAGAAAGACCTCGGCGTGCACGTACGCCGCGCTCCGGCCTCGTGTCCCTGGTGTGCGAGCCAGCAGTCTGGTCAGTTCATCACCGTCTCGCAGATAAAGCGCTGTGCGAAGCAGCGTCTCCGCGGACTGTGGGGAAGACCGGGCCAGATGCTGCTCGCGTTGCACGACGTCGGCGGGCAACGCCCCCAGGACATCATCCCAATCCGCAGAACGGCCGCGTGCGTCCTTCTGGAGGCAGCGCTCAACGACTGGGCGAAGTTGAGGCCACTGTCCGAGCAGCTCAAGCGGCGGTGAATCATGTAGATGGGCGCCTCCCAGGCGCTCGAGGCCGCCCCAATGCAGCGCCTCTGCGAACGCGTGCCGGCCGGTGAGCATCTCAAAGGCCAGCAGACCAAAGGCATAAACGTCGGTGCGCACGTCGCAGACCGTGCTGCCCAGCCACTGCTCGGGTGCCATGTACGCCGGCGTTCCACAGGCAGGACCCCTGTCGGTCATGAAGCTTCGTGTGGCATCGGCTCGTCGCGGCGTTGCATTGGCCGCACCGGTGTGGGCAGCGAGGCGTGCAAGGCCGAAATCCGTGACGCGTGCCACCGAGTCACGGTCCACCAAGACGTTACTTGGCTTCAAGTCGAGGTGCGGGCAAACACCGCAAGTGGCGGCATGTTGCATACCAAGTGCCACCTGCACGAGAAGGCCAACAACCTGTTTACTGGCATACTCCCCCAGCTTTTGAATGACGTTTGCGAGCGTACCGCTTCCGCCGTACTCGATGAGTAGGGCCGGAATATACCACGCCTGCAGCGCTTCGTCGGCGGGACGCACAACATGGAAAAACGTAAACCGTTCTGCCCGGATCAGTTGCACGACATTACGATGCGCACCGAGGCGGCGCCAGGCCGCAAGCTCTCCTTTCACGCCTTCGAGAGATACATCCGGACTGTTCCACACATCCTCAAGCGGGAGTTTGGGGATCTTGAGGACGATGCGATCGCGCTGGCGACCAACTTCGCATATGTAAACACGTGCCATGCCGCCGGTGTGGACTGCAACTACATCGTACTGATTGAACAGGCGGTCTCCCGGTTGCCAGTCTAGCACGTCCAGCAAACCACCGCTCACATCGAACGGTGAGAATTCACGAGGATCCGTCTTTGTCTCCAAGGCGGCGTTCACGGCCTGCGCTGCCCCCCTGATTCCCCGATTTTCACTCGTGCCGGACTGGTCAGCTTTGATCCTCTTCAGCGAAGATGAAGACACCGTAGCCGCCCAGGTGCAAGATCAGGTCGTTTGACCCGTCACCGTTCAGGTCGGCGATGAAGAGTTGATAGTCATCGGCATACGGGTCGGTCTGCGGGATGTCGAAAAACGTGGCGAGCCAGAACTCCTGTGGCTGTCCTTCCGATAGGCCATAGACGCCGGTCACGAGCTTGTAACCAGGCACGTCTGGCCCCATTGGCGCCAGCCAAGCGGCTACGAAGACGTTTTGTCCGCACAGCTCACCCGTCGTAACAGCACGGGCATCAACGTCCGCACAAGCATCCACGTCCAATGTCCAGCAGGGTTTTACGGTAATGTCGTTACGCAGATCTGACACGCGCCACATCCGAACGCCACCGCTGGTCGCTGACGCATCAAGATCCGCGAATTCTCCACCAGCGAGCCTCGGTTCATGCGCGGAGGCCACTACCAGATAGGACTCACCATCAGCGGCACGATGAACGCAGAGTCTGGTATTGCCGTAACGAGCGTCTGGCGGCCCAATGCGCGTGACGGTCTTTTCGGTGCTCTCTGAGCTGGGTGTCACAACCCCTGGCCCATACCCATGGTAGGGTCCCCAGCCAATCAGTATATCTTCCGAAGCGTCGCCGTTGATGTCACACAACGCCAAAGAGAAGATGTCGCTTCGTCGTCTCCCCTCGTCGATGGGAGAGATGATATTGCCTGTGGGTTGGAAACCAAGATGATCGTGTGTAGCTGCGAAGAAACGAAGATTTCGATTATGGTCTGAGCCCGCAGCGCCTACGACAAAACCGGGATTGCCATCCGGGTAAACGTAAGGTGCCATGGTCCGTGCGCCGTCGCAATCATGAGCGACGGGTTCGCCGTTGTTGATCTCGGCGCCCGCACGCAGCGCCAGCACATGGGGGGCGTCCAATACGAACACCCAGTTCTGCAATCCCCCGAGCAACGAGGGTTGTCGCGCGGGCAACTCAAGCAACGTGTCCAGCTCGGCTGGACGAAAATCACGACCGACGAACTTGCACGCACGCACGTGGCCGACAAGAGCGGCACCGCTCTTATCGACGTGAGCCGGTTCTCCATCGATGCTGCTGGTGACGAGCTCCGCCTGTCCGTCGCCATCCATGTCGGCCGTCAGAGCGCGTGAGGCCAGCACAGGGACGAACCGGGCCGGCCGAAGGGCAAGCTCATCGCTCTCAATCAGGGGAACGCGCGGACCGAGTTCACGCTTGAGAGCCGTTGCACCCGCTCTGATCGTGATGTTGTCAACGAGCACCGTGCAGCCGTAGCCCGCGCCAAAGGAGACACCCGTGGGGAGTTGCTTCTCCACGTGCGGCTGCCCCTCGACCAGAAAGTGGTCGTCGACCAGGACATCCATCGAGGGCGTATCGCTGAAGTACCGCAGCTCGACGCGATACGGTTTGTTGTATTCGAGGACCCCCCCATATCCCCTGACGCCCCCTGATGCCGAGCTTGCGCACCATCCAAGACGACCGTCCCGACAGCTGAGCCCCGCGAACTCTCCGCCCTCTAGCACAAGATGCACGTCGCACGCGTGCGCCCGACTGGGTGTAGCATCTTGAGCTGCCGGCTGCACATTCACGTCACAGGTCACGACGACCACCTGAGCCCCGGCAGGAAGCGCGTAGTCCAGGGTCACGGAACAGGAGTTGGACGGGTTCGAGTAAACGGCGAGGGCCCTCTCCTCCTCCACCACCTCGGGACGCTGAGGGAACTCCTCGTTCTTAATCTGCCATTTGCATCCGGGAACGTTCGAAGGGAAGCTACGCGGCTGCTGCGTCGAGAACGTCTCGTCCACGACTTTGACGAAGTCGGAAGTCAGCTTATCAAGCTGCCGCTTTGCCGCAGTCGCCCTCGGATTCCTTGGATCCAGGTCCTGCAGCAGGCCGATCGAATCTCGCGTCGCCTGACCGAACCCGGCCGGTGGCGGGATCAATAGCCGCTGCTCAAGACGTTTGCGGAACTGCGCGAGAACCTCGGCGCCGCGGCCGGAATTGCCGAGTCGATGCAGGCTCCAGGTAAGTTCAGGCCGGCGGGCGATGAGGTCCACAACTACGTAAGACTGCCCGCAATCAAGCAGCGTGCTGATTCGCCTTGCAAGCTGATCCTCTGCGGAGTTGATTTGCGCGCTCAGTCTGGTCAGGGCAGCAACGCCTCCGGATTCGATGAGCGGCTCGTACGACTGCAAGGTCTGAAGAAGTCCCTCAACATCCGCGTGCTTGGTCTGCTCTACTCCCTGCGCCAGCATCAGGTCGGCCTGCCGATTCGCGTGCCAAGAGTCGTACCAGAACGCGCCGATGACGCCGGCTGCGAGGCTCACCAAAACAACGTAGCCAACAATCACGCTCGCGGCGATCCGGTGGCGCGCCAGCGTCTTCTTAAACATATACCAACTGCGGTTTCCTGGTGGTGGTGCCATGATTGGCTCGCCGGCAAGAAACCGCCGCACATCCTGAGCCAACGCCCCGGCGGTCTCGTAGCGTTGGCTCGGTTCCTTATGGAGACACCTGAGGAGAATCGCCTCGACCTCGCCGTGGAGCTCCTTACGGAGACCGCTGGGCCGGGCCGGATCAGCGAAACGAATCGAGTGCTTGATATCCTCGAATGTGCCGGAGACGTCGTAGGGGAATCGCCGGGTCAGAAGTTGAAACAGGATCACGCCCAGCGAGTAGACGTCCGACCGGGTGTCGACGTAGTGCGTCCCCAATTCAACTTGCTCGGGGCTTGCCCAGGCCAGCGCCCCGAAGAACTGCCCCGGCATCGAGATGTACTGCGCGGACGGGCCCTCCTTGGCGTCACCGACCTTGGCGAAGCCGAAATCCAGCAGGTACGGCTCGCCCCCGGCGTCCACCAGGATGTTGTTCGGCTTGAGGTCACGGTGAATCACGCCATTCAGGTGCGCGGCGCTGACGGCATCACAGGTCTTCGCAAAGAGTTGCAGCGTGTCCCGAACCGGAAGATCGTGCGCAGAGACATAGCGGTCCAGCTCCCGGCCCGGCACGAAGTCCATTACGTAGTAGGAACACCCCACCACCACGCCGCAGTCAATGACGCGCACGATGTTGGGGTGGTTCAGGCGGACAAGAATCTCCACCTCGCGCTCGAAGCGCGCGCGCATGGCATCGTCCGCAAGTGGACCCGCCTTGAGCACTTTCAGCGCCACCCGTTGCTTCGTCGATCGTTGGATTGCCTCGTAAACGATGCCCTGACCGCCGCCACTTACTTTCCGCAGGATCTCGTAGTTCGGCAGTGAGTCAGCCAGCAGGCTCTGCAGAGAGCGCTGGCCGGAGCCCGTCCATGAGGGACGGGGCACCCGCAGGCGCTCGACGATGGAGGCAGTCGCATCAGACGGTGGGCCCGATGCCTTTCCCGTGGCAAGGGTCTCTGCACCTGAGCGCCGGGCCGCCCGCAGTTGTTCCAGAACGTAGGCGACCAGCGAGCGTTCGCGGCTGGATGGGTCTGTTCCCTCAGGGGCGTTCATATCGAGCATCTGCAGCCACCTGGCTCATCGCCACCGGTACGGCGAAACCGAATCGGTTGTACCCACGGCCGGCTACAGCGCTGACGGCACAACCGGCTTCTCTAACCCCGGGGGGTCTTTCGCGGTCGAGCTTCCACCAGCGGTTCTGCCGGAGCAACCCGCGGAGGCGGGGGCATGGTCACGCCCGCCCCGGCCGACCAGCTTGGCCGGGTACCACCTCCACGAGAGCCGGCTCGCCGAGCCGGCGAGGCCGGCGTGCTCCCGTAGAAGCGACATCCAGACCGTCGCGTCACGCGTGGTCGCTGAAGAACCTCGATGGAGACCCCAGAAGCTCGCGGAGCCAGTCCCGAGCCCGCAGGCGCAGCATCCGCACGGCACCTTCACTCCGCTGCATACGCTCGGCCACTTCAGACGCGCTCAGCCCCGCCAAGTCACACAGGCGTACCGCCTGGGCGTAGTCGGGCGGCAGTTGGCTGATCGCCGATTCCAGCATCGCCTTCGCTTCCCGCGCGGCCGCGCTTCGACTCGGTGTTCGCGATATACCGCCCAGCGCCTCAAAGACGTCCAGGTACCGGTCCTCATCCCGCTGGGGTTGAATCCGCTTGCCGGCCGGGGGACGTTTCTGCCGCTCTAGCTCCCGGGTTGAGTCGATCAGGTTGTTTCGGGCGATCTGCCGCAGCCAGGCAACGAACGAGGCCTCGCCGTCGGGCCTGAACTCGCCGATGTGCCTAAATGCCTCGAAATACGTGACTTGCATCACGTCATCGGCATCAAGCAGGCCGCGCCACTGCTCGCCGATCTCCAGCCCCGCGCGGACCCGCGGACCGTACCGCACCAGCAGCTCCGCGAGCGCGTTCTCATCGCCTGCCACCGCACGCACCAAGAGCTGCTCCACCGTGTCCGTCATTACGCTGGCCCACCCGCACACATGTTGATCTCGCTCGGATCAAACTCAGCTTAGCAGGCTGGAACGGCCAGAGGAAGGGCTTGGCGACTGCCAGGTGACACCGCTGGGGACCAACCCTAGACATGCGGACACCTCTCAAGCGCGCCAGCGATTCAACGTGCGCGATCCACGCCGCCGGGTTCAATTGTGGCTTCATCAGCGTCGGTGATGCTCGCGCTGGGCGGGTGCAGGTTGGACCCGTCGGCCAGGAGCGCAAGTGGCTCGGGCGACAGGACTTGGGGCAGGCTCGGCGTCCGAGGCGCCGTTAGTCCCCCACGGGGCTGGGTGGACGGTGGTGCGCTTGGCGACCGGGGTGCCACGCCGATTGCCCCCACGACCCTGCGCCGGGCTTCTGTCGGTCCCCGTGTGTCCCAGGTCCCGCGAATCTGCCCAACACATCGAACGCACGAATTTGCGTGACGTTCCCGGATCGCTGTCGCTCTGGACACGGTGGCAGGAGAGGCGTGCCCTGCCGCCGGCGGACGGCGTTTCGCCGCTGCGTTTCCCGCAACGTCAAAACGATGAACGGCTGGAGACCACGGTGGAGCGCAGTGGCAACATCACCTACGTCGCTGGTAGGGCCATTCCGGATTGCACAAAGGGAGTACTCGCGATGACAGACCGACACAATCTCGTTCTCGGCATACTTATAACGGCAATAGTCCCGTTTGCATCACCCACCAACGCAGACTCCATTCAGTTGCTTAATGCTCCCAGCGTCGCGGTCACAGACGTTGGGGAGTTCATCCTGGGCGATGAGCTTTCGCTGGCTGTCATTGGTCACACAGGAGTCTACCACTTCGATCTTCAGTACACCTCGTCGCTGCAACAGGGCGAATTGCACTTTGCGATCACGCACACATTCGTCGACGCACAGGGTGATATTTCAATGGACGGTTGGACATATTCAGGTTACCCAATCATCCCGGGTCAGCACACTGATACCTTCGTGGTCACCGATTTCCGACCGCTGCCAGCACAATTGCACCAAGTTCGCGTCAACATATACATGCATGACCTGCAATCTGACACAGACGTTGCGCAGCTTGAGCAGGAGGTCTACTGGGAGTACTCTGATCCAGTTCTTCTGATTCAATGGATCTTATACAATGCCTTGATTGATGACCCATTGCTCTACTCCGGCCAGGACTTGCAGGACTTCATTGTTATATACCAAACCCTCCGTAACAACACCATGCAGACTATTCGTGACGCCGACGAGCGATGGCCAGAGGCGGTCGTAGACTTGGTGGAAGACTGGGCGCGTGACGAAGCGCTAACAAAGGTCGCAGCGGGCCTACATCTGCTTCCGGCGGCTGCCGGGCCTTGGCTAACTGCCGTTTCGGCAGCCATATTGACGTGGCAGATTCTGGAGGAGCCCGCATTGGTGTTTTTGGAAACGATTCAGCTTTACACCTACAATTACGTGCTCGCTGTTGCTGAATCAGCTCTTGAGGTTGTTGATGAAGCGTACGGCCCTGAAGTCGCGATCGTGACTCCACTTGAAGGGGCCACCGTCACGGGTTTAACCACTATCGAGGCCACCGCAACGGACACAGTAGGTGTGGTCTACGTGTCCTTCTACGTTGACGGTGTCGAGCAGGAGGAAATGCCTGCTGCAGGGGAGGACACGTACGCAATCGAGTGGGACACGTCTGGCGTTACGGCAGGGTCACACGAGATTGGCGTAGGGGCCATCGATGCTGCGGCGAATGCAGATTATATCACGTGCTCCGTAGTGGCTGAGCACCCATCTGCGCCAGTACTAACAAGTCCGAATATTGGACACAACGGTGCATGGAACGAGCGTACGTTCACGGTGACTTACACGGACGCAGACAACGATGCTCCAGACTGCGTGCGTGTCGTTATCGACAGCAGCGAATCACAGACCCTGGATCCGACTGTTCCAGGTGACACCGATTACACGGATGGCGCCATGTTCATGGGCACGTTCTGCTGCTTCGGGGATGGTTGGCACTATGGGCATTTTGAGGCCAGCTCGAACGGGCAGGAGGCCGAAGACCTAGACTTCAACTTCCACGTGCAGGAGCCGCAGCCATCGTCGTTAACGCTTACTGCGACCGGGCCGGTTGCGGTTGACGGGCATTCCGTATCGACGATAACGGCCACGGTTCACGATGAGTTGGGTGAGCTCGACCCCGGCATTACGGTCCACTTCAGCGCGAATGGCGCCAGCGGCTGTTTTGCCGATGCGACAGGGGCGTGTGGTACCCACTACGAGGTCGCTGTCACCAACGCAGCGGGCCAGGCCGTGACCCACTTCCGGCCAACCGCGGTCGGACAGGTTCATATCTCGGCATGGACGGACGGGGGACTCTCGGATGTCGCCAGCTTCGATGCTGTCGGTGGCGGTGATTACGACCTCAGTCTGAGCATTCGCCCAGTGTCCATTGGCGATACGGTCTCGACCTATGAACTGAAAGCACGCGTGCTCCAGCAGGACGGACTCCCGCCGGATCCACCCTACCCTGTGACCTTTGAGGCGACGCTGGGAGAGCTGAACGACCGTTACGAGACGCTTGCGTGGCAGAACCCGCTCACGCTCACCTGCACCGACTGGGACGGCTGGTCGTACGCCCACCTGCGTGCCAACTCCACCGGCGATGCCTACGTGACCTTCGAATACGATAACGAAACTGTGACGATCCTGACTCATCTTCATGTGGGGCCCATCCCGGCAGTTCCCCTGGCGTTCAGCCTGTCCGGTGCACACACCGCCTACACGGAGGCGCTCGACGCGGGCGGTGACACACTTGCAGCCTATTGCTTCGACAATAGCCGGGTATACGTCGACGTATTCTCGACGCAGACATGGAGCTTCAGCAAGACGATACCAACTTCCATCCAGGCGCATTCCCAGGGATTCGCCGTAGATGACAACGGGCACTGGAGCTTCGAGACGGCTGAAGGTGCCTTCATCGACCTGTTTACAGATACTGTCGTTGACGGACCTGATGACGTGGTCGGAGATGCGGCCGCAATAACAGCGAACGGGATGTGGGGTGCAGCCAAGGGAGTGGGTGTGTCCGAGGTATTCGTTCTTCAGAACGATGACTCGCATGTGGCATCCATTCCCGTCGACGTCGCAGGTACACCCCGCGCCTTGAGCTTCTCTCCTGATGGCTCTCGGCTTGCGATTTCATATCGAAATCCCGACAACGACCCCCGACTGGAGATCTACCGCACGAGCAACTGGTCACGTGTGGCGACGATTTTGGGTCAACAGGATGGCAAGATACCGACTGATGCAACCTGGTCACCGGACAGTCAGGTTGTGGCATGGAGTGACGACAAGAACTCATCACGGGTCCGCATGATCACGCGGGACGGTGGCATCTTGACTAGTTTCACCAGTACGATCGGTGACATCATTGAGATGGACTGGGCACCATCCACCGCGCCGCTCGCCAGTCTTGCGCTTTACGGTGACGGTGGTGTAGCAGTACATGATCCCACGACAGGAGCGCCGCTCTATGAGCTTCAGGGCGAGCCGGGCGCCTCGTCGTCCAGGAACCGTGCGAGTATGGCCTGGGCTTGTGACGGTAACGCGCTGATCATCCGCAGTAACCCCATTTTGGTGTTCACGCCGTACGATGCGCAGGCGCCAGGCATCGTTATTCACGAGCCACTTGATGGGACGCAGACCGCACAATCCACGATTGTCATCTCCGGCCTCGCTGCGGACGACATCCGCGTGGACGCGGATTCCGGCGAGTATCGCATTAACGGTGGTGTGTGGACGGCGTACTCCATCGGCTTTGATGGAGGCTTCTCCTTCGCGGCGGCCCTTGAGTCAGGGCTCAACACGTTCGAGGTCTGCGCCGAGGACTACCTCGATCAGCGCGGCTGCTCGAGTGTACAGGTGTCTCGATTGACGGATACGATCCCGCCAAGCATCTCGAACATCACGTTTGCCCCACCAGAATTCGAGGTCGGAAGTACCGCGCAGATCACCGCCCATATCCGGGACGACTGGTCCGGCGTGGATCCTGCGACGCCGTTGGCAGAGGTTTTGGGCATCGGGCAGGGCGTGGTCGCGAGCATTGCGCTTTACGATGACGGGATGCACGGAGACGGCGGCGCAGGAGATGGTGTCTTCGGAAGCACCTGGGACACCGCCGGGATCGACGAGGGCGAGTACCAATTGCGTGTAAGCGCGGCCGACAATGAGGGCAACGGCGCGAGCGTGGCTCACGGCCAATGGCTGTTTGCGTATGACTATCCCGTGATTTCGGACGTGGCCCACGCCCCGGCTGAGCCAACCAACGTCGACGACGTTACGGTGACCGCCAGCGTAACCGACAGCACGGGCCTCTCGAGCGTGCTGCTTCGCTACGAGACCAATGGCGCCGGCAGTTGGACCACCGTTGCGATGATCAGTGGCACTGACAACTCGTGGTCCACCGACATACCGCGCCTCCTCGGCGGTGGCAGCGTCGAGTACTACGTTGAGGCAACCGATGTGTATCTGAACGAGGCAAGCAGTGCCACATATGACTACACCGTCACGGTGATCCAAGACTGTAACGGGGACCTGGTTCCCGATGCCCAGAATCTGGCGGAGTGTGACGGCAGTGCTTGGTGCAGCGACTGCAACGGTAACGGGATTCTCGATGAATGTGATATCACCGATTGCGACCCCGGTGATCCCGCCTGCGATGATTGCAACGGCAACGGGACGCCGGACGAATGCGACCTGGCACCCATCTGGAGTGAGGTTGATCCAGTGCTTCGCGCTCCAGAGTCAAACGGGCAATCTGGAGCCGAGTTTGGCAGCGCCGTTACGATCGCTGGCAATGTGGCAGCGGTCGGGGCCCGGTACGAGGACGGTGCGAACAACGGAACGGACTCCGGTGCGGTCTACGTCTTTCGTAAGGCGGGCGAGTCATGGGGACCGCCGACGCGTCTCGTGCCCAGCGACGGACAGCCGGGCGACAATTTCGGGAGCGCCGTGGCACTAGATGCCGACGTGTTGGTCGTGGGGGCGCTGAAGGTTGACGCTGTGCACGAGGACGCGGGCGCCGCCTACGTATTCCGCTATACAGCAGGGGTCTGGAGTCTGGAGCAGCGTCTTCTGCCTGAGGGGTTCGGCACAAACCCCGGTGACTCGTTTGGCCAGTCCGTTGCTGTGCATGGAAACGTGATCGCAATCGGAGCGCTTTGGGACGATGAGAACGGGACGAGCGCCGGTGCCGCATATGTTTATCGCTTTCTTGGCGGCTCCTGGGTCCTTCAACGCAAACTGCTCGGCGAGGCGCACCATGACAGCTTCGGTACCCCGGTTTCCGTTTCCGGCAGTCCCGGAAGCGAACTGGTCGCGGTTGGCGCACGTTACCACGACACGCCCTATGTCGACGCAGGCGCAGCGTACATCTGCCGGGAGATTGACGGGCAGTGGGAGAAGGAGACGAAGCTGACCGCAGTTGACGCCGCGCCCGGCGACGAGTTTGGGCGCTCGGTTGATATCGACGGAGACTCGCTGGTCGTCGGCGCCTGGTATGATGCAGATTGCGGATATCAGTCTGGGTCCGCCTACATGTACCGCTTCGGTGAGGATGGTTGGCACCTTGAAGCAAAGCTGCGTCCACCAAACGGTCACGCAGGGCAGCGATTCGGTTTCTTCGCCTCGATTGCCGGAGACACGATCGCGATTGCCGAGGACTCGTCCAGCACAGCGCACGTCTTCCGTCGCACAGGAACTGCGTGGCAGCCTGCACAGACACTGGTTCCTTCTGGTGCCTTTGCGAATGATGGGTTTGGTTGGGTGTCTGTATGTGGTGACGACATCCTTCTCGGCGTGCGAAAGGACGCTTACTATGGTGCGCTGTCCGGCGCAGCCTACCTCTACGCACTTGGTCCGGGCGCAAGTGCCGACTGCAACGGCACGGCCATCCCTGATGAGTGTGAGACCGTTGGCAGCGGAGACTTCAATGCAGACGGACACGTGGACGGAGACGACTTCGTCGCCATGGCAGAGGCTCTGACCGGTCCTGACGTCGAGCTGGACACGGTTGCGGCGGAGTGCAAAGATGCCTACTTGGCCGCGTTTGATTTCGATGGCGATGGCGACGTCGACTTGGCTGACTTCGCGGTATTCAGCTTGGTCTTTACTGGTTCGCAGAAGTGACCCTGCGTTAACCCGAACCCGGCCATACAGCCAGCGGCAGGAGGAAGCCGGAGGTGCTGCGTGAGGGTCCCTGCACATATGACCGCAGGGGGACTCGCTCACTTTGCGTCCCGGTCGTTTGCCTGAAACTCCGTTTCGCGGTCGTCAATGCCATGCTGGGTGGCAGGTGGACAGCATCCAGCTCATCGCCGCCGACGCGATCGACAACGACTGCAACGACAACGGCGTGCCGGATGAGTGCGAGGCGGACTTCGATGGGGACGGGCTGATCGACGGGTGTGACCCCGACATCGATGATGACGGTGTCCTGAACGCGCAGGACGTGTGCGACCATACGCCGCTGGGAAGGACGGTCGATGCGCAAGGCAGGCCGCTGAGCGACATCGATCAGGACTGCGACACGGACCTTGAGGACTTCGCCCATTTCGAGCAGGGATTCACGGGCCCCCTGGCCGACGGCGGCTGATACGCCGAACGCCTCGGGTGGCGCCGTGTTCCGCCTACGGCCGACGGGTGTACGGCGGGCGAAGCCGACCACCAAGGAGTTGTGCCGGATGTCGATCTGCGGCCCAGCATCCTCGGTCTCTTGGGGCCGACGCCATCGCCGGGAGGGTCGTACGCCGAACCTTCAAGCTCTCGAAGTAGCTGGTGTCGAACCGGCCCACACTTGGCCGGTTTTGCCCGCCCGCTGCCACCATCGGGACTGCCTCGGGCAGCGCCCGGCGGCGAGAGCGGTGCTTGGGCGGGTCGCCTCCGTCCGGCAAAGGGCATCTTCAATCTGGGCCTGAGCTCATGGAGGATGTACCCATCGTGACGGAAGACGTGCGTCATGGGCAGCGTAAGTGGTGATCGGAAGAAGGAGGCGTTCTGTCGGCGGATGGCGTGAGGGCAGGCAGGGTGCGGGCTGTCGGTCCGGGCCTAGTGTGGCCGTCACCGACCGCCGGAGGCGTCGCTCTACCGGTGGCGCAGGCGGGTGGTTTGGGGTCGATTCGATCCGGCACGACCGGGAGGAGGCGGGGCTGCGTCCTATCAATGGCGGTGTTCACGTCGCAGCCCCCGCGCGGCGGCTGGGGGCGGGAACGGCGTGGGCGGCCGAGGATGCCAGAAGCCCGCTCTCCTCCAGGACAGACGCAACCAGTCGCGCGTCGGCATACGCGGCCGGTGCACCGGTAATGGAAGGCGCCGTGCTGGTACGGACGTCGACGACCTCCACACCGAGCTCCCAGAACTCGGCGTCATGCTCGAGCGGGTGCGCCGCGACCTCATCGCGCGTCAGGAGGAAGGCCTGAACGCCCACGCCGTAGTCCGGCGCCGAGGGATCCGCGGCACGCCACGCAGCACGGTCGCGGACACACGCAAGATCATCACAGCTCGTGCGGATCGCAATCACCCGCCCGCCGAACTCGCGGGCCAGGTTCCAGAGCGGTTCCCGGCGTGCCCGGAGCGTCTCGAGCAAGCTGCTGGCGGGGATCAGCACGCGGAAGTACGAGCGGGCCATCGAGGACTTCACCGACGGCTACGGGATCAGTCGCGGCGGGGTCGGCCGGGAGCTGGTGGACGCCACGAGGGGGGCGTTGCAGAGGTTGTGCGAGCGTCGCGTCGACGAGTTGGGGCGGCTGGCCGGGGCCTTCCCTGCCATTTCGGGGCTCACAGGGGGGGCCGGCCATGCGGGGATCAACGATGCTGTCCGCGGGGGTGGCGGCCTCGACACATTGAAAGTGCTGCTTTTCGGGCCTCGCTTCGGGGCACGTTTTCCAGTTGTCGCGACCCTGTTTGATCGGGTAGAATGGCTTCGGCTTCACCGTCGTGCTTGGCGGCGGGGGCGCTTCGGAAGTGCGCGTGTGTCGTCGAGCCGCAGTGGTGGGGGGCGGTGGGCCGGCGTCGCGCGTCGTAGGGGGGCCAGGGGGTTGCCTGGGCCGCTGCGACGCCGACTGAACCTCAAAGGGGATACCAGATTTTGAAGGTTGGTTCTTGTGCTGCGCCGTGAGGGCGTGCTGAAGGGAGAGGCCCATGTGTATCCGGGCGAAGGTGATTGGATCAGCAAACGCGGTGTTGGTGGGCATGGTCGTGGCTGCGGTGGCCTTCGGGATCGTGGGGGCGCCCGCGGCGGGCGCGGGGGCGCCGATACCCTGGCGAACGGGTGCAGCAGCGGTGCCATGGCAGAGTCCGGCTCAGATCACGGCCATGCTCGACGCCGTGGCAGCGCGGGAGAGCGGCGACCGGCACGTGGTCGTGCAGTTTGACCGACCGGTGGGCGACGCGCTGCGTGCCGCCCTGGCGGCCGAGGGGTTGGAGTTGCTGGCGTACGTGGGGGAGAACTCGTTCTTCGCTGCGTTAACGGCGGATAGCCTGGATGCGGCGGCGCTGGGCGCGACGGAAGCCTTGGCAGCAGTGGCGGAGATTCAACCGGCGTGGAAGCTGCATCCGCTGCTGGTCGAGGGGAACGTGCCGTCCTGGTCCGTCGTGAGTGGGGACGCAGACGGGGATCCGATTGCAGGCGCGTACGTGGTGTACCATGAGGACGTGCCGCTGGACGAGGGGATCCGGGTGGCGGAGCAGCAGGGGGCCGTGGTCCGCGACGTCCTGTATACCATCAACGCGCTGGTGATCGAGCTGCCGCGGTCGGCGATTGCGACGCTGGCGGCCGAGGATGCGGTGCAGTGGATTGAGCCGCCGCTGCCGCGAATGAGTGAGATGAACGACAGCAACCGTGCCCGCACGCAGGCGGACTTGGTGCAGGCCGCGCCTTACAACCTGACGGGCTCCGGGGTCAACGTCATGGTTTATGACGGCGGCACGGCCCGGTCGACGCACGTGGACTTCCAGGGCCGGCTGACGGTCCGGGACAGCGGCAGCATGGCCAGCCACGCCACGCACGTGTCCGGGACGATCGGTGGCGCGGGCGTTGCCAACGCCACGTACAAGGGCATGGCTCCGGGTGTCACCATTCAGTCCTACACTTTCCAGTACGACGGGTCGGGCACGTTTCTCTACACGAATCCGGGGGATCTTCAGGCCGACTACAACCAGGCGATCAATACGTACGGCGTCGTCATCGCCAATAACTCCATCGGTACCAACACGGAGACCAACGGGTTCGACTGCGCCATCCAGGGCAACTACGGCGTGACCGACCAGTTGATTGATAACATCGTGCGCGGCAGCCTGGGTGCCCCGTTTCGCATCGTGTGGGCGGCCGGGAACGAGCGTCAGGGAAGCCGCTGTGACGTGGAGGGCTACGGCGACTACTACAGCAGTGCGCCGCCCGCCGGGGCGAAAAACCACCTCTGTGTGGGTGCTCTGAACTCCAATGACGACTCGATGACCAGCTTCAGTAGCTGGGGCCCCACCGACGACGGGCGCATGAAGCCGGATATCAGCGGGCCGGGCTGCCAGAGCAACGGCGACAACGCCGTGACGTCGTGCAGCTCGTCCAGCAACACCGCTTACACGACGATGTGCGGAACGTCGATGGCCTGCCCGACGGTGACCGGCTGTTCGGCCCTGATGATCCAGGACTTCCAGGCACATTTCCCCGGCCAGCCGCTGTTCCGCAACTCGACGCTGAAGTGCTGGTACGCCCACACGGCGGTTGACCTGGGCAACGCCGGGCCGGACTATCAGTACGGCTACGGTTCCATCCGGGTCAAGGATGCAATCGACTTCATGCGCACCGGGGCCTTCGTGGAGAATAGCGTCAGTCACGGGGGGGCGTACACGCGTAACGTCACCGTCAGCGCCGGCGATCCGGAGTTGCGGGTGACACTGGCATGGGACGACTATCCGGGCACGCCCAACGTGAATCCCGCCCTGGTAAACGACCTGGACCTGCGCGTCTGGGGGCCCACCGGAACGCGGTACTATCCGTGGACGCTGAACCCGACGAATCCAAGCGTGGCGGCCGTGCGCACGCAGGAGAACCATCTTGACAACATCGAGCAGGTGCTGGTCAGCAGTCCGGCGGCGGGCACCTGGACGATCGAGGTATATGGCTACAACGTGCCGCAGGGGCCCCAGCCGTTCTCCCTGGTGGGTGACGGGGCCGTGAACGTCGGCACCAGCATCTCGCTCCCGGACGGGTACCCGGCGCTGATGCCGCCCGGGGTGCCTTATGTGATCGACGTGCAGGTCAACTCGATCGGGGAAGACACGGTTCCGGGCAGCCCGACGTTCTACTACCGATACCAGGGAGGCAGCTATCAGAGTGTGCCGCTGACGTATGTAAGCGGCAACTTGTATCAGGCGACGCTGCCCGCTGCCACTTGCGCGGATGATCCCGAGTACTACTTCAGCGCGCGAGGCAGCATTACCGGTCTGGTTTACTACCCGGCCGGCGCGCCGGGCACGGTGCTGAGCACGGCGGTGGGCGAGGTCGTCACGCTTTTCCATGACAACTTCCAGAGCAACCTGGGGTGGACGGCGGAGAACCTCGGGGCCACCAGCGGCGACTGGCAGCGTGGCGTGCCGGTCAACGATCCGAGCTGGGCGTACGATCCGGCCGCCGATGCCGACGGCAGCGGTCAGTGCTACCTCACCCAGAACGAGATGGGCAACACCGACGTAGACGACGGCGCCGTGCGGCTGACTTCCCCGGTGATCGACATGTCCGCCGGTAACATCACGATCAGCTACTACTACTTCCTGGAGTTGACCAACACCAGTGGCGCCGTGGACAAACTCCTCGTTGAAATCAACAACGGCGGTGCCACCTGGACCACGATTGCAAGTCATACCACGGACCTCGGACTGAGCTGGGGATCGAACGTGATCAACCAGGCGGCGCTCAACGCGGCGGGCGTCACGCTCACAGCGACAATGCGGCTGCGGTTCACGGCCAACGATGCCGACCCGCAGAGCATTGTGGAGGCGGGCCTGGACGGCTTCCACGTGGAGGGATTGCAGTGTTTCGCGGACGACACGACGCCGCCGACGCCTGACCCCATGACGTTTGCCTCGGCGCCGGCGCCGACCAGCACTTCGGCCATCGCCATGACGGCGACGACGGCCACGGATGCGCAGTCCCCGCCGGTGGCGTACTACTTCAACTTCGTCTCCGGCGGCTCCGGCGGCAACGACAGCGCGTGGCAGGGTTCGACGTCCTACACCGACAGCGGGCTGGCGGCGAACACGAGCTACACCTACCGGGTGAAGGCCCGCGACAGCGCATCGACGCCCAATGAGACCACCTATTCGGGCAACGCCACGACGGCAACGTGGATCCAGACGCCCACGGGAGTATCTTTCGGCACCGTGACCGCCAGCACGATCGGGCTGCAGGCGACCGGGACGCTGACCAACCTCACGGTGGGAACCTCCGGTGTGTACTTCGACTCGACGACGGTCGGTGGCGACGGCGGGATCAACGAGTGGGTACAGGTTGCGACCGACACGGCGACCGGCCTGAGCCCCAACACCCAGTACACGTTCCAGGTCAAGGCCCGCAACCAGAACAGCGTGGAGACGGTCTACAGCGCGACGGCCAGCAAGGTAACGCTCGCGAACGTGCCCGCGGCGCCGACGCTGAGCAATCCGAGCCAGACGAGCATGATGCTGGACGTGAACGCGAACGGTAACCCGGTTGGCACGCAGTTCGCCGTCCAGTGCACGGCGACGGCGGATGCCGCGTGGAATGGCAAGTATGTCAACGCGGCCGGTCAGCCCGTCGCGGCGGCCGTGTGGCAGACGGATGCCACGTGGGGGACGATCACGCTGCAGGGCATGCAGGCGGCGACGGCGTACAGCTTCGCGGTGAAGGCCCGCAACAGCGACAACCTCGAGACGGCCCTGGGACCGGTGGCGACGCTGTCGACGTTGGACTACCCGTTCGGCGCTTGCTGCTTCTACGACGGATCCTGCGACGAACTTCAGCAGGCCGCCTGTACCGCGGCCGGCGGGGAAGGCTGGACGATCGACTTGGCGTGCGAGCCGAACCCGTGCCTGCCGTGGGGGGCCTGCTGCCTCAGCGCGGGCGGGTGCGTGGAGGCGACGCAGGTTGATTGCGGGACGATCCCCGGCGGCACGTGGCACGGGATGGCGACGGACTGCACCGACGCCGACGAGAACGGCACGGCCGACGCTTGCGAGTGCGCGCTGGGCGACGTGGAGTGCGATGCCGATCTGGACCTGGCCGACTTCGCCAGCCTGCAGGAGTGCTTCGGCCGGTTGCCGCTCCCGCCGGCCTGTGCCATCTTCGACTTTGACTTCGATGAAGACGTGGACGTGAATGACTTTGCTGACTGGATGGAGAGGATGACCGGGCCGAACTCCTAGCTCGCCTGACAGAACCCTCTCCCTCGAAGGAGGGGGCGGAGCGAGGGGGAACGCCACCGCGGTCCGACACGCGGACGAAGAAAGGGGTCAGGAGCATTCTTCGCGTGGCGAAGTGGCTCCTGGCCCCTTCTCTTGTGCTCAGTGGCGAGCGTCACGCACTCGGCCGACGCCGGGGTGCTGCAAGCGCCAGGCCGACGGCCAGGAGGACGGCCGCGGCGGGCTCGGGGACGGCGTGGCCGGGGCCCGTCTCACCGGAGTAACTGCCGCTGCCGATCGCCAGCACGTCGGCCGCCGGACTGTAGTGGGACGGCAGGCCGTGCAGGGCATCGGCAACGGCGAAGCCCGCGGCGAAGTCGATGTTGCCGCGCATCACGCCCTCGGTCCCCAACAGACTCTTCGTTTCGGCGATCGCGCCGCCGACGATCGTGCCCGTGCCCTCCAGGAGGTAGCTCAGCGAGTCGCTGGAACCATACAGAGAGACGTGGCTCAGATCGATCGCCCAGAGCAGCACGTTGGCGACGTCCGGGAAACCGGTCCGGCTTAAGTAACCCCACACTTCGAGGTCGGCTGCGCCCGGGCTGGTGTGCAAACCCGTCCCGACCAGGCTGACGCCCAGGGGCGGCACGGCCGTATCGTACCCGGTGAGCTTGACGGCCAGCCGCAGGTCGCCGCCAAAGTTGTAGTCGAAGTCGCCCGGAACGCCGAGGTCGTACCAGATCGGCGTCACGCCGGCGACGTTCGGCCAGTTCGGCCAGTAGGCGGTGGCTTCGCCGCCGATACCGTTGTCGGCCGAGCTGACCAGGGTGTCCGGCAGGGCGCCGTTGGTTGAGTACTGGAACTCAGCCCCGAAGTTGATGTCCGCACCGATGATGCTGGGCGTGAGCGGTGCTCCGAACGCTGCGGTGCCGGCGGCAAGGACGGCCGCTGCGGCAAGGTATGCTTGCCTCATGTATTTCTCCCTTCCCCTGCTGCTCATCCACACAGTGGCTGCGTCGCCCGGGCGCCGGTATACAGCGGACGCACGCTCTCCCTCCTCCTGGCGCCCGGGTGTCACGAGCTCAAGGAATCGTAGGCCGGTAGAAGGGAAGGAATCAAGGAACATGCGCGGGAACTCTACTCCGACTGTAGCGCGGAATTCCAACAGGGAAGCACCAGGTCCGAGAATGATGTGCAATCCAGGCGTTGCGTGCACTCTTGCGTAGTCGAGCGACTGCGGCACCTTGTGCGCGGCCGCCCAAGGTGTACAGAGTTGCTGGAGTTCCATCGGCGTGCGCCGGCGTCTACCGAGTGTTGCCTGACGGGGGCTGAGTCGCGTCGTCGCTGGTTTGCGGTTGCGGTACGCCGACGACAGGCGCGGGCTGGTACTCGGGGCTACGGCTTCTCAACGGGGCGCCGTCGCAGGGGAGCTGACAACGGGACGGGGTAGCACGGCGAAGTGCCGGCGGGCGGGAACCATGCCGTTGCGGACAGTAGCGTCGGGGATCCGAAAAGGCATGGCGGCGCCGCGCTTGGCCATGCCACCCGGGCCTCGCTGTCGGTTTCCCCGCTGCGTGAAGCTATTCAGGGCTTGATGGTGTTCTCGGCGGAGTGCGTCCCCCATTCTCTCTCGGAAGGGGCGCGGGATTGTGCCGGGTGTCGCCCAGGCGAAGATTATGGGGCGTGGCGCTTCAAACGGCGGGGTAGCTGCGGTACAATGGCGGCCAGCGGCGGAGGGGAGTGGAGCGAGAACTCTTCGGATGCTGCGCCCATGATCAAGCACCGCTGCCCCGAGTGTAACTCCCCGTACTCATTACCGGACGACGCCGTCGGCAAGCGCGCGAAGTGCAAGTACTGCGGGACCGTGTTTCGGGTGGAAGGGGCGGGCAGTGCGTCCCCAGCGGCGCGTGCCGCACCTGCCGCGGGGACGACACCTGGAGCGCCGCGCGCTCCCGGCAAGCCCGCGCCGCCGGCGCAAGCGGCTCGTCCCGGCGTACCCCCACCGCGCAGGTCCGCGCGCTCCTTACGTACGGCGGCTGCGCCTCCAACGCCGACGGATGAAGCGGCCGGCATCATTCCCCTGACCTCGGACCCAGCCAACGAGGACACGGACAGCTTGTGGGAGGCGGAGGCGGCCGCGCGGGCGGCGCAGGATACCGCGGCCATCCGTGCCGGGGCACAGGGGGAAGAAGCCGAGCCCTATGGGGAGCGCGTTCGGCAGGCGGCGGTGGGGGGGGAGGTGCCGCGTACGTTCGCCGCTGGGGTCTTGTGGACGTTCCTCTTCCCGACGGACCCGCAGAACCTGGTGGCGTTCGTGGCCATCTGGCTGTTCCTGGTGCTCAGCCAAGTCGTCGCGACATTCCTGATGTGTGCCGGATCGATCGTCATGCTGGTGGTGGCCGGGTGGTATGCAGCCTTCTGCTTCCAGGTTGTGGAGGAGGCGGCCGGTGGCGAGGAAGGGTTGCCATCGGTGAACGTGGAATCCGGGTGGTTGGTGGAGTATCTCGGGGCGTTGCTGAAGTGGATCGGGGCGTGGGCGGTGGCGCTGCTGCCCTCCATCGTTTACATAATTTACCTCTTCGCTACTGACCAAGCCCAAGGGTTGGGCGCCGTCGATCCGGCCGGCGGTGTGCTCGGTATGCTCCAGACCGCAGGCAATGCAGTCCTGACGCTTCTGGTGTGCCTCGGCGTGTTCCTCTGGCCGATGATCGTGCTCTGCGTGGCGCTGGGTGGGTTCACGACGCTGTATCGGCCGGACCTCATCGTCCGGACACTGATCCGAACACTGCCGGTGTATGTGCTGATAGTGGTCCTGGCGGTGGGAAGCGGGGTCGTCGGGAATCTGGCGACCTCTGCGCTGAGCTCCGTGAACCCGTATGCGGCTATCGTGGTGGCTTGCGGGGTGGAGTTGTACCTGCGGATCGTGGCGTGCCGGTGCATCGGCCTGTACTACCACTACTTCAAGGACCGCTTCGCCTGGTCGTGGGGGTAGCCCGGAGCAGGACGGGTTCGTTTCTCCAGGGTGTGTGTTGGCTTGCCTGGGTGCGATCGGAGCACCGGGTATGCACGGGAGACGGTCACGCGGGATGGGGCGCCCGAGGGGCCGTGTCCGCGGGCTGCGGCTCAGATCGTGCTTGCGAGCTCCCGAGAGGTCGGCACAGGTTGCGACACGTGGCTCCGAGGTGTCTGGGCCGGTCGGGGTTTTGGGCTTGACCGGACCGGGGCAAGGGTCGAATAATCTTTCCGGCGGGCACAGGAGCGCTGTGCGCCGCGACTGCCTGACTACCTGCCATTCGCACGGAAGGGATTCACGATGCTCACCTGCCACTCGCTTGTCGCCTTGCTGATACCGGTTGTGTTCGCTGCCTCCAACGCTACGGGGACGGAAGATTCTCTGGGAGTGGCCTCGGGTGGGCAGCAGCCCACAGGGGCGGGTCCGCTCGGTACCGAAGCGCCCGCCGAGCCGCATGTGGCGGCGGCAACGGAATCCGGCAGCGATGCGTTGGCTGACGCGGAGCAGCAAGCGGAGCTGGAGCTGGCGAAGCACGCCCTGCGCCTCGGTTTGACGAAGGCGTGGGCGCGCGTGGTGCAGGGTCGCTACGACGAGGGCGCCCGCCTGGCGGCCACCGGGCGTAACGCCGCCGAGCGCCTGCCGGAATCGGCTGAACGCGACGCGCTGATTGCGGATTTCGACAAGGTGTTGCAGGAGGCTCGTACGCACACCCCGGCCGGGGCGTCGGGGGCGGGGGCGGCAACCGCGAGCGGTGAGGTCACGCGACCGGCGCCGATCGATCCGGTGTCACCGGCGAGTCCGCGGCCACTGGTGCGGGCGTTCGAGGGTGGGCGCCCGGTCGGCACGCCGGAGTTTCCGTACACCGACCCGGCCGAGCTGGATGCCCGTTTCGAGGCGTACCTCGAGCGCGTGCTGGCGCGTCTTGGCGAGGACCGCGACATCCGCAGCCGAGTGATGACGTACCCGCCGAACTGGCCGCAGATCACCCAGCGTCGGGCGCCGTTCAAGGACGGCACGATCTGGCAGGGGCCGCCGTTTCAGACGCCGGAGGGCGAATGGAAGCAGACGATCATCTACGATGTGCAGAGTCTGCTCATGGGGCCCGTGGAGTCGGTCGGTGCACCGCACTTCAGCCAGTTCGTGTTGTCGCCGCTGTGGTCAGGCGGCGTGGTGATACCCTACTGGTGGGGGACACGGTTGCCGACCGCGCGCGCGATCGACCCCTTCACCGGTCTGCCGATGCTGACCTTCCAGTCACCCGCTCTCGTGCCGGGCACTCCGCCCGCCGTGCCGACGAACCAGGAGCGCCTCGAGGAGTTGCAGCGCCTGGTCGAGCAGGCGCTGGGAGCCAAGTAGGGGCCGGCGGCCGGCGGCGATCAGCTTTCAGCCATAGGCTATCAGCTACACGTTCTCGGTCGTCAGTTGGCTGCTGTCAGCGCCCAGCGTTTGCGGGGCCCAGGGCCCTGCCCTTGTTCTCAAGCGGGGCAGCAGCAGGGGTTTCCAGGCTACCTGGTCATCGTCCGGGCGGCCGCCGCGGCGACGAGGCTCCTTTTCTCCCGTGCCGAGCGTGCGACCACTTCAGGTTGGCGGGCGGCTTCCGGTACAATCCTGTCTGGGTGTGCGTGGGGAGCGCCGCCCGCCGGCGAGGAGGTGTCGGGCATGTCGTGCCGAGTTGTCGCAGGGATCGTGTGGTTCGGGTGCCTTGTTGCAGGCGATCTTGCAGTTGGGCAGGTAACTTACGTGGAGCGCTCGACCGGTCTTCAGACGCCGGTGATGGAAGCGGGCGGCACCGAGGTCGAATTCGCGGACGTTGACGACGATGGACACGCGGACATCGTGTCGATCGGCGACCACGGGTCGCCGTACGTCGGTACCCAGCAACACGGCGTCATGGTCTGGTTTGGCAACGGCGCGGGTGTCTGGTCCGTGTTCCAGTATGGGGACTTCGGCTACGGTGGGCTGGCCGTGGGGGACGTGAACGGCGACGGACTGCTGGACGTCGGCTACGGGATGCACCACAACTACTCGGGCGTCGACTTGGGCAACCAGCTTCTCGAAGTGGCGCTGGGCGACGGCACGGGGCACCTGTGGACCGCCTGGGACGACGGCCTCGCCACCAATGGCGAAACCTGGGGCATGTTCGGTACCGACTTCGCCGACGTGGACAATGACGGCGACCTCGACGTTGCGTCGATCTCGTTCGGTTGCTGCGCGGGCGTGCACGTCTACCTGAATGAGGGCAACGGCACCTGGATCCAGAGTTTCGGCTTCACGGGCGGCAACTCGAGCTTGCTGATCTGCTCGGGCGACGTGAACGGGGATGGACGCATTGACATCGCGGCAGGCAGCAGCCTGGCAACGATTTACCTCGGCGACGGCACCGGGGCGTTCACGGCCGGCAGCGGCAACCTGCCGACGGACAGCGGCGGACTCGGTGGTATCGACTTGGGCGACGTGACGGACGACGGACGGGACGAGTTGGTGCTCATTACGTCGAGCGGCGCGCTGCAGGTGTGGCAGTGGATCAGCCCGGGCGTGTGGCAGAGTATCTCCACGGGCTTGCCGACCAGCGGGGGTTTCCGCCTGGCCCAGATTGCGGACATGGACCTCGACGGGTACGGAGATGTGGTCGCATACGCCGTGGGGTCGCCGGGACGCGTCGTAGTCTACCGCGGCGACGGGACAGGGAACTGGCAACTGCTCGCCACGATCAACGCGCCCAACAGTTGTGACTATGCAGCCCTGCGCGCGGGGACTGACGTCGATCACAACGGCTATCCGGATTTGGCCGTCATCGCCGAGGAGAACTGCTCGCCGTGGACCGGCGGCACGAACCGCCCGCACGTATTCTGCGAGAGCTCCGTGCCGAGCGTGGGCTGGGTGCACGTGCTGTACCCGCGTGGCGGAGAGGTGTGGCGGGCCGGCTCGGTGCGGTGCATCGACTGGACGGCGGCCGTGCCCGGCCACGTGGCCACGACCATGAACATCGAGGTATCGACCAGCGGCCCCGCCGGTCCCTGGTCCGCCGTTGCGGCCGCTGTGCCTAACAATGGCCGGCACCAGTGGTTCCTTCCCTCGACGCTGCCGATGTCCGGGAACTGCTACCTGCGACTGACGCACAGCAGCGGGGCAGTGACGACGAATCCGCAGCCCTTCGCGATCATCGGCCCACTCCTGGGTGATTTCGACCTCGACGGCGACGTAGACGCCACCGATCACGCCGCTCTTGTGGCGTGCTTCGGGGGCCCCGGCGCAGACCATCCGCCAGCCTGCGCCAGCAAGGACCTGGACGGCGACGGTGACGTCGATCTGCACGACTGGGCGATGTGGCAGAATGCGTTCACCGGCGGGTACTGATTGACCCCGTCGTCAGGCGTCAGCGGTTGGCCTTCGGCCATCAGCCGTCAACTCGCGGCCGGCGGTCTCTGCGCATGCAGTTGACGCCGGTGCTGCGCTCTGGCAGGGGCGAGACGGTTGGTTGTAGAATGCGCGCAGGCGCGGATGGGACGCGGCGCGGGGCGCTCCGTGACGGGCCGCTCAGGGGTTCCGAGGTACCGGCAGTCGGCTGCAACGTCCCCGGTCCCCTGCGGGGGACCGGCGAGGTTGGCTCGGGCGCGTGGTGCGCTGGTGGAGACGGACGTGTTCAAGGCTTGGCGAAGCGCGGCGGCCTCGGTTTGGCGGTTTGTGGGTCACCTGCACCCCGCCAAGCTGGTGCTGCTGGGTTACGGGTCCTACATCACGATCGGGTGGCTGCTGCTGTGCCTGCCGTTCGCGCATCGTGGCGACGGAGCCGGCGTTCTGGATCACCTGTTCACGGCCACCTCCGCGGTGTCAACGACCGGGCTGGTGACGGTGAGCGTGGCCGACGACTACACGGCGTTTGGTCAGGTCGTGGTGCTGTTGCTGATCCAGCTTGGGGGCATCGGCTACATGACCCTGGGATCGTTCGTCGTGCTGTCGCGGAAGTCGGAGTTGTCCGAGGCACGCCTGGCCGTGGGCAAGACGGTGTTCAGTCTACCCCGTTCCTTCGATTTCCGCTGCTTCCTGCGGGGGGTGGTCATCTTCACCGTGGTTATTGAGGGTGCGGGGGCGGCGGCGCTGTATTTCGTCTTTCACGGCACGGGTGAGGCCTCGGCACTGTGGAGCGCCGTGTTTCACTCGGTTTCAGCGTTCTGCACGGCCGGGTTCAGCCTGTACAACACCAGCTTCGAGGGGTTCGCGGGCAACTTCTGGGTGAACGCCGTGGTGGCGGTGTTGAGCTACCTGGGGGCCATCGGCTTCATCGTCTGCGTGGACTTCTGGAACATGGTCACCGGCCGGGTCAAGGAGATGACCCTCACGAGCAAGATCATCCTGTGGTCGACGTTCTGGCTGAGCGTGGTTGGGACGCTGCTGTTGCTGCTGGGGGAGCCGTCGATTCAGGCGAAGCCGCTCGATGAGCGGCTGCTGGCGGCGTTCTTCCAGACGATGACCGCCATGACCACGGTGGGGTATAACACGGTGAGCATGGCGGCCCTGTCGAAGGCGTCGGTGCTGCTGCTGATTCTGCTGATGGTGATCGGGGCGTCGCCGGCGGGGACGGGCGGGGGCCTGAAATGCACGACTTTCTCGGCCTTTCTGGGCGTGATGCGCAGCGCCCTGCGGGGCCGGCAGGAGGTGCGTTTCTGGGGTCGCCCGGTACCGCTCGAACGGGTGTGGACGGCCGTCGGCAGCCTGGGTTTCTACCTGCTCGCACTAATCGCGGGGACCTACCTGCTGGAGCTGACCGAGCCCACGCCGTTCGAGCAGAACTTCTTCGAGGCGGCGTCGGCGCTGGGCACCGTGGGGCTGAGCATGGGCATCACGTCCGCCCTCACGAGCGTGGGGAAGACTATCATCATCCTGCTCATGTTCTGCGGGCGGATGGGACCATTGACGTTCGGGGTGGCCTTGTTCTGCCGGATGGAAGACACCGCCGCCCCGCGTGACAACGACTTGGCCGTGTAGCCGAGCGCGCGGGCAGGCACGTTTTGCCGCGTCGCGCTACGTGCGGAGGGGGCACCAGCCTGTAGGGCGGGTTCCACCCGCCGCTGGTGTTTGGCCATTTCATAGTAATCTGGGCGGGTTCGCAAGCGAACTTGGCGGAATGACCGAGGGAGAGTGGAGCGGGAACGCCTCTTGACAGCTTCCGGGCCTGGTGGTATCTAGTTATATGACTAG
>Ga0209605_1001281_pt1 | contig 28675 bp, 14 predicted proteins | sample AD_UKC035_MetaG_FD_184408 | JGI IMG/M metagenome (GOLD analysis project Ga0209605, IMG submission 184408) | Active sludge microbial communities of municipal wastewater-treating anaerobic digesters from USA - AD_UKC035_MetaG (SPAdes) (version 2) | ecosystem: Engineered > Bioreactor > Anaerobic >...
CGCCGAGCTGGATGATCTTGGACTCCATCCGATGGAGTCCAAGATCATCCAGCTCGGCGCCATGGACGGCGATTGGGACGACTTCCGCATCGAGCTGTGGCTGGACATGGGCATGCCGGGCGACATGTCCGCGATGGACATGGGCATGGGGACCCACCTGGGCATCTTCGGGCCGGGCAGCATGGCCAGCAGCATGAACATGGATCTGGGCATGGGGATGGATCTGGGCATGGGCGCGGGAGGCATCCTGGGTCTGGCGCTCCTCGCCTCCAACCTGCCCATGGGCGCGGTCATCGGTCCCGACGCGACGTTTCTGGACTCAGCCTATCTGCTGGGACCCTGCGAGTTCGGCGAAGACGGCGGGTACATCGGTCTTCGCACCGCGATGGGCCAGTACGGCTGGCTGCTCATAGGGAGCCAGTCAGACATCGGGACGGAAACGCACAGCGTCGTGATCAGTGGCTGGGCCTACGAGACCCAGCCGGGCCTGTCGATCGCGGCCGGGGAAGGCGGCGCCTGCGACTGGGCGGCAGGCAAGCCGCACAAAATGCACTGGCCGCAATTGCCCGACCTGGCCTCCACGGGAATGGATGTCGATCTGACCCAGGTCACCCTGGCGGACGACTTCAAATGCACCGAAACCGGTCCCATTCACGACATCCACCTCTGGGGATCGTTCCGCAACGACGTCCTGCCCCAGCAAGGCCCGGGCAGTTTGTCCTTTGTCCTGAGCATCTACTCGGACGTCCCGGCGACCGCCAATGGTTGGAGCCGGCCGGGCAGCCTCCTGTGGACCCGGACGTTCCATTCCGGCCAGTACACCGTCCGCAGGGTCCACAACGGTCCCGAGGGATGGTACGATCCCATGACCGGTCGCTATCTGCCGGACAATCACAGATATGCCTTCCAGTACAACTTCTGCATCGACGACAACGCCTTCGAGCAACAGGAGGGGACCATCTACTGGCTGGCCGTGGCGTGCTATCCCGGGGTCACGACTTCCGCCGCGACTGTGGGCGCTTCCTTCGGGTGGAAGACAGCCTCCCTGCAGTGCCGCTGGAACGACGATGCCGTCTACACCATCCCGGGCACTGCCGGCTGGGCCGAGATGGTCTATCCCGACAAGCACCGCTACGCAGGCCTGTCGCTCGATATGGCCTTCGTCATCACAGGGGACGATGAAAGGAAGCCCGAGAAGGACCTTGGGGACGCCCCGGACAGCTCGAACAGCGTCGCAGGCGCGACGATGCTCGCGTATCCGTCCGGCGTGATCGCGCACTACCCGACCGTCTATCAGGCCGGCTCGCCGCCGTATGGCCCGATCCATCTCCACCCGCTGGACCTGCTCTACCTCGGCGAGGCGGTCAGTCTGGAGGCGGAAGCGGATATCGGCGGGGACGAGGACACCGTCAACAACCTCGATCCGCTCAATGATGCGCCAAACCAGGACGGCGCCGATGACGGTCTGTTGCTTCCCCTGGTCTTGCCGTTCTGTCAGACGACGACAGTTAAGTACGTGGTGACCGTGACGAACGCGTTTACGCAGGCGGTCTACGTAAACATGTGGTTCGACTGGAACCGGGACGGCGATTGGGACGACGTACACACGTGCGCCGACGGCACGATAGCACCCGAGTGGGCCGTGCAGAATCAGATGCCTGTGCTGCCTGGGCCGGGCACGTACACCATCGAGTCTCCGGCATTCCGATGCTGGCACCCGGCGCAGCGAGAGCTCGAGCCGCTCTGGGTCCGCGTCACGATCAGCGAGCAACAGCACTTCCCATCCATCGTCCTCGTGGGCGCGGCGCCTGGGTTCGAAGGCGCCGGGCCGGCAGGCGGCTACAAGTACGGCGAGACGGAGGATTACCTCGTCCAGCCCGCGATCCAGGCGTACCCGCTGAAATACGATTGGGGCGACGCGCCCGTCACCGCGACGGCGGCAATAGGCTATCCGACGCTGGCCGCTATGAACGGCGCCAGGCACCGCCCGTTCGGTCCATGGCTGGGCGACGCACAGAATATGCCCGACTCCGAACCCGATGGCCAGCCTGACCCCAGCGCCCTCGGCGACGACAACGCCGGGAACTCGGATGAGCGAGGCGTGATCTTCTCGCCGCTCATCGTCGGCCAGCTCGCCTCTGCAACGGTCGAAGTCAACGGCGGCGGCGGCGTAGTCCAGGCGTGGATCGACTTCAACGGGGACTTCACCTGGCAGGTCGCCGAGAAGATCCACGACGCCTTCCTTCCCGATGGGGTCCATGTGCTGCCGTTCGTGGTCCCCAACAGTGCGGCCGTCGGCGTGACCTTCGCGCGGTTCCGCATCAGCACGAACGGCGGTCTCGCTCCGGACGGCGCGGCCCCGGACGGCGAGGTGGAGGACCACATCGTGAAGATCGGCCCGCCGTCGACGGGCACAGGCGAAAAGGGATGGTGCCAAACGCCCGACCTGACGCCGCGAGGGATCGACATCTGCGTGGACACCAGCAACGACACGTTGCGCGTGCTCGCGGACGATTTCCAGTGTACCCGTCGGGGCCGCTTGACCGACATCCGCCTGTGGGGCTCCTGGAAAGGCGACGTTCAGGGCAGGATTCGCAGCATCACCGTGCAGATCCACCCCGACGATCCCGTCGGAACCGAGGGATACGACAAGGAGAACCCGTACTCCAAGCCTGGACCCGAGGTCCTGTGGAGCAGAACGTTCGTCTCCGGCGAATTCGCAGAGAAACTCTACCACGTCATGGACATTGGCTATGAGTGGTGGTGGGACCCCTGGACAGGAGACCTGACCCCGGAGGGCGACAAGCAGGTCTGGCTGATCGGCATGACCGTCAAGCCGGAGGAGGCCTTCCTGCAGGAAGGCACGCACGACAAGCCGGTGATCTACTGGCTGTCCGTCCAGGTCAAAACCACCGACGGCCAGTTCGGGTGGAAGACCCGACAATGGCCCGAGCACTTCATGGACGACGCGGTGTCGGGCGATGGGTCGGCCGCGAACTGGGCGGAGCTGCGCTATCCGTCCGGCCACCCCTTGGCCGAGAGCAAAGCCAACTCGATCGATCTGGCGTTTTGCCTGGGCTTCACCGTGGAGGATCCGCCCATCGTGACATCGCAGCCGGTGGCGGTCACGCAGTGTCCGCCGGTCGAGACAACCTGCCCGGCGCTGCTGACCGAATGCCCCGTCGTGGAGACGTGCTGCCCGACCGCACAGACGAAGTGCCCGCCCACAAAGACCAAGTGCCCGCCGGTGGAAACCCGCTGCCCGCCGGTGCAGACGAAATGCCCGCCCGTAGCGACGGAGTGCCAGACCGGCGAGACCCAGTGCCCCGCGGTCGAGACCAAGTGTCCGCCCGCGGAGACCAAGTGCCCCACGGCCGACACGAAGTGCCCGCCTGCGGAGACCAAGTGTCCCGTTGTCCTGACGGAGTGCCCGGCCTATGAAACGCGGTGCCCGCCGATTGAGACCAAGTGTCCGCCCGTCGAAACCAAGTGCCCGCCCATTGAAACGAAGTGCCCGGTCACAGAGACCAAGTGCCCGCCCGTCGACACGAAATGTCCCCCTGCGGAGACCAAGTGCCCCGCCGTCCTGACGGAGTGCCCGCCCTTCAAAACGCGGTGCCCGACGGTCGAGACCCGGTGTCCAGCCGCCGAGACAAAGTGCCCGGTCGTCGAGACCGAATGCCCGGTCACCGAGACCAAGTGCCCCACGGCCGACACGAAGTGTCCGCCCGCGGAGACCAAGTGCCCCGTCGTTCTGACGGAATGTCCGGTCCACCAAACGCGGTGCCCGCCCGTCGAAACCAAGTGCCCGGCGACCGAGACCAAGTGTCCCGTCGTCGAGACCGAATGCCCGGTCATAAAGACGAAATGCCCGCCGATCGAGACCGAATGTCCACCTGAGGAGACCAAGTGCCCGCCTGCGGAGACCAAGTGCCCCGTCGGCCTGACGCAGTGCCCGGTCTATGAAACGCGGTGCCCGCCGGTCGAGACCAAGTGTCCGTCGTCTACGACGAAATGCCCCGCCAACGAGACCTTCTGTCCGCCCGTGGCGACCGAGTGTCCTGCTGTCAAGACACAGTGCCCGGTCTACGAGACGCAGTGCCCGCCGACGCCGACGAAGTGCAAGATTGTAGACACTCAGTGCCCGATCGTTCAAACCTATTGCCCACCGGTGGAGACGGAGTGCCCTGGCATACAGACGGAATGCCCGGTCGTGCTCACCCGCTGCCCAACCAGTCCGACCACATGCCCGCTTACAATGACCAAGTGTCTGGTGGTGAAGACGCAATGCCCTATATGCGACGCCGGAACGAGCTCAGGCGGCGAATTGAAGACCCTCCTCGGAGATGCGTGCCTTGCCGTCAACACGCCGTGCATGACAATCGCGGACTACCTAGCCATAGCGAGGGCAACGAGATAGCTTGAACGTGCAGCGCTACGAAGTCGAACAATCCGGGTGTGCAGGTCCAGATCCTCGATATTCGGATGAACAGGTCCTTGCGACGGTCATTGCCGCAGCCGCCGGCCTGGCGGCCGCGTGGTTCTCCGCCGGCTCGACAGGTCTGCTCGGGCACCCCCTGCGGCGGGCGATGACGCTCCTGCTGCTCGGGGTTGCTGTGTTGTCCTTGCCCCCCCGGCGGCATATCAAATCGCTTTGGACGCTGCTCCTCCTGCTGCTCGTCGCAGGCTCATCACTCTACCTGGTTCACCTGCCGATGCAGCCGGCCGGCACAATGGCCTGTGCCCTCGTCCTTGCCCTGCTGGCGTCCGGATCGGATGGTCAGAGGAGGGACATCCTGTCGGCTTCGTCCGCGGCGGCAACGGTCCTGGGCTTGTACCGCTTCGCGGCAACGTCGATTCCCTGGTTCTGGCTCGGCGCGGACCTCGTCGGGCGGACCCTGGGCCGCATCGCAGGATCAGTGGCCGGACGGCCCCTCGCGATCGGCGCCACCTTCGCCGGCCTGGACTTCCTGGTTCTGACCGCGGCCCTTTGTGCGTTCTACCTGCCGCATACCCCCCGGCCTCGGAAGGGGCGCGCGGTCTATATCTGCGCAGGAGTCGTCCTGGGCCACCTGCTCTATCTGGTCCTGTTGTCGTATGCCCCTGATCTTTCGGCGTCGCTGGCGCCACCCGCCGACGGCGACGGCGAGGGCAGATGGATCGTCCGCCTGCTCCGTCAGGCCATCCCGTGGAACCTCCCGCTCCTGGCGTGCGCAATTCACCTGGCGGTTCTCGTCGCGGTCTTTCGCTGGTCGCCTTGGGGGTCGGATCCGAGCCCGGCAAGGCGACGATCTCACGGGTGGATCGCCTTTGCGACACTGGTCGTCGCTGCCGTGTTCTTTCCTTTGATTGCTGCGCTCTATCCCGGGCCGTCCAGCCTGGACGGAAAAAGAATCGTCTTCTTCGAGAAGGGCTTCCTCAACTGGCTCAAGCCGACGCACGGCTCGTACGGCCGGCTTTCGAGCGGCATGTACGGCATGCTCCCGTCCTTCATCGAGAGCCTCGGCGCTCAACCCCTCATATCGCCCGAGCTGGCCGACGCAGATCTGGCGACCGCTGATGTCCTGGTGGTCATCTTCCCCGACGACCCCTGGCAGGAGGGCCAGTTGCAGCGAATCCGCGATTTCGTCCGTCGCGGCGGCTCGCTGCTGCTGCTCGGCGAGCACACCACGCAAGACGCCGCGGGAAGCAACCGCTTCAACGAACTGCTGACCGGGACCGCGACGCAGGTTGCATTCGACTCGGCCACGTTTGCCGTCGGCGGCTGGCTCCAATCCTACGAAGCCATCAGTCACCCCATGACCGCGGGCATTGAGGACAGCCAGAACGAGTTCGGCGTCGTGATCGGAGCTTCCGTCCAGGCGCGATGGCCCGCCCGGCCCGTTCTCATCGGGCGATGGGGATGGGCGGACTACGGCGACGCCGCCAGTTCCCGAGCCATGATGGGCAACGACCTCTACGACAGCGGAGAGAGACTGGGCGACCTCGTGCTGGCGGCGGAGCAGCCGTTCGGGAAGGGCCGAATCGTCACCTTCGGCGACACCTCCGGCCTTACCAACGCGATCAACGTGTCGTCGTACGTCTTCACGTCGCGCCTGTTTGCCTATCTGGCCGGTCCCGGCGCCCATCCGGCGTGGCGGCAACTGGCCGCAATCCTGCTCGCGGCGATCCTGATCGTTCTGCTCTGTCGCAGACCAAGCCCGCTGAAGACGTCGCTCGTCGCAGCAGTCGCCGCAGGGTCGCTCGTGATCTGCGCCGGCATGACCCAGAAGGGCATACACCCGCTGCCCGATGGCCGTCTCGCCAGCCCGAATAATCTGGCCTACATCGACGCGTCTCACCTCGGGGCCTTCAGCAGCGAATCCTGGCGGACCGACGGGCTCGGCGGACTGGCCTTGACCCTCATGCGAAACGGGTTCCTGACCCTGTCCCTCCCTGACCTGACGCGAGAGCGATTGGAACGGGCGGGATTGCTGGTCGTGATCGCGCCGTCCCGACGCTTCTCGCGAGAGCAGGTGGAGACCGTCAAGACCTTCGTCCGCAACGGAGGCATTCTGATCGTGACCGTAGGCCACGACCAGGCCGGCCCGATCCGCCCCCTGCTCGACGCCTTCGGGCTGCGCATCGGCTCGCCCGAAGACGCGCTTCGCGAGCCGACGCCGCTGGGGTACTTCAAATCGCCCTACCTCGAATCGCAGGGCAAGCGGGTCTACGTGCGGTTCCACGCTGCCTGGCCCCTTGCGTCAACCGATCCAAACACCCGCGTGATCGCCTACGGGCCCGCCAACCTGCCCGTGATCCTCATGCAGCGGTCGGGCCAAGGGGCTGTCGTGCTCGTGGGCGACACGTGCTTCGCGATGAACAAGAATCTCGAGTACGAGAACGGCGCCGCCTTCGAGGGTCTGCGGGAAAACGCCGATTTCTGGCGGTGGCTGTTGAGCATGTTGCGCGACGAGACCATGTGGGTCCCGCCCGCGCTGCAGACCCCGAGCACGGGCGCCGCGGCAGGCGAGGAGGTGAAGCCATGAGACGGGCATGGCTTGCGCTGGCACTGTTGAGCGCCTCCTGGCTCCTCGGGCTTAGCTACTATCACGATGCCCAGTGGGTCGCTTGGGCAGCGACGGTCGTCTGCGCCATCGCTCTGCTGACCGCGATCGACCTGCGCACGCCTTCGAAGAAGGTCCTCCTGGCAACGGCGGTTCTGGCCGCACCGGCAATGGCCGTCGCGCCATGGCCCGGTCGGGCCGCCGCGACCCTGATCGTCGTCGGGGCGCTGCTCTGGGCGGCTCCCATCCCCCGTCGCTGGCCCGCAAGACTTGGACAGGCGGGCGTCACGGCCGGCGCGATCCTCGCGGCGCAGTCTCTCGCCATGTTCGTCTACGCGAGCGTCACCGCGAGGTCCCACGAGCTGCCGTGCGGCCTCGCCTGGCTGCCTTATGCGGTCGCGAGACTGCTCGGAATCGACGCCGCGATCGACGGCACCACCCTCACTCTGCACTCCATGCGCCGGGCTCATCCTCTCGGCGCCACGTGGGAACTGTTGCTCGACCCGGCGACGTGGTGCTTCCTGATCGGCGGCTTCGTCCTGTTGTGCTTGCGGACGCATGGCCGATCGCGTGCGAAGGTCCTCGATTTTCTGCGTCCGGCAGCGACGCTCGCAGTATGGACCGCCCTGTGGCTGCCCGTCCGCTGCGGATTGCTCATCGCGGTGTTCATGCACCGCGCGCTGCGGACCGGGTACGACGCGGAGTTGCTGCTGATGGATCAGTTCTGGAGCCCCTGGGTGCATCTGCTCCTGCTGCTCGGCCCGGCTCTGCTCGCCATGCGTTTCGTTCGGATTCCGAGCACGACGCAAACGGACGATGCAGCCGCCCAGCCGCCGAAGCTCGTGAGCACAGCGGGCGCCGTCGTCTTGACGGCCGCCGGCGCGGCGCTCATCGCCCTGGGAATCCTGTGGGTCCCCTCGGGCCCCCGCAAGCAGGGACGCATCCTCGTGGACGAGCACCACTCGACCTGGGAACGCACGGACAGGCCGTACGACACCGACTGGTACGGACAGGAATCCGGATACAACTACGCCTGTATTTACGACTACTGCTCCCGTTTCTATGAAATGGGTCGACTGACTTCGATCATCGTGGAAGGCACGCTCGACCGCTGCGACGTCCTCGTCGTCAAGGTCCCCACGTCGCCTTACGCGGAGGGCGAAATCGACGCCATCGAGCGGTTCGTCAAGAACGGCGGCGGCCTGCTGCTGATCGGCGAGCACACCAGCGTCTTCAACACGGGACTGCACCTCAACCAGATCGCGGGCCGCTTCGGCTTCCGCTTCCGCTACGACTGCCTGTTCGACATCGACACGCCCTTCAGCCAGCTCTATCGCGTTCCGTTGGCGGCGCACCCGATCGTGCAGCACGTGCCGCCGTTGGATTTCGCGGTCTCCTGCTCGATCGCGCCGGGCGCCAGCGGCGGTCGGGCCGCCATTCTCGGCACGGGCCTCCGGAGCCTGCCCGCCGATTACCACGCGAGCAACTTCTATCCCCAGGTCGAGGACCTCGCGGAAGCCCGATACGGCGCGTTCGTCCAGCTCTGGACCGCGCGTCGCGGCCCCGGGCGAGTCGCGGCGTTCACGGACTCCACGATCTTCTCGAACTTCTCCACCTTCGAGCAGGGCAAAGCGGAACTGATGCTCGGCATGCTCGAATGGCTGAACCATCGCGACGCAACCGGCGTGGTCCGGCCGCCGCTGATCACGCTCGGCATCCTGTGCATGGCGGGAGGATGGGTATTCACGCGCCGCCGCGGTGGTTGCTGCCTGGTGACCCTGAGCGCAGCGATCCTGGGCTGGTGTGTTGCCGTCGTCGGGGTCCAGACCCTCCACAGGCACGCCAATCCGCTGCCTCGTCCCGTTCGTCCTTTCGTCCACGCGATTGTCGACCGCACGGTGTGCAGCACGCCTCTGTCCACGAGCGGATTCATCGCCACGAAGGCCAACGGCTTCGGGATCTTCGAACGGTGGATCCTGCGCCTCGGGTGGTTCACTTCCCGCCGGAAGGATCTCGCGGTCTTCGACGCCGACATCCTCATCTTCCTGTACCCCGACGGTCATGTGACTCAGGACTTCCGGATCGCCCTGGAGCACTATGTCGAATCGGGCGGCAAAGTCCTCGTTCTCGATTCGCCCGAGAACGCGAAATCCACAGCCAACTCTCTCCTCCACTCCTTCGGCCTGAGCCTGGGCCAGACGGCACAGGCCCAAGGGACCCTGTCCGTCCCCAGCGGCTGGCCGACCACGACCGTCGATTCCGCCCTCGAGGTCCGCGGAGGCACGCCCTTCATCCAGCTCGGGGGCGTTCCTGTTGCGGCCGCCGCCCGCCGTGGCCAAGGCATGGTCACAGCCATCGGCTTCGGCTCGCGATTCTCGGACACGCGGATGGGCGTGACAGGCGACGTGGTCCCGAATCAGCAGTTGCGTGCGGGGTACGACCTGCAGTTCCGACTTCTCGAGTTCATCCGCTCTTCGTCGGCACCGGGCGTCGCGGGCGGTCCGTGAACATTTCGACGTCGGCAATCGCCTCGGTCGGACGGATTCGCGAGGGCGATCCCGGCGGCAAAAAAGTTCGCCTGTAGGCATAAGCCAGTCCCATAAAATTCCCGCTCGTGAGCCAGCAGGCAACCGTCCGGGTCAGAGAACGGAGGCACGCCGTGCTGGCGTTTGACCATTCCGCCCCGCTCGGGTACAATAGACTTCGTCACGGACGAGGGAATCCAGGCTCGTTGCGCGGGGGCGTGCGGAGGCCGGATTCCCGTTCTCGATCCGTGGCACGTGTCCTCGGATTCCCGGAGACCCGTGGCCGCGGATACCCCATGGAGGAGAGCGTCAATAATGGCGGTGCCTTGCTCAGGGGGCGACTGTTCTCGGTCGGAACAGCGTCTCCAGAACAGGCTGAGGAGAAGTCAGGGGTTGGGAGTGCCATGCATACCTATCAGATCCGAGAGTCAGGGACCAACAGAAAGAGCTTCGAGGAGATGATCCTGGGGATCGTGGTGCTCGTCCTGCTGGTCGTCTGCGCCTTTGCCGGCGTGTCGGCCTCCAGTCGCACAACAAGCAGGGAATCGTTCAGCCTCCAGCGGGCGAGAGTGCATGCGACCCGCATCGAGCAGCTCCAGACTCGCGACGAGATGCTGGAAGGCGAAATCAAGCGACTCTCGAAGGCCCTGGAGAACACGCGGTCGGACCTCGCCAGCTTCCGGCAAGTTCACGACACGCTCATCACGCAGGTTGCGACGGCGACGAACAAGGTGCGGGAACTCGAAGCCAGCATCCAGAGTTCCCAGGTCCAGGCGAGCAAGCTCAAGGAGTACGCCGCGATGCGAGAGCAGCTCCAGAAAGAGCGGGACGAAGCCGTCAGTCGGGCCAAGGACGCCGCCGAACGCATCCGCGAGCTCACCCTCAAGCTCCAGCGGGCGGGCGTCTACCCCTAATCGCAGCTATCGCGATCCCAGCCGAATCGGACACGACGTTATCACTCCCTCTGCCCAGAACGTTTCCTGCGCGTCTACCCTGCTCGCGCGGGACCAGGGGAGGACTCAAGTGCCGTCTGCCTTCTGACGATATGGCCCACATCGCATGTCCCCGAAAACATGGACCATTGAGAAGGCATAGAGTATGAGCACGCTCCATCCTGCACAGAAGAGGGATTCCAGTCTCCTGGAAGTCGGCGTCGTGGTGGCGACCCTGATGATCCTGGCCTCCGTGAGTATCCCCCAAATGAGCCAGGGCGCTCGGAACACCGGCGACTTGACCCTGGACAACGGCCTGGCGGCGCTCCGCAACGCCATCGACCTGTACAGCATCGAGCACGGCGGCGCCCTGCCCACTGCTGCTCGGATCGAGGCCCAACTGACCCAGTACACGGACCTCGCGGGCAACGTCAGTGCGACGAGGACCCCCGCTCACCTCTGCGGCCCATACCTGGATCGTATTCCCGTCCTCCCGGCCAGTGTCCGAAAGGGCAGCAGCCGGATCGCTCCGACCGATGCCCAGGACGTCGGATGGCTCTACACGGAAGCCACAGGGCAGATCACCGCGAACACAGCCGGACCAGCGGCTCCCCTCCCAGAACTGCCGACCAACAAGTGAGCGACAGGCCGATTCGCCCGGTCACGCCGGGCAGCACCCTCCACATGAAACGGTGCACCCGGGCGTCGCGGGTCGTCCGTATCCAACCGGCACGGACCGAACCCTGCAACCCCCGGGTGCCCTCTTGAGTCCCGTCGGACTCTCTGCGGGCGCCGCCCTTGGCGGCGGCGTTATTTCACTCCCCCGCTTCCGCCCGACGAGGCGGCTCGACTACCACCGCCAGGCAGGCGGCTTCGCGGGCTGGCACGGCCACCCCCACGGGTTCTTGGTCACCACACGGATCACGGCGGTCCCCTCAAAGGCCGTCCCGTCGAGCAGCAGGCCGCGGACCGTCACGGTCGTCTCGGGCGCCGTTAGAATCGCCTCCACATCCGCGCGATCGAACTTGACCATGCGCTCCAGGTTGCCGTCCCAGTCGATGTCCGTGGTGTTCGTCCAGTTGGCGAACGGGCGGGCCCACCACTGCCAACCCATGTGGGCCGGGATGTTCTCCAGGTACACCGTCGAGCCAACGATCTGGGTGGCGCTGTAGCCGTCCCCCAGCTCGATGAAGCAGGTGACCCACGGCGCGAAGTCGTCCCACCAGAAGCGTCTGCAGGGATCGCCCTTGTACAGTACGGACGGCCACAGGCAGATGGCGGCGTCGATAGCCGTCGGCTCAGGCAGGTCACAGAACCCGAAATTGTCCCAGAACGCGGCAAACTCCAAGCCGTTGATGCAGCAGTCGGCGGTCGCGGTCAGACGCAGTTCGACGAAGCAGACGCCGGTGATGAGGGTCGGGTCCAGGGGCGCCACCTGGTTCGGGTAGTCTCCCGCCTTGTTGGCGCTCCACACGGTGTACTCGATCAGAGTGTCGAGCGGAGTCACGACGAGGGCCGCTGTGAACGGACCGAAGGCCCCGCCGTCACTGGCCTGCAGCATGGCGTCGAAGACGATGCCACCCGCGTCGGTCAGGTCAACGTACTGGTAGAAGCTCTGGTAGCAGCCCTCGGAGATGTCCGCGCCGGCGAGACTGTACAAGCATGCCGCCAGGCTGCCGTCGGTGGCCCAGAAATTCGAGCAACAGGAGCTGAACGCCGGGCTATCGACGCATGTCCAGTCCTCGGGCAGAGGCCGGGGTTCCGGCGTACCTTCATAGGTGACCTCGAAGCTGGGATTTGCGATCTCCTGCGCATACGCGCCGGAACACAGCAACGCGACGAGAGCCATCACGCATCCGATCCTCGCCAGATGCCGCCCGCTTACCGCGCCAGTCATAGTGCCCACAGATAACATTTTTCACCCTCCCGCAGATGAATGATGCCCACATCGATACAACACACACGAAGACAAACCATGATGATGCATGGCGGCCCGGATTATCGCTCCGAAGGGATAGCGAATGCCCCCAACTCCAAGCGGAGCACGACACGACATGAACTTCACATGACACTTCTACGGCGGGATCCCGACTCTACTTCTAGGTACTTACCCAGCTAAAGTATACCCCGAAACACCCCCCTGCCAAACGACGCCAAAGGAATTTGTCCCAGGCGTAAGAAATGCACGTTTATCGGAGTCTGAGGGTCCCGCATTCAGGCGTGATGCCCGCGTTCGCGGGAAGGACGACGGCGGGCACAGCGCCCGCGCGGAGCAACAGAGCGTGAGTCGCGAGATGCGAGATACGAACGACGGAGGCCGAGCTACGGGTCACTGGTCACGAGCCACGGGTCACGGGTCACGGCGGCCCGTGCGTTCATTCGGCGGCCTGGAGCGTGATCTCGACGTCGCCCTGGCGGTCTTCCCGGCGGATCGTCAGCTTGATCGTGTCGCCCACTTCGTGATTGTCGAGGACGCGGTAGAGGTCGTTCAGGTTGCGGATGGGCTTGCCGTCGGCGGCGACGATCAGATCGCCGATGAGGATTCGTCCGCGGGTATCCTGAACCGTCGGGCGAAGACCGGCCTTCTCCGCGGCGCTGCCCGCGAAGACGGCGGAGAACAGCACGCCCTCGAGCCCGAACCGACGGACCCAGTGGTCTTCCACGGGTTTGATGCCCAAGGCGGGCTTCTTGATCTTCTCGCCGCTGATGATCTGGGGGACGATCCGGTTCACCACGTCCACAGGGACCGCGAACCCGATGCCGGCGTAGGCGCCGGAGGGACTGACGATCGCGGTGTTGATGCCGATCAGACGTCCGGCGCTGTCGAGGAGCGGGCCGCCGGAGTTGCCCGGGTTGATCGCGGCGTCGGTCTGGATGACCCCCTGGATCGGACGCTGCGTGGCCGAGACGATCTCCCGACCCAGACTGCTGATGACGCCCGTCGTGAGCGTCTGGTCGAAGCCGAAGGGATTGCCGATGGCGAAGACCTTCTGTCCGACCTGGAGGTCGGCGGAGGTGCCGACGGGGATCGGGGGCAGCAGGTTCTTCGGCGCGTCGATCTTGATCACCGCGAGGTCCTTGTCCGGCTCGGACCCGACGTACTGGGCCTCCCAGGTGGAGCGGTCCGCCAGCGTCACGCGGGCCCCTCGCGCCTCGGCGATGACGTGGTAGTTCGTCACGATATAGCCCTGGTCGTTCCAGATGAAGCCGGAGCCCGAACCCTGGGGGACCTCCAGCGCGCGGAAGCTGAAGAAATCCTGCCGCATGGTCAGCGTGGTGATGTACACAACCGAAGGGGAAACGGCCTTGAACAAATCGATCGTGCTCTTCTCGTCGGCGGCCAGGTCGCCTCGGGCAACCACCGCGCGGGGCTCGGCGCCCGGCGAGTAGACGCTGCCAAGCCAGAACCTCGCCTCTCGAAACAGCACCAGACCCGCCAGAACCAACAGCAGGAAGGTCAGCCAGGCCTTGGGCTGGGCCACGCCAGCCCTGCGTCGATCATGGTATTCTCGTTCCATGAGAATGAACTCCGGTACACTTCCCTTTACCGACTCGCGGCCACATCGCCGTGGGAGTCGAACACGGACAATGATAGAATCGCCGGGCCGGATTGTCAAAGGACAAGACGGTCGGGAGGGTCAATCGGGTGCACGACTGCACTCCCACGCATGCAATGAGGGTTCACAGAGCCTCTGGATTGTCATTCCCGCGCAAGCGGGAATCCATTCATCAGGTCGCGCCCAGTCCCGCGGTTCCTGGATCCTGCCTGGCTTGGAGCGGCCTTCGGCCGCAACCCAAGCGTGAGTGCATCTGGTCTCGAGTCCGTTCGTGTCTCTTGGGGGCGCCGCCCCCAAACCCCCGGCATTTGACGCATTGGGCCAATAGCATGGGTAACAGGAGCAGTGGACTCGCGCCTCGGCGTGCCTTCCCACCATGCTGCTGGCGCAAAGCGCAAAATGTCGCGGGGCCGGGGGCAGCGCCCCCGGTCGTACGGCGCGGTCCCGCCCCTGGGCACGCGAGGACCGGATGAGGCCAGAATGCTTGCCAGGAAGACAGGATGTTGCGCCTGTGCAGCACAGGAATGACAGAGTCCAGCCCATGTCTCGTGGCCCCATCGGAGGTCGCAACGGCGGTCAGGCGCCCGAGGGTCAATCGCCGGCGCCGGGGGAGCCGCCCCAATTCGCGCTGGGGCGCCAGGCGTCCCGGGCTCCGAGAGCGTCCGGATCGGCGAGGGAGGGATCGATCACGGTGAGCGAGAATCCGCCGCCGTCGGTCGAGTCATACCAATCGTCGCTGTAGCTGAGACTCTGGACCATTCCGCCCACGGCGTCCCGGATCGCGAGGGATTCGCCTGCGTTGCTCAGACTGCCGGTGTACTGCCCTGCGACGGGCAGGCCGGGACCGTATCGGGCCTCGAAGGCCGCGAGGTCCTTGACCACCAGGCAGTAGCCGCCCGGCGCGAGGTCGAAACTCCCGAAGGCGAACTCGATCCCATCGACGAATCGAACCAGGTTCAGGTTCAAGACCTCGTCGCCGACGTTCGTCAACTCGATGTACTCGGTGTTCGGGTCGTTCGGATCACCGGTATTGGCGGGATGATACATGATCTCGCTGATCCGCAGGCCGTCGGCGACCGGGCCGACCGCGAACGTCGCGTCGTTCAGGGCGCTCCACCGGCCCCCGATCAACGAACGCGCCATGATCCGCGTGCTCCGCGTGAGGGCCACCGGCCCGGCGTACGACGTCACCGGCAGTTCCGTTGGAGCGTCGCGGGCCTCTTTGGCACGCAGTTCCGCGCTGATGAGGAAATCCGAGCTGGTCGTGGACTGGTTCATCCCGTGGATCGCCAGGATATTCGAGACCCGCAGGGCGCCGAGAAAGCCGGTGACATCGATCTCTTCGAGCACCACCGCCTCGCTGTCGTCGTGCAGGCTGGTGGCCGAGGCGTTGTAGGTCGGGCTGCCGGTGAAGTTCCGGCGGGCGATCTCGACCCCGTTCAGGTAGGCGATGAATCCGTCGTCATAGCGGATGCTCAGCGTCAGGTTTTCCAGGTCGGCGACACGACCCGAGAAGACGAACGGAATCCGGATATAGCAGCTCGCCTGAAGGCCGTACATCTGCGACCGCACGTCCAGGGAGATGTAGTCCTCGTAGCCGGTTGCCGCCTCGAAGCCGACGCCGCCGGGACTGCCGGTCGCGAGCGTCCACGTGGAATCCAAGAACGTCTCGCCGCCGCGCCAGCCATCGTCGAGTTCGCGGGCCGGCACGACCACGCGCTTCGGCGCACTCTCCGCGACGAGGATCCGTTCGTTGGTCAGGACGCCCCCCTCGACGAGCATCCTCGGGTCCGTCCCATCCATCGTGTAGTAGGTCGTCCCGGGCCCGGTCATTCTGAGTGCGAAGCCGGACTCGACATCTCCCCCCTGCTGATTGAACACGGGCGGGGCCGGCGCGTAATCCGCGGCGATCTTGCTGTCCATCCAAGCGAGCCGCTCGGCAACCCATTGCTGCATCCAGGTAATCTCCTGGCGGTACGTGCCGGCGATGTACCAGTTGGGCCAGATGTAAGTCCCGAGGATCCTCCACCGGTTAAAATTCCTTGCGGCAGGTTCGTCGAGCACCGTCGCGTAGTCCTCGATCATGGCGACCAATCGATCCGTCGCGAACAGATCGCGTCGCAGGGCGAACCAGCGGTCCGCGTACGCCAGGACAAACGCGGGGTCCGCGAAGAGCCGGCGCCAGTAGGGATAGTCGCCGTCGCCGAGCTGACTGAAGTACCAGCCGGTAGCAAGCCAGCCCGTCAGGTAATCCGCGTTGCCGAGCGAGAGGTTGTAGTCCCAGGCGGGCCCCATGACCAGCTTGCCGTTGCGGTCCTTGTGCATATAGGTGCTCAGGCGGAAACCATCGATGTTCTTCGTCAGCTCGACGAGGATGTGCGAGTCGATGAACGAGCCGACATCGATGTATTCTGCATAGCCAATGTCTGGATCAGCGAAGCTCGATCCGTACAGGGCTGCCTCGAACGAGTTCATGTAGTTGCGAATCCAGTCCCGTTGGGCCTGGGTCAGGTCGTGTCCGTTCGGGTCCTGGTGGATCAGGGTCTGTCCCCGACTCGTGGTGAACCACACGTCGTCTGAATCGAACTTGTCCTTCTTGATGATGTAACCGCCGGTGATCTCGGGCGCCGCGTTGTCGCTCGCCTTCAGCTTGGCGACGTGGACGCGGTTGGGTCCGATCTTGATCTTCTCCATCAGGACGTAGACCCCGACGTAGTCGTCCATCGTCACGGTCGAGCCATTGGCGTTGAGGAACAGCTCGATCAGGCGAGTCCGCGGGGCATAGCGTCCCATCTCGTTGGACCACCGGTAGCTCAGCTCGTTGCGAATGAGCGACTTGTCCGAGTACGGACCCTGGAGCACCCAGTCGGATTCCGCGGGCAGGCCGAGAATCGCCACGTCCGTCTCGTCGCCCTGCTCGTTGTGCATCTCCAGATGATACTGGTGCTTGCTGAATCCGTACGAGCTTTGGCCGCGGATGTTGATGTCCGCCAGACCGAACGAATCGATCTGACCGGACATGGAGGCTCTGCCCTCTTCGCCCAGGTCGATGAAACAGACGTATGCGCCAACCGGCGAGCGAGAGACGCTCTTGCCGAACGTGTCGACGACGCCGATCGCCACCGGCGAGCTGAAGTCCCGGAGGCCCTCGCTGAGGAACATGTACCGTTGCGTGGCGACCTCGCTCTGGCGCCAGCCGGCCCGCCAGGCGACGGCCTTCACCGTGAGAGTCGTGCCGATGGTCAGCCCGCGCTGGTAGGTCGAGCCGGTGGGCCGGTCCCTGGTTCCACTGAAGGGTTCGCCGCCGTCGAGTGTGTAGTAGATGGTCGCGCCCTCGGTCGCGGTGGTCAGGCGGAGCGAGATCGGCTCGGTGCACACGCAGCTCGTGACACTGAACTGCACCGGCTCGCAGATGCCCTCGTACCCCATGAGGTTCGCCGCACCCGGCGTCGGGGGGGCCATCGCCTGGAGGTGTGAACTCCCGTCGGGATATCGACCCCAAGAGACGTCCGTCTGTTGGACGCCGAAGGTGAGAAGATCCAGCATTTGCATGCCGTCGGAGGCGAACAGCGCGACGGTTTCGCCCTCGGCGCTCAGCCGAAAACCCGCGTGCAGACCCGAAGCGTCCACGTCGCCGTCGGCCCAGATCAACAGGTAGCCGCCCACCGGGATCGTGGTGGCGGAGGGATCGCCCACGGGGATCTGCCATTTCGTCGGACGGCTCAGATCGTCCGTGAGGAAGTACCCGCCCACATCCACTGCGCTTCGGCCCGCGTTGTGGAGCTCGATCCAGTCCTCGCGTTGATTCTGGGGATCGCGTGCGCCGCCGGCGTTCGAGGCCAGCACTTCGTTGATCATCACGCGGACGGGCGTTTCGCGACTCGTCTGGGCATACCCCAGGCCCGCCAAGCACGCGATCAGGGTCACCAGCAGGAACGCCAGACGCTTCATTTCACCCATATGCACCAACTCCGGCTGCCCGATGGTCCAGCCGCGACGAACGAAACCGAGAGGCGCTAGATCTGCCGCCATCCCGTGCGGCGGGCCGCACATCGCGGGCCCAACCCCCAACAAGCAGCAAATCGAACCCACCGCTTCTCTATTCTACCCGATTTGACACCCTTCAATCAAGGCTGAACTGCGTCTGTCCGCTTCTGGTGTCTGTGCAGGTTCTCGGACGCACAGGCGGAATCAGGGTCAGGGACACCGATTCACCGAGACGGGTCGGGCGTCTTCACGAAGACCAGGGGCTGGGCCTGCCCGCAGGCCTCGTCGGTCGCCAGAGCGACTGATTTGCCCTCGCTCGTGCGGGCCGTGTAGTGAGGGAACGTGGTCCACTGGACCTGCCAGGCATTCATCGTGGGCGAGAGAGGGCCGCAGAAGGTGTCCGTGCTCGACCCCTCCAGCACATTGTCCCCCATGGGCACACGAATGTGCTCCATGTCGATCTTGACGGTCAGGAGGCTCGTCGCAGGGTCATAGTGAACCACCCAAGGTCCCGGCGTGAAGACGGCTTGTTCGCTCTCCTTTGTCTGTCTCGTGGTGGTCTGGCCCGGACGGACGGCGACGCGGCCGAGACTGAGGACCGCGGAGACGATGCGCCCGTCCGGCTCGAAGACCAGTTCCCAGCCGTGCCGATCCGCTTTCCACCGGCCGGCCAGCCAGGCAGGGAACGGAGACCCGTCCTCGGTCATCGCTACGATGGGCGGGACGCTCTTGTGATGGGACCGGCCGCACCCACCGACGGGCAACATCATCGTGCATATCGCCGCACAGAACCAAACCATCTTCATACAACAGGTCCTTTCCGACCCGTCAGAATCCCGACGGGCCGGGCGACACTGTACCATCCGCCGCAGCCGCTGAAAAGAACAGAGGCAGGCCCGAAGACCTGCCACTGTTGATGCGTATGTTCGACCCCGGTTCGGAGCGAGTTGCCCCGCACCACAGGATCCGAGTGACACCGGTGGATCAGGGCGTCAGAGTCCCGCCGCAGTCGCCGGCGACTCCGGGACCGTCGGGGGCCTCTCTGACCAGCCAGTTGGCGACGAGAATGTTCAGGTCGGTGACGCCGACGCGGAAATACCCGGTCGCGGCGGACCCGTCTCGGTCGTGGGCGAAATCGGCACAAATACCGTTCGTGACGGAAGCGATGCCCGGGCCAAACGGCGCTTCCTTGACTTCCCAGGCCGCGACGAGCAGGTTCAGGTCCTGCACGCCCACGTAGTAGGAACCCGAATCGGACGTCTCTTTGCGGCCGTCCGCGTCGCCGTGGCACTGGCGGGGATAGGCCCAGCAGGCGGGCTTGCCGACCGCCACCCATTCCGCGTAATCCGGATGGGTCGGTGCGAGCAGATCGTCATCCTCCTCGACTACGCCGGCGATGGCGATGCCCTTGGCCTGATTCAGATCGGGGACGGCCTCGACGTCGGGATTCGTGAGCACAATTCCGCCTCGGGCTTCGTTCAGGGCAACGCTGACATTGGCCGCTTGGCTGAGCGTCAGCTTGAAGAGCAATCCGCTGTTCGGGGGAGCGTTCACCGAGTCGTCGCCCGTGGGATAGTACAGGGCGCCCATCTCGACAGTGATGCCGTTGGTGCCCAGACCGCCCAGAGCTTCGGGGTCGCAGGGATCGGCGACCGGGGTGTAGCGGTTCGGGTCCCAACTGGTCACCTCGCCGGTGTCGGCGTTCACAGTGATGTAGCGGGCAAAATTGCCGGGGAAGATGCCGTAGCCGGGGTTGGCCGCGGTGCTCTCCCCGCGAACGAAGTCGGAGATACCCAGAATCGTCCCCTTGTCCACGGTGATATCGAGGGCAAAAGCCCTGACCTTCTCGCCGTCGGTCGCGTACTTGACCGCGGCGGTCGTTCCCTCCGACTCGACGATGATCCGCACGTTCGCCATCGACACCGTGGTCGAGAGAAGCACTGCCAGAACCAAGCTCAGCTTCCTCATCCTGATACCTTCCTTTCTGTCTTCATACTATTGTTCTCCAGAGCAGGGCGCTCCGCGGCATCCTGCTCCTACCGCCGATAGGCTAGTCTGCGTGCCACCCTCCCGGGAGCACGGTTGGAGGACTCCGACAACATGCTTATCCAAATTACCAGAAACGGGCGAAGAAATCAAGTGTAAAACGAGGCAATCCGGCTACAGGCCAGTGCGGGAACCAGAAGACTGGTTTGCCCGCCGATTTCCCGTTCCGCCCATGTACGCGGGCGCCTGCATATGGTATGTTCCTGCCATGTACAACTTCTTCTCAGGACGCCTGTTGTTCGTACGGGTCTGCCTGCTGCTCAGTGTGGCAATTCTCCTGCTGGTCGGGGTCCTGACGATCTACGCGGTGGGCAATCCGCGGGAGCCGAGCACGGTCGTGGACAAGGACATCCTCGAACTCGCCGGGCTCTGGAAGAAGCAGCTCGTGTTCATTGCCGTCGCCCTGTGCGCCTTCGTCGCGGCGAACGTGGTCAACTACCGCCAGCTCGGGGCCATGAGTTATGCGATCTACGCGGTCGTCCTGGTTCTTCTGGCGTACCTCGTGGTCAGCCGGTACGTGATTCAACTCCCCTTCGCGGGACCCAACCGCGACGACGTCCACCGCTGGCTCGTCTTCCACCCCAGGTTGCCGCAGATCCAGCCGTCGGAATTCTGCAAGCTGGCCTATGTCCTGGCCTTGGCGTGGTACCTCCGCTATCGCAGCAACTACCGCAGCTTCCGAGCCCTTATCGGACCGTTTGCCCTGACGCTGCTGCCCATGGTCCTGATCCTGGTCGAACCCAACCTCGGGACAGTCCTGCTGATGATGCCGGTCTTTCTGACCATGCTGTTCATCGCGGGGGCCAGGGTCAAACACCTCGTGCTCATCCTGCTGCTGGCGGTCGCGGTCAGTCCGCTGATGTGGATGAAGATGCAGGCCTATCAGCGCCAGCGAATCAGCAGCTTGCTACTCCAGAGCCAGTGGATACGCCAGAAGGCACAGGAGAACCCCGCATTCAGCCAGATCCTGGTGGGCGGCAAATTCGACGAGGCCCGCTGGCAGAACCGCTGGGGACACCACGTCATCCGCTCGAAGTTCGCTGTCGCCTCCGGCGGATTGACCGGGCGGGGGTTCGGACGCGGGCCGTTCATCAAGTACGATTTCCTTGCGGAGCGACACAACGATTTCGTTTTCTCCGTCGTCGCTCACCAGTGGGGTTTCCTGGGCAGTCTCGCCTTTCTCGGGCTGTACGTCATCGTGTTCTTGTGCGGACTGGAGATCGCGGGCAACAACATCGACCCGTTCGCCCGCCTGGCGACGCTGGGGATTGTCGCCATGTTCGCAGTCCAGGTCCTCGTGAACATCGGGATGACGCTGGGCCTGGTGCCCGTGACCGGGCTGACGCTGCCGTTCGTCAGTTACGGCGGATCGAGCCTGCTGGTCAACATGATGGCCGTCGGGCTGCTCAACAACATCGGTCGCTGCCGACCGTTCAGCGTGGCGCCCAGAAGGTAGTCCGGCCTGCCCGGCAGAGACACGTTTTCCGCTCGTCCCGCGGGTGAAACTTATCGGACGCATTGGCGTCTAAATCCTTGTGCGGCCGGGTCCTTTTGTCGCGACAATACCTAAAGCACGCGTGAACTCCACCCGACATATTCATGGCGTGGTTTGTTCTGCGAGTTTAAGGAGAAACAGATGGTTGAGAACAGGTCGGTCGCAGTGTTCCTGGCGATAGTCCTGTTTGCTGCGCCCGTGTGGGCGCAGGCGCCGGTCCTCAACCCTGGTCCCGCCGGCAGCCCAGCCCTCGCCGCTCGCACCTCGGAATCCCTGTCGTCGTCCGCTGTGGCGGAACGATTCCGCGAGATCGGTCGCGAGTTAGCTCGATCCGAGACGATTACCGGACCACAGGCCGAGCAGGCAATCCTGTTTCTGACCGCGGCCGGGGCGCTCGACCGCACGGCGACGGACATCGCCCCCTTGTTGATGAGACTGGCCACCAAGCACAGCGAGCGAGACTACTCCGATCACATGATTGTCTGGCTGCAGAGCTATGTCAGCGGATCGGCCAACCGGGCCATCGTCATGGAGGCGGTCCAGTACCTTCTGAACCGCACGCACGCGATCGAACAGCGAAAAGCCCTGCTGGAGAACCTCGCGAGCAGGATCGGCAACAGGAACCCCGCAATCGACTCCGAGATCGCGACGCTCCTGGGCCTGGTCATGATCGAAAAAGGCGACAAGGAGGCTGGCAAGTTCTACCTCCTCCAGGCCTACGGAAACAACCGGTACAACAAGACAGCCTTCGCCAAGCTGATGGAAATGGCCCCCAACGAGATCGGTCCGGCGATCTACCTGGAGCACCTTCGCCTGGTCCTGCAAGAGAACCCCCTGAACATCAAGTCGGCGGTGGACTTCGCCCAATATGCCGAGCGCCTGCAACTGTACGACCTCTCGGCCGGCTCCTACCAGTACTGTGCGGACCTGTTCCGATACCTGTACCCGTCGGAACCGCTGCCGCCGTACCTCTACCTGCCGTGGGCAGTTAGTTGCTACAACAGCCGCCAGAGACAACTGACTTGTCTACAGATCGCCGAGAGCGTTCGCACAGGCGGTCAGTTCGACATCCTCCTGGAGGCGGTTGCCGCCAAGGCGGCCGCGAGGACCGGCAAGTCCGAGGAAGCAGCACGGATACTGAAGCAGGCCGAGCAGAAGGCCGATCAGTTGCTCCAAACCATCGGCAATCAACCGTCGCAGACCCAGCAGGACGCGGCCGTCCGACAAATCAACAGCAAACAGATCGCCTGGTTCTACTGCTTCGGCAGCGAGAATGCCACGAAGGCGGTGGTTTGGGCCAATCAGGCCTACTCCGCAGAGCCGAACTCGCCCGCGGCGGGGGCACTGCTCGCTTATGCCCTGAGCATGAGCAATCAGTTGGAGTGGGCCAAGCCGCTGCTGGCGTCCTTCGAGCACACGCAGATCGCCGACCTCGTCCAGGCAAAGATCCACCTGGCCGACGGGAACAAGGCCGGCGCCATCCAGACGCTCCGAATGGCAATCCCGAAGGACCCGGGGTCGTTCGTCGCCGAGAAGGCCAAGCAGATGCTCAAGGAGTTGGGCAGTGAGTACGTCTCGCCTATAGACGGCGAGGCCCTGCTCACCTACCTGTCCCAGAATCTCGGCAAGTCGGTCGTCCCGCAGTTCCTGCCCCCGAACAGGATCATCGAGGCGCAGTTCAGCATCCGAGGCACGGATTTCTCCTACGGCAACGAACTGGAAGGCACGATCGGGATCGCCAATCGAGGGACCGAACCCCTGGTCATCACGGCCGACAGCCTGTTCCGCGGCAGCTTCCGCGTCACCGCCCGCGTGACCGGCGACATCAAGAAGGAATTCCCCAACGTGTTCTCCCAGACGGTCCGGACCGACCTGATCGTTCCTCCGGGCAGGACCTTCACCTACCCGGCCAAGCTCTCTACAGGCGAGCTTCGCGACGTGCTCATGACCTACCCCCAGGCATCGCTCGACATCGAGTTCACGCTGTACCTCGATCCGGTCAACACATCGAGCGGAACGATCAGCAACCGCCTGGTTGATGTGAAACCCGTCACAATTTCCATCAAGCGTCCGGCCACCGAAATCACGGCCAGCTACGTCCGAGGTCGCTACAACACCCTCTCGTCGGGCCAACAGAACCAGCGGATACAGACTGCCCACCTGTTCACCGGGCTGCTGAAGGAGCAGCAGGCCATGACCCAACACGGCACGCTCTACCCCTATCGGTATGCCAAATGGCTGCCGGAGCTGCTTCGGTCTTCCCTCGTCAGTCCGTCGGGCCTGCTCCTGAGTCCTGGCGCGGACGACTGGGTGGTGAAGGTCAACGCGATGGCCGACATGCTCTCGCTGTCGCTCGATCAGGAACTCGCCACGACGGTCGCCAAGAACCTCAATCACGCCTACTGGCCGGTGCGTTTGATGGCGGTCTACCTCCTGGCCACCAGTTCCGGCAACGATTTCCAGCCGGTCCTGGATTGGGTCGCGAAGCAGGATCCGAACGAGCTCGTGCGGAACATGGCCTTGTCGCTCCAGGCGTCGGCCTTGACGAGTCCCATGACTCTGCCCGGCGAGCAACTGACCACCGTCCAGCCGTGAACCGCGACAGATCTCCCTGCCCCCACCGATCCCAAGACCTGCAACAGACGTAGTAACCGCAGCAAATGGGACGTCAGGCCTCCTCGCGAAGGGGTATTCCGGGCTGGCCAGGAGCTTTTTTGCCGTGAGAAGGCGAATTTTCGGTTGTATTCTTGTGCAGTTTCGCTATGATTCCCTTTTTCTCGGTATAACGATCTGTAGTGATCCATTGTGAAAGGGTTGTTGGATGCCGGCAGAAGTCAACAAGGACAAATGCACCGGGTGCGAGTCATGTGTCAGCGAGTGCCCGAGCAGTGCGATCAGCATGGTCAGCGGCAAGGCACAGGTGAATGCAGACAACTGCGTGGATTGCGGCGTCTGCGTCGATACCTGCCCCGTCGGAGCGATAAGCCTCTGAGAATTTACGATTTGCGATTGACGATTTGCGATTTCCGGCGGTATCGCGCGTCGAATTGGCAAATCGAAAATCGTAAACGGTAGATTCTGAGTGTGGCCCCATCGTCTAGGTAGGTCTAGGACACCGGGTTTTCAACCCGGCGACAGGGGTTCAAATCCCCTTGGGGCTAGTGGAAGCGCGGCCCGGGCATCTTGCCCATATACCCGCAGTACGTACGAGCGGCGTTCAGCTCTTCGCCGACACGAGATCGCATGCGCTGGAACTGACCCGCAGGACCGCCAACAGCAGCAACCAGCCGCATGCGAACACGCCGAGATACGCCGCATGGACCTTCCAGGCCGGGATCACCTTGAGTAGGTACACCCCGGCCAAGAGAGACAGGGCAACCACCGCCAGAGCACCTTGGACCGCCCTCGCCCGCCAACCCTGGAGCAGTCTCGCGGCCGTCACTACGAGCGGGCACGTCTTCCCTTTGCCTTCTCCTTGTCCCCTTCCTGCTGGAAGTCCTCGGGGAAATTCAAATACGCGAACGGACCCCAGAGTTCGAAGGCCTTTCGATCCCGCGCCTTGGCAGCTTCGACCTCGTTCTCGAAGCACCCCAGGTTGATGGTCGTATGACCGATGGTGATCCCCGCGAGCCATTTGTTGTTCGCCCTGTCGAGCGAGACGCCCTTGAACCTCGAACTGCCGACGCGCGGGCCGATGCTGCGGATGTTCTCGGGCTGGGTGCAGACGCACAGGTTCACCCGGCGGTTGTCCAGACCGTTGCCGTCGATGTGGTGGACAACCATCCCTTCCGGCGGTTTCATAATCTCGCGATGCATTCGGATCGACGAGCCATGCTTCTTGCGACCAGCGTAATAGACTCCGTTGCTGCAAGTCGCGTACCAGCGGTACTTGCTGAGCCACTCGAAGTCCGCCGCATCCACGATCGCGAACTGGCCCCGAGTCAGGGAGATGTACCGCACCCCCTTGTCCGCATACTCCGGCGGGATGCCCCGGACGACTTCGGCCGGCGGCTCGCGGAATCGCGGACACCCACCGGACGGGTCCACGATCGCGAGCATCCCCTGGGCCTTGGGCGTGTTGACGCAGATCCGCAAAATCCGACGGTCATACTGCAGAGGATTCGCAAACACGCAGTCACGGCAGCAGCGAGGACCTTTCCGTCGCTCGCCATTCGTCCCTCGTCGCGTGTGGAACACGCCGCACAATGACCCGCCTTCTCCGCTCTTTCTGGTCTCGTTCTCGCTCATGTTCGTACCCTCTTTCTTGATTGCCGTTCGTTCCGCCGCACGTGCCGGCCCGGATTGCCCGACACGCGCCGCCTCCCTGAGAACGGAGGCGAGAGGGCCGCGGAACGAATCACACGTCCCTCTACCCTTGCCCGATGTTGCACGAATTTGTCGAAAAATCCGTGCAAGAGCAGTGTGCAAAACCGACGTAAGTGTTTGGTGGCCAAAGAATAAAAAACTCTCACGCCGAGGGCGTTTTCCCTTTTCAAATGTTGCACGAATTGTGCTAGTCCTACTACAACACAAGGCATTCACCACAGAGACACAGAGCCAGGAGGAAGGTGAGAAGGTCAGAACGTGAGAAGGTCGGACAACCACGCACGGCGCAAGATGAACCGATCCACCACGAAGGACGCGAAGGGTCACGAAGAAAGAACAGACCACCTCACGCTGAGACGCTGGGACCACAGAGACTCTCTTGGCTGTCATTCCCGCGCTGGCGGGAATCCAGGCTTCTGCTGAACGACGCTTCACGAGGCACGCAACACGCCTTGACACATCCCCTCCCACCCATGATAATCGGGACTACGGTGAATGCGAAGAGGTACGACTTGCGGCCGTGGGCCGCTCCTGTAACATGTGTGCGAGGAACGAGTGACCATGTACAGGCGGAGGTTCTTGGTTCTCGTTTGGCAGCAGCCGTCATAGGGGACTGTCGATGCGTATCCATGATATATCGATTGAGCATTTCCGAGGTATAGAGCATGCCCATGCCACGCTCTCGCAGGGCGTCGTTTGCTTGATCGGCCCGGGAGACTCGACCAAATCCACGATCCTTGATGCAATCGAATACGTTCTCTGTCCCAACTGGTATATTCCGCTGGACGATAGTGATTTCACAAACGCTGACGTGTCCAAGGAAATCCGTATCGATATCACCCTTGGCCCGGTTCCCGAAGACTTGCGATCTGAGGGGAAATATGGTCTGCACCTCCGAGGGTGGAGTCCAAAGGAGAATGTCATCCACGATGACGCCGCCGAGCACGAGGACGATGAGCCAGTCTTGACCATTAGACTCAGGGTTGACCGGGACCTCACGCCAGAATGGCTGGTGGTCACGGATCGCACTCCAGATGGACTTCGCATCTTATACCGGGACAGACAACGCTTCCGTGTGTCCAGAATCGGAGCAAACATAGACACTGAACTCTCCTGGACGCGAGGCTCTGCCCTGCTCAGGTTGACGCCCGACACTGGCGACACCGAGCAAATCCTCTTGAAAGCCACCAGGACACTACGCGACAGCTGCAAGTTGGATGACGTGAAGGATCTCACCACGAGTGTTGATGCAACACGGCAAGGGGCCAAGGCTCTGGGACTTGATCTCTCTTTGCTGCGTGTTGACATTGATCCGAAGTCATTGAGGGCAAATGCAGCTACCCTGTCACTTCACAACGACAAGATACCTGCTCGCAGGTTGGGTCTGGGCACGCGGAGACTCCTTGCAATCGGTGCCCAGCTTCAGGCCATGCAGGAGGGGGGTATTGTTCTAATCGACAAGGTCGAGCACGCCTTGGAGCCCCATCGAATCAAGCATCTTATCCGGACACTCGTGAAGCGTATTGGGGATGGAAGCGGTCAGATCATAATGACCTCGCACTCCCCGGCGACACTGGAAGAACTGGGCGCGGAACCGCTTCATCTCGTGCTCAGCACTCAACTCAAGACATCCATCGTGAAAGTGGATGGTACAGCTCAAGGTACTGTACGGGGTATTCCTGAGGCGTTTCTATCACCCAGAGTAATCGTTTGTGAGGGCCCGACTGAGGTCGGTTTGTTGCGGACCTACAAACGGCTCATTCTATCTGAAGCGTCGCGATCTTTTGCCTTGCATGGGGTGTTGCCTGTCGACGGCGGCGGGTCATCGGGCCCCCAGCGTGCACTTGATCTGCAGAAACACGGATATGAGGTATGCTACTTTGCCGACTCGGATCGATCTACAAGTCCGCCCGCGGAGAGCCTGACAGCGACCGGCGTCAAGGTTGTCATTTGGGGCGATCACTGCTGCACGGAGGAGCGAATTGTGCGTGATCTACCCGACGCCGAGGCATTGCTCGGATTCGTCAAGGCGGCTGAGAAGGCAGGGACACCGGCGGATTCAATCCTGGCCGCCGTGAACGCTGGACTGCCCGACGAGGAGAAGCTGGGGGCCGTCGACAAGCTCGTCGACTATTCAGATATGTCAATTCTAAGAGATACAATCTCCAGGGTGGCGAAGGAGAAGGGGTGGTTCAAGACACTGGGTCGTGGCGAGACACTAGGTGACTTTGTGTTTGGAAGTACCTTCACGCGCATGACAGGCACAGATTTCCGCAATAAGCTCAAGGCAATGGAGGAGTGGGTACTTGCCAGATGACGATGTGTACATGCAGTTTGCCCGGGCACAGCGTGCAGTCGTCGTCGCACCACCGGGGTGCGGCAAGACAGAACTGATTGCGCGTGCTGTCGGCTGCTGCCCTTCCGATTCAAAGCAACTTGTTCTCACCCACACACATGCAGGCGTGGACGCGATCAGGGCTAGTACGACAGCGCTATTTTAGCTCAAGATTTTGTGAGGTGTGATCCGATGATTCTCCTGACGATAGATATTTTGGAGAATCTGGAGATGAACGCAGAGCAGATTGCTTCGCTGCAACCGGCGTTGGCGAAACTATTGGAGCAGTTTCGTCCGTTTTTCGAACGCCACAAGACGTTCCGCTACCTGGAGAAGTACATCCTGGGTCTGCTGTCCGATGTCAAACGCAAATCGATCGAGCCGATCGCCCTGGCCGCCGGGGTGGCGGTTCGCACCCTGCAAGAG
>Ga0209605_1001283_pt1 | contig 28652 bp, 19 predicted proteins | sample AD_UKC035_MetaG_FD_184408 | JGI IMG/M metagenome (GOLD analysis project Ga0209605, IMG submission 184408) | Active sludge microbial communities of municipal wastewater-treating anaerobic digesters from USA - AD_UKC035_MetaG (SPAdes) (version 2) | ecosystem: Engineered > Bioreactor > Anaerobic >...
AAGGCCTGGCGCCAGCTCGGCCTGCAGCCGCCCGACGAGCTGGCCGCGCCCATCATCCAGAAGGTGAGCCGGTTCAAGGTGCAGCGCCCCTTCGAGCTCCTGACTCCGGTGCTCGACGGGTTCATCACCGACTATTTCGAATGGCTGGCGGCGGGGTACTTCTCCAACCAGTACGCGTTCACGACGATGCAGCAGGTGCACAAGATCTTCAACGGGTTCCATTTCGGATTCGACCATCACAACCTGTACATCCGCCTGGACGTGGAGACCGCCATTCTCAACGACAAGAAATACCCGTTCCGCGTCGAGATCCATTTCCGCAAGCCGGGGGACCTGTTCTACCGCATGGTCAAGGACAACCGCCGGAAGAAGCTTGTCTACGAGCAGGTCACGGTGGACGACAGCGGCGCCGAGGCCGCCCGCCGGCCGTGCGGACTGGCGGGCGTCCGCCAGATCGTGGAACTGGGCGTGCCGCTGGCCGACATCGGGATCCATGAGAACCAGGTGGTCGAGTTCGCGCTCAAGATCTTCATCGGCGACAACCTGGCCGAGCGGATGCCCCACCAGGGCTTCCTGGCCCAGAAGATCGCCATCGACGATCTCGAGAAATACTACTGGTTGGTCTAGGGGGCGACGTGCAGCCGGTGCAGCTGGTCCTCGGCGTTCACCTTCACCAGCCGGTGGGCAATTTCGATCACGTGCTGGAAGAGTCCTACCAGCGGGCGTACCGGCCCTTCCTCGACACCTTCGGCCGCTTCCCCTCGCTTCGGATGGTGTGGCACTGCTCGGGCTTCCTCTTCCAATGGCTGGCGGCGCGCCATCCCGACTATCTGGACCAGCTGGCCGGACTGGTGGCGGCGGGCCGCGTGGAGCCGCTGTCGGGGGGCATGTACGAGCCCATCTTTCCGGTCATCCCGCCGGCGGACCGGGCCGAGCAGATCCGCCGGCTGTCGGAGCTGGTGGCGGGCCGCTTCGGCCGCGCGCCGCAAGGCGTCTGGCTGGCGGAACGGGTCTGGGAGTCCGGCATGGTCCAGGACCTGGCCGCGGCGGGCATCCGCTACGTGTCGCTGGACGACTACCACTTCTACGCCGCCGGCCTGACGCCCGAGGAGCTGGACGGCTTCTTCACCGTGGAGGAGCTGGACCGCGCCGTCGGCGTCTTCCCCATCAGCGAAACGATGCGCTACCTCATCCCGTGGGCGGAGCTGCCCCGGGTGGAGGAGGCGTTCCGGTTGATGCAGGCCGGCGGGCAGCGGCTCACCGTCATGATGGACGATGCCGAGAAATTCGGCTCCTGGCCCGGGACCTACGACTGGGTGTACGGACGGCAGTGGCTGGAGCACTTCTTCGGCTGGCTGGAGGCGCATCCGGAGCTGGTGAGCACGACCACCTTCGCCGACTTCTGCCGTGACCATGCGCCGCGCGGGAGGGCCGCCCTGCCGGGCGCCTCCTACACCGAGATGGGGCAGTGGGCGCTGCCGGCGGGCCGGGCGCTCCAGTACGAAACCCTGACCCGCCGCCTGGAGCAGGACGGTCTGGCCGCGGAGGCGAAGCCGTTCGTGCGCGGCGGGATCTGGCGCAATTTCCTGGTGAAATACCCCGAGAGCAATTACCTGCACAAGCGGATCCTGCACCTGAGCCGCCGGTTCGACACCGACGCCAAACGGACGCTCCCCGCCTATGACCACCTGCTGCAGGCCCAGTGCAACGACGTCTTCTGGCACGGTGTGTTCGGCGGCCTGTACCTGCCCCATCTGCGCCACGCCGCCTACCGCCACCTGCTGGAGGCGCAGCGGGGGCTGGAGCGGCACGAGCAGCCGGACCCGAACCGGCCGCCCGAGATCGTCCGGGCGGACCTGGACCTCGATTTCCGCGACGAGATCCTGGTCAACCACCGCGACTATTTCTGCGTGCTGGCGCCGTCGCACGGCGGCGCCGTCCCCGAGCTGTCGTTCAAGCCGGTCGGCGTGAACCTGCTCAACGTGCTCGCCCGCTGGCGCGAGAAGTACCATCTGGCCGCTCCGGCCGGCAAGGTGGTGCGGTTGGCCGGCGATCCGGCGGTCGACACCGGCGCGCCCGGCGACCTGTCGTTCGACGACCACCCGCGCCATTCGTTGCGGGAGACGTTCTACCCCGAGCTGCCGGATCCCGAAGCGCTGCGGAAGGGCCGCACCGACGGCGCCGTCCCGTTCTGGGACGGCGCGTTCGCCGCCGAGGTGCGGGACGATGGACGCGTCGACCTGCGGCTGGCCCACGAGCGGTTCCCCTACCGCAAGACGCTGGCGGCGCCGGCCGACGCCCCCCGCCTCGAGTTCGACTACGAGTGGTCGCCGGCCGACCCCCGGCCGGGGTGGCTCGGCGTGGAGTGGAATCTGGGCATCGCCGGCGGCGACGATCCCGAAAAGTGCTGCTTCCCGTCCGCGGACCGGGCCGCCGCCCGCGGTCTGGGCGGGCCGGGACGCTGGGACGCGGTGGACGGCTGGAGCCTGGAGAACCGCCGCGAGGGTTACGCCGTGCACTTCCGGTGTTCGGAGCCGGTGACCGTCTGTTGCTGGCCGGTGGAGACCGTGTCCCTGGCCATCGACGCCATGGAGAAGACCTACCAGGGACTCTCTGTCTGCTTCCTGTTCCGGCTCACCGGGCGGCAGCAGCGCTGGCGTCTCACCGTTGAACTCCGGGCCCTGTGACGGGCCGGAGCGGCGGGTTTCGATTCGCGACTGCATGTAGGGAGCTCACATGTCGGAACTGCGACACGATCCGATCCAGCAGCGGTGGGTGATCATCTCGGTGGAGCGGGGCAAGCGCCCCGGGGATTTCATCATCCCCCGCGAGGAAGTGGAGCCGCCGGGAACGTTCTGCCCGTTCTGCACGGGGAACGAGGACAAGACGCCCCCCGAGATCTTCGCCGTCCGCCCGCCGGGCGCCGCGCCCAACTCGCCGGGATGGGAAATCCGGGTGGTGCCCAACAAGTTCCCGGCGCTCATGATCGAGGGCGATCTGGAGAAGAAGGGCGCCGGAGTTTACGACCGCATGCGCGGCATCGGGGCGCACGAGGTGATCATCGAGAGCCCGGATCACGAGCTGAGCATGGCGGACATGTCGGTGGAGTACCTGACGCGCATCGTGGACATCTACCGGCTGCGCTGGCTCGACCTGAGCCGCGACGAGCGGTTCAAATACATCCTCATTTTCAAGAACCACGGCAGCGCCGCGGGCGCCTCGCTGCGGCACACGCATTCCCAGCTCATCGCCACGCCGGTCACGCCGCGCACCGTCTCGCTGGAGCTGGATTCGGCGCGGGCCCACTACCAGCTCAAGCAGCGCTGCCTGTTCTGCGACATCCTCGACTACGAGCTGGAGCGCCAGGAGCGGATCATCAGCACCAATGACAGCTTCGTCGCCTACACGCCGTACGCGGCGCGGTTCCCGTTCGAGGTGACGATCCTGCCCCGGTTCCACAGCCACAGCTTCGCCCGCATCGACGCGCGCCAGGGCGCCGACCTCGCCTCGATCCTCAAGGACACGCTGCTGCGCATCAAGATCGGATTGAAGGATCCCCCGTTCAACTTCGTCATCCACACCGTGCCCAACACCACGGCCAGGCCCCGGCGCTCATCCTACTGGGACACGGTGGAGTGGGACTACCATTGGCACATCGAAATCCTCCCCCGCCTGACCAAGATGGCCGGCTTCGAATGGGGGACGGGTTTCTACATCAATCCGACGCCGCCCGAGGACGCGGCCCGCTTCCTCCGGGAAGTCAACCTGCTGCAGCTGGAGCTCATGCAGCGCAACCACAACGGAAATCGTTAGCGAGGAGACACGCCATGGATGTCCTGATGGTATCAGCCGAAGTCGCGCCGCTGTCGAAGGTGGGCGGATTGGCCGACGTGGTGGGCGCGCTGCCGCGGGCGCTGGTGGCCGAGGGCGTCCGGGTGTCCGTCATGACGCCGGCCTACGGCCAGATCGACCGGAGCAAGCTGCCGGAACCGCCGGTCAAGGTGTTCGGCACCAAGATCGATCTGGGACCCGGCGGCGTGCATCCCGTGACGGTGTGGCGCACCCGCCTGCCCGGCGCGGATGTCCCGGTGCTGCTCGTGGACAACCCCCACTTCTTCCACCGCGACGGCATCTACACCGACCCGGCCACCGGCGAGGAGTACGTCGACGGCGCGTACCGGTTCATCGGTTTCGTCCGGACCTGCCTGGAGTATCTGGACCAGGTCCGGCCGGACGTGGACATCATTCACTGCCACGACAGCCACACCGCCACCCTGCCGGCCCTGCTGGCCCTGCGGGAGGCGGACGCCGACCCGCTGACGTCCCGGCGGCCGGGCACCCTGCTCACCATCCACAACATCGCCTACCCCGGCCTGTATCCGACCACCGTGCTGCCGGCGCTGGGGATCCCCGAGCGCATGTGCGTTCCCTACGGCCCGTTCGAATACTACGGGCAGGTGAATTTCCTGAAGATCGGCATCCACTTCGCCGACCTGATCAACACGGTAAGCGTGCGCTACGCGCAGGAGATCCAGGAGTCGTCGGAATACGGCGGCGGGCTGGAAGGCGTCCTGCGGCAGCGCGCCGCGGACGTCTACGGCGTCCTGAACGGGGTCGATTGCGATGAATGGAATCCCGAGACGGACCCCCTCATCCCGCACCGCTTCAGCCTGGACAACCTGGCCGGCAAGCGCGCGAACAAGCAGGCCCTGCTCGAGGCCTACGGGTTCCCGACAACGGATTTGGACCGCCCGGTGATCGGCATGGTGGGCCGCCTGGTGGACCAGAAGGGGCTGGACCTGGTGATGCCGCTGCTTGACGAGCTCGCCGGGATGGGCCTGTACCTGGTCATACTGGGGACGGGCCTGCCGCGCTACCACGAGCAGCTGCTCGACGCACAGCGCCGCCACCCCGGATTCCTGGGCGTCCGGATCGGCTTCGACAACCGGCTGGCGCATCTCATCGAAGCGGGCAGCGACCTGTTCCTGATGCCGTCCCGGTTCGAGCCGTGCGGCCTGAACCAGATGTACAGCCTGCGCTACGGCACGGCGCCCATCGTCCGCGCCACCGGCGGTCTGGCCGACACGGTCACACCGTTCCAACCGGACACCGGGCGGGGGACCGGCTTCGTCTTCTCCGCCTACTCCAGCCAGGCGCTGCTGGAGCAGATTGACCTGGCCACCTACCTCTACCCCGACCGGCGCATCTGGACGCGCCTGATGCGTAACGGCATGCGGCAGGACTTCTCGTGGCAGCAGTCGGCCCGACGGTATGTGGAGCTCTACCAGAAGATCATGGCCCGGCGCGAGCCCCGTCCGGCTTCAGCCTCCTCCCCGGCCAAGCCGCCATCGGCCTGATCCGGCGGCCGGTATCGCCATCGGCGCCTGCCGCCAGTCGTCCTGTTCCGGTCGGGCCCGGCTTGCGGTCGGTGCGGCGGTGGCCGGATCCGTGCAGTCGCATTCCGATACACGATTTTCCCGACCCTGTCGGGCGCGACTGGATTCCTCCCCCGCGACCCGTTCACTGTCGGGCGGGTCTTGAAATGACGAACATGTTAAAAAAAACTCCGGATAGGTAAGGGGGGAACTATCCGGAGCGTGTTGCAAAGTATAGGGGGAAGACTCTGAATCTATAATAAGGGCTTTTGATTAAAAATCAAGTCCTTTTATTGGGACGCTTGCGGCGCCAAGTTTTCTGTTGTCTTTACCGGCCATTGTCGTTATTCTAGCGGCATCTGAACACTTTCTGGAAGGACGCGCCATGGGTTTTTTCAAAAAGCTCCTGAAGAAGGCGGATGAAAAACCGCTATCCATCACCCAGGCGGCCGAGGCGGCCCCGGTCGTCCCTCCGGAGGAGCCGCAGGAGATCGTCCTGGCTGAACCGCCCGCCGGCGAACCGCCGGCACTCCCGGAGCCGGCGGCTCCACCGCCGCCCCAGTCGCAGCGAGCGCAGGCGCTGGCCGGCGAACGGCAGCAGGTGCAGGCGGTGTGGCGCGAGATGATGAACGTGCGGCAGCAGGTTCTCGATGACTTCGAGCGCATCCAGAAGCTGACCGCCGAATTCGGTGAAAAGGACCGCCAGATCTTCGACGACCTGCGGCAGACCCAAGGCATCCTGGGGCAGGCGTTCGACGTGCTGGCCGGCAAGGACAAGCGCAAGACCCTCGACGAGATCGACGAATTGCTGGCGTCGGAAATCAACCTGGTGGAGTCCGCCTCGCACCCCGCCGACCTCGAGACGCTACTGGGCCTGATCCGTGAAAAATCGACGGACCTCTCGGACGAGATCCGCGGCTATATCGCCCGCACCCGCCAGATCCTGGTCCAGGTGGAGGGTGTGAAGAAGGGGAAGGAAACGCGCCTCGCGGTCCTGGAGAACCAGTTCGAGGAGATCCAGCGGACGCGAGACAAATCCTCCGAACTGCGCCGGAAGGTGCAAACCGAGAAGGAGACGCTGGAGCGCGAGATCGACTCCGTCAACGCATCGCGGCAGAACCTCGAAGCCCAGATCTCGCTCATGGAAGAGAAGATCCAGGGCGCCATGGAGGCCAAATCGGGCCTGGAGAGCCAGATCCAGGATGCCGAGGAGGAGAGGGCCGCGCTGCGGGAGGCCCTCGCGAGTGTCCGCAAGGAGAAGGAGGAGACGGAGTCCACCGTCGAGAGCCTGCAGGCGTCGCTCCAGAGCATCGAGCAGGAACGCAGCGGTCTGGACCAGCAGCTCAAGACCGCCCTGCGCCAGAAGAGCCGCCTGGCCGACGACATCGCCATGTCCGAGAAATCCCAGAAGGACTCGCAGGCCCAGATCACCCGGTTGGAGGGTGAAATCGAAGCGGTCCACCACGCCATGGATTCCTTGCGCGCGGAGATCGATGAGGTGGGCAAGGCCCAGGGGGCGCTGGAAACCGAACGGAAAACCCGCGAGGACAGCTCGGTCTCCGATACCCAGCGGCTCGAGGAACTCGAAGAGGAACTCCGGCTGCTCCTGGAGGAGCGCGGCCATCTCGAGGGGAAGCTCGACGAAGAAAAGCAGCTCCTCGAAATGGCCAGACAGGAACTGGCCGACAAGCAGGCGCATCTCACCGAAGGCGACGAGAACCTGCGGATGATTCAGGAGGGGCTCACCAGCGTCCAGGAGGAGATCGGTCAACTCAAGGCGCGTCAGGCGGAGTTGGCCGCCCAGCGCGAGGGTCTGGACCGTCAGCTCAAGGCGGTGGCGGCGGAGCGGTCGCCGGCCAAGGCCGCCGCGGCCATCGAGCAGCAGCTCGCCGCATCCAGCCAGGAGCGGGACACCCTGTTGCAGGAGCTGGAACAGACGGTCGAGGAGTTGCGGGTGGCCGAGGAGGCGGCGGAGCAATCGGCCCAGGAGCAGAAAACCGCGGCCCGCCGGGTGACGGAGCTGGAAGCCGAGCTCCGCGAGGCGCAGAATCAGAAGGATGCCCTGCGGCAGCAACTGGAGCAGACGCGGAAAGAAATGGCGGAGGCGCAGGCCGCCCGCGAGAAGCACGACAAGGCCGCCGCGGCCGAGAAAACGAAACTGATGGAGGCGAAGCAGCGGCTGACTGCGACACGGGAGGAAAAATCGGCCATCGAAGAGGAACTGGGCCGGGTGGAACGCGCCGCTGCGGAAGCACCGCCCGTGTTGCTCACGTCGCGGGACACGGTGTACGAGGTGGTCGAGGAAGGCACCATCGCCCCCGCCGTCGAAGAGAAGGTCGAGGAGCTCGATCCCGCCCAGCGCAAGGCCCAGCGCCTGGCGCGGGTCATCGTGTCCGACATCATCCTGTACAACAAGGAAATCCTGAACACCGCCGCCAACCAGCGGAATTTTTACGAGATCCTGGATAACCAGATCAAGCGGTCCGAGGACTACTTCCGGGAGAAGGTGTCCAGCGAACTCATCGCCCGGCGGGACTTCCTCCGGGAAGAGCTGGAGAAGCTGCGCATCAGCCTGAAAGCCTGACCTGCGGCCGATTCCGTCCGTGCCTGCTCGCCGCTCCCGCGATCCCGCGGGAGCGATCGTTTTTCAGGCGACCGGTCGCTGCGCCGCCCGGCGCCGAGGGCGACCGGCGTCACCGCGTCATGTCGAATACGGTGAATTGCCGGTCTACGAGGGGATGGCGCTGCCGGGCGATGGTGAGGGTTTCCGGATCCGGAGGTGCGGGCAGCTCGGGGACCAGCGCCGCCCAGTTGCGCAACAGGCCGCGCCGTCCGGCCCGGGCCAGCGCCGTCCGGCCGAACCGCCGCTGGAATTCCCGGCCGCTCATCCGGGCCAGTTCGGCCGGCACGGGAACGGCCGCGGTCCCGGGGTCGGCGGGCTCCGGCACGGGGGGCAGGCCCGGCCCGCGGTTGAACGGGCACGCCTCCTGGCAACGGTCGCAACCGAACAGGTTGCCGGTCAGCCGCCCGCGAAAGTCGGCGGGGATCGTCTCGCGGTGCTCGATGGTGAGGTACGACAGACAGCGCCGGGCATCCAGCACGCCGGGTTCGGACAGGGCGCCGGTGGGGCAGGCCTCCAGGCACCGGCGGCAATCGCCGCAGCCGGCGTTGGCCGGGGGGCTGGGGGGCAGGGGGATGTTCAGGAGCAGGACGCCCAGGCAGAGGTAGGAGCCGTGCCCGGGATGGATCAGGCAGGTGTTCCGGCCGATGAAGCCGAGACCGGCCCGCACGGCCAGCGGCTTTTCCATGAGAGGCGCGGTGTCCACTGCGACGCGTCCGCGGACGGCCGGATCCTCCCGTTGCAGCTCGCGGAGGAGGGTCTGCAGGCGGCGGCGGACCACGCGGTGGTAATCCTCGCCCCGGGCGAAGCGGGCGATCCGCAGGGGGCCCGGCGGCGGTTCGCCGGCGTAGGGGAAGCCGCCGACCACGATGGAGCGGCACCCGTCGAACCAACGGGCCGGCTCCCGCCGGATGTCGCCGTCAGCGGCCAGCCAGTCCATGCCGGCATGACGGCCGGCGGCCACCCATTCCCGCCAGCGCCGGTGCGGCTCGTGCAGCGCGTCGAGCGCGGCGGCGCCCACCAGCGGGACTCCCGCGGCGGCAGCGGCCGTGCGGACGCGCGTCCAGTGGGCGTCGGCTCCGGTCATGGCGGCGTCCCCGCAGTTGCGGCGAAGAGGGGCTGGTAGTGCCGTCGGACGGCTTCCTGAAGGGGGCGCAGGCGGCCGGTGAACAGGTGATCGGCGCCGGCGATGGCCACCAGCGAGCGGGCCGGGTTGTCGGGGGGGCACAGCCGGGCGACGTCCGCGACGCTGCCGAAGGAATCGAGGCTGCCCTGAATGAACAGGATGGCCTGGGGGCAGTCGGCGATGAAGCCGTAATCATAGGCGGCCAGGGGGGTGCCCACGGAGAGCACCCACGGGATGTCCGGCCGGCTCACCGCCACCCGGGCCGACACCCAGGCGCCGAATGAGAAACCCGCCAGCATCCGCACCCGCGGCGCGGCCGCGTGGTCGAGGAACCGGAGCGCGGCCAGCACGTCGTCGCGCTCGCCGTCGCCGCGGTCGTGGACGCCCTCGCTCGCACCCACGCCGCGGAAGTTGAAGCGGAGCACCGCCGCGCCGGCCTCGATCAGGCCGTGGGCCACCCGGACCACCACCTTGTTGCGCATGGTGCCGCCGTGCAGCGGATGGGGATGGGCCAGCACCGCGCCGACACCGCCGGCATAGGCCGGCGGCAGCTCCAGCAGGCCTTCGAGAAATCCGGCCGGTGAGGGAATCCGGACGCGCTGCATCGTGGCCCTCCGGTCCCCGGCAGCGGCCCGCGGCGGGCGGCGCCGAACCGCGGGCTCACTTCTGCAGGCGGGGTTTGAGTTTCTTCAGCTTGTCCTTGAGCCGGGGGAGCGCGTCCGCCTCCGGTGAGAAGGACAGGGCTTTCTCGTAGCAATCGCGGGCGTCGTGAGTGCGGCCGAGCGCCCGGTAGACGTCGCCGAGATGCTCCTGGAGCGTGGGATCGGTGGGCAGCGCCCGAGCGGCCTGCAGCAACAGATCCAGCGCCTTGCGGTACTCCTTCTGCTTGTAGTGGCCCCAGCCCAGGCTGTCCAGGTAGGCGGGGTTTTTCGGTTCGCGTTTCAGGGCCTGTTGCACGTGCCCGATCCCGGCCTTCACGTCCAGATCGTTGTCGATGAGCATGTACCCCAGGTAGTTCAAGGCGGTGGCGTTGTCGGGATCGTCCGCGAGCAGGCGCCGGAAGGCGTCGGCGGCTGGACCGAAGCGGCCGGCGCGCTCCAGCACCGCCGCGTGCTGGAACAGCAGCTGGGCGTCGTCCGCGTGCCGCGACAGCGCGGTCTCCAGCGCGTGGAGGGCGTCATCCCATCGCTGCCCCTCGACGTGGATGGCGGCGAGGCCCAGGTACAGCGGAATGTCATCCTCGCGCGCGGCGGTCAGCCGGTCCTGGAGCAGCGCCACGCCTTCGTCGATCCGCCCGGCGGCGGCCAGGGTCTGTGCCTTCTCGGCGATGAGGCGGGGGTTGTCGGGCAGGACGTCGAGGCCGGTCTGCGCTGCGGCCAGCGAGTCGTCGGAGCGCTTCAGGGCGCGCAGGATCGCGGCGATCTGCGTGTGGGCCAGCGGATCGCGGTCATCCGGATACTCGCGGCGGATCTGGGTGAACACCTCCAGGGCTTTCTCCGGAAGCCGTTGCTCCAGGTAAAGGTAACCCAGGTTCAGCATGAACAGGCGGCGGTTGCGGGCGGCGTCCGGCGGCGTGTCGGTGCCGGCGACCGGCGTGTCGCGGATGAGGGCCTGAAACATAGGGATGGCCGCCACGGCGTCGCCCATCTGGGAATAGGTCAGCCCGAGCTGAAAGCGGTAGTCGGGGACGGCCGGCTCGAGGGCGATGGCGTCCTTGAAGCACCGGATCGCCTCGTCGAACCGCAGTTGCTCCCGGTGGATTTCGCCGGAATACATGAGCACGTCGCTGCTGACCACGCCGTTTTCGCGGGACTTGTCCAGCACGGCCAGCGCCTCGGCCGGTTTCCCGCTCTTGAGCAGCAGGCGGGCATAGTTGAGGTAGGCCCGGGCGTCGTCGGGCGCCTGATCGACGGCCTGCTGGTGGATCTGCGCGGCGTCGTCCAGCCGGCCCATCTTCTCCAGGATGTCCGCCCGCAGCATGCGGATCTGGATGGAGGGAGGTCGCTGCTGCTCCACCACGCGGAGTGCGGTGAGGGCCTCCTCGTATTTGCCCTGCTCGGCGTACACCAGGGTCAGAAAATAGGCCCCCTCGGCCGCCGAGGGGTTCAGCTCGGTGTAGCGCCGGAGCATCTCCTCCGCTTCGGGCAGGCGGCGCTGGCGGAACAGGATCCGGCCCAGGGCGAACAGGCTGTCCGAGTCGTCGGGGGCCGTCTCCAGGACGGCCCGGTACATGTCGATGGTCTGCTGCAGGAGCGTCTGGACGTTCTCATCCGCCGGCGGCCCTTCGCCCAGCATGGACAGGTACATGCCGGCCAGCAGCTTGCGCGCCTGGATATTGCCGGGATTCTCCCGGATCAGTCGTTCGAGCTCCTCCCGGGCGTCCCGGTATTTCTGCATCTGCAACATGAAGCGCGCCCGTTCCACCTGCAGGAACTGGCTGGCGGGGTCGTAGCGCAGCGCCTCGTTCAGGTTCCGCTCCGCCTCGTTGAAGCGTTCAGCCAGCATGTCGTCGCGGGCCAGCATATAGTAGAAGTAGGCCTGGACCGTATCGGCCGGCACCGACGGCCGGGCGGCCGCCGCAGGCGTCGGCGCCTCCTGGGCCCGAAGTGCGCCGATTCCGCCGGCGCCGGCCGCCAGCGCGGCGCCCGCCACGATGCCAAAGACAATAAGCAATCGCTTCATGGTTCTGTCCGCCTTGTGTGTGTGAACATCGCCTGGGGGAGCGCCGTGCCGCTCCCGTTTGTCACCTGCCGCAGCAGGTCGTAAAAAAGGTTGATGGGGAAACCCACCACGTTGAAGTAGCAACCGGAGATGCTCCGGATGAACAGGGACGCGCGATCCTGGATGCCGTAGGCGCCCGCCTTGTCCGTCCACTCGTTCCAGCCGATGTATGCGTCGACGGTCTCGGGCGCCAGGGGCTCGAACGTCACCTCGGACACGGCATGCCCCTCCGCGGTCCGGCCGGACGCCAGGTCGCGCACGCACACCGCGGTGACCACGCGGTGGGTGCGGCCCGCCAGCGTCCGGATCATCCGGCGGGCGTCCGCCTCGCCGGCGGGCTTGCCGAGGATCTCGCCGTCGATATACACCAGGGTGTCGGCGGCGATGACGATCCCCTCGCCGGCGGGCGGCTCGGCCAGCCGCAGTTTCTCCCGGGCGTGGTGCGCGGCGAGCACCTCGGGAGACGTGGGGCCGGGGGCGGCCGCCTCCTCCTCGTGGCGCGACGGGATGACCGTGACGTTCAGGCCGAGCCTGAGCAGGATGTCCCGGCGCCGGGGAGACGTGGAGGCAAGGAAAAATCGCAAGATAAACCGCCCTTCCGCCGCAATCGATCCATTATAGACGGTCGGCGGGTAAAATCAAAGCGTCCGCCCCGGGGTGCGGGGCTGGCCGCCGGGTGGGAGGCGGGGTGAACTATCTGTCCGGGAGCGGGATCAAATGTGAGATAATCGGGCCCGACCGGAGGCAGGTGTTTCATGCGGATGTTGCAGGAGATCCTCACAAAATGGGCGGCGTCCGGCGACGTGCTGCCGGTATTTTATGCCGGCCTGCTCGGCGGCATCTGGCCGCGGTTGGTGGGGGACCGCCTGGCTCCGCTCAGCCGCCCGGGCGAGCTGGCGGACGGTGTTCTGGTCGTCCATGTGAAGAACCGGTACTGGAAGACGCAACTCGAGACACTGGAAGCGGAAATCGTCCGCCGGATTGCGGATTTCATCCCCCCGGGGGTGGTGCAGCGGGTGGTGTTGCGGGTGTCGCCGGAGCGGTTTCCCGACCGCCTGCCGCAGTCGCGGCGGCGGCCGACCACGCCGGCCGGGGCGGCTGATCCGGCGTGGATCGACCGGTGCGCGGCCGCCATCGACAATCCCCGCCTGCGGGAGGCCTTCACCCGGGCGCTCACCGCGAGCCTGCGGGAGTGAGCGGAGCCGGGGCTGTGTTTTGGCCGGCGACAGGATTTCAACATGGATTTCCGGCCCGTTCGGTGATACAATAAACCCTTTCGATTCGGGCAGTCCGAGGGAGGACAAATGACTCAGTTGGTTCGCAAGGGCGTAGGGGCGGCGGGACTGGTGATGCTGCTGTTCGCCGGAATGGCGGTCGCCCAGATTGACGCGGTCATCATCGATCCCAACGCGGACACCGCACCGGCGGATGTCCGGTCGCTCGGGCTGAGTTTCCGGATCAACGAGTACGACATCATCGCCCCCTCGATCCTGCTGACGCCGGACGGGCAGTTCGGTTTCGTGAACTACACGATTGCCGCCAACCAGGCGCACCAGGGCTACGTGCTCGTCTTCCGCCCGCTGGCCGAAGATCCCGCCCAGCGGATCGTCAAGGCCATCCCGGTGGGCGAGCGGCCCGCGCTCATGTTCTTCAATCCGGCCATGACCCAGATCTGGGTGGTCAATCTGGGCAAGTTTTTCAATCTCAACTCCAGCTGTTCCATCTCGGTGATCGACGTCGCTGCGCAGCAGGTGGTGCAGACCATCGCGACGCCCAACTACGTCTTCGGTTTCGGCAGCAACGTGGTGTTCGCAACCGGCGCCCCCCGCGCCTATATCTCCGCCACCCAGAGCGATGAGGTGCTCCAGATCGACACCGCCACGTACACCGTCACCGGCGCGCTGAAGATCACCTCGACCAACCCGTATTACTACACGTCCGTGGGTCCCACCTGGCTGACGCTGAGCCACGATGAAACCTTCCTCTGCAGCGTGAATTCGTTCAGCGAGAACGTGTCGGTGATCGACACCGCCACGTTCACCGAGAGCCGTCAGGTGAATTTCCATGACGCGCAAGCCATCATCGATCACATCGCCAATTTCACCTTCCGGAACAACGTGCTGCTCAGCGAGGACGACACCATCGGCCTCATCGCCTCGGCGGGCCTGAGTTCCGGTTCCGCCTTCCTGTTGAACGACCGGGTGTACCTGTTCGATCCCGCCACCGGCCAGAAGATCAAGGACGATGACGGCAAGGACATCACCCTGTACGTGGAAAACGACCCGGCGGCCATCTTCCTGGATCCGACCGGCGAATTCCTCTGTGTCCAGATCACGTCGCACGATGCGGTGACCTACTCGCAATACAACGGCTTCCCCACTGTGGCCGTCTTCAAGTGGCCGTCCCTCGAGCTGTACAAGGTCCTGCGGTACAAGGCGCAGACATACAACATGGCCCGGACCACGCAGACGGCCTTCCTCGAGAACGCCGACGGCACCTACGACCTGGTTTTCCCCTCATTCAGCAACTATGTGCCGACCAACGATATCCCCGACAACGAGCCGCTGGTCCGGGCGCCGCTGGACTTCCGTGTCAGCACCACCGGCCTGCTGCCCCTGGGCGACGGCGGCGAGCGGGAGATCCCGGTGGCCGTGGCGGCGGTGCCCGGCACCGACCGGTTCTGCGTCGCCAGCTTCCTGACCGGGACCATCAGCGTGGTGGGCCAGCCGAGCAAGCCGGTGTTCTCCAGCGGGTACAGCGTCAACCTCGAGGAGGGGCGGTTTTCCGCCGTCAGCTTCATCAACCTCCTGGACGAGGCGGTGACCTTCGGCCTCCAGTCGTACCAGACCAACAACACGTCCTACTCGGACGATGACCGCGCCGCCGGGCTCCCCTTCTACTGGGTGGACACCAGCGACGTGGCCCACATCATCGATCCCGTGGACATGACCCTGCAGCCGGGCGAGCAGCTCGTCCAGATGGTCAAGGAGCTGATCCCGGACTATGACAAGGTGGTCAACCAGCACGGCTTCATCAAGGCGGTCCACCCCGAGCTGCCGCTGACCGGACTCATCTACAACGGCACCATCGACGACGACGGCGCCACGATCATCCGGGGCGACTACCTGCGGATCGACCAGCCCATGGCTCAGGACGTCATCTTCCCGTTCTGCTTCAGCAACACCACGGCCGAACTCGCCGACGAGCGGGTCGAGGCGACCATTCACTTCGTCAACCCGTATTACAACCAGATGAAGATCCAGCGCATCCTCTTCAATCCCACCGGCGACGCGAACAGCAACACCTCCTTCGACCTCGCCTCCGTGGGCGGCCTCGACCAGGTCCTCCTCGAGTTCCCGTTCAACGGCTACATGCGCCTGTTCAACCTGGACAACCTGATCACGTACGCGTACCTGACGATGGAGAACACCGATCCGGACAACTCCTTCGTGATGACGTGCCCGCCGCTCAACCCGGTGCTCCCGTCCGCCTCGCACACGTTCCACGTGCCGTACTACGCGGTGGGCAACGGCTTCGACACGTCCGTCATCCTGATCAGCTCCAACGAGCGGGTGGCCGAGGAGGACGAGGAAGAGGAAGACCCGGAGATTCTGCAGACCCACGTCCGGATGGATTTCTATGACTTCGACGGCAACCTGGTGACCACGCGGGAGTACGATTTCGACAACCAGTCGCGGTTCGAGGTGTACCTGTCCGAGGAGGACGCCCTCGATCTCGACCGGTTCGACACCGTCTTCCACACCGGCTCGGTCGTCATGACCGTGGACCGCGACAACGTCTGCAGCGCGTTCTCGTTCCAGTTGTGGAACCCCCCGGATCCGGACGCGACTGAAACGATCCCGCCTTACTTTCAGTATCGGAACATGGCCGCCGACGCGACCCCCCTGGACAGCGACGCCGTGCTCGATCTGGTCTTCCCCTACACGATCACCATCGCCCCGTTCGAGACCTCCTATGTCCTGTACAACCCGGGGGACGAGCCGGTGACCGTGGCCCTGGAGATCTTCGACCCCCAGGGCCTGCCGGTGGCCGTGTCCCTGGCCGACATCGTCGTGCCGCCCCTCGGGGCCCGCGTGTTCTTCCTCGGGGATCCGGACATCTTCGGCCCCGCGGGCGGCCTGGACGACTTCGTGGGTTACATGAAGGCCCACAGCACCAACGGCCGGCCCTTCCTGGCCAAGTCGGTCCAGAACTCGCCCGAGATGATCGCCATCATCCCCACGATGTGAAGGTCACAGGGATAGCAGAAAACGATCCGGCCGGGCGCAGGCCCGGCCGGTTTGTTTACGGAGTCCGTTGGAGAGGAACTGGAGCCAGCGAAGGGAGTCGAACCCTTGACCTGACGATTACGAATCGCCTGCTCTACCACTGAGCTACGCTGGCCCGCTCAAAGGGCGATATTATAATCAAAAATCGGCGGAATGCAACGCTTTTGCGGCCGGGCTCGCCGCGGGGCGCCGGGGCGGGGGAAAAGCTTGACGGGGTTCCGGATCCCTGTGTATAAATGGGGGCATCGGTCGCGATCGGGAGGGCGGATGCACACACGACGCTGGACGATCGGAATCTGCCGGCTGGCGCTGGCGGCGGCGGTGGCCGCGGCCGCCGGGCCGGCGGCCGCCCGGGGCGCGGACGTCCCTGCGGCGCCCGCCAACGTGGAGTTGACCCGCGGCGCGCCGGCCGTCGTCCTGGACGAGGAGGTCGCGGTCACCTTCGACGCCGACGGCCGCTTCACCCAGGAGATCCGGCGCCGGGTCCAGATTCTGGACGAGCGCGGCCTCCAGACGTACGCGGCCGACCAGCTGGCGTTCTACCAGCCGCAGGCCCGGGTGGAATTCATCGGCGGACGGATCACCCGGTCCACCGGCGAGACCATCCCCCTCGACCGCGACCGCGCGCGCGAAGAGCCGCTGGGCACGGCCGCCCATGCGTTCGACCAGCCGTACCGCCGGCTGGTGGTCCGCTACCCGGACCTGCAGGTGCAGGACACGCTCGAGACCACGGTGCGGATCGAATCGGCCGCCCAGATCCCCGGGCACTATGCCGACTTCTTCCTCTTCCAGCACGAGAGCCCCATCCTGAACAAGCGGCTGGTGATCCGCGGCCCGGCGTCGCGCCCGCTGCGCCACGCGGTCCGGGACGGTGCGCTGACGTTCACCCAGGGGCGGGAGGGCGACCGGATCGTCTACACCTGGACGGGCCGCGAGCTGCCCATGATCTTCCGCGAGACTGGTATGCCGGGCCTGCCCGAGGTGGCCTGCCGGGTGGTGGTGAGCACCCTGACCGGCTGGCCGGAGCTGTCGCAAAAGGGCTGGGCGCAGAGTCGGCAAAAACTCGAGCCGGACGAGGCGCTGGCCGAAAAGGTTCGTGAGCTGACCGATGGCCTGACGAGCGAGCAGAGCCGGATTCTGGCCCTGGCCCGGTTCGTCGCCGGCGACGTCGGCTATCTGGAGGCGTCGCTGGATGTGGGCGCCTTCCTGGAGCCCCATGCCGCCGCCGAGGTGCTCGCCGCCGGCTACGGCGTGGGCCGCGACAAGGCGGTCCTGCTGGCGGCCATGCTGCGCGCGCTGGGCCTGGAAGCCGACGAGGCGCTGATCAACGTGTCGCGCGCGCCCGATCCCGAGATCCCGTCCGTCTACTTCGAGCGGTCGCTGTGCGCCGTGCGCCTGTCCGACGGACGCACGGCGTACCTGGATCCGGCCTTCGGCGCGCACGGCACCCTCGGCGAGACGTACGCCGGCGGCCGGCCGGTGTTGCGCCTGACGGCGGACGGGACCGGCCTCGAGACCGTGCCCCCCGGCCCGGCCGCGCGCAGCCTGGGCCGGCTCGACGCCGACACCCGGCTGGACGCCGACGGCGGCGCGCACACCCGCATCGGCATCCAGGGCGCCGGGTACTACGATTTCATCCTGCGCGGCCTGGGGCGCCGGTTCAGCGGCCCGCAGTTCATCCAGGTGTGGCAGGAGCTGGCCGGCCGGGTGCACGCCGGCGCCCGCGTCCGGGAGTTCCAGGTCAGCGATGCGGCCGACCTGGCCGTGCCGTTCGCGGTGGCGTTCGACGTGGACGCGCCGGGCTACGCGCTGGCCGCCGGGCGCTTCCTGCTGCTGCGCCCGTGCCTCATGACCAACGGCTTCGAACTCTATTCGCTGGGCCTCCCCCGGATGATGGCGCCGGGGCCGCGGCGCTATCCCATGGACCTGTTCGCGCCGGTCCAGGTCATCCAGTCCGAGCGGATCACGCCGCCGCCCGGCTGCACGGTGCTGGCGCTGCCCGATCCGGTGGAGTTCGCGGCGGGTCCGGCGCGCCTGCGCCTGAGCTGCCGGCAGGAGGGGGAGCGCGTGCTGTTCAGCAGCGAGTTCAGCCTGGAGCGCTCCGTGCTCTCACCGGCCGACTACGAACAGCTCCGCGAGTTGCTGGACCGCTGGGTGCGGAGCCAGCGCAGCCTGATCATTCTGGAGCGGCAACCGGGAGGTGGGTCATGAAGACCCGGCGGCGGCGGTGGATCTCCGGCTGGGTGCTCGCGGCCGCGCTGGCCGCGGTGCCCGCCGCGGCGCCGGCTGCGGCGGAGGAGACGGAGCCGTTCCCCCAACTGGCGTCCGCCCGGGATTTCCCCGATGCCGACGCGGTGGTGCTCCGCGCCCGCAAGACCGTGGCGTGGCACCCCGACGGCCGGCTCACCGAGGACTTCCACACCTTCGTCCACGTCCTGCAGGCCCCGGCGGCGGAAAAATACCGCGTCTACCGGATGTTCTGGCGCCCCGCCGACCAGCAGCTCCGGCTCCTCAAGGCGGTCACGTATGAAAACGCCAGCGAGTTCGTGCCCGCCGACGCCGCGGCGACGGGCGACCGCGTGCCCGACGGCATCGCCGATCCCGCCTACAACCAGGTGCTGGAGCGGGTGGTGACGCTGCCCGACGTGGCGCCCGGCCGGCTGCTCGAGGTGCGGATGGAGCGGATCACCGCCGCCGCGTCCCGCGGCTTCAGCGGGGTCGAGTTCTTCCAGGCGGACGATCCGCTGCGGGACAAGCGCCTCCACATCGGGCTGCCCGAAGGCGCCGCCCTGACGTATCGCGCCTTCAACGGCGACTTCATCCAGAGCCTCCGCCACAGCGAGCGCGGCCGCGTGCTGCACTCCTTCTTCGTGCGGGACGTGCCGGCCGCGGCGACGGAGCCGTTCGCCCCGCCGCTGGCGGGCTCCGCCGCCCGGCTGGTCTACTCGTCGTACGCCGGCTGGCGCGAAGCGGCGGCCCCGTTCGCCGACGCCTACTGGCGGGCCGTCGCCACGCCCGGCCCGGCGACGGCGGCGCGCACGGCGGCGCTTTTCGCCGGCGCCGCCACGCCCCGGGAGCGGGCGCAGCGGCTCTTCCACTTCGTGACCCGCGAGCTGGCCCTGGTCCCGGTGGCCGTGCCCATGGCCGGGCTGCGGCCGGCGGAGCCGGACGCGGCGCTGGCCGCCGGCGCGGGCGACGTCAAGGACAAGGCGGCGCTGCTCGGGGCGATGCTGGCGGCGGCGGGGCTCGAGGCCGTGCCGGTCTTCCTCAACCGCGACCGGCTGCCGCTGGCCGAGGACGTGCCGGCGATGGAGCAGTTCGACGCGCTGGTGCTGCGGCTGGAGCTGCCCGACGGCGCCCCGGTCTACCTGGATCCCGCCGGCGGCAACGACACCTTCGGCTGGTGCGCCGCCGCGGCGGACAACCGCGGCCTCTTCGTCGGCCGCGACCGGGCGGCGTTCGCCGACACCGGCGCGGCCGCCGGCCCGGCCAACGCGGCCGACAACCGGATGACCATCCGGCTGGACGCCGACGGCGGGGCGGCGATCGAGGTCGTGGCGGCGCTCGACGGCCTCTTCGCCGCCCGGGCCCGCGAACTCCTGGGGCGGCTGCCCCCGGCGGAGCGCGAGGCGGCCTTTCGCGAGCTGGCCGCCCGCTGGGCCGCCGGCGCCGTGCCGCGCGGCGGCGACGCCGTGGGGCTCGAGGTGTCCGACCGCGGCGTGGAGCTTCGGCAGGCGGTGGCCCGCGGCGACCTGACCGTGCGGCAGGGCGACGTCGTCGTGCTGGACACGCCGTCGCTCCCGCTGCCGTTCGCCGAGGTCAGCTTCTGGCTCGGTGAACCGGAACGCCGCACACCGCTCGACCTGGGCGAGCCGGCCGTCAGCCGCACGGTGACGGAGATCCAGCTGCCCCCGGGGAGCGAGGTGCTCCATCTGCCGGCCGAGACCGCCCGCACGACGCCCGCCTGGTCGGCCCGGCGGACCTTCCGCCTGGACGCGGCGCGGGGCGTGATCCGCGTGGAGGAGGAGGTCGCGGTGACCCGGCGGACACTGCCGCCGGCCGACTACACCGAGACCCGCCGGTTCTTCGAGGCGTTCACCGCGCGCGCGGCGGGGCTGATCCTGTACCGCCTGCCGGCCGCCGGGGCGCCGGCGCCGCGGAGCGGCCGATGAAGATCCAGGTGGCCCAGAGCGCCGGCTTCTGCTTCGGGGTGCGCCGCGCCATCGACATCGCCCTGCAGGCCGCCCGCACCGAGCAAGACGTCTACATGCTGGGCGAGATCGTCCACAACGAATCCGTCGTGGACCAGATCCAGCGGGCCGGCATCCGGGTGGTGGACCGCATCGACGACATCCCCGCCGGCGTGCTGCTGTTCCGCGCCCACGGCTCCACCCCGGAGACGTACGCCGAGGCCGAGGCGCGCGGCCTCAAGATCGTGGACGCCACCTGCCCCATGGTGCTGGAGATCCACCGGATCGTGCGCAACCTCCACGCCGAGGGGTACCAGATCGTGATCATCGGCGACCACAACCACGATGAGGTGCGGGGCATCGCCGGGCAGGCGCCCGGCGCCCGCGTGGTGGCCGCGCCGGCCGACCTCGAGGGCTGGGACCGGCGCTACTCCAAGCTGGGCGTGGTGGTGCAGTCCACCCAGAGCCTGGGCAACGTGCAGCAGATCCTGCCGCAGCTCGTCCGCTTCAGCCGGGAGATCCGCTTCATCAACACCATCTGCAAGCCCACCACCGACCACCAGAGCGAGATCTGCCAGATGCCGCGCCACAACGACATCATGATCATCGTCGGATCGTACACCAGCGCGAACACCCGCCGGCTCACCGAGCTGAGCCAGAGCATCAACCCGCGGACCTACCAGGTCCAGACCGCGGCGGACGTGCGCGCCGAGTGGTTCGAGGGTGTCGAGACGGTGGGCATCTCCGCCGGCGCCTCGACGCCGGACGTGCTCATCCGCGAGGTGGTGGACGCCATCCGCCGGATCGACCCCGGCGCCGAGGTGGACGGCCTCGGCGACGAATGAGCGAGACCGGCCGGCGCCGCCGGCCGGCCCGACGGCGGGCCTGAGAACCTAAGGAGGCGCGGGACAGCGTGGACGTGATTCTGGCGGGCCTGAACGTGGACGCGGAACTCCTCCGCGAGTTCCCGGAGCTCCTGGAGCGGGCCCGGCAGGCTCTGGCGCCGGATGCGGCGGCCGCCGACCGGGCCGCCCTGGCCGCGGAGCTGGCCGCGCTCGCCGAACGCCGGAACCTGACGCCCGAGACGCTGTCGGCCGCCTACGCCCGCATCAGCCGCGACCCGCGCCCGGCGCCGGAACTGCGCGCCGCGGCCCGGGCCGAGGTGGACCGGGCGCGCCGGTCCAACGAGACCATCATCTTCGGCCTGGGGCACGCCTCGGTGGCCGAGCACGCCGTGTTCAACCTGGACGTCCTGGGCATCAGCCGCCTGGCCGCCGAGTTCGTGGAGCGCTTCCGCCTCTGCTCCTACACCGAGAAGTCGCAGCGCTACATCACCCTCACCGGTGACTACGTCACGCCGGTGGAGGTGCTGGGCACGCCGCTGGAGGCGGAGTTCCACGCGCTGGTCGCCCGCCAGGTGGCGTTCTACCACCGCTGCTACGGCAAGCTCGCGGAATACTTCCCGACGCTGCACCCGGAGCTGGCCGGGGCGAAGGACGGCCGGCGCACCCTCGACGGCTGGGCCAAGGAGGACGCCCGCTACGGCCTGAGCCTGGCCACGGAAACCCAGCTCGGCCTCACCGCCAACGCCCGCAACCTGGAGCGGATCATCCAGGCGGCGGCCGCGCACCCGCTGGGCGAGGTGCGGGAGTACGGCGACCGCCTCCGCCGCGCCGTGGGCGGCATCGCCCCGTCGCTCATCAAGTACACCGAACCGGCGGCGCACCACCGCCTGGACCTGCCGCTGACCCGGGAGCGCCTGCGCGCCGCCGCCGCGGAGGCGGAGGCGCCGGAGCCGGCCGGCGCGGCGGCCGCCTGCCGCGTCGTGGACGACCCGGGCCTGGACGAGACGCCGGTCTGGGCGGCGCTGATGCACGAGGCGGGCGGGCTGTCGGCGGCGGCGAGCCGGCGCTGGGCCGAGACGGCGGGTGCGGCGGAGAAGCGCACCCTGCTGGCGGGACTCGTGGAGCACCTGCCGCCGTGGCAGTCGCTGCCGCGGGCGTTCGAACTGGCCGCGGCCACGTTCGAGTGCGTGGTGAGCGCCTCGTGCTTCGCCCAGCTCAAGCGCCACCGGATGGGCACGCTGATCCCGCAGGACTACGACCCGCGGCTCGGCGTCACCGTGCCGGCATCGGTGGCGGCGGTGGACGAGGCGGCGGCGCTGCGGGAACTGGCGGACGCGAGCGCCGTGACGGCCGGCCGCATCGGCGCCCTGGCGCCGCCGGCGGCCGCCTACGCCCTGACCAACGCGAACCGGCGCCGGGTGCTGTTCCGGGTCAGCGTGCGCGAGCTGGCGCACTTCGCGCGGCTCCGCCTGGACGAGCACGCCCAGTGGGACATCCGCGAGCTGGCGGGGGCGATGATGGCCGCGGTCCGGCCGCGCCTGCCGCTGTTCGGGGAGCTCCTCTGCGCCAAGACCGACCTGGCCGCCGCCTGCCGCCGCCTGGCCGATCCCGCCGCGGAGTGATTCACCCGCGTCCCCGGCATTCACAGAATCTTTGCGACTTCGCGTTTCGGCGAGAGAAAAAAAACCGCCGGCAGAAATGCCGGCGGCTTGGGTATTGGTAGCGCTACGGGGATTCGAACCCCGGTTACCGCCGTGAGAGGGCGGCGTCCTAACCCCTAGACGATAGCGCCGAAAGATCGCGACAATCTCCCGCGGCGCGGGAAGGCCATATTGTATTCAAGTGGCCGGGAAAGTCAATCCAAAATTCGGGCGGAAGGGAACCGGGCAATGTCCACCGGCGGGCACCCCTGAAGTACCGCTTGCCGGCCGTTTGTGTGTGCCGGACGAGATCGGTGAGTCGGTGAATGGGTGAATAGGTGAATGGGTGAATGGGTGAATCGGTGAATCGGTGAATAGGTGAATAGTTGAATAGGTGAATGGGTGAGTCGGTGAACGGGTGAATGGGTGAATGGGGAGACGGCAGGCGAATCAACTATCAACGATCAACGATCAACGATCAACAGTTGATTCTGAGACCCAGCACCCAGGTCCCAGCACCCAGGTCCCAGGTCCCAGCACCCAGGTCCGATACCCGACTTCCGGGAACGAGCCTCTAGCCCCGAACCCCGAACCCCGAACCCCGAGCCCCCCGATTTTAAGCACGAGAACGATTGCGATCCCGCCGGCGACAGTATTGGCACACGGCCCCATCGCGACACGCGCCCGGCCCGACAGGGCCGGACCGGATTAGACTTGTATGATGGATGTCGAAGGGGGGCACCTCCCATTTAAGTAAAATGGGTGTGTCCAAGACCAATCCTACTTGCAAGGAGGCGCCCCGAGATGTTCATCGAATCCGTTGACCGTATTATACCGCACGAGTTCGATGTGTTTGTCGGCCTGGACGTCGACGCGCGGAACTACCACGTGACGGTCCTGAACTGGGCGGGGACGGTGCATCAGTTCACGATGTCGGCCCAGCCGAAGGGGCTGGTGAGTTGGCGGCAGCAACATCTGCCGCAGGCGCGGGTGGCGTGGGTGTATGAGGCGGGGCCGACCGGCTATGGCGTGTACGACGCCTTAAGTCAGTCCGGGGATGTGTGTCTGGTGACGCCGCCGGCGCTGCTGCCGCGGGTACCCGGGCGGCGGGTGAAGACCAACCGGCTGGACAGCCTGGAACTGGCGATCCGGCTGCGCGGGGGTGAGTTGACGGGGCTCCGGGTGCCCACGCCGCGGATCCGTTCGTTGCGGCACCTGACGCACCAGTGGCTGTCCCTGGCCCAGCGGGTGCGGGGGGTGAAGTGCCAGATCAAGTCGCTGCTGCTGATGGAAGGGCGGTCCTTGCCGGAGGTGGGCCGGGGCTGGAGCCGAGCCGTGGGGGTGGCCTTGGCCGCGCTGGCGTGCGATGCGGAGGTGCAGTTCGTGCTGCAGCAGCGGTGGCGGCAACTGACCGTGCTGCACGAGGAGCAACTGCGGCTGGGGCGGCGGATCCGAGCGTATTGCCGGGCGGATCCGGATTTGGCGGAGAGCCTGAGCTATCTGATGAGCCTGCCCGGGATCGGGTGGGTGACGGGGGCGCACATTCTGGCCCGGGTGGGCGAGTGGCGGCGGCTGAAGCGGCCGCAGGAGCTGGCCAAGTTCGCAGGGCTGAATCCGTGGGAGCACTCCACCGGGTTGCGGATCGTCCGGGGCGGGATCAGCCGGAGCGGCGACCGGCATCTGCGCAACCTGCTGATCGAGGCCGCATGGCGGGCGACCCGAGTGGATCCGGAACTGCGGGCGTTCTACGAGCGGCTGCGGCGGCGCAATCCGCGGGAGCAGGGCGCGCGCAAGGCCATCGTGGCGGTGGCTCGGAAGTTGACGGAGCGAATCGGACGGGTGCTGATGGACCGGCGGTGCTACCGGCCGGTCGCGCAGCGGGTTGAGCCGCGGCTGCTCCGGCAGGCCCCAGCACCCGCGTGAACGTGAGGCAATCGGCCATGGAACGACGCATCCGCTTTCGGGACCGACTCGACCCCTGGCAGAGGCCAGCAGCCTCGTCAATTAGACAGAGACCCCGGAACGGATCCCGCCGTCGGCGGGACGGATGGCAAGTGAGTGCGGCCTCGAGCGAGAGGCGCCACGAATAGCAGCCAGTCAGTCCATGGAGACCGGGAGGGAAATCCTCCGGTGCCGATTGATGGAGATCGGACGAAGCACAACGCGACCGGTGCAGGCAGCAAGCCGAATCAAAAGGCAGGGAGAAAAATGCCAACTCATTTGAAAAATACGAAAAGGCCCCTTGACATCCACATAGCAGCCAGGGGCAAGGCCGCGCCCGGCAGGGCGGGCCGCGGCCCCTGGGCAGCCGATCATTCCTTGCGGATCCGCGCCCCGGCGGGGCGCGAGGAGAACGCCGGGAGGCCGGTCGCGCCGCGAATGGCAGAGGCGGTGCGTCATGGTGGAGTCGGCGGGAGGCGGTCCGGCACTACATTGAACATCAGGAAGAACACCATCGGAAGGAGACCTTTCAGGAAGAATATCGCCGCTTCCTGGACGCTGCCGGCACCGTCGCCCAGGAATACGAAGCGGCTGGCATAGCCGCCAGATGCCACATGTCCCCAAACGGTAGTTTTTCCGTTGTGGCAATGATGTTCATCCGCTATGATAAAAGCAGTGGACAGCGGGCTTGCGCACACTCAGGCGGTCGGGTGAGACTGTCGTCTTCCCCCACCAGCAGTGAGGCGACGGCGATTGATTGCGAATTCCGCTGCATCGGCAGATCGTCCCCGACATTCAACCGTCTGGAAGCAGGTGATGGGCATGAAACAACTGGATCGGATCACCTTCGATCCCCACATCATGGGGGGCAAACCGTGTGTGCGTCACCTGCGGGTTACGGTGGGCACACTGGTGGGCCTGCTGGCGGCCGGACGCACCATTCCCCAGATCCTGGCGGACTATCCCTACCTGGAAGAGGAGGATATCCGGCAGGCTCTGGCCTATGCCTCCTGGCGGTCTGAGGAAATCGAGCTGACCCTGCAATCCTGATGAACCTCCAGATACTCATCGACATGAACCTGTCGCCCCGCTGGGTTGAAGTGCTGGAGCGGCATGGGTACACCGTCCGGCATTGGTCTTCGATCGGCGCCTTCAACGCCGCCGACTCCGAGATCCTGCAGTGGGCCAAGGCCAATAACCATGTCGTCTTCACCCACGACTTGGACTTCGGGGCCATCCTGGCCGCGACGAAGGCCGAGGGGCCCAGCGTGATCCAGGTCCGGACGCAGCGGGTGAGCCCGGAGGATTTGGAATCGGTGGTAGTCGAACTGCTGGCCAGCCACGCCGTTCGCCTGAAAGCCGGCGCCCTGATCATCGCCGACGAGACCAGCCGCCGCGTGCGGATCCTTCCCCTGCGCCGGTAAACCCAAACCCATTCTTTTCAAGACTTGTGAATCTGGAGCGGATCAGGCGAGAGATTCTGCACCGGACGCGGCAGTTGGAGTGATTCTCCGACGACCGCTCGGCGCTGATGCTGATGGCGGCCCGGCTGCGGCATATCGCCGGGAGCCGCCGGGGTGAGCGGCTCTACCCGAAGGTGGAGCGGCTGGAAGAGGTCGGCCTGGTGGCGGCGGAGGCGTGAGGGTCGGTACAGGGCGATTCGCTACGCTCATCGCCCTGTACTGCCGGGTTGGAGGATACTCCATGAAATGTGCGAAAGATTCTTGACGCTACCTCTGGATTTGCCGGTGCCCAGCCGGTCGTATTCATCGTGGGTGGTCTCGAACCGGTCGCCTGCTACCGTCCCGTCGGCGCCCCGGGTGCCCAGCACCTCGGTCTTGCCGGTGAGCTGGCCCTTCCAGTCATACTGGTAGAAGTAACCCTGATATCAGTTTCAATTAGCGATCTGGATAAACACGGAAAAACTCAGCCAATCCGCTCAGTAACGAGAATATGGGTCCAATTTTAATCATGAAATTTAGAAATGTCCATTCCATGAAAAACATAGCTCCGACACGAGTTCCAGGAATTTCCCACCCATAAGGACCGAATCCCACAGATAGAATAGTGAACACCATCATGGAAGCAACTGAGCAGAGCACAGAATTTTGGATTCTCGTCAACCTCGATCGCAATAACCGAAACAGAAGAGGAATAAGAATAGCCGTCAACAGGAAAGATATAGCAGAGATGGTAATATACGAAATTGTCTTTAATTGAGGAGACCAATGAATCCCCTCATAGCCCTCCCACGGGTAGAAGTAATATATGATTGCAGGCTGGACAATCACACAAAGCAGCAGATAGATTGGCAATTTGAACTTCATGGGTACTCCCTAAGAAAATCACTTTTTCAACAATAATGGTCTGACAAGTTGATGCCAAATCTTAGAATTGCTCCACAATTTGGTGTGTGAATCCATTGAAGCATTGGGAGTGAGCGCAGTGGCGTTCACATTCGTCGCGTTTGGTGCAATTCGTCCGCCAGGGATAAATTGATTAAACGATGATCCCATTGGACCTGGCATCTGTTTTATCTGTCCTCCTAGTTGTTGAACCTGATCATGTTCTGAATACACATTGATATGCTTGCCTATCATCGTATCATTCTTTTTATAATCATCCCGGATCGGTGTGCCCAAGGTCACCAAATTGTCTATTTTGTGCTCGATATCCATGTTTGATGCTAGAAACGCAGCATTTCCTCCGTGGCTATGAGCCACAATATTCAGTGTTTCTCCTTCTTTAAAATCGTGGTTGTTAATAATGTTCTTTATATCTTCAGCGGCTGCTTTTCTGGCCTCGTCTGTATTGTCCATGCCGTTATTATTGAGAACAGTGGCTTGTTCTCCAAAGGTTTTCTCAACTTGGACTTTCAGGTCACTTTGTTCAAAGGCCTCATGCCTATTCCATGTGCCTGGTACTATGATGGTTAGCCGCCCATCCGGATCGACTCTAGTCAGGGGATTGTTTCTCGTGTATGAGAAGAGACACCAACTTTGGGGATCCTTGATTTGATGGTCATTCATGGGCTCATCCGGGCTCGACCAACGGCCTAACCTGCTTGAGAGATATCTTGCGCCGAAGGAGTCCAGATCAGATTCGAAATCCCGCTGCTTCCCGGTGAACAGCACGCTCTCCTGCGTGGTCGGGGGATCAATGACTTCACCGTACGGCATCAGGTCGTAGTATTCCTGAATCACCGGCGCAAATGTGCCGCCCGATTCGGTGAACACCAGCTCGGCGCGGGTGGAGCCCAGGTGGTCCAGCAGCAGGAATTTCGGCTCGTAGACGGATTCGTCAATATCGTCGGTGCCCGGGATGCGGGCCACCAGCGCGCCCACGTCCTGCTGGCAGATGAGATCTTCGCCTTCGTAGAAGTAGTAGCTGCGGTCGGCGACCAGCCGGACGCCGCCCTGACCGTCGGGCTCGGTGGCCGCGCCGCCGACGGTCTTGGCCTTGATCCGCCGCTTGCCGTCGGCGTCGTAGTAGTATTTCCAGACCACACCCGATGAATCGGTGAGCGCCCCGATGTGCCCCTGGTCGAGGTAGGTCATGCTCACGGTCCCGACGCCGTCGGCAGCCGGCATGGTCACCAGGTTCCCCAGCACGTCGTGGTAATACCCGGCGCCGCCCAGCCGGTTCGTCGCCCGGCTCACCACCAGCGCCAGCGAGCTCGGCAGGTCGCCCCCGCCCCCCGTCAACGCCCGCCCCAGGATGTGGCCGCATGAATCCATGGGGGCATTATATCCCAACGACAGGTCGTCGAGGCCGATGTCGGAGGCGATCATTCGGCTCGTCGCCGCGATCCGCATCCCGAAGGGAGGCGGGGATATTAGCCGGTGGCCAGGCCGGGCCTGAAAGGCCGGCCGCAGCCACCGGAAAGCGAATCATTGTGAAGATCG
>Ga0209605_1001287_pt1 | contig 28595 bp, 36 predicted proteins | sample AD_UKC035_MetaG_FD_184408 | JGI IMG/M metagenome (GOLD analysis project Ga0209605, IMG submission 184408) | Active sludge microbial communities of municipal wastewater-treating anaerobic digesters from USA - AD_UKC035_MetaG (SPAdes) (version 2) | ecosystem: Engineered > Bioreactor > Anaerobic >...
ACATACCAGGCGTTCTCGGCAACGAAGGGTCCGTTGCTGATGAAAGCTTCAAAGAGCCCCTCCTTGAATACCCGCAGTATACGAGACCTGAGGTATTTATGGACATGGAGGTGCCGGCCGTGCTCCTTTCCGGGAACCACGAGGAGATCAGGAAATGGCGGCGGAAAGAGGCGATCAGAAAGACGCTCCTGAAAAGGCCGGACCTTATAGATAAGTTGGCCCCTACAGAAGAGGACGGAAAATTTATCAGAGAGATTATGGAGGAGTTCCCTGAGTAGCGTAAGCATCGCAGTAGTACATTACCCGGTCTATGATAAAAACGGTGGGATCGTCGCTACGAGCATAACAAACCTGGAGATCCATGATATTGCAAGATGCTGCATGACTTTTGGTATTGACCTGTGCTATATTGTAACACCTTTGCCAAAGCAAAGGGACATTATGGAGAAGCTTATACGCCATTGGACAGAAGGGTACGGCGCCCAATACAACCCGGTAAGGGGCGAAGCGCTGCAGCGCGTGAGGATCAGAAGCACTGTCGGCGAAATGATAGAAGATGCAAGCGCGAAAGGGAAGCCCTTTGTGGTGGGAACCTCCTCAAGAGAGAGAAAGGGGAGGTCGATAACATACCGGGAGTTCCACCAGTTTGTACAAAAGGGAAAAGACCACTCCCTTATACTGTTCGGAACAGGCTGGGGCTTAGCCGGCGAAGTAGTGGACCTGTGCGACAAGATGCTTGTACCTGTGCAGGGAGGCGGTGATTACAACCACCTGTCGCTGAGAGTTGCGATGGGTATAATTCTTGACAGAATTTTTGGCCGTAGAGGAGGATAGGATGAATGAGATGGTAGACATGATCGAAAAAGAACATATGAGGCTTGATCTGCCGGAGATTAATGTCGGTGACAACGTCAAGGTATATACGAGGATCTTTGAAGGAGACAAGGAAAGGATACAGGTATTTGAAGGCCTGATCATCCGGAAAAGAGGCGGCAACACAAGGGCTACTTTCACGGTAAGGAAGGTCTCCTACGGTGTCGGCATTGAAAAGACATTTCCCAAGCATTCGCCGCTCATCGATAAGATCGAAATAACAAGCAAGAGCAAGATCAGAAGGTCAAAGCTGTACTATCTGAGAAACCTGAGAGGCAAGGCGGCGAAGCTTAAAGAAAAAAGGTATTAATGCGCTGCCCGCTTAAAGGCCTTGTGGGAGGAATCGACGAGGCTGGCAGAGGGCCTCTTGCCGGGCCCGTCGTATCTTCATGCGTTGTCTGGAAAGAATTACCGGTAAATAAGTGCGGTGTTGCTGATTCAAAGCTGCTGACGGAAAGGAAAAGGGAAGACCTTTTCCCCTGGATCACGGATCATGCCTACAGGGTAGGGGTCGGGATAGCGACCAGCGAAGAGGTCGATGCCCTGAACATTCTCAACGCAAGCCTTCTGTCCATGGAGAGGGCCGTCCACTATGCAGGCGTTACGCCTGATCTTCTTCTTGTGGACGGAAACCGTACATTGAAAAGTTTTCCCGGTTGCAAGGCCGTTGTAAAAGGCGACAGGAAATGTTTTTATATTGCCTGCGCATCGATAATCGCCAAGGTTGTTCGCGACAGGATCATGAACTCGTACCACTTGCTCTATCCGGTATATAATTTCAGGCAGAATAAAGGCTATCCGACAAAAATCCATAAAATGCTCATTGGAGACCACGGGGTCTCGCCGATCCACAGAAAAACATTCAGGGGGGTCAAAGAGCGCCTTGCTTAGCGACAACAAGAGAGAAGAAGGAAAGAAGGGCGAGGAGAGGGCCTTTGTCGCCCTGAAAAAGAATGGGTACAAGATCATAGAGAAGAATTACAGGAACCCTCTCGGCGAAATAGACATTATCGCTGAAGAGGACGGCTACCTTGTGTTTGTAGAGGTAAAGAAAAGGAACACCCTGAAGTTTGGCAGCCCCCTCAGCGCCGTGGACGGGAAGAAAAAGAGGCATATTATCAGGTCCGCGATGTACTATTTAAAAGACCACAAGTGCTTCGACAAAAAGGTAAGGTTTGATGTCGTCGGAATAGACGGCAACGGCGTGCAGATTGTCAAGCATGCTTTTATGGCAGAATAGCTATGCATAGCATGAATAACCAATCACCAATAACCAAGCTCCAATTAATCACCAATACCCACTATTCAATAACCAAACAAAAGCCTTCCGGTATTATTTCTTACTTGGGTATTCGGCCATTGGTTATTGAATATTGGTTGGTGATTGGTGTTTGGTTATTGAATATTGGGAGTTATTGTGGATAGAAAGATCAAAAAATTATTGGCGGATGTCAAGGACGGCAGGGTGACGGCAGAGGAGGCGTACGACCGATTAAAACATATGCCCTTTGAGGACCTGGATCACACCAAGATCGATCATCACAGAATGGTGCGCAAGGGCATGCAGGAGGTCGTCTTCGGAGAAGGAAAAAGCCTGAAGCAGATCTTTGATGTTGTGGGATCGATGAGAAGACAAGGCCTCGATGTGCTTGTGACAAGGATAGATAAGGCTGCCGGAAAAAAGCTGTGCGGGAGGTTCCGTTCAGGAAAATACAGCGAAGAGGCCCGTTGTTTTTATATTAAGGAAGACAGCGCCGTAGAGGGCAAGGGCACTGTCCTGGTCGTATCCGCAGGGACAAGCGACATAAAGGTCGCCGAGGAGGCATATATTACCTCCATGTTCTTCGGGAACAACACGGAAAGGCTTTACGACGTGGGAGTGGCGGGAATTCACAGGCTGCTCCAGAATATCGGGGCGCTGGAAAAGGCGAGGGTGATCATCGTCGCCGCGGGAATGGAAGGGGCTTTGCCGTCCATTGTTGCAGGCATTGTGGGTGTGCCCGTGATCGGAGTCCCGACGAGCATTGGCTACGGTGCAAGCTTTGGCGGGCTTACGGCGCTTCTCGCCATGCTCAATTCCTGTTCTACGGTTTCGGTCTTCAATATCGATAACGGATTCGGCGCTGCGTACTTTGCAACGCTTATAAACCGCCTATGAAGATACTATATATAGATCCCATATTCGGCATAAGCGGCGACATGATGGTAAGCGCATTTATTGACGCAGGATTGCCGTTCGGTGAATTGGAGGACACGCTCCGGAAGTTCCCTTTCGTGCTGCCTTCTATGGCCCCCGTGCAGAAGGCGCAGGGGATTATAAAGGGCATTCATCTTGAAATCGGGGAGAGCGACCGGCACCTGACCGTGAGGGAGATGGAAGACGCCATTGATGGGCTGGACGCTGAAGACGCTGTCAAAAGGGATGCGCGGGGCATGCTCGATATTATTTTGAATGGAGAGGCGAAGGTTCACGGAACGACGAAGGACGACGTCCACCTCCACGAGCTTTCCCACATCGACACCCTGATCGACCTCGTATCTGTAGCAAAGGGCATGCGCTATTTCGGTATTGACCGGGTATTCTGTGGGCCTGTTCCGCTTGGGCGCGGGACTATCAGGACATCGCACGGGATCATACCGAATCCACCCCCGGTAACACTGGAGATCCTCGGCGGCCGCAGCGTTTTCTTTGTTGACGAGCCGCTGGAGCTGACAACGCCTACCGGTGCGTCTATCGTGAGGCATTACGCGAAGGGCAGGGGCGCTGCCCCGCCATTTACCATAGAGAGGATCGGGCATGGGATCGGATCCTACGCGACAGACAAGCCGGACGCTCTCAGGATATTCATAGGCGACAGCGATGAGCCTGAATCGGATGAAGAGGTGTGGCTCATCGAGGCCGACCTCGATGACATGGAGATGGAATATTCAGGGGCGGTCGCCGAGAGGATTCGCAAGGAAGGCGCTCTTGACGCCCTCTATTTCCCGGTCTATATGAAAAAAGGAAGGCTGGGCGTGAGGCTCTCTGTTACGGCCGCCGCAGATAATGTGCAGCGCTTAGTTGAAAAGATCTTTCAGGAGACGACGACCTTCGGGATGAGAATGATCAGACAACACAGAAGGGTGCTGAAGAGAGAAGAGCGATCCATAGAGACGTCCTTTGGCCCTGTAAGGATCAAGCGCGGCTACGATGCAAGGGGAATGCTTATCAAGACACACATCGAGTTTGACGACGTGAAGCGGATCTCGGACGAACATAAGATCCCCTATAGAACAGTGCTGGACGCTATAAGGTCAGAGATAGCAAGAATACGACACATTGAATAACCAATAACCAAATATCAATCACCAAATAATATCCAATGACCAATGACCGAATACCCAAACGAGAAGCTGTTCCCGCAGGTTTTGTTTGGTTATTGAATATTGGGTATTGGTGATTAATTGGATCTTGGTTATTGGTGATTGGTTATTTATTAGGATGAATGAGCAAGATGGTTCAGCCGGCTTGCTTTAGGAAGAAGCGCAGGTCTTTGAAAGCACCTTGCTTGATCTTCATATCTATCTTTTCAAGGATATCATCCTTCATATATTTTAGCTGCGTAAGCCACATGGGGTCGTCAACCTCAATGTAGAGGATAGGGCCCCTTATTCTGGCAGGCCTTGTATGCTGCGCTGTTTTCTCTCCTACGATATCGCTCCACATCGGGAAGATCCTGAATAGGTCCAGGTCTCCTGTTATCTTCTTTTCTTTCAGGACCTTTGCAAGGGTGTTTTGCAAAGCGACAAAAGGCATGTCAGCCCTCTATCCTCGGGAAGATGGGAGCTATCTTGTCGATGCGCGATATGTCATCGGGGTGGTAGAACTGCTTTTCGTTGTCGAAAAGAACCTCCTGAAAAGACGTTCCCATGCCGAGGGCCTTCCTGATGACCTCTGATTTTTGCGGCATGAAGGGGTAGAGGAGCATTGACACGATCCGCAAGCTGTTCCAGATGTTGTAGAGCACCGTCTTGATCCTTACGTCGCCTTCTTTGGAGAGTTTCCACGGGGCCTCGGAGTCTATATACTTGTTGAGGATAGATATGATCTCGAAAACGTTATGCAGTGCCTTGTGGTACGCAAAGACCTCCATTTCTCTCTGGTAGTCGTCGACAAGCTTCCTCACGCTTTCTTCAACATATTCGTCCGTGCCGCCTTTCTTCTCAGGCCTCTCTATCTTTCCCTGGAGAAATTTTCCTATCATAGTAACGCTTCTGCTTGTAAGGTTTCCGAAGTCATTTGCGAGGTCACCGTTGATCCTGTGTATGATGGCATGGCGGGAAAAATCCCCGTCAGACCCGAAGGGCACTTCCCTGAAGAGGAAAAACCTGAATTCATCGACTCCGTAGGCTTTCACGATCTCGTAGGGATCGACAACGTTGCCCAGGGACTTGGACATCTTTTGTCCTTCTATGGTCCACCAGCCGTGCGCAAAGACATGCTTCGGCGGCTCCACGCCGAGGGACATAAGAAAGCTCGGCCAGTAGACAGCATGAAATCGCAGTATGTCTTTCCCTATCAGGTGAGCATCGCACGGCCAGTACCTGTTGAACTTGTCCTGGTCTTCGAGAAAACCGACACCCGTGATATAATTTGTGAGCGCGTCGAACCAGACATAGATAATATGCTTTTTCTGCACCGGCACGGGGATGCCCCAGGAGAAGCTTGTCCTGCTTACGCTTAGGTCCCGCAAGCCGCCTTTTACAAAGCTTGCGACCTCGTTGTACCTGATCTCGGGCATGACAAAATCCTTCTTTTCTTCCAGGAGGCGCATAAGCCTGTCCGTGTATTTAGACATCCTGAAAAAAAAGCTTTCCTCTTTCAGCTTTTCCGGTTTCCTGAGGCAGTCAGGGCAAAGCCCGTCCTTGAGCTGGAGGTCGGTAAAGTAGCTCTCGCAGGGGACGCAGTACCAGTCCTCATATTCGCCGAGATAGATATCGCCGTTTTCATAGGCCTTTTCGAACATATGCCGGACCACCTTTTTATGCCGCTCTTCCGTTGTCCTGATGAAGCCCGTATTGGAAATATTAAGCGCCTGCCATAGGTCTGTGAACCTGTGGACCATCCTGTCGGCAAGCTCTTTGGGGCTGACCCCATGCTGTTCCGCAGCCTTTTCAACCTTCTGGCCGTGTTCGTCGGTGCCCGTGAGAAAGAAGACGTCATACCCGCAGAGCCTTTTGTAGCGCGACATGATATCTGCCGCAATGGTCGTGTAGGCGTGGCCGATGTGGGGGACGTCGTTGATATAATAGATAGGGGTCGTTATATAGTATGTTTTATTCATCTACCGTCTCCAAAATAAAAGAAAATAACCAATAACCAAACATCAATCACCAGATAATACCCAATAACCAATGACCAAATACCCAAAATGAGAAGATATAAGGAGGCCTCCGTTTGATTATTGAATATTGGGTATTGGTGATTAATTGGAGCTTGGTTATTGGTGATTGGTTATTGTGCTTAGGTAATTGTTTGTTCATTTTACTATATCCTTCAAAGGCAGCGTGACCTCTTTCCCGTCGTCGAGGTGAACTGTGACCGTGAAGTTCAGGGTATTATGCTTCACAACCTTGCCTTCCCCCTGCGGGACGGTCACCCTTTTGCCTACTTTCGGGAAGCCTTTTTTGCAGTCCACGTAAGTGTTGTACTCGTAAGCGAGGCAGCACATCAGCCGTCCGCAGATTCCCGAAATCTTTGACGGGTTCAGCGCCAGGCCCTGCTCCTTTACCATTTTTATGGATACTATGGAGAAGTTGTTCAGGAACCTCCTGCAGCACACAACATTTCCGCAATTGCCAAGCCCTCCTATGATCTTTGCCTCGTCCCGAACGCCGACCTGCCTCAACTCGATCCTAACCTTGAACTCCTTGGCCAGTTCCTTGACGAGTTCCCGGAAGTCAACCCTGCTTTCAGAGATGAAATAGAAAATGAGCTTGGTGCCTCCGAAGAGATATTCTGCGTTGAGGAGCTTCATCGGCAGCCCCATTTCCCCGATCTTTTTCCTGCAAAAATCAAATACCTGTTGTTCTTTTTCGCGCAATGCCCTGTATTCTTCGACTTCGTTTTCATTGATTTTGCGCGCGATCTTTTTTAACCCCGTCTTGTTTGTTCCAAGGGGCTCGGTAAGGACAACGCCCAGGCAAGTGCCTTTGTCGATCTCGCAGACCACGCGGTCACCGATCCTTATATCGTCGGGGGCTTCCAACTCGATTACCCCGATCAGCCTGTCTATGCTTACATAACAACTTTTCATACATGCCTCATAATATGGAGAAGTAAATTTTCAAAGATAAGCCATTTGTTTACATTATAACGCATAATCCGGATCGTTTCCTGAATTCTTTTTACAGACTCTCCGATCCACCGGAGGTCAACCCTTTCGAGCTCAAGGATATCCCTGATGTCCCGGTTGATTATCATTGATGAATCATGTGAGATATTGAGAACAAAGATATCCCTGAAGAGAGAAAGGAGGAATGAGAGGTATATCGTAACCCCGGCAACGTTTTTGGTGATCCTTTCAGAGAGCAGCGTCACGTTGAGGAAGCTCTTGTGCTTCCCGGTGATCGCCTCTACCAGTCTTTTTCTCATCTCGAGATTTTCTTTTTCGAGCCAAAAGATCCCGGCGCCGATACTGCCAAAGGAGATTGAGGAGAGGGTTTCGGCGAGCGGCCCGTCGATCAGCAGCGACTCTGTAAAATAGCGTTTTAGCTGTTCCTGCCTGAGGGCTGTGAAAAAGATCCTTGAGCAGCGGGATCGTATTGTATGGGGAAGCTCTTCTTCCGACGCGGTAATGAGGAAAAAGACGTTAAAGGGCGGAGGCTCTTCGAGCGTTTTGAGCAGGGCATTTGCCGCTTCTCGGGTAAGTGCCTCTGCGCCGTCGATAATGATTATCCTTTTTTTGCCCTCGTAGGGATATTCGTAAACCTCCTGATTAATGCCCCGGATCTTTTTTTCCTCGTTCCCCCTGATAAGGTCGATGCCTATCGAAGCCTCGCCCTCTTGCCTTGACAGGGTTATGAGGTCGGGGTGGGTCCCCCGGTCAATTCTGGCGCAGGCCTTGCAGGCGCCGCAGCCTTTTCCCTGTTCGCAGAGGATATGCTTCGCGAATTCGACGGCAGTTTTTTTCTTTCCGATGCCGTCCTGGCCGCTGAACAGCAAGGCGTGGGGCATCCTTTCGTGTTCTAAAAAAGACAAAAGGAGGCTTTTCTGTTTTTCGTGGCCAATGATCTCTTCAAATCCCATAGTTCTTCAGGAGGTTCTCCACATTTTTTCTTATAAGGGCCTCAATGTTTTCTATGCTTTCCGCGCCGTCAATAACAAGAAACCTCTTCGGCTCCTCCCTGGAGAGCTTAAGGTAGGCATCTTTTATCCTGCGGTGAAAGGCAAGGTCTTCTTTTTCGAATCTGTCCATTACATTATTAAAGGCGGCTTTTCTTTTTAACCCCTTTTTTGCGGTACAATCAAGGAGGATGGTCAGGTTGGGCCTTACGCCTTTTGTGACGAGCCTGTTCAGCGTTTCAATAATTCCAAGATCTATGCCCCTGCCATAACCCTGGTATGCGTAGCTTGCGTCCACGAACCTGTCGCAGAGGACGACCTTGCCGTTTTTTAATGCCGGCAATATGAGCTCCTCCACGTGCTGGGCCCTCATGGCCATAAATATCATCAGCTCCGAAAGGGGCAGGACGTTGAGGTTTTCGTGAAGAAAGATCTTCCTCAGCGCTTCCCCGAAGGCGGTGCCCCCGGGCTCGCGGGTCTTTATGACATCGTGCCCCGCTTGCTTCAGGTGATGATAAAGAAGCTCGATCTGGGTTGTTTTCCCGCTTCCCTCGATGCCCTCAAATGTGATCAGCATGGCTCTCCTATTTCAACACCCTTTCAATATACTGGCCGGTTCTCGTGTCGATCCTGACCGCATCGCCTTCCTCTACGAAAAGAGGCACCTGGATCGTGTAGCCTGTTTCCAGCAGCGCCGGCTTCGTAGCGTTCTGGGCCGTATCGCCTTTGATGCCGGGCTCTGTCTCTACGACCGTCAGGACGACAAAATTCTGTATCTCCACGCCTATAGCCTTTCCCTTATAGAAGAGTATCGTTAGCACAAGGCCGTCTTTAAGATAATTTTTTGTATCGCCGAGGCTCTTTTCGTTCACGAAAAGCTGCTCATAAGTATTCTCGTCCATGAAATAGTAGTTTTCTCCCTCCTTATAGAGGAATTGCATCTGCTTTTCCTCCATTTCGGGAACCTCTGCCTTGTCGCCTGACCGGAATGTTCTGTCGAGGACGTTTCCGCTGATAAGGCTTTTCAGGCGAGTTCTTACAAAGGCCCCGCCCTTTCCCGGCTTCACATGCTGAAAATCAACTATCACAAAGGGCTCATCGTCCTGGAGAATCCTCAACCCTTTTCTGAACTCCGATGTTGAAACAACCATCATATCCTCCTTAGCGTATCTTTTTTGATCTTTGTCATGATCTGCGGTCCCCGGGCCGTTAAAAGCACCATGTCTTCCAGCCTGACGCCGCCAAGTTCAGGGATATAGACGCCCGGCTCTATGGTTACCACCATGTTTTCTTCGAATACCCCTTCGCTGCTACTGTTGATCGCAGGCGCTTCATGAACCGCTATGCCGACGCCGTGCCCGACCCCGTGCCTGAAGAAGTCGCCATAGCCGGCATCCTTGATAAATCCCCGGACCATGCCGTCGAGCTCCCTGATGGAGAGGCCCACTTTAATGTTTGCCAGGGCAAAGATCCTGGCGTTATTAACAACTGAGAATATTTCCTTCAGCGTATCGTTTGTTTTGCCTATCGATATGGTGCACGTTTCGTCGCTGCAGTACCCGTTCACCTGGGCGCCAAAATCGATAATGACCGTCTCGCCCTCCATGATCGGCTTGTTTGTAGGCTCAGCGTGTGGAAGCGCTGCCCTCGGCCCCGAGGCGACGATCGTATTAAAAGAGGGGCAATCGGCCCCCAGCCTTCTCATGGTAAAATCAAGGTCGTTGGCAACCTCTTTTTCCGTTTTGCCCTGATGAAGCCTTTCAAGGACCTCTGTGAAGGCATTGGTGGCGATCCGGACCGCCCTCATAATAGACTCGATCTCTTCCGGGCCCTTGCACTTCCTTATCTCCTCGATCCTGTTGCCCAGAGGCACGAAGAGGACATCCTGAAGCGCATCCTTCCATATCTGGTACATATTGAAGGTCGTATGGAAACTGTCAAAGCCCATCTTTTTTATCCCGTGCTCCCTGCATAGCTCCAGGAGGCTTTGCTTTAAAAGTTTTATCTCTACGACCTGTATGCCCTGCGTTGCCTCCCGCGCATACGTTATGTACCGGAAGTCGGTCAGGAGGAACAGCCCCTTGCGGGTGACGGCAAGCGTACCCTCGGAGCCCCTGTACCCTGTCAGGTAGAAGATATTTTCCATGCCTCTCAAAACGCAGGCATCCAGATCCATGTCCTCAATGATATTGAGAACCATTGCAATCCTATTGTCTCTCATGTTCTTACCAGATCTTCTTTTTCAGAACTTTTTTAAATCCGGTGGTTTTGCCTTTTGCCTTCAATTCCTTTTTCAGGGCTGCACGCCTTTGCCTGTATACGTCATTGGAAGGCTCTTTCCTGATAAGCTCGTCGTAAATGCCTATGGCTGTTTCTATATATCCCTGCTGCAGGTATATGTCTGCAAGGGTTGGAGACAGGATATTCTGGTGATCCATAGGGGATAGTTAAAAGAATATCACCGTAAAAATCAAGCTAAATCGTATGTATACGGCCAATGGCATAGGGCTCGCAGCTCATGGCAACTGCTTGAAAACACTAAACCAATTGCGTTTTGTAGAATATTCCGAAAGGCATGCAGGAGGTGATGACCTCCCTGGCCGGCGTTGCGTTCAACAGCGCCCCGGCGAGCTTCAGCGCCTCACCCCTTGATGCCAGCGCATCGAACTTGTTCAAGACAATAGTGCACGGTCTTTCTTCGACGCCTTTCAGCAGGATATCCCTGGAGAAAAAACGTAAAAATAGATCCGGGCTGACAGCCTCGTCAGCCTTTATATCTGTTCTGCCGCAGCAGAGCTCCCACCTGAAGACCTTTTCCCTGACCGTGCCGGAGAGGCTGTCAAGGCCGGCTATGACATATATTGACTCTGAACAAGGCGGTATCACCGGTTCATATTCTGCAGGGTACTTCAGGGGAAGCCTTTTTGAACCATCGGCCTCTATGAGGACAAGATCAAAGAGCTTGCCCAGTATATCAATTTCATCAAACGTGATCGCCGTCAGTTTCCCGTTCTCAAGCGACCTTCCTATTCTGAGATATGGCGGCATGCCCGGCCTGTCATAAAGGCCTTTTTCTGTAAGGATATAGGGTGCTTTGACAAAGATCTTTGTCGTCGTTGTGAGCGCAACCCTTTTGCCTTGTTTTACCGCTCCGGCTGCGAGGTATTCGATGAGGCTTGTCTTGCCGCCGGCGCCGACAAATGTCACGAACCTTTTATCGAGGATATCGTTGAGAGGGTCAATCCTTTGAATGCGCAACATATGGCAGAGACCTTATCCTTTTAATGATTGCAAGGGCCCTGTCTTTGTCGCGTTCCATAACGGAAATCGAGGCATAGCCCTTCTGGAGTATGAAAAGGCCGTCGTACGCCGTATCTTTATATTCTTTTATGGTATGGCCGATGCCTTCTTTGTCGAGAGCATCCCTGATCATGTCCATCTCAAAGATGCTCTCAATAACGTGAACCTTAACCCATCTATTTGAGTGCATTTCCTTTCTGGGGCGTGGTTTTCTCCGCCGGCCCTACCCAGATCTCAACTTCGGTCTGGAAAGCGCCGCGCGACATTTTTATATTGCACGTCTTGTCCTCTTTCTGGTAATTAAGCACCACGTCCTTGTAGCGGAAACTGTTGATGTACCTCCACCCGTTTTTTGCCATGTTGATCTTGAAATAGTTTTCGAGGGACTGCATCTCTACGTTGCCGTTAAAAAACATTACCCCTGCCCTCATGGAGGGGTTTTCGTAAATAAAGCTATGCTCGGGCACATAGGTCAGCTCCTTCGGAACGGGGATGTCCGGAAAGCCGTAGAAGGCCTGGTTGAGAGCTTCCTGCCTGGGCTGAGCCGCTTCCTCGGAAGCCTTGGACCCCTTGAACATTGCGCATCCTGAGAATGCCAGCAGCATGATAAATAATAGAATGAAAATCTTCTTCATGTATTCCCTCCCTCATTTTTTCTTTCGAGATACGCATATGCACTGTGGTTGTGGATGCTCTCGAAATTCTCGGCCTCTATCGCAAACCACGTGATATTTGTATCCTTTGACAGCATCTCCGCAATATCCCTTACGACGTCTTCGACGAATTTTGGGTTTTCGAACGCCTTTTCGGTAATGAACTTTTCGTCTTCCCTCTTAAGAATAGAGTATACATCAGTGCTCGCACAGCTTTCTATGACATTGATCATGTCTTCGATCCAAAAAAATTTTTTAAAGCTTACGTCCAGCCTCGCCTCTCCCCTCTGGTTATGTGCCCCGTATTCACTGATCTCTTTCGAGCAGGGGCACAGGGTGTTGATCGGGACAGAAACGGATACGATAAATTCTTTCATCCTGTTCTGGTTGTCCATGAAGCCTGAAAAGCCGCAGTGGTACTCAAGAAAGCTCTGGGTTTTCGAGACCGGCGCTTCCTTTTTCATGAAATAGGGAAACCTTACGATCATATGGGCGGATTCGGCATTGAGCCTCTCCTTCATCTCCTTCAGTATGCCGGGGAAGTTCTTCATGTTGATCATGTTTTTGTTTTCGTGGAGGATCTCGACAAACCTGCTCATATGGGTGCCTTTGTAATTGTGGGGCAAGTTGACATACATGTCTATGGTCGCGATGGTGTGCTGAAAGCCGTTCACTTTGTCCATTACCACGATCGGGTACTTGACATTCTTTACGCCGACCTTGTCGATCTCTATCTTTCTTGTGTCTTCCATGCTTTGAACGTCTACCATGTCTGCCTTAGATGCCATATGCCGCATACGCCTTCTCTGATTCCCACACCCTGACCTCTTTCAGAGAAATGTTCTCCTCACTGATAATTTTTTGGATCTCCTCGTAGATATACATCGCTACGTATTCTGCAGAGCTTGCCCTGTTGGCAAAAAAACTGACCTCATTAATGTATTTATGATCAAGCGTTTCCAGGACGTCGTGAAGGTATCCCTTGATGACCTTAAAATCCACAAGGAGGCCGTCATCGCCGAGTTTTTCACCTGCAACAAGGACTTCGACGACAAAGTTGTGTCCATGAAGCTCTTCGCATTTTCCCTTGTAGCCTTCCAGCCGGTGTGCAGCAGCAAAGGAGTCTTTGACGCTCAGCGTAAACATTACCATAATCTATCGTCTGAGGAGTTTAAAGTCAATAGAAAGGGCCGGGAGGAGCAGAGGGCGAGAAGAGCAGAGGGTGAGAGGATGGCCGCTCGTCGCCGGTTACTTGATACTGGTCTGGACAAGCATCGAGTATCGAGGAACAAGGTCTTCGCTGCAGCGTTTTATTTTTGTTTCTTGATGGCCTTTTTTATGATCACAAATCCGTTTGTCGGACCGGGAACGGCCCCTTCCACGAGAAGTATGTTCGTGTCGCTCCGTACATCCACGACCTTCAGGTTTTGTACCGTTACCTTTTTTGCGCCCATATGCCCCGGCATCTTCATGCCTCTCATGGTTCTGCCAGGGGTCATGTTCTGGCCTATAGAACCGCCGTGCCTGAAGAACTCGTGGCTGCCCCGCGAAGCCGGAGCACCGTGGAAGCCATGCCTCTTTATTACGCCTGCGAAGCCCTTTCCTTTCGATGTGCCGGTGATGTCGACGAACTCCCCGGGCTCAAACATTTCTACGGAAAAGGTTGAACCCACATCCTGCGCATCCAGATCTTCGGGGGCGACCCTGAATTCCCGCAGTATTTTTGCAGGCTTTGCGGATACTTTATTAAAATGCCCCATGAGGGGCTTGTTGACGCGCTGCACCTTCCGGATCTCTTCAAAGCCGCACTGGAGGGCGGCATATCCTTCTTTTTGAGGGCTTTTTTTCTGCACAACATAGCAGGGCCCTGCCTGTATCACTGTAACGGGTATCATGCCGCCGTGCTCATCGAATATCTCGGTCATGCCGATCTTTTTTCCTATAAGTCCGATTCCCATTGCTGCACCTCCAAAAAGTATAACAGCATAGTAGAAAACGCCTTCAAAGTCAAGTTCTTTGATATTTTTCCGGTTTTTTACAAAAAAAGCTTAATTTTTCAGCGATTTGTTCGAAAATTTATTTAGATTGCCATGATGAACCTAACTGTTCGAGATACCCTGTTGCAGAAGGCCACTGATTTAAAGGTTATCCCTACGCTGAATGGCATCATCAACAAGGTATTCCATATCCTGGGCAACAAAAATTCATCCTTTAATGACCTCTGCAATGTTGTGCAATACGATCAGGCCATTTCGTCAAAGATCATCAGCATTGCCAACTCGGCTTATTACAGCAGGGGAGTTGAGATCTTCCACCTTCAGCGCGCCATGCTTACAATAGGCTTTGAAGAGATCAAGGGCATTGTGACAGCCCTTTTATTTATGGATAATATATTGAAAAAGCTCAAGCTGAAGGAAGAGGACCTCTTCAGCCTCTGGAAACATTCCATCGAGGTTGCCTGCGCCGCCAAGATCCTTTCGGAGAGAATGCTCATTGAAGATCCTCCGAAAGCATACACGGTGTCGCTGCTCCACGATATCGGAAAGATCGTCCTTTATCTCGGCGTCGAGAACTACGGGGCGTTGCTCCGTGATGCGGAGACGAACAGGCAGGATGTAAGCGTTCTGGAGAAGGAAAAGTTCGGCATAGACCACCAGGAAGCAGGGCATATTATCTCCGTCAAGTGGAAGTTCCCCGAAGATTTTGCTCATGCCATCCGCTATCACCACGAAAAGGGGTATGCCGGCAAATATGCATCTCTTATCAACATAGTGAAAGCTGCCGACCAATTCTTTCTTTCTCCCGGGAACGTCAGCACAACCGAAGGCCTTATCCTCCAGAAAGAAAGAGGCTCTATTACCCGCGAGATGGAAAAGATCATGAACTTTTTACAGCTGGCATAGTATGAGAAGAGACGAGCTCAAATCTGAATCATTAAAAGTACAATGGAATTTTTATGAGAGGGCTGTCAATAACTATTCCATTATCATGCGGATCATGAACGGCATCGATAACTCCGAAGGCCTCGTCAAGCGCATGCCGAAGGTGTTTGTAGAGGAATCCTTTTTCGATATGTGCAAGGTTATACTGGAGGGAAACGGCTCTGTCCGCGAGGGCTTCTACAGCATAGACGGCACAGAGGACGATATAAACGGCAGCAGCGTCCTGACGAAATATGCCAACTGCACTGCGCCGGCGATCATGGATGATGCATTCGGCTACGGCGTTGTTTATGTCTATCCCCTCAGGAAGGGCGTCAGGACCATCGGCTTTATGCTCCTCGGCAGAAAATACTATATGGATATCGAATTGAGGTTCCTGAGGGAGCTGGAGATCGTCTGCGAGATCTATAACAAAGCCCTGATATTGAATACCTACGGCCATTATCTTCAGCAGGATAGCGAGGAAAAGACCACTTTCGAGCATATCGTGGACGGATCCCCCGATGCCTTTATGCTTGTCGATAAAGACGGTTTTGTCTGTTATGTCAACGAAAAGGCAAAGAGTGAATTTGAGACACAAAAAGGCTTCCTCACTGGCGAAAGAATCGACAAGGTCATCCCGGGCTTGACGGACGAACTATTCGGAAAAGATGACCCGCTCTGCGGAGAAGTGGTCTATAAGTCAGGCAATGCGTACAAGATATTCACGATAGAGCGCTTCCCTGTTCGTGCAGATAAAGGCGCCGGGGGATTATGGGGAGTTATTTTCAAGGATGTCGCAGAGCAGGCGATCGGGAAAGAAGAGCACCTGCTGCGCGAAAAGATGGGCAGCGTGGGCATGCTCGCCGGCGGCATCGCCCATGATTTCAACAACCTTTTAACAGGGGTATTGGGGTATTCTTCGTTGATGAAAAATTTTCTCGCCGACAATCCGGCCTTGTTCCGGTACGCAGAGGCCATTGAGCATTCCGCGCAGAGGGCTTCCAAGCTGACGCAGCACCTGCTCAATTTTTCAAGGAGGCAAAGAAAGACAACCGGTATTGTCCTCCTCAACGATCTCCTCGAGGATATTATGTACCTGTTGAAGGAGAGCTTTAAAGAGATAGAGATCGAAAAATCCTTCGATCCTGCCATACCTCCTATTAAGGGAGACGAAACGGAGCTTCAGAATGTTTTTCTCAATCTCTTTGTAAATGCGAAAGATGCCATGGAAGGCAAAGGCTCTTTGCGCGTGAGGACCGAGCGGAGGGACTATGGCAATAGCGGGGAATTTGCCCTTATTGAGATCGAAGACACCGGAGCAGGGATCGATGAAAAATTGCGGCAAAAGATATTCGAGCCCTATTTTACGACCAAAGGAAGCTCTTCAAACCTGGGCATGGGCCTCTACCTCGTTGATAAGGTTATCAGGGGGCATGGCGGCTTCATTGAGGTGGAAAGCAGCGAAGAGAAAGGAACAAAATTTTGCCTTCACCTGCCTTTGCCGTCAGGCAGGATAAAGGAAAAAACCACGCAGGAGCATAAGCAGGACATTGAGGTCATCAAAGGGAAGACAGTCCTTGTTGTCGATGATGAAGAGATAATACGGGAACTTCTGAAAAGAACGCTTTCGGAGGCCGATGTCAGGGTGCTGGAGGCGGGGAATGGCCTGGATTGTTTGAAGATATTTCAGGAGCGCATTGATAAGGTTGATGTTATTATTCTTGATATGATCATGCCCGGGCTGAAGGGCGAAGATGTTCTGAAGAAGATCAGGGAGATCCGCCCCGATGTTATTGTGATCATCGCAAGCGGATTCATGGGCGACGAGCAGCGGGTTAAGCTTAAAGAATACAAACCTGACGGGTTTCTTGATAAGCCTTTTTCGGATAGGGATATTGTCAGGTCAATCGTAAAGGCCTTTTCAAAGTAGGTCCTCCCTTTTTTTCCACCGCCTGTGAGAAGCTACCGCGAATCTATGTGCCTCGTCTCTCATCCGGAGTATCTCCTTGAACACAATCGAAGATTTTGATAACGAGAGTGGATTTTTGCGAAAAGGCATGTAGATGAGGTCTTCCATCCTCTTTCTGCGCTGCCCTTTGGCAACGCCGATGACATCGCTGTTGACGTCCAGGGTTTTGAATATTTTCACTGCCGCCGACAGTTGCCCCTTGCCGCCGTCTATAATGCACAGGTCAGGGAGAGGGGCGATCCCAGGGTCTGTCAGCCTTCTCCGCAGGGTCTCCCCTATCATTGCCACATCATCCATGGATGGAGCATCCCTGATGTGGAAGACCCTGTAGGACCTTTTCGCTGCCCTGAATTTCTCGAATACCACCATAACGCCCGCAGGGTGTTTGCCATGCCCGTGCGAGATGTCATAGACTTCGATCCTCTCCGGGATTTTTTTCAGGTGAAGGGTGTTTTTAAAGGCCTCTTCTTTGGGGACCGGCTCGGCCTCGTGAAGATTTTCAAGGGCGAGCTTCAAAAGCGCGCCTGCAGATTCTTTGTGCTGTCCATATATCCTCACGGGGCTGTTCTTTTTATCCCTGAGATATGCTTCAAGAAGCTTTAAGTCCCCTGCCTCTTCTGAAACGATGATCTCTTCGGGGACCGGCCTGGAGCTGTAGTACTGGAACAGGAAGGACGCAGAGACCTCATGCAGGGCAGCTGCGACGCAGGGCTCCCTGAAGGCCTTTTTTGCGATGAGCACCCCCTTCTTGAAGCTGAGAAGGACAATGTGGATATTCCTGTCTCCCCCGGAAAACGCCCACACGTCCCTGTCTTTGCCGAAGTGCTCATGGACGCTTTGCCTCTCCGTCATGCCTTTCACAGCGAGGTATCTTTCCTTGAGAACCTGCGCCTCCTCGAACTTCCACGAGGCGATCGAACGGGCTATCCGCTTTTCGAGCTCCCTGAGGAGCCTTTCTCCTTTTCCGGAGAGGAAATCTTCAAGTTCGGACACCATGTTGCGGTATCCGGCATCATCAATGTTTTCGGTGCAGGGCGCGAAACATTTACCCAGTTGGGAAAGGATACACGGCCGTTTCCGCTTTTTGAATACGCTGTCCTTGCACCTTCGCACGGGGTAGTGATCCTGGATCAGCTTCAGCACGTCTTTTACATCTCTCGAATGGGGGTAGGGGCCGAAGTAAAGGGCGCCGTCATCTTTGATCTCCCTTGTCAGGTAGAGGGCGGGATACCTGTCGTTGACCGTAAGCTTCAACGAAATATAGCTCTTATCGTCCTTAAGGTTTATGTTGTAGCGCGGCCTGTTCTCCTTGATGAGATTATTCTCCAGGAGAAACGCCTCTTTTTCATTCTTTGTGAGGAAGGTCTCGACCTCTTCGGTCTTATCAACGAGCCGCTGCGTTTTTACGTCCCGCTTTGTCTCGGCCATGTAGCTTCTGACCCTTTCCTTTATGTTCTTTGCCTTGCCGATGTAGAGGATGCCCCCTTGCTTATCCCTGAAGATGTATACACCCGATCCCTCCGGCAGCGCATTGAACCTTTTTTCGCTTATCACAGGGATATCTCCATCTTTTCAAGCTTCAGCAGCCTGTCTCTCAGGCTGGCGGCCTTCTCGAAATCCCACCTCTTTGCCGCTTCATTGATCTCTTTTCGCAGCTTCTTCATCATTCTGGATAATTTTTTCGGCTCTATCCCCTTTTCTTCAAATTCGTCAACAGGGATCGTGTAGTAATCCTTTTCGTAAATGGAGGACAGGACGTCGACGACGGATTTCCTGATGCTTTCCGGCGTGATGCCGTGTTTCTCGTTGTACCGCGTCTGGAGCGCCCTTCTTCTTTCTGTCTCTCCGATCGCCCTCTTCATGGACTCGGTGACGACATCGCCGAACATAAGCACCTTGCCATTAATATTCCGCGCAGCCCTGCCGCAGGTCTGTATCAGGGACGTCTCCGACCGGAGGAATCCTTCCTTGTCTGCATCGAGTATCGCCACGAGCGATACCTCAGGGAGGTCAAGCCCTTCCCGCAGAAGATTGACGCCCACAAGGACATCAAACTTCCCCATCCTCAGGTCCCTGATGATGGCAACGCGCTCAAGGGTATCGATGTCGGAGTGGAGGTATTTTGTTTTGATGCTGCGATCGAGGAGAAAATCAGTAAGGTCCTCTGCAAACCTTTTTGTAAGCGTTGTAATAAGCACCCTTTCTTTTCGCTTTACGGTATCCTGAATCTCGGGGATGAGCACCTCGATCTGGCTTTTTGCCTTTTGGATGTGGATAGCGGGATCCATAAGGCCCGTGGGCCGTATGACCTGCTCGGCCACCATGCCCGCGGCCTTGTTGATTTCATACTGTGCGGGCGTTGCCGATGTGTAAAGGACCTGGCCCACCCTTGCCTCGAACTCTTCAAAGGTCAGAGGCCGGTTATCGAGCGCCGACGGCAGACGGAACCCATACTCAACGAGCGTTGTCTTCCGTGACCGGTCGCCGCGATACATCCCCATCAGCTGGGGGACGGTTACATGGCTTTCGTCGATCATGATCATGGTGTTCTTCGGCAGATAGTCCATCAGGGTAGGCGGCGGCTCGCCGGGCTGCCTCCCCGTCAGATGACGTGAATAATTTTCTATTCCTGTACAGTAGCCGAGCTCCTGTAACATTTCAAGGTCGTATTGGGTCCTCATGGAGAGACGCTGGGCTTCGAGGAGCTTGTTTTGTTGGTTCAGCACCCCGAGGTGCTCTTTCAGCTCCTCTTTTATTGAGATAATGGCGCGCTCAAGGGTTTCCCTCGGCGTCACGTAATGCGTGGCAGGAAATATAATGCACCTTTTCAGCCTGGCGAGCGTCTTTCCGGTGAGCGGATCTATCGAAGAGATAAAAAGAACGCCGTCATCGCCAAGGATGATCCTGAGGGCCCTGTCTTCCTCGTAAGGCGGGAATATATCGATATTCTCTCCCCGGACCCTGAACCTGCCCCTGTAAAAATCGATGTCGTTTCTCTCGTACTGGCACTGGATGAGTTTGTTCAAAAGAGTTTTTCTGTCCATTGCCTGGCCTTCTTCAAGAGAGACGAGCATTCCGTAGTAGGATTCCGGTGAGCCAAGCCCGTAAATGCAGGAGACGCTCGCGACGATAATCACGTCCTCCCTTTCAAAGAGCGCGTTGGTGGCAAGGAGCCTCAGCTTGTCTATCTCCTCGTTGATAGACGAATCTTTTTCAATATAGGTGTCTGTTGTGGGAACGTAGGCCTCGGGCTGGTAGTAGTCGTAATAGCTCACGAAGAAGTGGACCTCGTTCCCGGGAAAGAATGTCTTAAATTCAGTAAAAAGCTGTGCGGCAAGCGTTTTATTGTGCGATATGATAAGGGCAGGCCTTTGGACCTTTTCGATAATATTGGCCATGGTGAATGTCTTGCCGGATCCTGTCACACCGAGGAGGACCTGGTGCGGCACGCCTTGTCGAAGGTTTTCAGAGATCCTTTTAATGGCCTCCGGCTGGTCTCCTTTTGGAGTATGGTCGCTTACGAGCCTGAGTTTCTTCATCTCTATATTGTAATGCCGCCGGAAGGATCTGTCAAAAAGATACAGAGCCTCCCTCAGACTATAAAAGGTCTTGACATACAGAGGACAAATGTTTCATCATTTAACATATATATTATAAATTCACAGGAGGTAGGAGAACATGAAAAAGGTCTTGTTGTTCGTAATAGTGTTAATGGTGAGCATCGCCTTTGCCAGCACGGGTTTTGCGCAGGAAAAGGCAAAGGCGGCACCGGCGGCGAAGCCGGCAGAGAAGCCGGCGGCAGAAGCTGCGAAGCCGGCGGCAGAAGCTGCGAAGCCGGCAGAGGCAGCAGCGAAACCGGCGGAGGCAGCGAAACCGAAGCCAAAGCCAATCCCCGGTTTTGTCGGGACCGTAGCGAAGACAGACCCTGGCTTGATGACGGTAAAGGGGGCCAAGGACTCGGTGACATTCGATGTTTCAATGGCAAAGCTCAAAGGCTACAAGTACATCTCCGATATAAAAGTCGGCGACAAGGTTGCGGTAGAGTATAAGAAGGGCACCGCGATGGTGACGAAGCTTGCCGGCGCAAAGGCAAAGAAAGAGAAGGCAAAAGCGGACAAACCAAAAGCCGATAAGCCGAAGAAAGAGAAGAAGGCAGACAAGCCAAAAGAAGCGAAGCCGGCAGAGAAACCGGCAGCGAAATAACAAGGAAAAGATTGACAAAATAAACCCTGCTTCTCATTTCGGGAAGCAGGGTTTATTTTGTCAATTGCAAGGGACGGTTCAACCGTCCCTTTAGCTTTACAGCTTGAAGATCAGAAGCAATGAGACAACGAGAGAATATATTACGAGAGATTCGATCATAGCAAGACCGATGATCATAGGTGTTACGATCTTTCCCGATGCCCCAGGATTTCTTGCGATGCCATCAAGGGCGGACGCGATACTTCTCCCCTGACTTATTGCACCTCCGAAAGCTGCGATCGCAATGCCGAAACCTGCGGCGAGCGCCACCATCTGCTTGACCGGTGAATCAAGGCCGGCGGTCGGCTCTGCTGCCATTGCGATACCGAAAGATATACCAACGAAGACCCCGAGGAACACAATTACTGTTAGAAACCTTTTCATTAAATCTCACCCCTTTCTTATATATTTTTTTATTTTAATGTTCATGCGAAATCGCACCTGAAAAATACGCCATCGAGAGCAGCATGAATACAAAGGTCTGGACAAAGGCTACAAAGAGGCCGAGGAACATGACAGGAAGAGGAACAAGCAAGGGAACGAGCCCGAAGAAGATTGCCGTAACCAGGTGGTCGCCGGTTATATTGCCGAAAAGCCTGAGGCCCAGCGAGAGCGGCCTTGCGATGTGCCCTATCAGCTCGATGGGCACCATCAATGGGGCAAGCCACCAGAAAGGCCCCATGAATTGTTTAAGATATTTTACGCCATGTTCTTTAAAGCCGTAGTAGTGGGTCATAACGAAGACCGTGAGGGAGCACGCGAATGTCGTATTTACGTTATCTGTTGCAGGGAGAAATCCGGGAACGAGCCCGGAGAGGTTATTGAAAAGGATGAAGAGCGCCAGGGTGCCGATCAGCAGTACGAACTCCCTTCCTCTTGGCCCCATGGTGTCAACAATAATGTTCGAAAGGCTCTCAACGATCATTTCCACGAATGTCCCGAAGGTCAGCTTTCCTTCCGGTACAATATCGTCCTCTCTTTTTTTGAGCTGCCTGTAGCCGAGGATGGCGATAACGATAAGGATGGCCGATATGATCAGGGCATTCGATACGTGTGGCGGCAGGTTTTTCAGACAAGGAAAGAGAGACGCCCAGGTAAATACTTCATGTTCCATTAGTTTTGTCTCCTTTTCGCGACGGGTGTCAGGGCTATCTGAATCTGGTTTACCACGACAGACATAAATACTGTTGATAAACCGATGAGAAAGCATATCACGTTGATATCGCCAAAAACAAGTACCAGAACCACCAACCCGATGAGGACGAGAAACTTAAGCGGCAGCTTGATGAGAAGATCTTTCTTGTGAACCTTCGATTGGGTAAACCCGCCTTCAATAATCCTTTTCAGGAACCTGAAATTGAGGGTCATAATGGAACTTGCGACGGCAAAGCTGAAAAAATACTTGAATTCACGGGTGATCAATAAGATAAGAATCGAGCCAAGGATAAGAATGAAGACGTTTATCCGCTCTATGTCATTGATGTTTGTCTCTTTCATTGTCCTTTTGAACCTTTTTCAAGAGCTGGAATATGGTTTTCATTGCTGCGGCGACGCCGAAGATCATGAAGATGATCGTCAGGTACGGCGATGTTTTAAAGAACCGGTCCAGAAAGTAGCCGATGGCGATCCCGATGGCTACAGACAGGCCCATCTCGATCCCCAGCGAACTGTAACTCATGAGCGATCTTACCAAATCCTTCTTGCTGTCCTGAATAGTCATGTCCATCAGATTTCCGTCATTTTCTAACATATAGAGCCCTCATAGTCAACGTTTTTTGTTAATTTCTTCACAACTCGCGCTGCCCTGCAAAAGATGTACATATTTGATGAAAATTGTTTTGAAATTTCCTTTTCTAGTATGTTATAAAAGACAATCTCAGGGGCCGTTAGCTCAGTCCGGTAGAGCAGTTGACTCTTAATCAATTGGTCGGAGGTTCGAATCCTCCACGGCCCATAATAAAAACAAGTAGTTACAAAACTTACCTGTTATCTATTTTGCACGATTGTGTAGTAAGATCGTGTTGCTGAGCATGCCAAGCGACTTGAAGGGTGGTTTTTAGCGGAAATGTTTATGGAATGTCTCTTCGATCACAGACCGGACATCCTTACGAAACTGCTCATATTGCTTTAAGAAGGCCTTCCCTGCCACAGTGAGATTCGAGCCGCCGCCCGATACCCCCCCTACCTTCCTCTCGATCATTTGAAATCCAAGCTCTTTTTCGCAATCGTTCAGGACGTTCCATGCCTTTTGATAAGACATATCCAGCTTTATAGCTGCCATATGAAGAGATCCTGTCTTCTCTATTCCTTTTAAAAGCTGGTACGGACCCTCACCAAATGCCTTTCCTTCATTCTTAAGCCAAACTTTATATGCTACCTTCATTTCATCCTTTTGTAATTTATTGTAATCAATAGCGTTAGCCATGTCAATCGGTTGATCTAAATAATTTCATCGCTTTAACTTCGTGAAAAAAAATACTTGACCTATCGTTATACTAAATGATATATAACACGCGATATATACAATAAAATATAACGATGAATTCATTAGACGAAAACCAAAGAATATGACCGGAAATAATGGAATTATATGTGTTGTCGTCGTGAAGTTGAAGAGTCATAACATTATAGTTAATAGAGTATAACGAAGTATTGAAATTATAGATTAATAAAATTGCGGAGGGAGATATGCGGAAACAGTGTATCAAACAAGTTGTTATTGTGTTTGTCTTGACGTTATCATGCTTATTTTTTGCATTTCATCATCGATCGATTGCCGCAGACGAGACGAAAAAAGACACAAATGTCTTTACGCTCGGCGAGATCAACCTGTCGGCAGCGGCCAGTCTGAGAGATGTACTCAACGAGATTTCCGACACCTATGTAAAGGACAACCCGGGCGTTACTTTCATGAAAAATTACGGCGCCTCCGGTGCGGTAGCAAAACAGATCGAAAACGGCGCTCCCGCCGATCTCTTCCTGTCCGCCAATGTAAAATGGATGGATCATCTGAAGGATAAGAAGATTGTTGATGAAAAGAGCGTCACCACCTTTGCATACAATAGGGTTGTCTTTGTGGGCAAGCCGGAGTTGAAGGTGGCAGGCCTCAAGGATCTGTCGAAGCTCAACAAGATCGCCATCGGCAGCCCGAAGAGCGTGCCTGCCGGCCAGTATGCGGAAGAGGCATTAAAGAAGGCAGGCGTAGAAAAAGACCTTGAGAAAAAACTCGTTATGGCAAAAGACGTTCGCGAATGCCTTATGTACGCAGACCGGGGAGAGGTAGACGGCGCATTTGTCTACAAGACGGATGCGGAGCTGATGGCGAAGAACGTGAAGATACTCTTTGCGGTGCCGCAGGAGCTTTACAGCCGGGTGACATACCCCATGGCGATCACTGCAGCCGGCAGCAAAAAGACGGAGGCCGCGGCATTCTTCAAATTTTTGCAGTCGGACAAGGCAAAAAAGATCCTTGAAAAGTACGGTTTTGCCATCCGGTAAATAAGCATGCCAAGTTTCACCCCCTCAGATTATTCGGCAATTTTGTTATCGGTCAGGGTAGCCGTTGTGGCTACCCTGTTATCTCTTCCTTTCGGCTTTATCGTGGCCTATCTTATGACGTACCGGCGGTTCCGGGGGAGGGTCGCATTGGATGTGATCGTCAACCTCCCCCTGACCCTGCCGCCTGTGGTAGTAGGATATCTCCTCCTCCTGCTCCTTGGCCGGCATGGATTTGTAGGAAAGATGATACTCCAGCCGCTGGGTATCAACCTGATCTTCACCTGGAAGGCGGCGGTTGTCGCTACGGCAGTGGTCGGTTTTCCCCTTATGGTCAGGTCTATCCGCATCGGCATGGAGACAATAGATGTGCGGCTTATCCAGGCCTCCCGAACCCTCGGCGCAGGATGGTTTGATACGATCATGACCGTCATTGTGCCGCTTTCAGTGCGCGGTCTCATCGCAGGCTCTGTCCTTATGTTCGCCCGCGGCCTGGGCGAATTCGGCGCCACGATCATTGTGGCAGGCAACATCCCGGGCGTGACCCAGACGATCCCTCTGGCGATCTATGAATACGTCAGCTCTCCGGGGGGCGACGTGATGGCCCTTTCCCTTTGTGTCGTCTCGGTCACCATCTCGGTGCTGGTGCTTCTTTTCCACGAATGGCTCGGTAGACGGATGGTAAGGTCGGATTAAGATGGAACTTACCGTTAAAGTACAGAAACAGTTCGGCACCTTTTTCTTGGACGCAGATTTTGCGATCCAGGGTGACCAGGTCGGGGTCTTCGGCCCTTCAGGCAGCGGCAAGTCAACCTTGGTGAGCCTTATAGCGGGCTTGAGGCACCCTGACCGGGGCTTTATCAGCCTTGACGGTGAAACGCTTTTTGACAGTGATCGCGGACTTCATATGCCGCCGGAGCATCGCCGTATCGGTATGGTTTTCCAGCGTGCCCACCTGTTTCCCCACCTGAGCGTCAGGAGCAACCTCCTTTACGGCTATAAGCGGTGTGATCCCCGGTATCGAAAGATCACGCTGGATACGCTGGTAAGCGTGATGCAGATAGGACACCTGCTCGACAGGGGGGTCAGGCACCTGTCAGGGGGAGAGAAGCAGAGGGTGGCCATCGGCAGGGCAGTCCTCTCAAATCCACGGCTCTTGTTGATGGATGAGCCCCTGTCTGCCGTCGACGACAGCCTCAAGTTCCAGATCATCTCTTACCTGAAGAATACCTGCGAGATCTTCAAGATCCCCTATCTCTTTATCTCCCATGCCCTGCTGGAGATGAGGATCATGACGAACCGCGTCCTCAACGTTGAGGAAGGCCGTGTGACGAGACAGGTCACGGGAGAGGATCTGGCGCGGGAAAGGATGAAAGACGCAGCCGGTTATATGAATCTCCTCCGTCTCACCGCACCGCGGCGCATCAACAACCTCTATACATATCGCTGGGAGGATCAGGAGCTTTTCATCTCCAGCGGCAGCCCTATGGACGAGACGATTTTTGAGGTGTCATCAACGGACATCATCCTTTTCAAGCGCCACCCGGAGGCGATCAGCGCCCGAAACCTGCTTAAGGGGACTGTGGTCGATATCTTCGAAACGGGAACCAGGATGGGCGTGGAACTGAAATGCGGCGACGGACGGCTCATCGCTGAGATCGTGAAAGAGGCGGTCGATGAGCTGGAGCTGTCAAAGGGTGTGGAGATATACGCTGCAATAAAGGCTGTGGCGTTCAGACGTCTGGGATAGCTTCTGTGAAATCCGGGGTAAGAAATCGAGATCCGGAAGCCGGGTGAAAGGTCTCCAGACCTCAATACCTGGCTGAAAAGGTTCTTACGATCAGTCGACCCCGATCATGACGTTCGTCGCTTTGATTACTGCATATACATCCTTAGCCTACGGAAAGGCCCAATCCCTCGGCAGATGCCTTTGTAATAACCGAGACAACCGTTGCGCCGCCGGGTATCTCAATAACAATCTCCGCGTTGACAGCACCGAGCGTAACGCTCTTGACCTTTCCCTTTAATACGTTTCTCGCGCTCAGCTTCATCTTATCTCACCTCCTTTTACGATAGTTATCTTAATAGCGCGAAGAATGTTTGTAGTCAAGCTGCATGCGAGTTGCCATGATAGTTAAACGATGAGAGGCAATTTCAGAACAAAAAAACGTATCGAGCAAAAAAACACTTGACAAATAATGACATCAGGTTTATTATTTAGACATAGAGTCTAACATATGGAGAAAATGTCTATATGGGCATCATAGAAAGAAGAAAACGCGAAAGGGAAGCGAGACAGGAATTGGCGATAGGCGCAGCGATGAGCATCTACGATAAAGACGGCTACCATTCAATTACCATGGAAAAGATCGCGGAAAAATCGGAGCTGAGCCGGGCCGCGCTTTACCTCTACTTCAAGAACAAAGAGGAGATAATGGTAAGCGCCATAGCATCTCATGCCGACTACTTTGAAAGCATCCTGCAGGAATTATACGACAACCGGGAGCGCTTTAAAGAAGTTCTGCTGGAAAAGCTCTGGGAATGCTTTCAAAAATTCTACGAGAAGGACCACCTGGTCTTTACCGCGTGGCTGTATTTTCACCAGACGGAGATGCTTGGCAATCTTCCCGAAGAGCTGCGCAACGTCATTCACGGGCTGGGCGCGAAAGTAGTTGCCCTGCAGCATAAGATAGTCAAGTACGCAGTAGAGAAAAAGATCTTCACCCAGTATGACTACAGGGCGCTTTCAGAGGTAATATGGTCCTCTTTTCTCGGGATCGTGTATGTAGAAAGAAGCAAAGAAGTGCTATCCAACAAGAGCCATATGGCTATTACGCAGGAAACAGCCTTAAAGGTATTATCGCGAGGCGTCCTGAACCCGTTGCGGAAGAACGAAGTGAGTGAAAAAAGGAGCAAGCATGCCTGTTCGTGAATGCATAAGGTTGAGAAAAGACGTAAAAGAGCACAATTGTGCTGCTTATAAATTAAAGATAAAAGGAGGATTTACAATGGGCAGGATATCTGAAGCAATAACACGTTTTATGTTGAATGAGAAACTTCTCCAGAGATTCGAAGAGAAGATCGTTGAAGGCGAAGCGAAGACGGTCGATGTGTTTTTAAAGAAGAACATCGAATATGTCGTGAGAGGAAAGGTCTTAAAAGGACGCGGAGCACCGGTACTGTCAATCAGGGATGTCTCCGGCTCATCTGTTCCCACACTGTACAGAAACCATGAGAAGTCCTTTTCCGTGATCCCGGAAAAGGATGGCCTGTATCGTATAGGGGTTGAGGCCGGGACAGGAACTGATAAACGGGAACCGGTTACCCTCGCGGTTACGTTTTCCTATAACATCCCTTCGCCCAGGCACACGATGGGCGCGATCGAAACGATGCCCAGCGAGTTGAGCTGGTACATGGTAGCAGGTAACGGCCCGGAGAAGAGTGGGCGGGAAACAAATGCAGCCGTCGAAATGGTTTATGGCGAAATGTTGGAAAATAGCAAAACGGGCTAAGCGGCGCTGAAGGCGACCGGATAAGCCGGAGTTGATTTTTGGTGAATATTTATGTTTCCTTGATGCCGGGAACATGGTATAATTAGTTAATACAGAAGTGAGGAAATGTCCGGGCGGGCATTCCGGTATGGCTGCTCAATAGCATCCCCCCATGTGGTCATACCGTTGCTCGCCCTCTTTATTGCCAATAGCCAAGCTCCAATGAACCGGGTTCTGTAAGGATGAGCAGCGGCATATCGAATATTCCAAACAAAAATCTTTTAATGTGTTTTGAATTTTGAACATTTGAATTTGTTTAGGATT